>Ga0213874_10000138_pt1 | contig 12419 bp, 10 predicted proteins | sample BarmaccomBMRX_R7_FD_160098 | JGI IMG/M metagenome (GOLD analysis project Ga0213874, IMG submission 160098) | Root-associated microbial communities from Barbacenia macrantha in rupestrian grasslands, the National Park of Serra do Cipo, Brazil - RX_R7 | ecosystem: Host-associated > Plants > Roots...
ACGGCCTGGTTTTCACAGGAGGAACTCGATCAGTACCTTTGGCAACTCGAAGAAGCACAGAAGCGCGATCATCGCAAGTTGGGGCGAGAATTGAAGCTTTTCACATTGAGCGACGAACTCCCTGCTGGTGTGCCTATGTTCTACCCACGTGGCGAAATGCTGCGCCACTTGATGGAAAGCTATGTGCGTGAGACGCAGGAACGCTACGGCTACCAGCACGTCTGGACATCACACGTGGGTAAGGTACACCTGTATAAGACATCGAAACACTGGTACACGTATCGCGAGAACATGTTTCCGGTGATGAAGGGTGAGCAGGAACTGACGGAAGACGATTCCTACATACTCAAGCCAATGAACTGTCCCCATCACATCCTGCTTTACAAATCGCAGATGCACAGCTACCGTGAACTGCCAATTCGTTATGCCGAGTTTGCCACCCTCTACCGCTATGAAAAAGCAGGGGTACTAACGGGTTTGGCGCGTGTACGCAGCCTCACGCAGGATGACGCGCACGTCTTTATGCGTCCGGACCAGATTCAAGAAGAGTTTAATAAGGCCGTCAACCTCACGCTTGAAGTTTTCGAGACCTATGGCTTGACGGACTATTGGATTCGTCTCTCACTGCGTGATCCACAAAAGAAAGAGGACTACGCTGGCAGCGACGAAGTGTGGGAGATGGCGGAAGCGACCCTACGGGGGGCTGCCGAGGGGAAAGGCATTCGCTACGAAGAGGGTATTGGCGAGGCGGCATTCTACGGTCCAAAGGTGGACTTCATGGTGCGTGACGCTCTCGGCCGTGAGTGGCAGTGCTCGACTGTCCAACTGGACTTCATTCAACCCGAAAATTTCGAGCTTGAGTATGTCGGCGAGGACGGGCAAGCCCATCGCCCCGTGATGATTCATCGCGCCGTGACCGGTACAACGGAGCGTTTCTTGGCGATGCTGATCGAGCATTTCGCTGGTGCTTTTCCGGTCTGGCTCTCTCCCGTACAGGCGATGATTATCCCAATTGCCGACCGTCATCAGGAATATGCTCAGAGCGTGTTTGAGCAGCTCAAGCTAGTAAGTGTACGTGCCGAGATCGATATGCGTGGCGAGCGCATGAACGCTAAGATCCGTGATGCACAACTGCAGAAGATTCCATACATGCTGGTCGTTGGTGACAAGGAGGCGGCAGCCGAGGCTGTATCGGTGCGCCTGCGCACGAACGTAGACCTCAAAGCGATGCCGCTTACGGAGTTCATCGAGCGTATCTCGCACATCATCAAGACGAAAAGTAAAGAATTATAATATAATAGAGAAACAGCGCAAGTTCTTCTCAATCTGGACGAGCGATTTTTGGCGAACGTGTCTACGCATAAAGGAGTGTAGTATGAAGATTGAAGATATGTTGATGGGCCGACGCGTCCGTCAAAATCACGCTTTGGAGCATGCAACGTTTACAATTCTGGCCCAGATGAACCCGAACCTAAGTGGAGGGGCGCGCTCCTTCTCCGATGGTTTCATTGTCTTTGGCAATGCCAATCCCGTTCAACTGCGTCAGGCAGCAGAGGAAGCGCTACGGCGCTTGCAGCAGGGCGAGGCGGAATTGGCCATTCATCCCAACTGCGGCACCAATCTTTCCGTTGGCATTTCCCTGCTGACCATTGGTACCCTACTGGGTCTGGCCGCCACTCGCCAACGCACGCGCTTCGCTCTGACCGCTGCCTCATCGATTGCAGGCTGGGCAATGGCGCGTCCCCTCGGAGCATATGTACAAAAACACTTCACGACCTTACCTGATCTGAGGGGTGTACGCATTACCGACGTCTTTCAGCGTAAAGTTCTAGGTGCAACTTTTACTTACGTGCATACAGTGCAGGAGTGATCTATGTTTGGTTTCCCTCTGCCCATCGTACATTGGCTTGTTCAGTTCGGTATCGGACTGCTGATTATTGCCATGTTTATTCGCGCCATCGCATCCTGGGTGCGCATTGATGAGCGCAACGCGTTTATTCGCTTTCTGGCACGCCTCACCGAGCCTTTTATTGCACCGGTGCGGCGTATCGTACGCCCGGTAGGAGTGATCGACCTGTCGTTCATCATCACCTGGTTCTTGCTTGGCACCCTACAAATCCTGCTGCTCCAAGCACTACCCGATGCGTGGTAGTAATGACATCCGTCAAACGCTTGTTTAAGAAATGGTGCTTCTGCTAATAGCAGAAGCACCATTTCTTAAACAAGGAATTTTCCTTGCACACCATTAGGCTCTATCTTGATGTGCCCGTCACTATCGACATAGAGAATGACGACAGCTTTGTCCACAGGATTACCGTCGGGGCCGAAGGTGATTTGTCCAGTAACACCCTGCAGGCCGCTGATGGCAGCCAATGCTTGCCGCAACTGTGTTGGCGTCAAACTCGTTTTTCCGCCGACCAAGGCATGCTGCGTAGCTGTAATCATGACGAGTGTGGCATCGTACGAGAGCATGGCATCAGCCTGTGGCCGTGTATAGTCGTACGGGCTACCCTGGTGCGCTCTGCTGGGATCGAAGTCGTTTGCATAGTTTGTAAAAAATGCTGGTTTCCTAGCCGCCAACCCTTGCACATCCCACTCATCGGGATAGGCGAATGAGGTGAGGTGCAGACGACTGAACCCGGCTCTGGCACTAGCAGGATAGGTCAACTCGTAGAGCGCATCTCCTCCCAGCACGCGCAGGTTCGGATACTTCGTATAGGTAGGTAGTGTGCTCAGCAGCACAGCCGCATCGGTGGCGTATCCTGCGAAGTAGATCAGATCAGGACCGGTTCCTTTGCTCAGAGCATTCTTCAAACCATCACTCAAAGTTTGCTGATTACCTTTGGTGTAGGTCTCCGTATCAAAGATGTTGCCCTTAAATTTCGCTCTAAACGCATCGGCAAGGCTACGGCTATATGCATCGGCCTGATCCTCGAAGAGCGCCACGTTTTTAGCACCCAATGTGTTCTGTGCATATTGTGCCCCAATAGCTCCCTGCACATTGTCTGGTGGCACTACGCGGAAGAAGTATGGCGAGATACCTGTCAAATCGTTAGTTGAAGCCGCCTGTGAGACCATAGGAATCCGCGCCCCCGAGAGAGTTCCAACCGCATCGACAGCACGCGAACTGAAAGGCCAGCCCATCACGCCCACAATCGTCTTGTCTTTGTTAGCGGCGAGCACAATCTGCTGCGCCACGGTAGTGGCATTGGCAGCATCTTTCCCTGAGTTGGCAACGAGCAAGTATACCAGCACACCACCTAGCTGTGCTCCATTGTTGGCGTTGAACTCTTTTTGAGCTACGTACGCCCCTTGTAGGTCAACACGCCCAATACCGACATCTGATCCGGTCAGCATCGTCCCGACCACCAAGGTAATATGAGGAAGACCAGAAGAGAGCACTTGCTGATCCTCCAAGTAGATAAGAGCCTCGGCATCATTACTCTCATTAGGTTGCGCAAGAGCTACGTGCCAGAGAGATACAGCACCACTTTTATCGCCACCTGCTAGCCTTTGTGCTGCCTGTGCCTTCAAGTCTCCGTCAGGGCGGCTCGTATCAAAGGCCACAGTGCCATCGCTAATACCGATAGACTCACCATTTACTTGTATAGCACCTATACCATTAGCAGGCAGGGGAACAGAGGGACTGCCACCACCTGAAGAACTGCTCCTGCTTAAGAGGCTAGGTAAGACAAACAGGGTAGCGGCAATCAGCACCACCACGAGCAGGAGCAGGAAGGAGTTGAGCATCCAGGAGTTGTTACTCCGGGGCTTTGGCCGCTGTGGTACGGCAGGAGTAGCATATACCCCCGGTTGTGTATAAGTCTGCTGCTGGCGGTATGGTGTGGGTTGGGGTGCAGGTGCTGTATATGATGGCTGAGCCTGTAGCCTACTGGGCTGACTAACGGAATTTGGAGTTTGCCTGCTACCACCAACTGGGTTCGGTGTGCCGACAGCCGCGATAGAGCCGGAAGTTCCAAGGGTGTAATTGCTCGTTGTGTCTTGGGTATGGAAACGACGTAGCAGGATGTCGTCGAGATCGTGCTTCATGGCCGCAGCATTTTGATAGCGCTGATTGATATCGAGGGTAAGGGCCTTTGTAAGCACACGCTCTATCTGCGGTGAGAGCTGCTTGTTGAAGGAGCGCACTGGTGGGAAGCTAAACGGCGGATATTCACGCGGGTCTCGGTTCGTGAGCAGGTGATGCAAAGTAGCAGCCAATGCATACAGGTCGGAGCGACCATCCGCATTGCCTTGATACTGTTCGGGAGGCGCGTAGCCCTGTGTTCCTAAAGCTGCCGTTTGCTTGCGCTTCACATTTTTGGCAAAGTCAGCGCGAGCAATACCAAAGTCAACAAGATGTGCCCGCTTGTCTTTACTGCCGATAATAATGTTAGCAGGTTTGATATCGCGATGGACAATAGGCGGCGTCTGCTGCCGCAGGTAATCGAGCACATCCAGAATTTGCGAGGCATAAGTTAAGACTTCCTGCTCGGGCAGCGGTCCTTTGAGACGCTCAAGACGGTCTTCCAAGTTTTCGCCCGCCACGTACGCCTGTACCATGTAGGAATGCGTGCCCTCAGTGAAATAGTCGGTCACGTTCGGCACAAGAGGGTGCTCAATTTTTGACAGCGTCTCCACCTCTCGCTCAAAGTTACGCACATCATCCTGACGCTGTTGAGGATTGGTACTGTCGGAGATCAATTCTTTGATAACGACGAGCTTATTCGAGACACGCGTATCTTTGGCAACCAGAGCCGCACCCATACCACCTTGACCAAGCACATTCTCTATGACATAGCGCCCATTCTGCAAACGCGCATTGGGTGCAAGTGTGCGGTAACCACCCGTGTCACCACTGCCACTCAACGTAGTGTCACTCATGGTTACATCGGTCCCGGTGGGAGTTGGCTCCGTCGTAGGGAGCTGACGTATCATGCCCAAAGGCTGGTTAAGTGCAGCACCGCAGTTGTCACAATAGTCTTCGCCAGGCGGGTTACTCGTACCACAAACAGGACATTCCATTTCTTCTCTACGCCTATTATTCTTGAATCTCTCCATGTCTTCCACCTACCCTCTTGGGCCATTATAACATAGAGTACGTGTAAGAGAGCCTCTTCACTAAATTACATACGCGAAAGAGAGACAAAAGTTGAAGAGGGGGTTAGACAAGCAAAATTGGCATGTCACTGAAGGCAACATGCCAGATTCGCTTGCCTACTTCTTGTTATTCACAAAGCTTATAGGCGCTGACAACGCAGTGAGATGATGCCTGGGGCGAAATGATTTGCCTTCTGCAAATATTCCGCCTCGTTTGCCTCAATCATCAACTTATGCATCACTACCACATCGCCATCGGGTAGTGGTTCGGCTGGTTGCAGGCATAGCTCCATTACCGTGCAGCCTTGTTCGAAGACCTTGACAAGCCCACCAGAACAAGGGATACGATAGAAGCGACTTTCTATGGAGGGACTCGCAACGTCAAGGTAATTAAACTTAATAAGCTGCTGATACTGATTCTCGGACAGCATTTCGCGCAAGAGTGCTTTGGCGCGGCTTTCGGCGGAGAGATGCTCACTCACCGACTCACGAAAACGCCCTACAGTCCCATCTGGGGATTGCGAAAGGTAGTAGATTGCCAGTAGGAGGAACAGCAGCCAGATACCGAGAAACAAACTCAGCGTTTCTAACATGGCCGTCTCGACTCCTCACTCATCCACCTATAACGCGTGGCACAACGACAATCTGCTCGGCGGTACGATCAAACTTGTCAATACGCTCTACAGTTTTGCCGGACTCTACCTTGAAGGCAGTTGCCCCCCTTGCCCTCTCTTCGTTAAAGATGCGCTCAGCCTCTTTGATTGCTGCTATGGCTTCGGGATCATTGCTCCCTACACTTTTAAGATCCCACATAACCCGGTCGTCGCCACGACGGGACATGATACGCAGCATACCCACTGTTGGTCTCCTTCTCCTGTATAAGCTTACACTACACAACCTCGTTCTCGTGGTATCCTGGCTATTCCTGCTACTAATATAATACCCAGGAACACACTGGAATAAGTTGAGCATATCATGCATTTACTGCTGCGTCAAGGGCAACCATAATTTATCATAGCAAACAAGGGAGAATACAGATGAAAGTACTACCCCGCCCTGGGCTGCTCTCAACTATTACAGAGCCACCATGTTGTTCTACAATCATTTTCACGGCGGTAAGCCCTAGCCCTTGCCCTCTACTTTGCCCGACGTCGGTAGGAAGTTGGAAGAAACGCTCAAAGATATGCTGCTGGTACTCCGGTGCGATACCACATCCACTGTCGCACACCCGCAAGACAACTACCTGCTCATACTCGTCCAAGGCAGCACAGCGCCCACTGTTGCGCTCTAACTGAGCACAGACTGTCACCTGTCCACCTTGCTGGGTAAAACGGAGGGCATTGCTTAAGAGATTGTGCAGCATTTGCTGAAGGCGTACAGAGTCGGCATAGAGCAACGGTAATGTATCAGCGCACTCAGCGGTCACTGTGATGCCTTGGTCAGCGGCAGTCAACTGCAACGCGTCAACGGCGTCTAGGACAACGTCTTGGAGATTGAGCAGGTCACGGTTCAACCTCCATTGGCCAGCATCGGCGCGTGCAATCAAGAGCAAATTTTCGAGTAGCATGTAGAGGTGCTCGCTGGCAGCACGCGAACGTACCAGGAATTCGCGCAATTGCTCATTGAGCTCTCCCGCTGCACCACTCAGGGCCAAGTCGAGATAGCCGTTAATGGTGTTAAGCGGTGAGCGCAGTTCATGCGTAATCAACGAAAGAATGTTTGCCTGATTGGTGTTAGAGGCATTAACGGTCATTGACGTTCCTTTGGGACCTAGCAGAAATATTGTCTCCAAAGTATAGTATTGCCCTTCTCATTAGGTCGAGGAGATCACACATATGGGCTATAGGTCGGTGAGCACCTTAACGAGGAGGGTGTCGAAGGTCCACATCTTTACCCCCGTGATATAATTTGAGAAGGAGCGATAGCCTCTATGAAGCCCGCTAAAGGATCCAAACATGATAGACCCCGATAAAGAACTAGAAGCACGATACCAATCAGTTGCTGTTCCTCCTGACTGGTATCAAACAAATATTCCCTGCCAGGTAGGATGTCCCGCGCACACGGATGTCTCTACTTATATTGGCTTAATTTCACAAGCGCGTTTTGATGAAGCATATCTACTCAACCGTCAAGCCAACGTTGTACCGGGTGTGCTTGGCCGTACTTGCGCACGCCCGTGCGAGCCAGTTTGCCGCCGCAACAAAGTCGATGGCAAGCCGATAGCAATCTGCTGGCTCAAGCGTGCCGCCGCTGACCATCGCCAGTATCGCCATCATGCTGAGCTTCCCCCTATCACCAAAGACAAGAAGGTCGCTATCATCGGTGCTGGTTCTGCTGGTTTGGCCTGTGCACGAGACCTGCGCGAGATGGGTTACGCAGTGACCATCTATGAACAATATCCTACTGCCGGCGGTGTAATGGTCAATGGTATCCCAGTCTGGCGTTTGCCGCGTGAGGTCACGCGTGAAGAGTGCGATGAATACATGCAAGACATAGGCGTTGAAGTCAAGTACAACGTGCGTGTTGGGCGCGATGTCAAGCTGACCGATTTGCTCAAGCAGTATGATGCTGTGTATATCGGGGCTGGCTGCTACGTCCCCAACCCATTGACTGGACCTGATGGCAAGGTTATTCCTGGTGCCGATCTCAAAGGCGTTGAGGACGGTATCCGCTTGTTGGAAAAGACCAACTATGGCGAACCTGCCTATATTGGTAAGCGTGTGGCCGTGTTGGGTGCAGGATTTACCGCTATGGACTGCTGCCGCACTTCGATTCGCTTCGGCGCTGAGAAGGTCTACGTTATGTACCGCCGCTCGAAGGAAGAGCAGCCTTCTGATGAGTACGAAGTCGATGAGGCCATGCTGGAGCATGTTGAGTTCCAGTACCTCGTTACACAGACTGCTATTACCAGTAAGGATGGCGTTCATGCCAGTGGCGTGCGCTTTATCCGCAATAAATTGGGTGACCCCGATGCAAGTGGTCGCCGCCGCCCCGTGCCTATTGCTGGTAGCGAGTTCGAGATTGAAGTAGACACGGTTATTCCTGCCTTCGGTCAGTACAGTGATGCATCGTGGATACAGGCCGATGAGCTTGGACTCGAGGTCAACAAATACGGTATTCCACTTGTGGATTTTGAGAGCTGGATGACAAGCTACCCAGGCTTGTTTGCCGGAGGTGACTATACCCTTGGCTCGCGCAACCTTATCTCGGCAATTGCTGATGGCCGAGATGCCGCTGGTGCTATCAACCGTTACCTTGGCGGTGTTGATAAGCCTGCCGAGGCGGCTGTAGAGATTGAACTGCTCGACTACCGCCGTGGTATGGTTGATAACTACGAGTCCATTCCCCATCAGATGATACCGTCGTTGCCATTGAAGCAGCGCTACAGTAACACGCGTGAGGCAGAGACCGGTTATACCCCCGAGCAGGCTGTCCAGCAGGCACGGCGCTGTCTGCAGTGCCAGTTGAACATCATAATTGATCCGTCGATCTGTATTCTCTGCTCCGGCTGCGTTGACATCTGCCCCTACGACTGCATCAGCATGGAGGGCCTCTCCCGCATCGTCAAGGGGGATTTCATGCACCAGGGAGCTGAGAACTGGCGAGGGGGGGCCGATATGATTATCGACGAAGAGAAATGCATTCGTTGCGGCCTATGCATTGTGCGCTGTCCCACCGACGCCATCTCGATGGTGCAGTTCGAGGTTGCCAGCCCCAACGACCGCTGGACTGTCTCGAAGATCCCCGTGTTGGACATAAAATAACAAGCACGCTCTCTGCACACAACCAATAAATCCTCGGCTGAGCTGAGGATTTATTGGTTGTGTCCTCTTCACGCTTGACGATTTGTCACTCCCCCATGTACACTGTCGACTACGGATGCAGCAAGAAAGAATGGGGGAAAAATACTTTGAAACGCAAGGTTACCATCACACTGATCCTAGTCGCATTATTTACCGTATGTAGTCCAGCAATCTCTGCCTTTGCAAGCGGAGCAGGCGTTCACCGCAATGTACTAAAAACATCCTTCCACGCTGCTGGATTACACCCATATTTTCGTATGCACAAGTTTAGTGGACTTGTACCTGATGCCAGTAGTGGCCTATCGGCTAGCCAACTGAGAAAAGCATACAACGTTGATCAGTTGAGAAACCAGGGGCAAGGCATCACTATTGCTATCGTCGTTGCCTACGGCAATCCCAACGCACAGGCTGACCTCGACAAGTATGACACAACTTACGGTTTGCCCGCAACAACGATTACAGTTGTCTATCCTCAAGGAAAGCCCCAAACAGTCGACTCTGGGTGGGCACTGGAGACTGATCTTGACCTGCAGATGGCTCATGCCATGGCTCCGAAGGCGAAACTCGTTCTGGAAGCTGCCAAAAGCGCCAGCTCCGCCAATGTATTTGCTGCAGTACAGGACGCCTACACCAATCATGGTGCGACTGTTGTATCGATGAGCTTTGGTAGTACAGAGTTCTCTGGTGAGACGAACGTAGATACTACCTTTGCAAATGGCAACAAGACTGGTGTGAGCTTTACCGCGGCCTCCGGCGATAACGGCACTGGAGCACAATACCCAGCGGCTTCCCCCTTTGTGACTGCCATCGGTGGGACTACGCTTAACATTCAGAGCGATGGCACATATGTCAGCGAGACAGCATGGAGTGGTAGCGGTGGTGGGGTCAGTGCTATTGAGAAGCGTCCCTCATTCCAAGCTGGCTTTAACAACCAAAGCGGGCGCGGTATTCCCGATGTGGCTATGGTTGCCGATCCTACTACTGGGGTTTCAATCTACGATAGCTTTGGCTACCAGGGGCAGAAAGGCTTCTTCATCGTGGGTGGTACTAGTGTTTCCACTCCCTTGTTCGCTGGCATCCTAGCCCTAGCGGACGCGTTGCGTAGCAGTAGCATGAAAAATGCCGACATAGAAATCTACAATGTGGCACGTTCACATTATGCAGCCGATTTCCACGACATTACCTCTGGCAGCAACGGCAACTGCGGCTCTCTGTGTAATGCTCACTCTGGTTACGACTACGTTACTGGACTGGGTAGCCCTGTCGCGAATAAGCTGGTGCCAGACCTCGCTACTGCCGCCTGACTAAGCAGAAAACAGCTATCTTCTTGCATAGAGAGTCTCAATACCGAAGGCATCGTGACTCTCTATGCAAGAAGTAGTACTCATCTCCCACACGCTTGCATGGATGAACTGCGCAAAGGATAATGTCAACGAAGATAGAAATTTAAGGATGTGTACCGAATGTATAGAAAACAAATAGTAATTAGTCTGGCGTTTCTTACGCTATGCACGCTAGCGGCATGTAGCCCTCCCAGTGCAAAGGCCGCTAATCCACTCCGTCAACAAGGAGTCCATATAGTCCCGGTGGTTTCTAAGCCAGCCTTCGCTGGCAGTAAATTAGCAGGCCCGCTGCTCATCCTGTCTCCAGTGATCGGTAGTATCGGCGGTCAGCAGGTAGCGCTTCCAGATCGTGGGCTTGATATCAAGAAGGTAAGTGTACAGATTGCGCCTGACGCCAGTTCTGTAACAATTGGCCTGACCATGACGATCAACAATACCAGCAGCGCGACAATTACAAGTGCATCAAGCTACTTCCAATTAATCGGTAAGGAGGACGACGCATTTGGACCACAGCCCAGTGCATCTCCCGGTTTATTTGGTACGATTGCCCCGCACGCTTCGCGCAGTGGCACGATTGTATTCCAGATTCCTACGGCAGCATCAAAAGGCCTGATTCTGCTCTTTCACTCACCAGCAATGACTGTCATGATCCCGTTGAATGTGTGACTAAAAGCTTGACTTTTGTCGCCCTTTCACACAAAATTGCAGACAGTCTGAGCCTTGTGAGGTATGGGTTTCCACGAACGTATATTCTTCACAAAGATGCTAGTGAGTGTACCACTACGGTTAGGTCTTGAAGGAACGATGATGGTACAACAAGACTGGTCCGATGATGAGCTTGCACAGCGACTGCTTGAGCATGACCCGGAGGCATTAGAGACACTCATCTCCAGGTATTCTCGTGAACTCTTCTACTTTATCCGTTTGGTGTTGGACGGTGTGGGAGTAGCTCAAGACGCAGAAGAGTGTGTAAATGACCTGTTCGTTGCGGTCTGGCAAGAGATTGCTACGTTTGATCCTCATCGCGGCACACTACGTACATGGCTCACTATGCGTGCCAAGTACATTGCCTTGGACCGTAGACGCCAGTTATGTCGCCATCAAGCACATACAGCACAATCCGCTCACGAAGACCACCGATGGGGCTCGGCAGAGAGTAATCAGAAAGCACCAGGATGGGAGAGCTACAAAAGCGATGCGTGGGCAACCCCGTCACTCTACGCAGAGTCTAGTATGGAACATTTGCTAGAGCAAAGTGAAAGGCGCGAGGAACTGCGTCTGGCTTTGGAGACGCTACCAGAGCTTGACCGCTATTTGATTTATCAACGCTATTTCAGGTTCGCTAGCACGGAAGAACTGGCCGCCAAAACGGGTTTGACTCGTCATGCAATTGACACGCGACTCTGGCGAGCGCGGAAAACTTTGCGCGAGGCGCTTAAGGGACACGTTTATGAGTATGAGCGAATTTGAAACGAACATGGGGGAGGAGCACAATCTCTCTGTTCCTCATATACATGACATGGCATTCCCCGCAGACTTCAGCAAAGATGAAATGGACTTTGTGCAGGAACTAGGATCGCTCTTTGCAACCGATAAGGAAGAAATTCCTCCCTATTTTGTCCAGACTCTGCTGGAAGCTGCTGAACCTCGCCTTCAACCTGCTGAAAGCTGCTTTGAGCAGAAAACGTCTGCTCACGTCTTTCGTCGTCTCAGACTACGAAGGCACTTGTTTCGCGCTCATTGCTTGTCTCTTCTAGAAAAGAGTTCATTATCCTCACGACACGCACCGATGGCTCTTATTGCAGCCTGTCTGCTCTTTGTGATCTTGACTGTGATGGCTACTAGTCCAACATTTGCTTTGGGCTTAGAGATTTTACTGTCCGGTACACATAGCGGAGTGGTGCAAGTGATAACGTATCCAAAAAGCTTATTCTCTTCACATCAGGCAAAAACACAGGTAGCTAAGCCTCATCCGAGACCACTCACTCTACGTGATGCACAGCAGCAACTCCATTTCCTAATGTATTGGCCTCTGTCAATGCCTGATAACTATGTGTTAAGTGAGATCTCTCTCTTCCATCAGCAGGAACAACAGTGGGCTGATGGCCCTCTTTTGGGGCTGAATTATACGTACTCTCTGGGCGGTATAGCAGCACATGGAATGGAGCAAATC
>Ga0213874_10000139_pt1 | contig 12319 bp, 10 predicted proteins | sample BarmaccomBMRX_R7_FD_160098 | JGI IMG/M metagenome (GOLD analysis project Ga0213874, IMG submission 160098) | Root-associated microbial communities from Barbacenia macrantha in rupestrian grasslands, the National Park of Serra do Cipo, Brazil - RX_R7 | ecosystem: Host-associated > Plants > Roots...
AGCCACGCTGCATGCCTGTGACCTGCAGGTAGATAACGTACACGACGACAACTCACTCCCATGCAGCCAACTCACACCCAACACCATTGATGATGACGGTGGAGTGTGGCTCTTCGGAGTGACGGGGTCTGGCTCACTAGACCACTGGCAGTATCCCCTACACCTGCCTCCGAATATTCGTGTCCTACTCTGGCTCAGCAATGACCACGGCATATTGAAGTTTGAAAGCGGCAATCCGTTGTATCGTTACAATGAAACGGCCCGCGTCTACGTGAAGATATAAAGAGAAGACGTGCTGGATACCCGGCTCGTCTTCTCTTTACTACGACCAAAGCCGCTATACAGTCTGTAAGGCATACCTTGCTCTTACTGATCTTTATACAATTAAATCTTTTATATGTCTTGTCAACCGTTCTATAGTAGAATGACAGGGATTACTCCTTTTTGATTGCCGTAATCAAGGTGGCCCCTGGTGTAAGCAAACGATGACTGCGTACCTGCTCCATACCCACCTGTTGCAACCATCTCTTGACAGTGGCAAAGGAATAGCAGGTTCCGCCGACAGTGGTCATGGTCAAGGCCATGAATTGCACCATCAAGGAGGCCAGGCGCGACCCGTACGTCTGGTCGGTTACCTGGTCAATGAAGGCCAGCACACCACCGGGCCTGAGCACTTTCGCCACCTTCTCAAGAACAGTCATGTTCAGTTCTGGCGGTAAGAGATGCGCGACGTGGAAGTAGAGGGCCACATCGAAAGACTGCGAGAACAGTTCAGGAAAATCGTCCTTGACGATATCGCCGCAGACAAAACTCATACGCTCTTCCAGCTTCATTTGCTTCGCTGTACGCTCTCCTGCCATAATCCCAGGCTCAATATCCAGGATTGTTGCATGCAGATGTGGATATTTGCGGCAGAAGAGAGCACTATAGGCGGCGTGTGAGCCACCGACATCGAGTAATTGTTGCGCTTTCTCTGGCAAACGAACGCGATGAATAATCTCGCCACCCAGCGCTGTCGCCAAGGAGGCAAGGCCAGCATAGTGACGGGCAAGTAACTGCTGTGCCTCTGGCGTACTGGCATCTTCCTCATAGGGCATGCGCATAGCTTGTTTGTTGGTATGCACAACTTCTGCGATATGATCCCAAATGGCAACAATATCCGGGCTATGAATAATGTAAGGTGCGATATTCATTGGCGACTTCTTGGTCAGCCAGCGGTTCGCCATACCTGTGTTGTGATAGTGACCCTGACGATAGCGCAGATAGCCCGCCGAGACGAGTAGTTGCAGTAACAGTTGCAGACCGTGCGGCTGACACGCCAGCTTTTCTGCCAGCGTTTCCAAAGGTAATCCCCGTTCGCTCAGCACATCGAAGAGGCCCAGTTCACAGGCAGTAACAAGCATTTTGCCGATCCCCACTGCCAGCGGTGTATCAAAGAGTGGCGTCGGCAGAAGGTTGAGGCGTGATAGTAGATGCTCCAGTGGTGTGAGACGGAGTGGCACTGATGCATAAACCTTTCGCTAAAGCCTATTATGTAACATATCAAACCAAAGCATATCAGACTGTCCTTCTATGAACAAGCAGAACAGGGCCAACTATTCAGCCGATCAGAAATCAAATCGCTACGCTGATGAGCCATCCACCAGCGAGCACAAGACAGGTGAGCACGACAAGATAGAAGTAGAGCTTGCGGTCCTGTAGGGATGTCCGTGGACCAAAGAACACAAAGAGTGCGCCAACTGCAAGGCAGGCAAGAAGCAGTGTGGGCAGAAGAATCCAGGGTCGAGCAGAGACAAGACCGCTGATCGCCAGTCCACCAATCGAGATGGTAGCCAGCAGAATGAGCAGGGGACAGGCGATAAATGAGCCTCTCACTCCCAGCACGACAGCAAGAGTACGCGCATGACTTGCTGCATCCTCCTCGATATCCGGCAGTGAGTTTGCCAGATTTAAGCTCACACCGAGCAGAGCGGCGACTGGCACCAGCCAGAAAACGAAGGGCACAATACGTCCCACTCCCACAAAAGCATACACAGGAATGAGCGGGATTGCCAACGCGAAGACGATGCCACTCAGAGGTGTGGCCTTCAGACCTAGGTTATAGCCTTGCCCAAGAGCTAAGTAGAGCAAGGAGACAAGCAGGGCCAAGGGATTGAGAGGCAGCAACAGCAACAGCATGATGAGTATGAGCAGCAGACCAGTGATGAGAGCCTCTCGGGGACGAACCAGCCCACGCACAATGGGCTTATTCTTCTTACTCAGCATATCGCGCTGACGATCAAAATAATCGTTGAGGACAGCGATGGAAAGCTGCATAGCGAGATGAGCGCCGATCACCAGAACAAGGATGCGCCAGAGTACATGCGGCCAAGCAGCCAGCAGAGCAAACACTGTAACCGCAAGCAGGTGGAACAGCACTGGCCCTGGATGGCTGAGCCAGAAGAAGCCACGTAGTATATCAACTGGACGACGCTTTTTAATGACCTCCATACGCTTACTCCTGTTTAAGAGCATAGCCCATGTACGGTCCTGAGAGATCGTTACTCTCCTGAAAGTTCATGCGTTTACCCATCTCTGCAAACGTCATCTGCCCACGTTTGCGTTTCAAGAACATGTCGATGGTAGCAAGTGGGTGGGCACGTGGGGTCATTCCCCTCATCTGCTGGTTCTGCAGATGATATTTCTGCATACACAGCAGCAATTCTTGTGGCTTGATAAACATCTGCCAGTCATGCAGGTTGGGAGGCATAAAACTTGTGCTGGGCCATTCCTGAGCCACCTTAATAAGGACAAGTTTGCTAAAAAGCGTACGGTTAATAGTATCGTAGAAAAAAATACCGCCCGGTATGAAAACACGTGAAATCTCCTGCATCACTTGTGCTACATCGTTGACATGCTCCAACACATCACAGCAGACGACAATAGCAAAGGAGGCATCCGCAAAGGGAAGATGTTCACCAACTCCCCTCTGGTAGGTTATGTCCAGCCCTGATTGCTGTGCATGTTTGCGGGCTGTGGCAAGAGAAGGTTCTGAGGGATCAATACCTGTCACTTGACAGCCGAGGCGAGCAAACTCCTCGGCCAACAAACCTCCTCCACATCCCACATCGAGCACCTTTTTCCCTTGAGGGTCCACCTTTCGTTCGTCAATGAGCACCCGTTGGAAGTAACCAAAGCGCACAGGACCAAGCCAAGTGCGCAAGGTACCAGCAAGCACTTCGTTCTCATCCCACCAGCTATCACTCAGACGGTTGTACAGTTCATTGTCGACTGGCATGAGTAGGCTGCCTTTCGTGAAAAAATAACGCATGGAAAAGCCATGAGCGTCTTTCGTCTCGCGAACAAGCGCTCCTGCAATCGCGCTGCAAAAGCTTGCTCTCTGTCCACATGGAACGCGCCTAACACATAACGGTCCGGGCGCACGAGGACGAAGATGTCGCGGCGACCATGCAGGAAGTGAGCAATCTCCTGCTGGCTATCCAGCGCGTAGATGCAGTCCTGAGAGCTGGCTTGCACAGGCTCCGTTGCAGGCACTATACAGATACAACGTGCCCTCAACCTTTGCCAGATACGCGCCTGGAGTGGTTTGAACGCTTCACAGGGATTGGCATGCAGGCGCAGCAGCGCGAAGCCAGAGCCAAGCAGTTCATCGAGCAACACAGGCTCGTCTCCTTGCACCAGCACAATAGGCTGGGGAAGTAGTTGTCCGGCCAGAGCACGACTAAACAGGCCACCGTCCGAGAGGAAGAGACCGCGTTGGTAGGAGGATTCAGGCTTGATGCGTGCCTCAGCCAGGGAGGAAGCGACGGATGGCAAGGACATCAGCGCACGTAGGGTCACATCTCGTAAGCAAGCCAGGGGGCGGCTCGTAGGCATAATTACGCTGCCCAGCAATGAGGAGAAGCGAATCATACGTACGGCGTGAGGAGCACGTTCTTGCTGATAGGTTTCAAGGATGCCGGGTTGCGCCTGCGTACACAAGACCAGAGCGAGCTTCCAAGCGAGGTTGTGGGCGTCGCGCAGGCCGCAGTTCATCCCTTGACCACCGAATGGGGGAAGTAGGTGGGCGGCGTCACCAAGCAGGAAAACGCGCCCATGCGAAAATGAGGCGGCACAAGCTGCATGGAACGTATAGATAGCCTGACGAATGATGTGAGGTTCGCTCGGGCCCCCGACCTGCTGGATCAGTTGGCGCAGGTTGGCGCGGGTAAGTAATTGCTCCTCGCGTTCGCCAGGGAGCAGCATGAACTCCCAGCGCCTGCCTTTACCTGGTGCGGGGACGCTGACTGCTGGTCGTACCGGGTCGCAGAAGAAGGTGATGCACCGTGCAGGAGCATCGTCCTCACAGAGGCTATCGGCAACCAGCCAACGCTGAGGAAAGGTCGTCCCGCGCATAGCGATACCGAGAGCACGACGCACAGGACTTTTACCCCCGTCACAGGCCAGCAAGTAGGTGCTGGTGATGTGCTGTCGTTTGCCAGCACTTGAGCACACGCTGCTGAGCACATGCTGTTCAGCCTGTACAAAGGTATCGAGCGTATGTCCGAAGCGCACCTCGACGCAGGGGAAACGCCGCAGCCCAGCGAGTAACGCTTCCTCCAAGTGCGGCTGATCGAACGTCGAGATAAGTGGGTAGCCATTGCGCCGACTACTCGGCTGGGCGCGCACCAGGAGTTTTCCGTGCGAGAGATACTGCGCTGCTAGATCGGGTAGCACGTGCTGCAACACCTCCTCACGCAGCCCGAGCGCCTGACAAATGCGCAGCCCCTCGTCATCGATGGAGATAGCGCGTGGGAAGGCATATAGTCTCTCAGCACGCTCGATAAGCAGCACCTTGATGCCGTACCGTCCTAGAAGATTTGCGGCGGTCAGCCCCGTCGGACCAGCGCCGACGATAAGAACAGGCACAAACTCACACTTCACGCTCACACCTTCCTTAGCGCCAATGTGGCATGACTTCCGCCAAGCCCACGTGCGCAGAGCAGGGCCGCATCCGTACGTCTATCCTGTGCTTGTACCCTACCACGTACAAGGCCGGGAGGGCAATGACGCAGATCTGGCTCCTCACAATTGAGCGTTGGCGGGACAACACGACCCTGGAGAGCCATGAGGGCACATATGGTATCGAGAACGCCGGCGGCTGCGAGGCTATGGCCGAACTGTGTGCGTGGGACGCTACACGGGAGGTTGGCGAGCGCGGAGCCGAAGACTTCGTAGAGAGCCGCTGCTTCTATGGCATCCCAGGCAGGTAGGGCACGACCATCCAGATAGATGCAAGCAATGTCGTGTGGCTCCAGATGGGACTGAGCGAGCACAAGGTGCAGGCAACGGGCGTAGGCAGTTACGTCGGGAAGCGCAGGAGCAGCTAGATTCCAGGGCGTGCAGGTCTGCGCGTAGCCCACGAGTTCACCGTAGATGGGCGCGCCACGATGCTGTGCATGCTCGTACTCCTCCAGGATGCAGATACCAGCTCCTTCTGCGACAAGCAGCCCGGCTGCTCGCAGATCAAACGGGCGGTAGGCACAGGGAACGGTCCCTGCACAGAATGAGGGGCTGCCACCAAGAACGTGCAGAGCACAGGACTGGAGTGGTGCTTCGCTGCCCCCAGTAATGAGCACATCTGCAGCACCGCGCCTAATGGCTCCGTACGCTAACCCGAGTGCGTCCAATCCCCCACACGTATCATTGACAGGCGTCTTACAGTAGCCTTGCAGACCGTAGCGGACAGAGAGCCGCCCAACGTTGGCTACTTGGAGCCAAGCAATGGCCGTGTAGGCACTCATGAAACGCGCCCCTCGCTTATAGAGCAGCTCGATCTGTTGAGCAACGTACTCAATGCCTCCGAACGTATTGGCGATCACTGCACCAATGCGTTGCGGGTTTTCCTCTTCGAGCACTAGCTTCGCGTCCTGCAGTGCCTCCTGGACAGCAGCAAAAACAAAATGTGTCATACGATCTGTGCAATTGGCTAGTTTGCGATCAACGTAGTCTTCGACACGGAAATCTCTGACTGCGCCAGTAAGCCGGATATGCTGTTCAACATTGCTGCCTGTGAGTGGTCCAACGCTAGAACGACCAGCCCATACGGCACTCCAGAACGCCTCCTTGCCGATGCCACTAGGTGCTACCACCCCAAGACCAGTGATCACCACACGGCGAGGAAGAGGCGGAGTATGGACAAGCGGCACCATTGGAGATGTTGCCGATGGCGAAAGGAGCTGTTTGACTGCTTTGCCTACTGACCAAGCTACGTTCGTAGCAGCATGTTGTTCCTTGCTTGCCAGTACGAGGGCTGTATTTACGCCACCGAAACCACTAGAGTGTGTCAGCGCAAAGCACAGTGGCTGGCGAGGGTCAACACGGCGTGCAGCGTTTGGGATATAGTCCAGATCGCAGCACGGATCGGGGGTCTCTAGGTTAATCGTCGGTGGCAGAATCTGCTGGTCGAGGGCGAGCGCTGTGACTAAGACCTCAATTGCACTTGATGCACCTTGGGTATGACCGATCAACGACTTGGTAGCACTGATCGGAATGTGGTAAGCATGTGAACCAAGGGCCTCCTTGTAGGCAGCAGTCTCGGCGGCCTCGTTGAGGAGTGTCGAGCTCCCATGGGAGTTGATGTAGCCGAGTTGCTCAGGAGAAAGCTTCATCTCCTTCATAGCCTGCCATAGCAAAGATTGCAAGGGTGCGCCATCCTTGGGCAGAGCAGCCATGTGGTAGGCATTGCTATTGGAAGCGAAGGCGTGGATCTCTGCATAGATATGCGCGCCGCGAGACAGAGCCAGTTCGCGTTCCTCCAGCAGCAGCACTGCTGCACCCTCCGACAGGACGAACCCATCTCGCCGTGCATCGTAAGGGCGCGAGGCACGCTTCGGCTCATCGTTGCGTGTACTGAGGGCACGCATGACGCAGAAGACGTTAAGCCCCAGAAGACTTATCGCGGAGTCGGAGCCGCCCGTAAGCATACGCTCAGCATGCCCCTCTTGGATTTTCCAGAAGGCTTGCCCAACGGCGTCTGCGCCAGCAGAGCAACCAGTAGCGATGGTCAAACAAGGACCGTGTAGCAAGTGATGAGCAGCAACAGCCGTGGAGGGCACATAGCTCAACAGCAGCCTTGTAAGCTCATTTCCACATAGCAGAGCGCAGGGGGGATGAGCGCCACCCCCGGTGAGCTGCAGCCACAGCCGCTCGCCCTCTGTCACCGCGCCCATCGCGGTGCCCAGGTAAACACCCATGCGCTCGCGCTCCGGCTTGCTCAGATGCGTGCTGCTGAGTCCGGCGTCATACAAGGCTAAGTTGGCTGCGGCAACAGCCAACTGCGTCCCACGATCCAAGAGCGCAGACTCTACGGGGGTCAGGTCAAATGCTGCAGGCACGAAGTCCGCGATCTCGCCTGCTATACGTGTAGGCAGTACACTGGCGTCAAAGCGCGTGATAGAGCTGACGCCTGAGCGCCCCTGCAAGCAAGCCTGCCAGAATGCATCCTTCCCGCAGCCATTAGGAGCCAATACGCCCAGACCGGTGATCACGACGCGCCGCAACTACATCGTCCTTCCTTGAGCTATTCATTAGTAACACGTCGCCACCGCCCTTCCAGTTGCACCTCCGCTAGAAATGCCTCGATCAGCGGAGTGACGATTTCCGCTTGCGAGTAGAGAAAAAACCGTTCCCGTGCAGGGATGAGGTGGTAGCCAACACACAACGGCAGGTGTGTGGCCAGCCAAGCAGTTTTTGCTTGCGGGGAGAGGGTGTCATCATAGCGGTTGATTAGTAGAATGGGCATAGCAAGTGCAGCGATACGCGTACGGATGTCAAAATGATGGATGATCGGCAGCACGGAGTAGCGGTAGACGGCAGGCCAGAGAGCAATCTTGCTGAACTGCTCCTCGATGAGTACACGGGGTAGTTCGGTCAGCCAGGGGATGGCGTTTTGGGGTAGCGATTGTGGCTCAGCGTGGGTAATATAGCGAATGACAATGTTGCGTAGCAACGAGGCAGAGACCAAGTGCTCGATGGGCAGGCGCAGGAATAGCTCGTGCAGCAGCCAGATGAAAGGATGTGGTGCGATACGATAATCAGCTCCCTGTGCAACGATAATCAGTGAGCGACAGCGCTCAGGATAACGCAAGGCAAACTCGAAGAGCACCATCGCCGCGTCGCCATGCCCCACAAAGTCGGCACAGGCAATTTCGAGCGCGTCGAGTACCCTACGCAGCTCTTCGACCCGTTCAGTCAGATACACAAAGCGCTTGCGTGACTCTTGCCGACGGTAGAGAATCACACGACGAGATTGGCTGAAGACGCGCACCTGACGCGCATAGATGACTTCAAGGTGTTCAAGGATCGGCACAAAGACCAGAGGATCACCCACGCCAAGATCAATCAGGGGCAGGTCACCACCAAGGATGGATACTGGTTGCCAGTGCGCTTCGACGAATTGTACATCGGCGTGGAATGCTGCTGCGCTGACTTGCTTGACAGGGGACGAAGGCATCGTTGGTGTGCTCATGTCTCTCTTCCTTGCTTTGGCTCCTGGCCTCGTGGGATAGTTTATTACTCTATACTACGTATAGAAACCTAAAAAGAGATCAGCGCTAGTAGAAACTCAGGAGGAAAAGTGTTTGCAGACGGAGAAAGATATACTTTCCATGCTGGTGAATAGTTGGATTGCAGCCTTCAATGCCCATGACGTGGAGCAGATTGTTGCTCTGTACGCAAAGGATGCCGAGTTATTTGATACGGGGATGAGGAGGCCGCGCAAAGGGCACAACGAGATTGCATATTGGTTTGCGCAACGTTTCCAGCAGATGCCCACCATCCAGTACACTCCAACAAAGAGCTTCTTCAATGAGGGAGAAGCAGTAATCTGCTGGATTACTCGCGGGTATACGCCGCCAATACTACGGCAACGCTGGCTCTCGCGCCAGTTCCAAGTCGACGGCGTGAGTATTTTCCTGGTGCGTTCCGGCCTTATCCACTGGCAGCATGGCTACTATGACCACCTTCAAATCGTGGAGAAAGTACTTCCGGCACTGAGGTGGCTGCCGTTGAAGCTGTAGATGATGAGCAGCGCTGGCTCATTTCGTTCTGTGACATGCTCATAAAAGTGAGGAACAACATGAACAAGTGGACATATGCCAAGGGATTACACGATCTTGGCAACTCTGTATACGCCTATCTTCAACCGAACGGCACCTGGGGGTGGAGCAATGCTGGTCTAGTCACTGATGGCGAAGCATCTCTGCTGATCGACACTCTCTACGACTTGAGACTCACGCAGGACATGCTGGACACTATGCGTAAAGCGACTGCGGCAGCAGCTCAGATTGATATGGTTGTCAATACTCATGCCAACGGCGACCATTGCTACGGCAACCAACTGGTCGCCGACGCCCAGATCATCGCGTCGGAGTACACGGCACAGGAAATGAGCCAAGTGCCCCCCCAGATGATGGCAGGGCTGCTGAGACTGGCTCCGACGCTGGGACAACTTGGCGACTACGTGAGCCGCATCCTCGGGCCTTTCGACTTCAACAATATCACTTTGACACTGCCAAACAAGACTTTCACGGGCAAGCTGACCCTGAAGGTGGGGGACAAGATAGTTGAACTTGTAGAAGTGGGTCCGGCACACACAAGCGGCGACACACTGATCCACATTCCTGCTGACCGCGTCGTCTTCACGGGCGACATTCTGTTTACTGGCATCCACCCCGTCATGTGGAAAGGACCGATCGGCAACTGGATACGAGCGTGCGATCTGATCCTCGCAATGGATGTGGAGACCATCGTTGCTGGGCACGGTCCCATCACCGACAAAAAGGGAGTAGCCGAGCTTAAGGGCTACCTTGAGTACATCTCTCATGAGGCACGCACGCGCTACCAGGCTGGTATGCCCGCTTTTGAGGCTGCTAAAGATATTTCGATGGATCGTTACGCCTCTTGGAAGGACGGCGAGCGCATCGCCGTGACCGTCGCGTCGATTTACCGCGAACTGAGCGGCACTCAGACTCGTCCTGACATGGGCAGCCTGCTCAGCCAGATGGCTGAGTTAGCGCAGCGAGCGGGCATGCCAAAGGACGCGCAAAGCAAATAACGAGCTTCTGTTCCATCAGTTATAACATTGTTTCATGATAGCTAGTAGTTTGTCTTATTGGCAACAGCTTGGTTTATGTGGTATGGTAAAGGTACATAATGAATTTCTGCCTTGTGACAACTGGAAGACAGTTTCACAGATAGAAAGAAAAATGTAGTTATGTCCTAGTGAAAGAAGGGACGGTTTATAATCGTGAGCAACGCCGAACGGAAACGGACATCCCTGCTGGCCAACTTGGGCGATCTCAACCGACCTGTTCGTGTTAGACTTGTACGCGTCATGGGACGTGAGTGGTGGGCAATCGCTGCTGATGACACGTGGCCGGGTATGGTGATGGATCTGCGCCGCCTAGGCTTCGAATCAATGGCTATGGCTGATGAAGTACTTGTGCGCGAAGGCGTACCGGCATATGAACCACAAATGGACGGCCCTGCCTCTCTCAAAGAGCTACGGCCATTCCCAACCATCCATCCAACCATTCGCATCCACAAAGAAGCCTCCTCAACTAGATACTCCGACTGGGATGAAGCTGAGGAAGCAGACAAGCTTGAGCCAGAAGATCTGGACTACGACGAGTAGAGCACTCAGGTCTTTTTGATACACATTTCAGCAGGGGGTTCTAAGGAGTCTGTAAAGTTCCTTGGAAGCCCCTGCTGAATAGTTGCCACCCAGCGTATGGCACCACCTGCTAGTATAAGCAGCATTGGCTCAATAGGGGCACGGAAACGGGGAATGCCGTACAGAGCGATGCATTGCACGATGGTAAGGGTGATCATCAGGTAGATCAAGAGCAGTTCGCGCCAGTATTTCCTTGTCACAATCAGACCAAGCGCGGCTAATGCAAAGACGATTGGAGTGAGAATTTCCATCATAGCGACGACCAGATGGGAGGTGTCGCGCTCAGGAAAACGATTGATGGCTAGATCGGCCTCCTGAGAGGTAACTTGCCACATATTGACGAGATGTAAGCCGAGCAGATAGGGCATGGCAGCGAGGTGGCTTAGCATCCATTGCTCTGCATAGTACCTGTATGTGTTGTCGCGCCTCACCTCGCAGGCATCGGCACAATTTGCTGGAAATTGCCGAGCGACTGCTGGCACGGATTCGCTGGGTATGATCCAGATGCCCAGGTAATAGGGACGCTGCAGAATCATGTCGTTATAGGCACCTAACAATACTTTACCATCTCCAACTGCCACGGGCACGAGTGTGTGAGTGACAGCAAAGTTGCGTATCGTCCAGGGCGCAATCAGCACTAGAGAGATGAGCGAGACGGCAAGGGTCGTCTGCACCACAATACGCCACGAAAGAAGCTTCCTCCATCCCAACGCTACAGCCCACACTATACATAGGCTCAAGATGAGCAACCCGTTGGGCCGTGTGAGCGAAAGCAGGCCCAGCAGGATACCACTCAGCACTGCCAAGCTCCAACGCGGTGTACGTTGCTGATGGTAGAGCGCATAACAGAAAGCGAGCAGGAGGAAAGTATACACTGACTCAGAGTAGAGCCAACCGTCATAGATGAACAGAAATGGATAGATTGTCGCTAGCAAACCGATACAGAGGCCGACGCTCCTACCAAACAAGTCTTTAGCAAAACAGTAGATCAAAACGCACGTAGTTGAGCCAACAACGCTGAGCAAGAGACGCACTATGTGATCATGGGGGCCGAGTACACCGTACACAAGTGCAATCAGCGCTGGCCATAACGGAGCACGGTCTACCGTCTGCAAATGTGGTAGTAGACAGTAGCAGTGATCTCTGAGAATGTTGTATGCAATGCTCTGGTAAGTGAGCGAGTCGTGCAACGGAAAGTAATCGCGGGCAACCTTGCTATTGTAAAAATATCGTACAATCAGAGCGAGACCAAAAACAGCGAACACAGGCATTGTAAACAACAAGCGTAAGAGTTTCATGAGCAAACCGTTCTCAACAATATGTGATGTAAAACCTGTCATGAGCAATAACGGACGTTAGATACGAATGTAACGGAAGACATCTTTGTAACCACATGTTTGCTATATGCAGGCACCTGAAAAGAGAGAAAAGTCATAGTATATTTCCTCTGTTGCTCCATCTACGTTCTTCTCTCTAAGAACAAATGTTACCGAACAGAGGATAGGAAAATTATGGGTATGTCACGGCATTTCAGAACTCTCATTATTATTACGTGGACTGTACTCGCACTCGCTGCCTGTAGTGGTAGCTCTTTCGACGCCTCAT
>Ga0213874_10000140_pt1 | contig 12277 bp, 13 predicted proteins | sample BarmaccomBMRX_R7_FD_160098 | JGI IMG/M metagenome (GOLD analysis project Ga0213874, IMG submission 160098) | Root-associated microbial communities from Barbacenia macrantha in rupestrian grasslands, the National Park of Serra do Cipo, Brazil - RX_R7 | ecosystem: Host-associated > Plants > Roots...
CAAATCCGGTGCTGGATAGGTTCTCTGAGCGATCCTCGATCCATTTCACAGGTTTGCCTGTCGTGAGCGAGGCAACAACAGCGCACACATAGCCCGGGTAGATGGGCACCTTATTGCCGAAACCTCCACCTATGTCCGGCGAGATGACGCGAATGCGATGCTCTGGTAGGCCCGCGACGATGGCGAACAGGGTGCGATGGGCATGTGGTGCCTGAGATGTCATCCAGACGGTGAGCTTGGTGGTGGCAGTGTTGTAATCGACTACGCAACCGCAGGTTTCAATTGGTGCAGGATGGATACGTGGAATGTACATATCCTGCTTCACGACAATGCCATTGGCTTCAGCATCAGCAAAGGCGGCATCGGTCCCCGCACGGTCTCCCGTCTCCCAGTGATAGATCTGGTTGGTAGGCTGTTTCTCCTTCTTGTCGGGCCGCAGCAGTGGCGCGTCGGAAGCGAGTGCTTTCTCGGGATCAACGACAACGGGCAGTGGCTCGTAATCCACTTCCACAGCGGCGACCCCATCAGCGGCAGCATAACGGCTGGTGCCGACGACGAAGGCTACTTCTTGCATCTGAAAATGCACACGATCAAGCGCTAGCACTGCCTCTGTATCGGCTGAGAGCGTGGGCATCCAGGCCAGCCCAGCGGCATCGAGATCCTTGCCAGTAATCACAGCAAGCACACCAGGAACCTGCAGCGCCTTGCTGATATCAATATTCTTGATAAGCGCATGCGCGTAGGGGCTACGCACAATATCACCGTACAGCATACCCGGCAGTTGGATATCATCAACGTAGTTGCCTCGGCCACGGATGAAACGAGCATCTTCTTTGCGCTTGTAAGCTTCGCCAAGACCATGAGCTTGTACTTCGGTTGCCATTATTCGCCTCCCTGTCCGGCCCCTATTGGGACTTGCTCTGATGAAGCCATCTTTTCAGCAGCATATTGAACAGCCTTGACAATATTTACATAACCAGTGCAGCGACAGAGATTGCCTGAGATAGCAACACGGATCTCGTGCTCGCTAGGACGCGGGTTGCGGCTCAGGAATGCTATACTTGTCAGCATCATACCAGGGGTGCAGAACCCGCACTGCAGCGCATGCATCTGGTGGAAGCCTTCCTGCATAGGATGCAGCTTGCCACCTTGCTCCAGCCCTTCAACAGTCATAACCTCACGACCATCGGCTTGAACAGCCAGCATCGTGCAGGACTTGGTTGCCTTGCCGTCGACGATGACGGTGCATGCTCCACAGGAAGTGGTATCGCAGCCGATATGGGTGCCGGTCAGATGCAGCCCATCGCGAATCCAATGCACGAGCAAGGTGCGCGGCTCGACATCATCCTCGTAGACAGTGCCGTTAATCGTCACACGAATGTGTTGTTTGCTCATTGTTATTTGCCTCCTGTAGCACGTTCGAGCGCCTTGCGCAATGCACGAACACACAGTGTACGCACCATGCCACGCTTGTACTCTGCAGGGCCACGGTCGTCGCTGTTTGGCTGAGCAGCAGCAGCAGCAAGATCAGCAGCTTGATGAATTGTCGTATCGTCCAGGGGTTTGCCAAGCAGCGAGTTGCTTGCATCGTGAGCTTTGATCGGATGCGGCCCAACATTGGTTAAGCCTATGCCTGCATAGGTAACAAGCCCGTTGCCATCGAGCGTGACATAAGCAGCCACACCAGCGATAGCGTAATCTCCCACTTTGCGTTCGAGCTTGAAATACGCGCCGCCACTGCGTTCGGTGGGACCTGGAACGCGGATTTCGGTCAGTAGCTCGTTAGGTTTCAGCGTAGTCTCGAAGGCCGAGTCGGTAAAGAACTCTTCGATGGGAATGACACGCTCTCCACCAGGTCCTGTCGCAACGACGCTGGCATTCAATGCCAACATGGTTGCGGGATGGTCGTTTGCCGGATCGGCATGAGCAATGTTGCCGCCCACCGTCGCCCAATTGCGTACGACCGGATCTGCTACCCCTACTGAGGTATCGAGCAGAATGGGATAACGCGTGGCAATCAATGAAGATGTATCTAGGGCTGCTTCACGCGTGAGCGCCCCGATGTGTAGCATCCCCTGCGCCTCCCGCAGATACTCCAGGTCGGCGACGCGGTTGATGTCAACCAGCACTGATGGGCTAGCGAAGCGGAAGCGTAAGAGAGGAATGAGGCTATGGCCACCAGCCAAGATTTTGGCTTCGTCGCCATGTTGTTCCAGCAGACCAACGGCCTCTGGAACACTATGCGCCACCACATAGTCGAAGGAACCAGGAATCACGGTGTTACCTCCAACATCTGTTGACGCGCAATCGTTTGCGCTTCATCGAAAAATACGATAAGGGGGTCTATGGGAGAGTATGCAGCCTATCCCATAGAAACAGTATAGTATCTTGCCTAACAGACTCACTACCCTCTTTTATATGGAATCGGTACCCGAATGGGGGGGGGTTGTGGCCCCCGATTGGTCGGTGAGCCACTTTTAGGATAGGGCTTCCCACAATCAGGACAGGTGCAATGATGCGACAACTCCTGGGTGGCCTGAGCGGTCACCAGGGCTCTCTGAATTTCTGCCAGGATGGTCTTGGCCTCGTCCAATTTCAGGCCGAGCGTCTCCGGGCAAAGGGCCTCGCTCTTGCGCTCAAATGAAAGGATTCTCGGGGCCGCCGCCTCTTGAGCGGTCTCGTCTTGACCCAGAAAGATGGAGATGGTAAACTCGAAAGAGTGGACCTCCAGAGAAAGGGAAGAGACCATGACGAGGACCCAGCGAACCTTTACGAAGGAATTTAAACGGGAAGCCGTCCAAATGTACCGCTTCCTCCACGACTGGGTCACGGGCAAGGGGTGGCACCGGTTCAGGAGTTCGCCGACCGCGTCGTGCGGCGGATTCTCGATCCCAATGCCCAAGAGCAGGTCTTTCGCCCCGCGCTCGTGCCGGAGCTGCGCGAGTGCCCCTACGAGTTCAACATCCAGCTCTGCACGGATCTCGTCCACATGCCCGTCGAGGATGTGACCGTGCGCTGGGTTGAGACGCTCTCGCCCTTTGTGACCGTCGCGAAACTGCGGCTGCCACAGCAGGACATCGGCGGGCAGGACAACATCGCGAAGATGGACGCCACATCGATGACGCCCTGGCGCGTCACGCAGGAGCACCGCCCGCTGGGCAACATCATGCGTGCGCGCAAGGAAGTCTACCGTCAGTCGTCAATCTTGCGTCACCAAGTGAACCACTAGGTGCGCAAGGAGCCGAAGAATCTCGCAGAGGTCTTCGGCAGCTGAACCGCACGAGGCCGGCAATGCCATAAATTCACTGTGCTCACAGAAGGAGATCACCATGGATACTCAGCAGTCCTCGGACAGCAAGCAGGAGCTGCGGGAGCTTTTCGCCGATGCGCCGGAGATGACGAAAACCGCGCTGGAGAACGTGCTCCGCAACATGGAATCGGGGGGGGCGGAATCACGGAAGGAACCGACCACTCGGATGGAAAGCGCCGGCCGGGTTGGTAGCCGTCAAGGCAAAGTCTCAGAGTTGACCGTGATTGCCCCGTTCGTAAAAGGCGGAGCGGAGCGACTCCGCGCCATTCTGAAGTTGACGCACGGCAACTTCGATGCTACGGAATTGGTTGGCACCGTCCATGACATGCGCTTTGTGTTTCTGGACAACGACACCAGGCTGCTGTTCGCCACTGCCTACGATGGCGATTGGGACACCTACATCGATGACTTCGTGACGAAGATTCCAGACTACTTGGAGATAATATTCTCCACTCTGGAGGGTTGGCCGGGGATTCACAGCCCGTCGGTGAAAGACATCATCGCCAAGTACCAGATCCCAGCGCAGGCCTGGTACGTGGCCAATCCGAATCTGACGGTGGTGGAGACCAGGCGGCTTGAGCGCCTCGGCACGGCGTTTGACGAGATGCTGGATAAAATTGGGCGAGGAGCCATGTCATTACAAGATCGCTTTGGTGGAAACCTCCAGCGCAGCGCCGTCGCTGTTGAGCTGGACGACATTCAAGCGACGGTGCTGCGCCATCGGCCCGAGCCCTATTTCGGCACGCACGTCCTGCTGCACATCAACGATGCGCGCAGCGGTCGTGAGTTTTTGCGCAGGCTCGCGCCGCATATCGATTCTGCCGCCGATTGGTGGCAGGCTGACGGCACTTGGACCGCGGTTGCTATCAGCTATGCAGGGCTGGTGGCATTGGGCGCGCCGGAGGACTCGCTTCGAAGCTTCCCGGAAGCGTTTCGCCAGGGGATGGCGGCGCGAGCCGAGCAGCTTCGTGACTACGGAGCCAACGATCCGAAGCACTGGGAGCAGCCTCTGGGTAGCGGACAGGTTCACCTCTGGGTCAGCATCTTCAGCGATGCCCAAGATAAGTGGCGCGATGCCATGGAGACAGCGCGGCAGCAGTATCAGGGACTTTCGGGCATCACCGTCCTGATGATCCAAAACTTCGGCGCTCAGCCGGGCAGCCGCAACCCGCTCGGCTACAAAGATTTGATTAGTCAACCTGCCATCGAGGGCAGCGGGGTCGATCCGCTACCTGGTCAGGGGCGACCGATCAAAACGGGCGAGTTCATCCTCGGCTACCCGGGCGAGGCCGGCGTGCCGCTTGCGATGCCTCAGCCAGACGTGTTGGGACGCAACGGCACCTTCGTCGGCATACGCAAATATCAGTCGCGGGTCGGGGCGTTTAACCGGTTCTTGCAAGAGAACGCGCAGACCGCCGAGGAGCGCGAGCTGCTCGCGGCGAAGCTCATGGGGCGCTGGCGCAGTGGCGCGCCGTTGACGCTTGCGCCGACAAAGGACGACCCGGTGCTCGGCGAAGACCCGCAGCGGAACAACGACTTCACGTACGCCAACGATCTGAAGGGCCAGCAGGTACCGTTCGGTGCCCACATGCGGCGCATGAATCCGCGAGATACCAATTTGGCGGTGCTCACGGACGTGAACCTGCATCGCATCATCCGGCACAGCACCGCCTACGGAGCACCCTATGACCCGAATGCGACCTCAGAGCACGACGATGAAGTAGCGCACGGGATATATCTCATATTTCTGAGCGCCAAGGCGATGGCAACCATCGAGTTCCTGCAACAAGAGTGGATCAATGACGGCAACTTTATGTAGCCTGGGTGACGAACGCGACCCGGCGGTGGGGCTGCAGGAGGAATCTGGAACATTCACGATACCCAAAGAGCCGGTCAGGCACCGCGTACACGGCATTGAAACATTCAATGTGCTTCGCGGCGGCGAATACCTCTTCATGCCGAGCTTGTCAGCGCTGAGATGGCTAGCAGAACTCAACACGTGACGGGGTATGCTTAGACTAGAGCCATCCCTGCTTGACGGCTACCATGACGGCCTCGGTTCTGTTTTTCACTGCCAGACGATGCAGAATTTCCTGTACGTAGCCCTTGATGGTATGCTCACTGAGGTAGAGTTGCGTAGCTATCTCGCGGCTCGACAATCCTCGCGCCACAAGCCGCAGAATGACCAGTTGTTGTGAGCTGAGTGGCTCAGGCGCAGGCTCCTGCCTTATCTGAGGAGTACGGCGAATTTGAGCCAGCAGGGCGACGGCAGCCTTGGAGTCGATAGCAGCCTCCCCACGGGCTACAGCTCGAATAGAGCGTTTGAGGTCGAGCCGTTCGATATCCTTGATAATGTAGCCCCGCGCACCTGCCTGGATACATTGCGCGATGAGGTTCTCGTCGGTAAAGGTGGTAAGAATAAGCACTGCCGTCCTAGGGAAGCGTTGGGCCACAGTACGGCAGACCTCAATACCGCTCATGTCTGGAAGTCGAATATCAAGCAGCACCACATCGGGTTGTAGGCGCTCGATCAGTTCAAGTGCCTGCTCGGCGTTGGCAGCATCGCCAACGATGTCGAAGTCAGCTTCCGAGACAAGCATGGCCTTAAGTCCTTCACGCACCATCTCATGGTCATCGACGATCAAGAGACGAATCATAGTGGCACCACCGCCTTTACGACTAATCCACCCTCTTCACCATTGACCAAGGTAAATTGTCCCCCAAGCTCCTCTATGCGCGAACGCATGCCTTTGAGGCCAAGATGCACAGTGTTCTCATAGTAGTTCTGTAGCACTTGGATAGGTAATCCTACGCCGTTATCCTGTACTACCAGCACGGCCTTGTCAGCGGTCACTTGCACCGTGACGATGACGATTGTTGCCTTGGCATGACGGCGGATATTATAGAGGGCTTCTTGGGCGACAGTGAAGAGAGTTTTCTCGACACCTACAGCAGGAGTGACAACCCACTCAGCGACAACGAGGTCGGCCTCTATCGAGGAGGACTCGCGCAAGTCACGAATTAAAGAGTAGAGCATCTTGACGAGGCCATCCTCTGGCAATGCCGCAGAAGAGAGGGCAAAGATAGCATCGCGCACTTGTGCTGTGCCTAGTGCGGCAAGCTGCTTGATTGAGCGCAACGGGTGCATAAGCAGAGAGCCTGGGTTGAGGTGCTCCTTCGCCCAATCCGCCTTGAGGCCGATAGTGAACAACGTTTGTTGCACGCGATCATGCAGCTCTTGGGCAATACGACTGCGTTCTTCGTTGAGCATCTGGCGCTTCTGGACCTCGGTCAACTCATGATGCAACTGTTGCAGATGAGTGGCAAACCTACTCAATTCCTGGTTACGCCGCTCTAACTCTGCAGTGCGTTCACACACCTCAACCTCCAGTTGAGCAGCGTACTCCTCCATCGCACGCCGTTCACGTGCAACCAGTTGCGCATTGTGAATGGCCACGGCAGCTTGAGCGCTCAACGCTTCCATCAACTCGACATGACGGGGGCTAAAGTGGCTGGGTCGCGTATCGCCAATCAGGAACGCGCCCAAAATCATGCCCTCACGCGTGCGTAGCTGTACACCCAGAAAGCTGCGCACAGGAATATGCCCCTTGGGAATCCCAACATAGGAAGAGTCTTGCAAGACATCGTCAACAATAACTGACTCGCCCTCCCAGAAGACAGGTTGCAACACGCCGATGCCTTCAACTGGCCCCAGACGGCGAAAATGCGCCACCATGCTTTCCGTCGCGCCAGAGAGAGCTGCAAGGTTAAAAACCACTTTATTGCTTGCAGCATCGCCTAGCACTTCCGGGATCAGAAAGAAAGCTGCATATTGGGCAGCAGTTACTTTACGGGCAGCGTCGGTAATCATCTGCAACAGGCGCTGCAGATCAAATTCAGACGTCAGAGCAATGGCGATGCGGTTGAGTTGTGCCAGTTCTTCCGCCTGCTGTTGCAGATTTGCGATAAGTTGTGCGCGACTCTCCTCAATGGTGTGAGTCATGAGCACCTCATCCGATGCAAGGGATACTAGAAGTTTGGGGGTGGTGATACTAGTATATCACTCTTTTATTTATTACATAGTGCCTCTTTCAAATCGCGCAGGCGAGGGACAGTACTCATTCTTGTGGCAGATCAAAGTTCATCAGGGTCACGGAAATGCGACGCAGTTCCGCACCAACCGCTCTTTTATTTTCTCATGCTACTCAAGATCTCTACTATTTCCTCGCCCCACCCAACAAAAAAAAGAGCAGTGCCTCGCGAGGTTTGCCAGCAGTCAGCCTAACATCTGCAACTTGATGCCAGCGACCTTGAGGCGCAGCCCAAACTGCGAGACCTCCGTCTGCTCGCCATACTTGGGGTACGCACGCAGCAGCTTGTACACCTGCCCCAGCCGATCAAGATTGACCGCTGATTTCATCTGCTCTACCGCCTCTAGCGTGTCTTCTGCCAGCTTCAAAGCCCACTCAGGTTGTCCCCTGTCAATGTAGGCTCTTGCTTCCAGGTAGCCGGTATAGATCAGCACGCGCCTTTCGTTGGGAGCACGCAGTCTTTTGGCATGGGCAATCTCCATGAGCGCTTTCTCAGGAGAACGGAATGCTCGCAGTGGCGAACCCAGATACACAGAAGCTCGCCTATGATGAATCCAGCTTGCACTTGCAGTCACACCATGCACATTAGGCTGGTCACTCTGCTCTGCAAGCAGCATGCGCCCAGCATCAATCTGCTTGAGAGCAGTGGTCAGATCGTCGTCACTTTGGGCAGCATGAGCTAGGTATTGGCCGTGGCTCAGGTGAATCGCCCCATCAAGGAGGGGATTGATGGGTCGCAGGATGGGTCCATCACGCTGTGTGTTGAGCTGTTGTGCGATAGCTGCAGCCTCTGCAGATGCTGCTAGTGCTCGCATATGATCTCCCCTATCAAAACAGACTCCTGCTCGTCGCCCAAGAATAGAGGCACGTAATTCTTCGTTGTTGAGTCGCTTGGCGAGCCTGAGGGCATCCCGTATATACTCAAGGCTCGTCTTATAGTCCCCTTGATCACAAGCGATAGTCGCGATCAGGATGTGATAACGACACAGCAGATGCATAATCTCGTTGGTGTCTTGGTAGAGGACGGCAGCATGCAGGTCATGGAACCGCTCCATGATCTGCTCTACGTAGAGAACCGCAGTACCCGTATAGTACGCTTGCCAATAGGAATCTAAAGCAGCACCATACTCAGCAGGATCAAGGCGCTGCTTGCGTGGAATGATCAGTCTTTGTGGGTTCGGCTTGAAGACGGCCTGCAGCCCGAGAGCCGCAGGGGGAATACCCAGAATGACGGCTAGAGTCGCACGTCGAACGGGGTCCTGGGGAAGCGCGTTGTCGTGTTCCATCTTTTGTATCCATCTAGCCGTAATGGCAGCATCTTCACTGCCAAAGAGCAGCCACAAGGCCGTACTATATTGTTCGGCGACATAGTCGGCACTCCATCCTCTGATCTGTTTGCGCACATAGCGCAGCAGTGCGCCGTAGTCGGGCTGTCCGTATGCATCCAGTGTGACCGGTGGCAGTTGCACCCACTCTGCTTCGGGCCAAGAGCCATAGCTATCCATCAGCACTTCTCCTTTTACTATCGAGACGAGATAGGCTCTAGTATAGAGCAGATGTGTACTGCTGTCTAGTGGGCAATTCTGGAACCGAAGTGCCGCCTGGCAGACGTTCGTTTTCGCTTGCAAAGAGAACACTTAGAAGTGTGTGCGTTCGTGCTTTCATACAAATGAACTGCTACACTACTTGTGAAACCTTTCATTCCTTGCATCACAGATGTAAGAACGAGGCCCACAGATGCTTAAGTATGTCATGACAACAACTCTCTTGTCAACCAAGCAGAGAAAGGTACAGAAGTAAGGAGGCACACTAACAGTGAGCAGAAAGAAACGACCCGCACCCTTGGAACCCTGGTCCCCATATCGAGCGGGTCAAGAGCCACACATGCAGCCGACCCAACCGCTTCCAGTGCTAGGCGTGTCCTCTGCTGTGCAAGAGACCTGCCAGCAGCGCTACCGCCGCCTCAAAGCCCTCTCCGATGCCACGGGGCAACGGCTGCTCTTCGTCTACTTGCGCGATCAGGGCCGAAGCACCATAGAGGAGAGGCGCAGGAGCAAAGGAACGCCACGATGGTAGACAAGCAAGAGCCTGCCCACAAACCCACCTTCTATGATCTGCGCGTCAAGCATGGAGGCAATATCGGGCACCTCGCTCAGGTGAGCGGCGTTGAGGGCTGCCACGTTCATGCCATGCTGCTCAACCGAGGCGTGACGCGCTCGGATGCCGAACGGATTTTGACCGCCTTCAATCGTCTCAACAATACCATCTATACCCTGGAGGACATCCAGGTCCATCTGCTCGAGGAGGACCAGGAGCAGGAGTCGGCTTCAGAGGACAGGCGACCGACGTTTAGGCAGATATGTGAGCAGACTGGTATGAGCTGGGTGGAGGTCTCGCGTGGGGCGGCGGTACCTGAGACGGTGGGCTATCAGATGTACAAGGGGGACCCAGTGTTTGTGGAAGACTGCGACGATCTGTTGGCGGTGCTCTCCGACCTCAGCGGAGAGACCTGGACGCGTGCGGAAGTGGGAGGTATTCGGTTGCGCAGCGATACGTGGAATAACCCGCGACCGAAAAGCTCTACCTGCGAAGGGAAGTAACGTATCGCCCAGCCTCTCGTTCCCTCCGCTGAGTATCTCTTTTCGCAGTTCACAACGTGTAAGTACTATAGTCGTAGTATAATACATTTATGGCTATAGGAAGTGCAGCAGCAGAGAACACTCTGCTGCTGCACATATGACCATGACAAGCGACGAGGAGCAAACCTACTATGCACGTTGTATTTGCATCGCTTGCGTTTCCACTCTGGATACGTCTTACCCACTACATCAATCTACTCTTCATCGGCTTGCTGATTCGCAGTGGCATCCAGATAGCGGGAGCACACCCCAGGCTGTACTGGAACGACGGTTGCAATCCAGACAGCGCATGGCTCACACTTACGAAGAAGAAAGTGCCCAAAGATAAATTGTATACGTCGATGGACGATGAGATAGCGGTCCCGCCGTTGTTAGCGCTACCAGGAGAAGATAATCTCGGCCTTGGTCGCCATTGGCACTTTTTCTCCGTCATCTTCTGGGTGCTCAGCGGTGTGGTGTACGTCGTGCTGCTCTTTGCCACCGGTGAGTGGACACGCCTGATTCCAACGTCTTGGTCGATCTTTCCACGTGCCTGGCAGACGTTGCTCACCTACTTGAGTTTCCATATCCCACCGGCGAGCGACTTTCAACCTTTTGACCCATTACAACAACTCACCTATGCCGCTGTGGTCTTTCTGCTCGCACCTTTCATGCTGCTCACTGGGGCAGCTATGTCGCCAGCGATTGAGGCTCGCTTCCCTTGGTACGTCAAGCTCTTTGGGGGAAAACAGGCTGCACGCAGCCTCCATTTCTTGAGCCTGATCGCGTTCGTCCTCTTTATCATTGTGCATACCGCACTTGTGCTGATCGTGCATTTTCAAGACAACATCCGCAACATCGTCCTGGGAGCTGGGAATCCCAACTTTGGACTAGCAGCAACAATTGCCGTGATCGCCTTGCTCATTGTGGCTGCTCTTTACGTGTGGACTTCGTGGTATACCTTGCGTAACCGAAGGCAGACGCAGCACGCACTTGGATTTTTGGTGGACCCAGTACGAATGCTGCTGCTGCACAAAGCAACGTCAAAGCAACATTACCAGCCATTCGATATCACGTCCTACTTCTGGGTCAATGGCTATCCACCAGCAACCGAGGAATTCAAGCGGCTTGCTGAGCACAACTTTGTAGATTGGCGACTGAACGTATCTGGTCTGGTGGTTAGCCCACTCTGCCTTTCGCTCGATGATTTGCGCAATCAGCCAAAGCAGACACAAATCACCAAGCATAACTGCATCCAAGGCTGGTCCGGCGTGGCCGAGTGGGGTGGAGTTCCTTTGACAGAGCTCCTGAAGTTCTGCGGCCCACTGCCTGAAGCCAAATACCTAGTCTTCACCTCCTATCAGCTTGGCAAGCGGTCGTACCCAAAGGCCGAGGAAGCACGCGAGGCACCTTTTTATGAAGTGATTGATATGGAGCTAGCTAAGCACCCGCAGACCATTCTTGCTTACGAAATGAATGGTAAGCCGCTCCCTCTGGAACATGGTGCTCCCCTGCGTTTGCGGGTGGAAACTGAACTCGGCTACAAGATGGTGAAGTATCTGCGCTCGATTGAACTGGTTGCCGATTACAGTCACATCGGAGAGGGACAGGGAGGATTTCGCGAGGACTATCAATTTTACGGCACAAGCGCCGAGATTTAATGAAATTTGTTGTGGGTTCGCGTGGACACAGCCCACACGGACTCACAACATAACAGCAGTGTACGCTTTTAGCGAGAAAGGATGCCTACCTAATGGGATTTGATCAGTATCATGAGCCAGCTTCAGAGCTATCGCAGGAGACACGCACGTTCGCCCGTGTGATCGCTTCTTTGCAGGAAGAGAGTGAGGCTATTAACTGGTATCAGCAGCGTATTTCTATTGAGCAAGATGCAGAGGCCAAAAGCATTATGCAGGACGCCCAAGAGGAGGAATTCCTGCACTTTGCCATGGACCTTGAGTTTCTGCTACGCCGTACTCCTAAATGGCGTGCTGCAGCAAAAAAGGTGCTCTTCCAAAGCGGTGATATCGTCCAGAACAAGGAGCGAGGTGAAGAAGAGATAGACAAACAATAGCTGCTGCTGAGTATCGTTCCTACGCTCCAAAACGTGTAATAATAGAGTCGTAATACGATATAATTATGGCTATAAGAATATTCAAGCCTATCTGCATCGGCAAGCAGGTATCTGCCGTTGCATATAGAGCCATATTACCAGCGATTGAGAGGCACTTGCCCAGGAGTGGGATGTAGAAATAGTA
>Ga0213874_10000141_pt1 | contig 12268 bp, 12 predicted proteins | sample BarmaccomBMRX_R7_FD_160098 | JGI IMG/M metagenome (GOLD analysis project Ga0213874, IMG submission 160098) | Root-associated microbial communities from Barbacenia macrantha in rupestrian grasslands, the National Park of Serra do Cipo, Brazil - RX_R7 | ecosystem: Host-associated > Plants > Roots...
AAAGACTCAGATTGCCTATATCGTTGCCACACGTCAGCCATTGATCACCCAGATAGAGGCGAGGCAGGCCCGTTTGCTGGCCATCGCTCGCGCTATTCGCTCCCTGAGCGATACGCAGACACAACTTATGAAAAGTAATGATCCCATCATCCTGGAGTGTCTCAAGTCTATCGACTTCTCAGCTTTTCAGCCGAGATTTAATACCGAACTGGAAAATCTTAACAAGCTCAAAAGCCGCTTCTCGCGTAAGACCCTCAACATAGGAGTGATTGGACGTGCTAGACAAGGGAAAAGTCGCTTGCTGCAAACTTTGAGTGGACTCTCGTCCAATGAAATTCCTGATGGAGACCGGGAGACCTGCACAGGTGTACGTAGTACCATTTATCATCATCCCATTGACTCGTATGCAGAGATAGTGTTCTATAGCGAGGAAGAGTTCCTGCGTGAGGTGATTGCGCCTTACTACCACGCTCTGAATCTTGGACCTGTGCCAGTCAACCTTGATCAGTTCGCCAAGGCCGTATTACCTTCGAGTTCATTGGCGGTACAGAGCGCAATGGGCAAACATTTCCTCGAGTACAGAAACTTTGTTCAGGCCTACAGACCTTTGCTGAAAGTCGGGGCTCCACAGCGCATATCGTTACAGGATCTACGCCAATATGTCGCGCAGGATAGGCCTGATGGCAAGCGAGACCTGCACAACTATTTAGCGGTGCGGGACGTCAAAATTTACACGAAATTCCCCTATGAGGACGTGGGGCAGATTGCGCTATTGGACATGCCAGGACTGGGTGATACAGGGCTTGGGGATGAAGAGCGTCTCATCAAGGCTCTAGGCGAAGACATAGACTTCGCGCTCTTTGTACGCATGCCCAAGTCCACTGGCGACCTTTGGGAAAAGTTTGATACCCAGTTGTACGACACAGCTCAACAGGCTCTCAAAGACCTGTTACCACTCAACGACTGGTCATATATGGTCCTTAATAACACGGTTAGCGGATCTAAGGGCAACAATACGACGAACTGCGTATCATTACAGAACGGCATCACCTCTACCTTCCCCGGCAACCATCCTTTCGTCGAGAGTGTGATTGTTGACTGTACGGACTCACTGAAGGTGAACGCCAATCTGCTCGAACCGGTCCTGAACTATCTGCTGGATAACATGAACAGGTTAGACCGACAGTATGTAGAGGCATGCCAGCAAGGTATTACCAAACTCCAGCAAGAAATCGAGGCGGAACTGGAAAAAGCACTTCTAGCGGTTGAGAGCATCGCTTCTTCCGACGACAGCTACAAGCGATTCCGAGAATGTTTTATGCCGACGTGGAAGGAACTGAAAATAGGTCTGGACTCTCTAGTGAACGAGATGCGGAAGAAGAGCAATCAGGAGGACCCTGCCTTCGTTGACTACTTCGTCAAAAGATTTGAGGTGTGTAAAAACGATACGGGCATTCCAACTATTGAGCAGATCAAAGACCTAGCTTCCGCGAAGGGCGCTTTTAAGAAGGTTTACTTTGATTGCTTCGACGAAATCCGAACGCGTCTGACCTATAAATTCATCAGCTTGGATGAGGCACTCAAGAAATCGATGAGCGACGTGAAAAGCAAAACGGCGCAGGTGTTCTTACAACAGGGACGACTGGCTGGCGTAACGCAAGCCAAAGAAGACAAGTTCTTTGATGAGATGGGCGAGAACTCTAATCTTGGGCGCTTGCGCCATGTGTTCCGTGCCTTTGCTCGCTATGAACTGTCGTACAGAGGCTTTTTCCAGCAGCGTATTCGCAAGCACCTCGACCGATTGATCACGGATCGTGCCACAGACTTGAAACTTTCTGACCCCTCCAATCCGACGACCTGTGCCACTGAGGTATTCAACTTGCTGAAAAAGGCTCAGGCTGATACAGTGAGTGCCCTGCAAACTGAGCTGAGCAAGTACTTCGTTGAGCCAAGCCAAGCAGCCTTTGCAGTTGTTGAAGAGTTTGTAGATCAAACGATTCGGGCCGAAGGGGTTGACGAGGAGTGGGGGAACTACTATCGTAGTGTACAGGACCGCGTCTGGGAAGCCGATTTCAAGAAGATTACAGATAGGAAGCGCATTCTAGATGAGTGGCACATGCATGTGAAAAACGCGCAACAGATCAGCAAGCTAGCTCCGCTACAATAGGTGCTCACGCGCCAAAGTCAGTGATTTATGCCTGATAACTCCAGCTACTGCTCTCCACAAGAGAGCAGTAGCTAGAGACGCCATTATCTCCTCGTTGCCGGAAAAAACATAGTGACCTCCGACCAGTGCCCTACGAAGTTTTTCATCATCACCCATGTATTATCCTCGCTATCCTTGCAATAAAACCCTTTCTAGAAACACAGAAAACGAGAGAGTGCCATAGATAGAAATAGAAAGACCTATACGTGGAAGATCACTCTCTCGCCTTCTGGCTTTTTTTCCTTGTTGACCTTATACTAAGGATAGCACAACATGGACGATCTGAAAAGTACGGTTTATGTTGTGGTTGCAGAAACCTTCTCAATGTCTTAGTTGGAAGAAGATAAGGAAAGAGAGTTTACATGCAAAATGCAACGGCTATCCCGACGGCGTTTTTTCATAGTGACGCAAGAAACCGCCTTGCTAACCAAGTGATAAATAATTACGCTGCAGGACACGCACTTATGGATGTTGTGATTGGTGCTGCTGGGCTACTTGTACCTGGCGGTGGCGTTGCTGCTATGCTTGCATCATTAGCTGCCCAAGCTCCAGTGATTTATAGCCCAATGGTTAGGAGTCTTGCACGTATCTATAGTGCAACACCTGATCAATTTACAAGAGGCATTGTCACCGCCGCAACGATTGTCGGCGCTGCTGTTGATATCGGTGACGAGGTACTAGCAGAGGCTCTTTCAAGTGAGTTTGGGCAAGAGTTTTTACTAAGCATTCTTCACGAGATTTGGCCCGAACTTGGGGTCGGAACGCTTTTAAGTTTTATTCCTTTCGCTGGGGGTTTTATTGCAGCAGGCTTGGATGCTACACTTGCTGCTACCTTGACTTGGCGTGTCGGAATTACAACGATCTTGTACTTCATGAATAACGAAGAATGGGTAGGAGGCAGTAAAGCAAATACTCTCAGACAAGCAAAACAGATTGTAGGAGTGATGTCGCCAAAGACTCACAATCGTGTCGATCTCAGTAGCCTTGCTAATAGAGTACCAGAAGTAAAGCGAAAGGCGTTAACTGGCATTAAGCAGCAGATAAACGTTTTGAAACGAGCGAATAGCACAATCTCAAAAAGCGAAATTAGGGAGATTTTAACTAGCGAGGGAGTTGATGCTGCTTTAGTCGATGAAGCGCTACAAACTACATGAGCCTTACGCGGATGATTGAAAAGAGAAGGACTAAAAGTTCTTCTCTTTTTTTAGAAGCATTTGCATTTGTCTAGCGCTATGGTATACTTTGGGCAATGTTGTGGTAGATATAAGGAGGCGATCATGAACAGATGAACACGAAACGACCATATCAGCGTATCCTCAAAAATCTTTTTCACGAGCAAGCTGCAGAGATTATTCCTCTCCTGTTTCCTGGGTACTGGGTTAAAGAGGTGCTAGATGTCGAGATGCCAGAACTCAAATCAACTGAGGTTGAAGGCCCTGTGAGTGAGTTTGAACAGGGGCTGGCGTCACTTGCTCTGCCAGGAGCACAGGTGATAAAAGCTTATCAAACCGAATGGATCGAGCACTCAGGCCACTTTGAACGTGCCTATCGCGTCCATGACCCAAAGACTGAGAAGCCATCCTATCTTCTCATTGAGGTCCAGACAGAACGCGAAGACGAGGATCTACCCCCACGTTTCTTGTGCAATTTTGCATCGGTCGCCCGATACGTAGCAAAAGAGGTACGGCAAGAGAACAATCATGTAGCAGAAGATGAGGTAACAGAAAAGGTAGAGCAAAAGGGGACCATCATGAGTAGGGGCTACAATCTCTCCCCAGTAGTCCTCTGCTCCTTCCCGCAGGCGGTCCCAGCTCCGGTACGAGAGACATTCCAGGACGAAGTCATACTTGCCTTCAATTTCGAGACCCTGGGCCTATGGGAAAAAGATGCACGTGAGTTTCTCAATACTCATGTCACCGCCACCTACTTTTTGCTGCCAGTGATGAAAAATGCCGATGCTACCCTGCTGGGGCTAGCCATTGAGGAACTTGCTCAGCGGTTCCAGACAGATGAGAAAGAGTTAGGGCGGCATTTGACAGGACTGAACTTGCTACTGCAACAGTCTGAGACGATGTCAGATGAGCAGAAGCTAGCGGCACAAGAGCACTTGCAACGGTTTAGGCATCTGATGACGAATGATCCTTATGAGGAGTAGGTGCTTTGGCACGCGGGAAATTATATGAGCGGACATAAACCATTTTCAGAATTGACTCGCTTCTCTTCACCAGAGCGTAACGCAAAGGTAGCAGCAGAAACTAGCAGGTTACGTGAGGAAATGACCCTACAGGAATTACGGGAGGCGCTGAACATCCAGCAAGATGAGCACACAACTACGTATCATACCCATCATTGGCATTGGTGAGATTGCTCCTGGTGCCGACCTAGCACAGATCATCCACACGGCATTACAGCAGCAACACCTAGCACTTGAGCAGGGTGATATACTCGTCGTGACGCATAAAATCGTCTCTAAAGCAGAGGGACGACTGGTGCAGCTTGACGAGGTGGAGCCGTCGGCGTTTGCACGGACAATTGCACAGCAATGTAAGAAGGATGCACAACATCTCGAAGTAGTGCTGCGTGAGAGTAAACGTATCGTACGCATGGACCACGGCGTGCTTATTAGTGAGACAAGGCATGGCTTTATCTGCGCTAATGCCGGAGTAGACGAGTCCAATGTCGGTGGGCAGCGTCAACTCACGCTGTTGCCCGTTGATCCCGACCGTTCGGCTCGTACACTACGCGCAAGATTGCAGTACCTCTCTGGAGAGGGTACGGATTTTGACATTGCCGTGATTATTTCAGATACCTGGGGGCGTCCGTGGCGCAACGGGCAGGTAAACATGACTATAGGTATCGCGGGTATGCAGGCCATTGTTGACTATCGAGGGCAACGGGATCCTTACGGCTATGAGTTGCAAGTGAGCGAGATTGCCGTGGCTGACGAGTTGGCAGCGGCGGCAGAACTGGTGATGGGCAAGATTGAGCGCATCCCTGTAGCGCTTATTCGCGGTTATACGTATATTCCAGCACAGGGAGATGCAGGTTCTCTGCTACGCGATAGTGCAATAGACTTGTTTCGGTAGGGGCATGCTTTATCACGCCCAACATCTCTGAGGTAGATATCGTGACCATATATTCCGAGGTTCGACAAGCAATCAGACCAGCCCATGCGCATGACCTTGCCACTTTGCTACGCAGTAGGCGCAGTGTGCGCCAGTATCAAGTACGCCCGGTAGAGCGTATACTGCTCGAACAGATGCTCGAAGCTGCACGCTGGGCACCTTCTCCACATGGAAGACAGCCCTGGCGCTTTGTCGTGCTGACACGACAGGAACCCAAGCATTTGCTTGCAGAGCACATGGGTGAGACCTGGCGACACAATCTGCAGATGGATGGACAAGAGGCAGAAATTGTGGAAAGACGGCTGCAGAAATCGCGGCAACGTATTCTTGGTGCGCCTGCTATCATTATTGCCTGCCTTTATATGGCAGATATGGATCGCTATCCCGATGAAAAACGGCAGGCCGATGAAATCACGATGGCTATACAGAGCATCGGCGCAGCTATACAGAACATGCTGCTCATGGCCTACGACTTGGGCTTGGATACTGGCTGGATGTGCGCGCCGCTCTTCTGCCCGGAGGTAGTCTGCGAGGTACTCGACCTGGATAAACGGCTTATGCCCCAAGCACTCATTACTGTAGGTTATGCCGCCGCCGATCCACAGCGGCGCGAACGTCTTCCCTTGAGTAGTTTAGTTGTGCGCTTTGACTGAGGATAGGCTATGATTGTTGTTCTTGCTGGCGGCGTTGGGGCGGCACGCTTCCTACAAGGGGTAGTACAAGTTGTTCCCCAGCAGCAGTTTACCGTCATCGTCAACACCGGTGACGACCGAGCGTTCTACGGCCTGCACGTCTCGCCTGATCTCGATATTGTCATGTACACACTGGCGGGTATAGTTGATGAGACACAGGGCTGGGGCATACGCGACGATACGTATCATACGATGCAGCAGTTGACGCGCTATGGCAATGAGGACTGGTTCCTGCTGGGCGACCGCGACTTGGCCACGCATATTCACCGTACCAATCTCTTGCGCCAGGGCAAGACACTCAGCGAAGTCACCGACCTGTTGCGCATACAACTCGGATTGCAGTTGCACATCTTGCCCATGAGCGACCAGCCCGTCGCTACGCACATTCAAACCCCTGCCGGACTGCTCCACTTCCAGGAATACATGGTCAAACGTCACTGTGCCGATGAGGTACAAGATGTCGTGTTCACCGGAGCAAGCGCTGCGCGACCTGCCCCGCGAGTACTCGATGCGCTTAAAGAGGCCGAGGCGATTCTGATCGCGCCCAGCAACCCTATCGTCAGCATTGGCAGTATTCTAGCGGTTCCTGGTATCCACGATGTCCTGCACGAAGCAAGTGGTATGATTGTCGCAGTCAGTCCTATTGTAGGCGGCGCACCTATTAAGGGGCCAGCAGACAAACTTATGCGCAGCCTGGGTATCGACGTCTCAGCCGTAGGTGTGGCACGCTGCTACCGCGATTTTCTTGACGTGATGGTAATCGATGAACAAGACACCCAGCTTGCCGCAGACATAGAGGATCTTGGTATTCCTACTGTCGTCACAAACACCATTATGCATGATATGACGGCTAAGGCTAATCTTGCACGCAGCGTGCTTGAAGCGGCAGGAGTAACCATGTGAGCCTTGGCGCTAGCACGCGGGCCTATAGAGCACTTATTCCGGTAAAAACACTGCACGAAGCTAAGAGTCGCCTTGCAGCATACCTGACTCAGGCGCAGCGCGAACGGCTGGTGCTAGATATGCTGCACCACGTCATAGGTGTACTACAAGAAAGTCACTCTCTAGAAAAGGTAGCGGTAGTCAGTCCAGACGCGTATGTACTGGCCTGCGCACAGGCATGGGGGGCACAGCCGCACACTGAGGAACAGCATGGACATAATCCTGCACTTTCCGCAGCGGCACAGCGCGAAATGGCAACGGGAGCGACCGCTCTTCTCACCATCTCAGCCGATTTACCACTGCTACGTGCAAGCGATGTAGAGAACATGATTGAACAGTCGCATCGTTACACGATTGTGCTTGCTCCTTCGCAAGATGGAACAGGCACCAATGCACTGTTGGCACGTCCACCTTTAGCAGTTCCTTACGTATTTGGGCCACATAGCTTGCAACGCTATATTCATGAGGCCAAACAACGTGATATCGCTCACGTACTGTATACCAGTATCGGTACGGCTTTTGATATTGATACAATGCATGACCTGGAACTTTCTCGACAGAGACGCCAAAACAGAGAGTATAGCTGAATTTGTTGTGTTGTGGTGCTCTTCAGCCCACAACACAACAAATTTATTTACAGTCTCACCAACCCCCAGCGTTCGCGCACGCGACGTTCAATAGAGGCAAAAATCAAGCTATCGATGGCTACCCCTATGACGATAATCAATACCATCACCGCCATAACCTGCGAGGCATCGTTGAGATCACGTCCATTTTGCAGCAGATTGCCCAGGCTGAGTGTGAAAAACAGCAGTTCCCCAGCCATCAGCGAACGCCAAGCAAATGTCCAGCCTTGTTTCAGGCCATTCAAGATTGCTGGCAGCGCCGCAGGCAACACTACCTGTGTAGAAAGGGCGAGTCCTTTAGTGCCCAAGGTGCGCGCAGCCTTCAGGTAGATAGGAGGAGTATTCTTGATACCCGCATCCACCCCAAGTGTAATCGAGAAGAGAGCACCCATTACCACCACAAAAATGATCGCTTGCTCGCTCAGACCTAACCACAGAATGGCAAGCGGAAGCCAGCACACACTGGGCAGAGCCTGCAGACCCAGAATGAGAGAGCCTACCGTCTCTTCAAAGATGCGATAGCGTGCGATCAACAAGCCGAGGACCAGACCAATCAGCAGCGAAATGCTGTATCCAAGCACAAGCCGTTGCAGGCTCACCCGTGCGGCCTGCAGAAACTGACCGCTTTGCAAGCCAGTGACTAGTGTATGCGCGACCGCAAGTGGTCCTGGAAACAGGTAGTCAGGCCAGATACCGGTATTAGCGACCAGTTGCCACAGAGCCAGCAAGAGGGCGTAGAAGACAATGCGCCGCACCCACGGTATGAGTGCTGCACTGCTCACACGCAGACGTAGTGCGGACTCAGCATTAGCTGCTTTTGCCATTTGCTGCCTCCTGCTCATGAGTTCCCATCGTATCCCGCAATACAGCGGTGATCTTGGCTGCCTGATCCACCAGCATGCGATCCTCCAGTGAACGTGGGCGAGGTAACTCGATACGAAATTCCTGGACAATGCGCCCCGGTCTGGGCGCAAATACCAGCACGCGATCACCCAGTGCCACCGCCTCGCGTACATTGTGCGTCACAAACATGATAGTCTTGCGTGTAGCTAGCCATATGGATTCTAGTTCGATGTGCAACCGATCACGTGTCAACGCATCTAGTGCAGAAAACGGCTCGTCCATCAGTAGAATTGCTGGATCAATGGCTAGCGCACGAGCAATTGCCACGCGCTGGCGCATGCCACCGGAGAGCTGATGGACATAGCTACGCTCAAACCCTTTCAAATGTACTAGCTCGATGAAGTGCCGAGCAATGGCGGCCCGCTCCTTCGCGGGCTTGCCTGCCTGGCGCAGACCAAACTCGACATTGTGCTGAACATCCAACCAGGGAAACAGTGCAGCTTCTTGAAACAGTAGTACACGATCAGTACCCGGACCATACACTTTTTGTCCATCAGCCCACACACTACCACTATTGGCTGATTCCAGGCCCGCAACGATACTTAGCAACGTGGACTTACCACAGCCGCTCGGTCCAAGCAAGCACACGAACTCACCCGCTGCCACATCTACATCCACTGGTTGCAATGCCTCAACAGTCCCAGTGCGTGCAACAAACACCTTGCTCACGTCCTCGATCTTTAAGGGAATACCGGTCGGCTTTGGTCGATCACTGCCAGAAAAAGGCTCAATAGCCGGAGCGTTGCTGGCTTGTGCCTGAAAAAACATCTGCTTGTCCTCCCTATTACTTGTTATGGTCCTACTACTGCTGCCAACTTCTTAGCGGTAAGCACTTGGTTGAGCAGTCCCAGATTGTAAATGCCTGTCAGATTCGGGTTGCTACTGCCCAGGAAGCCGAGTGCATAGGCTCTGTCAGCCCCTTCGCGCAGTGTCGAGGTCAACGGATCATAGGTGATATCGAGGTTGCTATAGGCCAGATCAATTTCATTGCTCGGCAGAGCCTTGCCTGTGATGCGCTTGATCTCACTGTTCATGATATTCTTAGCGCTCGCCGGATTGCTCAGGATGTACTGTACGGTGTCAACATGAGCCTGCAGGAACTCGCTCACTATACTAGGATGTTGATCCAAGAAGGCTTTGCGCACAATAACGTCGGTCGTCACGAATTTTCCATTAGGCCAGAGCGTACGCTCATCAACAAAAACACGACCATTGCCCTCTACCACTAGGCGCGTTGCCCACGGCTCGGGCACCCATGCACCGTCAATCTTGCCTTGCTTAAACAGTGTCAAGATGTTGGGGTTATCGGTCGGAGTAACCTGGACGGTTCCACCCTTATCGGCAGTCTTGAGGCCATGCTGCTGCAGATAGTAGCGCAATGCTACATCCTGAGTGCCGCCGAGCTGGGGTGTGGCAACCTTCTTACCATTGAGGTCTTGGGCACTGTTAATGTTAGCCCCAGGGCGCACAATGAACGACGCCCCGCCGCTTGCAGCACCAGCAATGATGCGCAGTGCCTCACCATGGCTTTTTACATAGCCGTTGATTGCTGGGCTAGGACCGATATAGCCAATATCAATTTCATTAGCAAAGAGGGCTTCGATTTCTGCTGGACCAGCATTAAAAATCTTGGTTGCCAGCTTGACATTCGGCCCCAGCGCATTCTGAAACGTGCCACGCTGCGCCCCGACCAATGCTACAGCATGGGTCAGGTTCGGGTAATAGGCTAAGCGCACGGTAAGCTGCCCGCTGCTGTTGCTGGAAGGCTGTGCGCCGCAACCTGCGAGGGCGAACACTACAACGAGTACGATGATACGTAACCAATAAACATGCGATGTCTTCAAGAGGTCCTTCTCCTTTGCCTTTGGACAGGATAACTATTTGCGCAACGTCTTGCGCTTTTGACCAACTGTAAGAAAACTCAGCCTCATTAGGAAAACAATAACATATTTATGTCATTCTTTCAAGTTATTTGAAATATTCTTTTTGGTTATAAGAAGCCACCAAAACCCTTGACAAAAAAGGTTTTCTTCCCTATACTTGATATAGTCAATCAGTTCGGTCAACTTCCCTTTCTTTTCTAGGAGTGTCCGTCAATTTTTTGCAAGGTTGGGGCAAAGCCACAGGCATGTAAAAAATTGACGGACACCACTCCCTCCTTGCCGCAGGCAGGGAGCAGAAAAAGAAAATGAGGCTTTGCGGGAACTGTAGGGGACGGTCATCCCCCGTCCCCCTTGCCGTTGGGATATAAGCTAGTTTGAACGATCTAGTACTGCCAGAGTCGATCATTTGAGGTAGGGCTAGGCTAGCTGACGCTGGTCGCAAAGGAGTGACTGGCATCAGTTAGCTTAGCCCTACCGCAAGCAGCGAAAGGAGATCTGTACAGTATGGCAAATGTGCATGTGCATCATGAAGACCATCTCAGACATGGACCCGGCTATGCTTCACCCGAAGAGGCTACCAAGGCCGACCCCGAAAAGGTGCTTTACAGCATCGCCCTCTACGGGGGAACAGGGATAGAGCAGCCCGATTATTTGGCCACTATTGATGTTGATCCCACATCCCCGACCTACTCCCAGGTGATCCATCGTCTGCCCATGCCCAACGTCGGCGACGAACTGCATCACTTCGGGTGGAATGCCTGTAGCTCCTGCTATGAACATGAAAGCAAATCACGAAGCTTCCTGATCCTGCCGGGTAACTTATCTAGCCGTATTCACATTGTGGATGTCTCTGATGCACAAGCCCCAAAACTGCATAAGGTGATCGAGCCAGAAGAAGTCAAGCAAAAGGTGAACCTCAGCGCTCCACATACTGTTCACTGTCTGGCTGATGGTCGGATTATGATCTCAATGCTCGGTGACAGGGACGGCAACGCCCCTGGCGGTTTCCTGTTGCTCGACGAGCAGTTCAATATTGCAGGCCGTTGGGAGCGCGAGCCAGATGGCATGCGCTATAACTACGACTTCTGGTACCAGCCACGCCACAATGTCATGGTCAGCAGTGAGTGGGCAGCGCCTACCACTTACACAAAAGGTTTCAATTTGGATGATGTTGCTGCCGATAAGTACGGTCATCACTTGCACTTCTGGGATTGGCAGAAGCATGAAATCGTACAGAGTGTTGATCTGGGTGAAGAAGGATTAGTCCCCCTTGAGGTGCGCTTCCAGCATAACCCCGACAGCACTCACGGGTTCGTTGGAGCAGCTCTCAGTAGTAACATGTGGCACTGGCATAAGCCCAACGGCACGTGGCAAGTGGAAAAGGTAATCGATGTGCCTGCCGTCGAGTTAGCAGGTTGGTCCATTGCCGTGCCCTCGCTCATCACCGATTTCCTGGTCTCGATGGATGACAAGTATCTCTACCTGTCGAACTGGCTGCATGGGGACATTCGCCAATACGATATTAGCGACCCTTCACATCCCCGACTGACTGGACAGGTATGGTGTGGTGGCTTGCTTGGCAAAAGCGAAACCATTCGAGGCAGAGAGCTTAGTGGTGGACCGCAGATGCTGCAACTGAGCCTTGATGGCAAGCGACTTTACGTCACCAACTCCCTCTACAGCACGTGGGATAACCAGTTCTACCCTGATCTTGCCAAGGCTGGTTCCTACTTGCTACAAATTGATTGCGATACGCACAATGGTGGCTTGAAGATCAACGAGAACTTCTACGTGGATTTCGGCAAGGAGCCTGCCGGCCCTGCTCGCGCCCATGAAGTGCGTTACCCTGGTGGCGATTGCACTTCCGATATTTGGGTGTAGTACAGACCAT
>Ga0213874_10000142_pt1 | contig 12237 bp, 16 predicted proteins | sample BarmaccomBMRX_R7_FD_160098 | JGI IMG/M metagenome (GOLD analysis project Ga0213874, IMG submission 160098) | Root-associated microbial communities from Barbacenia macrantha in rupestrian grasslands, the National Park of Serra do Cipo, Brazil - RX_R7 | ecosystem: Host-associated > Plants > Roots...
CCGCCGCCGCTGCGAGGGAGCCGCTGGTCCAGAGGATCGCCCCGAAGCGCCGGGCGTTCGGCGGGGCGAACCACCCGTAGGGGTCCTGGACCAGCCCGAAGAGCTCGGCCTGGCCCAGGGCGCGAACCCAGATCGCCGCCAGGGCGATCACCCCCTGGAAGCACAGGCCCTGGTCGTCGCCCCGCTGGCCGATCCGGAGGGGGTGGGTGGTGGTGGCCGTCGGCGCCGGGGCGGCGACCGCCCCGTCCTGCGCCCCCTGGTAGTAGACCCGCAGGGTCGCGCCGTCGAAGGCCGCCGCGATCCAGATCGCGAGGTTCGCCGCGACGGTCGTGGCGCCCGTGACGCTGGCGGAGGTCGTCGCGGTGAGGGTGTAGCCCTGGACCTTGCCGGCCGAGGTCAGCCGCAGGACGTAGCCGTTGCCGGCCGCGTCGTATTTCTCCAGGATCCCCTGCTGGGCGGCATTGCTCGTCGTCTGGACCAGCGCGGCGAGCGTGAACGGCCCGGTCAGCAGGCACGGGTTCGACCCGCCGAGCGGGACGTTGACCCCGTTGCCCGTGCCGCCGTTGACGAGGAGGCCCGTCCCGATGTTATAGCCGCTGCCCCCCCACGAGGCGGTGCCGACCAGCGTCCCGGCCTGGGCGTACCCCGAGAGGTCGTGCGCCGAGGGGCCCGAGCCCTCATCGAGGACCCAGCACCCGACCAGGCCCGCGGCCAGCGGGTGGCCGGGGTCGACGCGCGCGCCGGTGGCCGGCTTGTTGCGCCTCCGGGCCTTGGTGGTGACGACGGCCACCGGCGCCTCAGGTCAGGGTGTCGAGGGTCGCCTCGATCGTCACGGCGTTGGTGGCGTCCTGGTTGGTCGCCTTGATGTAGTACTTGCTCTGGGGCAGGTACAGCTCCTTGGAGTAGACCGAGTTGGCGCTGTAGCTGCCGTTGGTCCCGCCGGGCTGGACGCGGTAGCTCTCGGTCTGCTCGATCTGGTAGACCAGGTCGTTATTGGCGTAGCTGTTGATCGTGGCCCCGACGGTGAGGTTCGAGCCGCTGATCGCCGAGATCGTGACGATCTCGCCCACGCTGGCCCCGGCCTGCTTCAGGCCGATCGCCTGGCCCACCTGGAGGCCGGTCGTGCTCGCCACGGGGATCGTCGTGGCGCCGGCGTTGACCGTGCCGGTGATCGTCGTGGAGGCGTAGGCGTGGTACACGCCCCAGGCGACGCCGGCGGTGGCGCTGACCGAGGCCCCGGTCTGCATCTTGCAGTGGAGCTGGCCCTCCCAGGCCGCCGTCAGGTCGATCAGGGTCCCGAGCTGCTTCGAGGCCCCGAGGCTCGTCCCGCTGGCGAAGACGCCCCCCAGCGTGCCGGGGTTGTAGGTCGGTGCGGCCATGTCACATCACCCGATAGAGGTCGTCGAGGGTCACGGTCGTCCCCGGCCCGAAGAGGGCCTCGGCGCGGCTGGCCGGCACCTGCGCCAGCCCCAGCAGGTCGGCCTTGAGGGTCGCGGGGACCCCCGGCAGGGCGGCGAGCACGTCGACGATGCCGGCCGGGGTCGGCCCCGTGCCGAAGATGCGCGGGTCGTGCGTGTCGAGCGGGGCCCCGGCCTGGAAGATCGTCAGCGCCGCGTGGGCCGCGGAGCGCTGGGCGGCGGTCAGGGCGGTGTTCCCCGCCGCCGTGCTCAGCGCATCGAAGAGGCTCGTCAGCCCCGCATAGATCAGCAGGGCCGCCAGCGGCACGTAGCGGACGTCCTTCGTCCAGGGCTGGGGCGGCGCGAGCAGGTTGCCGGGGGTGTTGAGCAGGTCCCGCACCTGGCCCTGGGTCTTGCCGGCGTAGCCCAGGCCCGCGGGGTCGGTGCTGACCTCGGTGCGCAGGGCGGTGTAGTCGAGCGGCATGGCGGGCCCCCTCAGAAGGACAGCGCGGCGGCGCCGGCCCGGTAGTCGAGGTCGGCGGCGACGGCCTGGCCCGACGGCCCCGGGGTCGCGTAGGGGCGCAGGCGGCCGGACTCGTCCACGACGAACCGGGGGAGCCCCGTGGCGTGCTCGACGACGCGCACGACCGGGCCCAGGGTCTCCACGAAGAACAGCGCCGGGTCCCCGAGGACCTCGGCGTGGACGGTCAGCAGGGGGTCGTGGTCCATGGGGGTCCTCATAGGGGCGCCGTGTACGTCCCGCCGGCGTTTAGAGAAACATTTGCACCGGCGTTGATGGTCAGGTTATTCAAGTTCAGATCGCTGCCCGAGGTGCCGCAGGCCCCCTGCAGGATGACCGTGGTGCCGTCCGATTTGGTGATCCGGAAGAAGCTCGCGGTGCCGCCCACGGCGTTGTTGTCGGCCGTGCTGGAGGAGACGGTGCTGACCCCATTGGAGGCGGCCCCGAAGTTCAGCCCGGTGATCGTGCTGATCGCCGTGTTGCCCGAGAGGGCCGCGTCGGCATTCGATGGAGCAGTACCAGAATATATGATAATTTTACCGTTTGTGGCGAGCTGGCCGGTGGACTGGTTGCAGACGGCATCGGCCAGGGCGGTGCGCACGGCGGTCTTGTGGGTGATGGACACGGGAGTCCCTCAGGTCCGGGAGAAGAGCGCCGCGATCTGGTCGCGGCACTCGGCCAGGGCGCGGCGCAGCCAGGGGCGGGGCGGCATGCGGGAGGTGCCGAGCTCGAGCCAGCGGGCCACGGGCAGGTCGGAGCCGACCCGGGCCGTCAGCTCCGCCTCGTCCACCTCGGAGGTCACCGAGGCCCGCAGCCGGCCGGTGCGGCGGTGCGGGGGCTCGCCGGCGGACGAGGGGGGCGGGTAGGCGGTGCTGAGGAGGACCTTGGCGCGGTTTTGCACGACGACGGCCGCGGCCCTCAGGTTCGCCGCCGTGCGGGCGCGGAGCGCGGCCCGGACCTCGGGGCCGTTCCACTCCAGCTTGGCCATCGTCAGGTCCTCGCCTCGCAGTCGACGACCCAGGTGCGCGAGCGGCCCGCGGCGTTGCGCACGCCGGTCACCACCAGGGTCGTGGTCCCCCAGATCAGCTCGTCCCGCACGTCCAGCCCGTAATCGTCGGCCAGGTAGACCTGGTACGTCGTCACCAGCGTCTCGCGGCCGTGCGCGTCGACGTCGGTGGACGTCGTCGGCTGCACGCCGCACCGGATCGGCTGCGACGGGCTCACGCTGAAGCGGCGGCCGCCGGCGGCGGCCTGGCTCCAGGCGGCGACCTTCGCGAGGGTCACCGAGGTATTCAGGCACTTGGCCGAGGGGCGGCGCGTCAACATGCCGTCACCTTGGGGCGATCGCCGGGGTGGGGGTGCTCAGCGCACGAAATCCGCGCACCAATAGGTCGTACCGTCGGCGGCGGCCGCGCGGCCCCAGCCGACCAGCGTGAAGTCGCCGACCAGGATCGCGCGGTGCGGCGGCGAGGCCAGCCACAGCGCGACGACCGCGGCCGCGGTCGAGGCCCCCTCGGCGATCGTCTCGCCCCCCGGTCGGGCGGGGAACGCGGCGGCGATCCGCCCGCCGAAGTCCCCGTGGGCCAGCCGGCCCCGCGCCGCCATCCCCGCGGCCCAGCCGGCGGCCACGCCCGCCAGCCGCGCGTCGGCGGCCAGGGCGGGCCGGCCGTGTTGCGCCCGCGCGGCGTTCAGCGCCGCCACCAGGTCGTCGTCGGGGGGCGGCCCGGGGGTCGGGTCCGGTGGGGGCGCGGGTGCCGGCGGCGCGGGCGGCGCGGGCGGGCGCGGGCCGGTGAGCCACGCGATCAGGCGGCGGAGCCAGGTCATGCGGGGTCGCTCGGGTACTGGGGCCGGGGCGCCGGGCAGACGACCCGGTCGCCGTCCAGGTCGATCACGAGCACGAGGCGGTGCGGCGGCACCCGCTGGTCCTCGACGTTCCACACGTCGATCGCGTCCGCGGTCGCCTCCAGGTGCCCCCCGACGCAGCGGTACAGCAGGGCCCGGCCGCGGCCGGCCTGGTCGCCCCGCCGGGCGGGGACGCCCTCGGGGCCGATCTTCGCGAGCCTCACAGGCGGGTGCTCCGATAGAGGGCCAGGACCTGCTGGACCCACGGGGGCAGGGCCCCGATCAGCTCCCGGGCCTGCCAGGAGTAGGCCCCGTCGGTCTCGCTCGTGAGGGTCGTGTCGGTCTGCAGGCGCTCGAGCATCGCCTTGACGACCTCCACCGTGGCCTGCTGCAGGTCCTCGGGGACCGTGTCCAGGCCGGCGTCGTAGACGACCCGCACCCCGAGATACCCGCCCCGGACGTCGAGGTCGCCGAGGCTGGTCGAGAGGTACGGGCCGAAGCGGAACGACCGGAAGGGGTCCTCCACGTCCGCGGCCCGCAGGTCGACGATCCCGGTCCGCTCATCCAGGCTGAAGGGGACGTCGCTGGTGTGGATCACGAGCTCCGCCTGGGCCGGGCTGAGCGCCGGCAGCACCCCCTGGACCTGGCGGAGGTCGGCCACCGGCCACAGGGCGTGCTGGGGGTCGGCGGTGGCGGTCCAGCCGGCCCCCACGGCGGCGATCGCCGTGGCGAGGGCCTGCACGGTCGGCGGGACGAGGCCCGTCCAGGCGATCGTGGTGCTCGTCGTCGTCCCCGAGGCGACCCGCGTCAGCGTCAGCCCGGTGACCGCCTGGCCGGTGTCGACGTTGCCCGTGGTCGCCAGGCTCGCCAGCGCCCGCTGGTTGGTGGTCGCGTCCGTGTTCTGGATGGTGATCACCGTGGTGGGGTCCGTGGCGATCCGGCTCACGGCGTTGACGGGGTACTCGCGCAAGAGCAGCCGGGCGCGGGGGCCATCGACCGTGTAGAGCTCATCGTAGGTGGCCCGGGTGAACTGGCGGTTGCACCAGCGCCGGATCAGCCGGCTGGCCGCCGCCGTGAGCTGGGGCAGGAGGGCCTGCTGGTTCGCCGTGAGCGCGGCGTCGGCCAGGGCGCCATTGAGCCACGCCTGGGTGATCAGGTCGGCCATCTAGAACCAGGTCCCCGGGCTGGTGGCCGAGCCCTTGCGGGCCGGCACCATCGTCGTCGTGCCGGCGCGGTGGATCACGAACAGCAGCAGCAGCGGCTGGGCGTGGTCGGGCTCGTGGGCCTTGACCACGATCGCGGGCAAGGGCTCGAGCCCCTCGGCCCCCCCCGGGACGTAGTTGACGATGCTGCCGACGGCCGGTGCGCTCATCGCCTCACCTCACCCCAGGACCCAGTAGTACCACTTGTACGTGGTGGAGGCGGTCAGGGCCGACGACCCGCTGGTGAGCGTGAACGCCGTGGTGCTGATCCCCGCCGCGGTGGCCACGACCTGCGTGGCCCCGGAGAGGGCGCCGGCGTTGGCCTCGGCCGGGGCGATGTGCACCGTCTTGGGGGCGTTGGCCCGCGCGGCCGAGAAGGTGATCGTGGCGATCGTGGCGGACGTCGCGGGGCTGGTGCCGGTCGTGACGGTGATCACCCCGTTGGTGTCGGTCCCGCTGAGCGACACGGTGGGGCTGGTGCCCGCGCCGGTGCCGGCGACGATCGTCGGGGTGGTGTTCCCCGTGTACGGCCGGCCCAGGCTGTCGATGGCGAAGAGGACCGCCGCGGCCGAGCTTTGCCACTGCTCCAGGTCGGCGGTCTGGCCGGCCGCGGCCTGGACGATCAGGACCTTGTTGGCCGCGGCCCCGGCCTGGATCGTCTGGGGCCCCAGCGTGAAGGTGTTCGCCGCCCCGGGCACGACGACGGCCAGGGCCTGCCCGCCGAAGGCCACGCCGTTGCCGGCGTAGAAGAGGGCGGTGTTTACGTCGTAATAAACTTCCCCATCCTTGAGCACGCGCCCGCCGATGGGGTCGGCGTGGGTGATGCCCATGCGCGCCTCCGGGGTTAGACGACGAGGACCTGGGCGACCGCCGTCGCGTCGTTGTCCGAGGCGGCCTCGTAGCGGTCGCACGAGCCGAGCAGCTCGGCGGAGGTCAGCACGGCGTTGGTGCCGGCGACGATCGACAGCTTGACGTAGGGCCCGACGCCGAGGGATTGGAGCGACTCGGCCTTGATCTCCAGCTTGACGAGGTTGTTGCTCGTACTGATCTGGTTGATGGCCGTGCCGGGGACCGCGGTGTAGGTCCCGCCGCTGGTGGCCGACGCCTTGAACTGGGCGTTGACGGTGCCGGCGGCCCCGACCGAGCCGACGTTGATCAGGGCGAGCAGCCGGCGGTGGCGGTCCATCAGCACGGCCGGGGCGAGCTGCTCGCCGACGGCCTGGCTCGACGGCGGCACGACGGCCACGACGGCGAGGACCTCGGAGAGGTTCTGGTTGTACTGCACGGGTGCGGGGTCCTTACTGCAAGACGACCGTGGTGCTGACCTGGTCGGAGCCGTCGGCCAGGGTGATCGGCTTCTTGAGCTGGGGCTGGCCGTCGTTGCGGAGCTTGGCGCGGATGGCCACCTGGTCGGTGTCGAACTTGAAGTGCTCGGAGAGGCCCAGCTCCAGCCCGGCCCGGCGCCCCAGGAGGTAGCGGGAGCGGTCGGAGAGGATCAGGTCGCCGGTGTTGCCCACCGTGGGGGCCTTCTCCGTCTCCAGCAGCGGCATCCCGAAGAGCCGGTAGACCGGGCCGGCGGCCACCGCCCCGGCGTCGGGGCTGAAGTAGGGCAGGAGGATGTACCGGCCGCTGGGGTCCTGGATCTGCAGCAGGGTGCCGACCGTGTACGGGTGGCAGAGCCAGACGGCCATCTTCTTGGACTGCGAGTAGAGCCGCTGGAACATCCCGAGCAGGTCGACGTACTTGATCGTCCCGCCGGTGTTGCGGGCCAGCAGGAGCGAGCTGGGGGCGTTCAAGACGCCCAGGAACTGGCCCTGGCCGGTGCCCTGGAGGCACTCCCAGTCCTCCTTCCAGCCGATCGCCCCGCCGATGAGGCGCGGGACCATCGCGTCGAGGGTGGCGGTGGAGTCCTGCAGGAGGTCGCGGCTGATCTCGGTGTAGGCGGTCAGGTCGGTGGCGGTCAGCTCCACCTTGGTGAACCGCGGTTGCGTCGCCGTGCGCTGGGCGGCCTCCGCCTTCCGGTAGACCTGCACGCCGCCGTAGAAGGCGGTGCTGCCGGCGGCCGGGGCCTGGAACTGGTCGAGGCTGGGCCACTCGACCGTGCGGGCGCCCATCGGGACGACCGTGGCCCCGGAGCTGTAGACCGCCTCCTCGGCGGCCAGCTCCAGGACCTGCGTCTCGTACTGCACGGGGGTGGTGAAGCCGCCGGCCGTGCCGGTCGCCTCGTTCAGGCCGCGGCTCACGCCGTAGACCTTCGTCAGCCGCTCGCTCGCCGCGGCGGCCCGCTCGGGCTCGCGGGACCCCTCGGCGGCGATGACGTTGCGGAGGAAGTCGCCGAAGCCGCGGGTGCGGTCGGCCTGCTGCTCGCCGGCGTCGATGCGCGGGCGGCGCAGGCCGGTGGCGGCCTCCTTCAGGCTGGTCGCGGTGTCCTTGGCGAACTCGCGGAGGGTCGCCAGGTACTCCTCGCGGGCCTGGCGCAAGAGCTCCTTCTCGGGCCCCTCGGGGCTCTCCTCGGCCAGCCCGGCGGCGCAGTAGCCGCGGGCCACGGCCTCGTCACAATCGAGGAAGTCGCCGGGCTTGTGCTCGCCGACGGCGGATTTCAGGCGGATCCACATGGGAGGGTCGACTCGGTTCCCCCCCTTCGCAAGGGGGGGCAGGGGGAGTTCTTGGGGGACGACGGACGGGGGACGGGGGGCTAGACCCGGCCCTCGGCCAGGTCCTGGGCGTCGCGCAGGGCGGTGCGGGTCAGGGCCTCGGCCTCGGCCCGGATGCGGCGGATCAGGGCGGCACGGACTTGCGCCGCGGTGCGGCCGACGAGCGGGGGCAGGGGGGGGTGTCCCGACTCGGGCTCGGGCCAGCCGGGCAGGCGCAGGCCGCGGGCCAGCGCGGCGCGGGTCGCCTCGGGGTTGCCCGGGACGCAGACGGCGCTGTACTCCAGCAGCTCCCAGGAGCGGTAGAGGCGCTCGCAGTCGGCCAGCTCGGGGCGGGCGCGGACCTCGTCGGGGGTGGGGCGGCCGTCCGCGATCGGGCGGAACTGGATCGACCAGCCGTTGAGGAACCCCTCGGCGTAGAGGGAAAAGACGGTGTCCGCCAGGGGGCTCGTGCCCTCGGGCAAGAACTGGGTCTTGGCGATCAGCTTGCGCCGCTGGGCCTTGATCCAGAGGTTCCGGCCGATCACCGGGACCGCCTCGGTGCGGCCGTGCTCGTAGAGGACGATCGGGTTCTTGCGATAGGCGGTGAAGTCCCCCCCCTCGGGGCAGATCACCGTCTTGTACCGGTCCACCGCATCGGTGTTGATGGTCGCCGTCACGGTGCGGGCGTCGCGGTCCACATCGGCCGCGGCGTCGTAGGCGCGGGTGATCGCGAGGCTCATGCCGCTCGCCTCAACGGGGCGCCCCAGGCCACATCGGTCGGGCCGCCATAATCGGATGAAAGTATCTCGATGAGTGAACATCGGCAGCCGGGGTGGGCCGGCGGGTGCCGGATCGTCCGATACACGGGATTCGTGCCGATCGTCGCGAAGCCCTGCCCCAGCCGCACGCGCCCCACGTCGCGGGCGATCGCCTGACAGACCGGGCAGGCGTCGCCGGAGAGCAGCCACTCCAGCCCGACGACGATCCCGCTCTGCCGGGCCGCCTCCAGTTGGGCCGCGTGCACCGCCCGCGACGCCTCGGTCTGGGCGATCCGCCGGGCCCGGGATCGGCTCGCGTGCTGGAAGACGGCCTGCACGCGCCGCGTGAGCTGGGGGATCCTCTCGCCGTGGTCCACCAATCCCGAGGCCAATTCCTCGCGGAGTCGCCGGTGGGCGTCCTCCAGTTGGAGGGAGGTCGTGCGATTGGTGGACGCACAAAACTCGAAGCACTGCTGATGGATCATCCGCTGCAGGTGGGGATTGCTGACCCTCCACTCCTCGGGGTCCAGCCCGATCCGCTCCCGGGTCCGCTCGCCCGAGTCCTGCCAGTAGGCGCCCACGATCGGCGTCATCGCCGCGGCCATCGGGTCGTCCCAGTCGGTCAGCGCGGGGAGGGTCGCCGGCCGCTCGGTGCCGATCGTCGGGAGCGTCCCCAGCACGGCCCGCGCCTGCCGGGCGAACCAGCGCCGCAACTCATCGGCGAGGTCCTCCCCATCGGGCAGGCCGTAGGTGTTCGGCTCGTCCGCACCCGCTTCGCGGGGACCCGGCGGGTCGTCCGCGGCGCGGAGCAGGGCCAGGGTGGCGGTGGCGCGGGCGAGGGCCAGGATCGTGGCGGGGCGCATCAGAAGATCGCGTCGGGCGGGGGGGGCGTCTTGGGCTCGAAGGCCACCGTGCCGCCGGTGTGGCGCGCCCAGTCCTCGAGGAACTTCGCCCCATAGGGGCCGTCGGCCGGGGCGTAGTCGAGCGGGCTGTAGACGGCCCCGAGGAGCTGCGCGAACGTCTCATCGCCCGGGACGGTCCAGGTGCCGTCGTCGTTCAGGATGGCGACCTGCTCATCGCCGTCCCGGTCCTTCCAGGTGACTTTCCCGATCATCGGAGCTGCCCTCCCAGGATCCCCAGCACGAACTTCGCATACTCGGGGTCCTTGCGGGCGAAGCCGCCCGGGTCCTCGCGGAGGGCCTGGACGCCCATCGCGACGATCTCGGTATAGCCGTGAGCGTAATGCTTGCCGGTGTAGTAGGCTTGATCCTCGTGGAAGAACCGATCGAAGTCGTCCTTGCGGCCCTTCTCGCCGGCCATCTTCGGGGAGAACTTGCCCAGGTCGGTGAGGGGCTCGTTCCCCACGCGGTGCTGAAGGAAGGCCTGCGCGGCCTCATGGACGCCGGGGACCTGGTGTTCCAGGCCGTGCCCGGCCTCATGGACGATCGTCGAGGGGAACGTGGCCGGGCCGATCCGCATGGCGCCGTCGGCATTCCGGTAATAGGCCCGGGGGGCCTCGCCCGGGTCGAAGGGCCGGGCCTCCAGGTTCACCGGACGATCCCCGGCGCGGGCGGTCAGGCGATGGAGCCATTCCTGCTCCCGGGCGACGTCCTCGAGCTGGGTGGGGCCGAGCGCATCCCCGGCCCGGTTCGGCGCGGGATGGAGGCCCACGCCGAGGCGCCGATCGATCGGGTGTCCGAACCGCTCGGCGAAGAGCTCGGCCCGCTGCCGGTTGATCCGGCCGAGCTCGTCCTCGGCCGACTTCATCTCGGCCTGCAGCGCCGCGGCCCGGAGCTTGCGGTCCTTCGCCTTGAGCTTCGACAGGCCCGAGGAAAAGAACTCCCGCTGCGCCCGGTCGCGTTGCTCGCGGAGCTCGGCCTTGCGCCGCTCCAGGCCGTCGTGCCAGTCCTGGATCTCCCGGAGCTTCGCGTCCCCCTCGGTCCACTCCCGCAGCCGCTCGGCGATCGGCCCGGGGGGGATCGCGTCGGGGACGGTCGCGACCCGCCGCTTCCAGCGGCCGATCGCCTCGTGCTCTTGCCGGACGCGCTTGGCCAGCCGCTCGGCGTCGAAGTAGGCGTCCCGCGCCTTCAGGCGCTGGTCGGAGCTCGCGTGCGGATCGGCCTGGACTCGCTGGTATTCGGCGAGGGCCGCGTGGACGTCATCGTCCGCCTGCCGGCGCCGCGGGATCAGGTCCTTCTCTTGCTTGTGGACCCGCTCCCACCGCTCCTGGGGCACGCCCTTGGGTACCGGGGGGATCCCCTTGACCGGCTTCGGCTCGACCGTCGTCCCCGTCTCCTTGGAGATCCGGCTCGCCCGCTTGATCCGCATCCGCGCCAGGACCTGGGATCGCTCGAAGGGCGATCCCCCGGCCTTCCGGCGCGCCTCCCGGAGCTGGCCGGCCAGCCGCCGCCGCTGCTCCGGGGTGCCCGAGCCGCCGCGGCGGGCGGACCGGGGTCCGAACTTCGACGACGTCTTCGGGCCGCCGGGCCGGCTCGCGCCCTTGGGCCGCATCGCGGGCTCGGGCTGGCCGCGACGATAGGCCCGGAGGCTGCGCATCAGGTGGGCCAGCTCGCTCTTCGCCTCGGGCGTGGTGGCCCGGGCGCGGGCCGCCCGGAGCTGGCGGGCCAGCTTGGCGCGGGTGGCGTGGTGGAGGTGGTCCTTGTCCCGCGGGATCTTGGGGCGGGGCTTGCGGACTTTCTTCGCGCCGCCGCCGGGCCCCTTGATCCATTGTCCCGTGGCCGGATCGCGCGGCTGATCGGGATGGTACCTCAGGCTCCGGCCGAGGTCGAAGTCGGCGGCGGCGCCGTCCCGGTCGGGGTCGGCGCCCGCCCCGAAGCCGGCGAGGGCCTGCGTGTACCGCTCGAGGACGTCGAGGTCGTGCGGCCCGGGAGGGGACTCCGCCTCGTCCTCCGGCTCCTCCCCCGCCTCGAACGGGTCGTCGCTCGGCCCCTCCGACCGCCGGGACCGCACCTCGGCCCGCAGCTCGCGGAGCAGGGCGGTCGTCTCGGCCAGGGCCGCCCGCTCGGCCTCGGAATCGGCCCGTTCGGCGTCGGGATCGGCCCGCTCGGCGTCGGATCCGGCCGGCCGGGTACCCGCGGGCGGCGGCGCCGCGGCGGCCTCCGCCCGCTCCCGGGCCGTGCTCGGCTGGACCAGGCCGGAGGCGAGGTACGGCTCGGTGCCGCCCCACGGCGCCGGCTCGTAGCCCAGCTCCAGCCGCACCTCGTCGGGGCTGAGGACGCCGTGGTCGAGGTACTGGCAGAAGACCTTGGCCTGCGTGTCGCGGTCGGCCTCGACCGGGTCGTCGAAGCAGAAGAAGAGCCGCTCGTCGACCGCCCGGGCCATGTGCGTCAGGGCCGAGGCGATCGCCAGGCAGCGCGGCTCGAGGGCGTTGCGCTGGTGCTCGTAGTGGCCCGATTCGGCGACGGCGCGGTTGGAGTCCTCGGCCTGCAGCAGGCTGATCGGCACGCCGAAGCAGTTGGCGACCTGCAGCCGCTGATGCTTGCCGATCTCCAGCGCCCCCAGGTCGGCGGGGGGGAAGGTCAGGGGGTGGAAGTCGAAGGCGCCGGTGGTCACGAGCACGCCGCCGGCGCGCCCCCGCCCGAACCGCTGGTTGAGGTCCACCTCCAGCCGGGCGCGCTCCGCCTCGCCGGGGGGCAGGGCGGAGTCCTTCGGGGCCATCAGGCCCGCGGGCCGGGCGCCGTTGACCAGGATCGACTCGACCACCGCCGTGTAGGCGTTGCCGAGGCCGACCTGCTCGAAGCAGGCGTGCAGCGGGCTGAAGCCGGAGAGGTAGGGGTCGCGCAGCGACAGGGCGCGGATGCGGACCACCTCGTCGGGGGCGAAGGTCTCCTGGAAGTAGCGGTATTCCTGGAGGATCGTCGCCCC
>Ga0213874_10000143_pt1 | contig 12211 bp, 12 predicted proteins | sample BarmaccomBMRX_R7_FD_160098 | JGI IMG/M metagenome (GOLD analysis project Ga0213874, IMG submission 160098) | Root-associated microbial communities from Barbacenia macrantha in rupestrian grasslands, the National Park of Serra do Cipo, Brazil - RX_R7 | ecosystem: Host-associated > Plants > Roots...
ACCTGCAGAAGGCAGGACTGAGGACAGGCTCTATGCTCCGACCTATGACCACTTTGCCATGGGCATACAAGAACTGCTCCTGGCTTGCCAGCAGTACGGCTGGTCACTCGATGATCTGCTTACGAAGACACAGGACGAGCTAAGGAGATCGAATACAATGGAATCACAGCAGCACGATGGAGCTACTCTTTCACGCAGGCAGGCCATGCTAGCCATGGCGAGCACACCGCTGCTTCTGCTTGGGCGTGTTCCGCCAGGAGAGCACCTCTCACTTATCACGGCGGAAGAAGTTATTATGCAGTGTACGAGTGCTATCCCCGCGTGCATGCGGTTGTATCGAATCGGTGAAATCGCGCAACTGTCCAAAATCTTGCCCATCTATACCAACCATCTTACAACTATAGCGCAACAGTCATCACGGCATCAAAAGCAAGCATCATACCTTGCGTCGCTGAGTCATGGGCTAACCGCTACGCTAGCAAAACATCGGCTGGATTTTGATACAGCACTCAAAGCTCATGAAGAGGAGGAGTACTACGCTCAGCAAGCTGAGAGTCCTAATCTACAGGTCATGGCACTCGTGGAGAAGGCACACACGTTTCTAGTTCAAAAGCGGCCAGAAACGGTCAGACAACGTTTGCTTACGTGTCAAAAAGCAGAACAGTATCTGAATGATGAACAGACGAGTACTCAAATCTCCCCGATCATTCGAGCGCGTACGTACATGAGTTTGGGCGAAGCCTATGCTAGCTTTGGACAGGACCAAGAAGCTGATCGTCACATCCGCCTGGCCTATGATACCTTGCCCGATAATCCTGAAGAAGACCCATACCATATCTACACCCACTACGGCCACAATGACCTCTTTCTGTTTGATGGGCTAACACAACTGAGAATGGGTGATGCTAAAGGAGCTTGGGAAGCTTTTGGGCGACTCGCCGAGGTTGTGCCGGAAACGCTGATGTGTCGTCGCGTTGACGTACTGAGTCGTCAAACAATCGCCTTGGTGTCCTGGAACAATCTGGACGAAAGTTGCAAGAAGCTAGAAGAGACCGTGACGAAAGCACTAGCGCTCGACTATGGCTTGCGCTACAACGAAGCCTACGAGACGTACGGAGAGATGCAGAGGAAGTGGGGGCGTGAGCAAAAAGTGCGAGCCTTGGCGCAATTGTTCACAAGGTAGCTCTGGCAGACTCCTATGCCGATGCGGATACTACTGTACGAGAGGCAGGGCGACTCTTAAAATCGCCCTGGATCATGATGCGCTGGCTTGCAACTGCTGTCGCGAACCAACTCCAACGATTCTATGAAGGCCACCGTGTTGCAGAAACCTGGGGATCGACCAGGGTATCTGGCTATGTCTTTGATACCTTGCGCTGTGAAGGCTTTCGGGCTGCAGCCAAAGACTTGATTCAGCGAGTGCGCCAGGTTGGGCACCCTGAGCTTTCCACCGGACAAAAGTTGACCGTGCTCCTCGCTGGTGTTACGATGGTGGCGTTGGCCGACACACTGCTGCCAGAGAAGCGGCCACCAGTCACACGGCACGAGAGACAAACCTTTGCTCTTGGAACTCCGAGAGCGCTGGTGATGCTCTACGCAATCGGGGCGGCACTCTTAGTTGCGGCAAGTGGCGGCGGCGGGGGAGGTGGGTCGTATCCATCCCCTGACCTAGAGGACAGTGTCGAGTATCGGGTGTATGGCCGACCTGACGGGACCGATGGGCAGCATGGCTTTTACGAGACCGACGCCTGGGATGAATGGGATCGACGGGATGATTCCTCGCCTGGCCAAAATTAATCGTCCACACGAGACGGGCCTTGCGCACAGCATCAGGAGGAACAGGTATTGGAGCAACCAACAAGCACCTTTCATGTGGTCGATCATTCACGACCGTTCTTGGAAGTGATCCGAGAAGAGGCCCGTCATTTCCATCCCTACCCTGAGCACCTGGTAAACCTGTTTGAAACCATCCCGCGAGAACTATTTGTCCCTGAAGACTTACGAACCATTTTTCTTGATCGCGTTCACACCGACGAGGGGTGCGTGGGCCTTCTTTCTCAGCCCGGCGTCATCTTTCAAATGGTTGCCCGCCTATTTCTTCATGGAGAGGAACGGGAACGGGCTACCAGACCGCTCTTCTCGCACGGCTAGCTAGACATGTCTACACCATCGAACGAGATAGCAAAAGGCTTGAGGAGGCGAAAAGCAGACTGGAGCAGCTCGGGATCACCAATGTCACCTATATTCATGGAGATGCTGCCTCTGGACTGCCGCAGCATGCCCCTTTTGATCGCATGATCTTCGGTGCAGCGATTCACGGCAAAGTGGATCAGCAGCTCATTGCGCAAATGGCTTCGCGCTGCCTTATCCTGATGCCGACAGGTACCTACCACCCACAACGTAGAATTGTGGTTGGGGATCTGTTGCAGTGTGAGAAAAGGGATGGCAAGGTAACTCAGAAGATCAACCCAGTGTTCGGGGGAACGCTGACGTTTGTTCCGCTCGTTTCTACGCGGTCAATCGGCTGGACACCCTTCAAAGGTGGGTACATCCCTTCTACACCGCTCGCACGGTTCAGAAACAAACTCCCTTGGCACTAATCAGACGTTGGCCTCTAAGCGCCAGCATCGGAGTCAACCTTGATTGACAAGCTGCCTTATCTCATGACATACTCCTAATAGGGAACTGCTCTCGCGCTCTCCCGAGCAGTATAGCATACAGAAGAGGCAGCTTTTATACCTTTTCAGGATGCTGCTTCATACCTTGGTATAGATTTCTTCCTCTTGAGAGGTGTACACTTGCTCCACTCTACGCATGTGTTTGCGTAGACAGACAGGAGGAACAGGCAATGCCTCGCAGGAAGAAAGAACTGCCATCTCTTAGCAATGAGGAGTTGCTCGCGCTCCTAGCGCCAGACAAGCAAGGACAGCCCAATTATGGAGCCCTACTCAGATATTTTCGTCAGCGCATGGGCTGGGAGGTGAGGGAGTTGGCCTCCTACTATAGTGTGGCTCTGCGGGCAGAGGGGCTTGAAGACGAAGAGATTGAGCCGCTAGGCGTGCAAAGGATGTATGCGATGGAAAACCAGAATAAGGTTCCCAAAGACCAAAAACGACGCTGGGTACTAGCGACCCTACTGGATATCCCACCAGTGCTCTTCGGCCTAGAGTCTACTTCGCCGCCACGTGCGCTGTTCCTGTGGAAGCCTCTTGATGTGGCAGAGTACCGCGCTGCTCTCGTGCAGTATTGTGCAGCGTTTCGTGTGGGTGACATGCAAGAGTTCCTGGCAGATATCAAGCGTCGTATCAGTAGCTTGCATCGCGAAGCGCCTTTTGCCAACCCGATAGACAAGCGAGAGATGTTCACCCTGCTGTGCGGCTACTACATCTTGGCAGGAGATATTGCTAAAGACCAGATGCGCTTTGGAGAGGCCATTGTGCTACAGAGCAGAGCGATTACCATCGCAGAGGAAAACAGCCTTCATGACCTGTGGGCCTATGCCCTGCGCCAACGAGGAAATGGGTATGTGGACAGAGCGCAGATCACCGCAGGTCTCAATGGCTTTGCAGTGACTCAGGCTGATTTTGCAGCAGCAGCGCGTGATATGCAGGCTGCGCAACGTCTTGAGTCCAGAATCTCGCCGCACTGCCAAGCGACCATCGCGCTCTCAGCAGGTGCAACTCTGGCTTGGACGGCCCGAGATCGCCAGGAACTACTCAGAGCACTCAACATCATCGACCAAGCCACAGGGCAGATCGATACTCCTGCTGATGAGCAAAGTATTATTACGCTCAGACTCGACCAAGGACGCTATCATCTCAATAGAGCCGTGGCATACCTGGCATCGCCATTCCAGATGGCACGTTCTCCGGCAGGCGCACGTCAAGCATTGGAGGAAGCCACCAGAGCCACAGCGCCGACGCAGAAACGACGCCAGGCAGACAATGCGCTCCTACTGGCAAAGTCCTACTTGGTCGAGGGTTTCTATCCTATGGCAGCGACGTATGCAGAAGATGCACTTGATCTGGTGAAGGACATTAGCTCCCACTGGAGGCTGGCTTATATCGAGGGCCTCTATACAAGCTTGAGAACAAGCCCCTATGGCAAGAATTCAGAAGTCGCACGCTTGGGAGTCAAGCTCTTGCGCGTGCAACGGCCAGAGCTATTCACGTAGACAAAGGCATTTACTTCTTGCTAGGCTTCTACTGGTATCCCTTCAATGATGCTCACCGGACTTCCTGTCTCGATGATTCTTTCTAGCTTGAAACCAGAAGCTTCATAAAGTTCTGCAAATTGGGACGCGGTACGCTCTTTGCCAGATGGTATGACAAGCATCAAGAGATCAAAGTACTTGTTGAAAGAATTGAAAGTACCGTTCATGGTATTTGGTGCAATGACCCCATCTACAATCAGCATTTTACTCATCGGTTTCATGGCTTGGCGACAGGTCTTGAGAATCTTGATGGCGTGCTCGTCATCCCAATTGTGGATACAGTACTTTATGAGATACGCATCAGCACCTGTTGGAACTGCCTCAAAAAAGTTGCCTGCCACGAGCTCACAGCGTTGTTTCAGACTCTGCTCAATGTGTTGCCTAGCACCCTCAATAACAGGAGGGCGGTCAAAAAGAATACCCTTCAGCGTTGGATAGGACTGAAGAAGAGTCATGAGAAGACTTCCATGTCCTCCTCCAATGTCGGCAAGAGTAGAGAAAGAGGAAAAATCGTAGGAGGTGGCAATTGCTTTATTAGACAACTGTGAAAGACTCGTCAGTCCTCGGTCAAAGGTCTTTCCGTCTTCTGGATGCTCAGCAAGGTACTCAAAGACACTCGTTCCATGACAGTGGTCGAAGGCTTTTTTACCTGTTTGTACGCTATAGTCAAGTTCTTCCCATGTTCTCCAAAACCATGTGTCACCAAACAGAAGTACGAAGTGATGCATAGAGTCTGGTACGTCAGTACGAAGCTTTGTCGAGAGGGGTGTGTGTGCAAACGTTCCTTCTTCAACTTCTGCGAAAATATCGAAGCTAGCAAGAGCACGCAAGAGCCGATAGAGCAAAAGCTCGTGTGCCTGTGTTGCCTCGGCAAGCTCTTTTGAGCTTTTGGGACCATCACGAAGCAGATCGGCAATACCAAGTTTTGCAGTGGTGTAAATAGAGCGGGCAATCGATATACCTTGTAACATCTCCATAATAGTGAACGCTTGTGTATCCACGAGGATCTCCTCTCTTCCGAAAATCCAATGAGGCATAGATGACGATAGAAGAGATGATGCAGATAGCACCCTCTTTACTAGATAGACGATTCTTGTGGCGACTTTTGGGAGATCACTCACCTTCTCTTGCTGAGCCTGGAACCACCTTTTCGGAGAATGCTCGGCGAGAATAGCCATTCTCGCCCAGTCCTTTCCTCGATTGACAAGCCCACATCCGTAATGCCAAACTCATATTAAGGGAACACGAACACATCTCTGATGTACTCAGCAGGACACATGCGATGTCCTACGACAGAAAGGCAGACTAGAATCGATGTCTAGCTTTATTGGCGTCCGTCACGTTGGTCTGGCAGCCAAGGACCCTGCCGCGCTGGCAGCGTTCTATCGCGACGTGATGGGGATGACGGTCGTGGGTGAGACCCCGGCTAACAGCCCTTTGGGAGCGACCCTTTTCCTGGGTGGCCACCCCGAAGAGGAGAACCACGATGTCGTCTTCTTCAGCAACCCGGCCTTTGCGCATACGGCCTTCAGGATGGCATCGCTGGGGAAGTTGCTGACGTTCTACCGCCAGATCAAGCAGCGGGGCCTACCCATCAAGATGGCCCTCAACCACGGTAGCTCGTTGGCCTTCTACTTCGACGACCCAGAGGGGAACATGATCGAGATCTACTGGGCGACCAACGTCCGAGTCCGCCACCCCTATGCCGACCCTATCGACTTCGACTTATCAGAGGAGGAGTTACTGCGCGATGTGGAGCGTGTGGCACAGCAGTTCGGACAGATCATACACCCTTAAAGGCTCGACATGGCACTTAAACCATCTGCAAACAATGAACATAATCTGCGCATTGTGCATGGCGCATGTCCTCACGATTGCCCCGACACCTGTGCTCTAGAAACGTTAGTGGATGAGCATGGTCGTGCAGTACGTATTCGCGGTCGTGCGGACCATCCAGTGACACAAGGATGGCTCTGTGTTAAGGTCAATCGTTATCTAGAGCGCGTCTATCATCCTGAGCGCCTGTTGTACCCAATGCGTCGTGTTGGTCCCAAGGGAAGCGGCGAGTTTGTACGTGTCTCTTGGGATGAGGCCATTACGGAGATTGCTAGTCGCTGGCGCGATATCGTGGCGCAGCATGGGGCGCAGTGTATTTTACCGTATAGCTACGCGGGAACTATTGGTCTGGTGCAAGGAGCTGTCACCGATAACCGCTTCTGGAACAGATTAGGTGCCTCTCGCCTCGTACGCGCTATCTGCGGCTATGCGTCTGAAGAGGCAGTGCTGCTCACTGTGGGAGGACGTCTGGCACCTTCACCGCAGGAGCTTGTGTACAGCAAACTCATACTTGTCTGGGGCAGCAATCCCGCTAGCACTGCACCGCACGTCATGCCCTTCTTACGGCAAGCACAACGCAATGGCACGCGTGTGATCGTTATTGATCCCATCCGCACGTTAACTGCACGCTCTGCCGATCAGCACATTCAGCCATTTCCTGGCAGTGATGCAGCGCTCGCACTGGCAATGATGTACGTCATAGTAACGGAAGGATTGCATAAACCCGAGTGGCTTGCTCAGCATGCTCTAGGGTGGGAACAATTGTTGGAACGGGTGCTGCAGTTTCCGCCAGAGTGTGCCGCCGCAATCACTGGACTAGCTGCTGATACCATCGTACGCCTCGCCCGTGACTATGCTACGCTGTCACCTGCGATGCTGCGTATCAGCGATGGTATCAACCGTCATACAAATGGGGGGCAGACTGTGCGCACTTTGGCATGCCTGCCTGCCGTTACAGGGCACTATGGCCTACGCGGCGGAGGTCTGATGTATAGTACCAGCGATTGGCTCAAGTGGGACAAAGAGTCAGTCAGTCACGCTCATGATGCGGCTTGCCCTCCTGCACCACGTTCGTTAAATATGAATCGCCTGGGAGCTATCTTGACGGGAGAGGCCGACCCGCCCATTTACTCACTCTACGTCTATAACGGTAATCCCGTCGCCTCCTCACCAAATGCCAGTAAGATCGTTGAGGGGCTGCTGCGCGATGACCTGTTCACCGTTGTGCATGAACTCTTCGAGACCGACACAGCGCGTTACGCTGACATTGTCCTGCCTGCTACCAGCCAGCTTGAGCAGTTGGACCTACATAAGCCCTACGGTCACCTGTCACTGCAGTACAACACACCCGCCATCGCGCCTGTAGGTGAAGCGCGTAGCAATTGGGATGTGATGCGTGTACTTGCTGCCGCGCTGGGTTTCACTGAAAAGTGGTTGCAGGACGATGCAGAAACCGTCATCCGCGAAGTTGTCGAGACGACGGCTGCTGGCAATCCTCTCCTGCGCGACATCACGCTAGAACGACTGCAGGCCGAAGGAACGGTGCCTCTACCAATTCCTGATGAAGAGCGTGTACCCTTTGCCAACGGCGTCTTCCGCACTCCCTCGGGCAAGGTAGAGATGTATTCTGAGCAGGCTCGCGCCAAGGGCTATGACCCGCTGCCTGGATGGGTGCCAGAGGTCGAAGCGCGTATCGAGCGGAACACGTCCACTGAGGCTGACAGGCATGACCCGCTGCCATTGCTCTGTCCAGCGGCACATCACTTTATCAGTTCAAGCCTGGGCAATGTAGAGCGTATGCGGGCCAAGGAAGGTGTACCTACACTGCGTATTCATCCAGTTGATGCTGAAGTGCGGGGCATTCGCAGTGGGCAACTGGTGCGTGTGGGTAACGCACGTGGCTGGTGCCGGCTCATCGCCGATGTCACAGACGACGTGCGCCAGGGCGTGCTGGCGACAACGACTGTCTGGTGGCCACGCTTTAGCCCCGATCAACGCAATGTCAACTGGACGACTCCCGATCGGCTGGCAGACTTCAACGGGGGAAGTACCTTCTATACCAACTTGGTATGGGTTGAAGCTGCCGATTGATGAAATAGTTCGTAGAGCATCACTCCCGTCGCCACCGCTAAGTTGAGCGAGTCGCTACGCCCAACCATTGGAATGCTGACCACCACGTCGCACACAGCCCGTTGCTCCTGCGACAATCCTTGCCGCTCACTGCCCATCAGCAACACGGCAGGACGTGGATACGTTACACTGCGGTAGCTGGTAGGCGAGGCACCAGACGTACCAATCACTGTATAGCCCTGTTTCCAGTATACAAACTCCGCAAAACTCGCCTTCACCAAGCGCTGCGAAAAAACTGCACCCATACTCGCCCGCAGAGCTGCTGGATCATAGGGATCGGCACTATTGCCAAGCAAAATAAGTCCCGCGCTACCAACCGCATCGCTGGTACGTAGAATAGTACCGATGTTACCAGGATCCTGTACCTCATCAAGCGCAACCCAGCACAGTTCATCCGCTAAGCGAACCCGCTCTAGCGTCTCCCAACGCTGCTTTACCACTGCTGCCATGCCCTGCGGACCGTCTTTAGCAGACAGGCTTTTGAAAACCTCTGGCGTCACTTCTAGACAAGGCACTCCCTGCTCTTGTTGTGCTTGTACAAGGTCGAAGGCAAACTGACTCCTGAGCAGGCCGGGAGCATAGACAATTGTCTCTACCTCGGCCTCCATCTGTACAGCCTCACCCACAATGCGAATACCCTCAACGAAGAACTGCCCTGCCTGCTCTCGCTCCTGACGATGCTCAAGACTGCGCATATGTTTGATACGCGGGTTCGAGGTGCTCGAAATGATCTTTTTCAATACTTTGTCAATAAATTGTTACCTCCCTTGAGAAGGTGGAGGGAACCGTAAGTCAATCATAGTGATCATTTGCTTGAATCCATCAAAAATACGGACCCCCATTGCATTTATATTTTCCTGTAGGTGTGTCTCAACCTTAGCCATATTCTCATTTAAGCGCGTCTCAACCTTAGCTAAATCCTCTTTTGTTGCCATGGTTGCTTCGATGTTATCAAGACGAGCATCGACCTTATCAAGATGGACATCGATGTTATCAAGATGGACATCGATGTTATCAAGACGAGCATCAACCTTATCAAGACGAACATCGACCTTATCAAGACGGGCCTCGACCTCATTGAAACGCGTTTCCACTGCCTGTTCATTATGCGCGTGGTAGGCTGCTAGTTGCTTGAAGCTCGCCTCCATGTCTTGTTCTAGTTGCTTGAAGCTCACCTCCATATCTTGTCCTAGTTCTTCAAGGCGGCTATTGAAACTAATGACCGCACGCTCTTGAGCGCGCATTCTTGATTCCAAGGACGGTGGTTCAGTGCTCATACGTTTCTCCTCTAAGCTAGTTATCATGCGCTCAAGAGGGTGCATTTCTGATTGCGGACGCGATAGTTCATTGCTCATATTTCTTCCTTCTATAAATCCAGTTTCTCTTATGTTATGCCCTTCTCTTTCATCTGTGTGGCCGTGATTATAACACGCCCACCCCTTGATAGCAACTACTACCAAAAGACATTAACGCAAGTCATAGTCATTTGACGCTACTCAACAGCTATGCTACCATAAGAGTTAGGGGATATATATACATTGACGACCGCGAGGGCTATGATATACGAATAATAAGCTTATCAAGTCGAGGTATAGGAGGGGCAACCCTTGGGGTTATCCTGGCCCTTGCGGTTCGGTATGCGAAACTTCCAGGAGGAGACAATGAACTTATACGAGCAATTATTGGTGGTAAGAGAGCGTCTCGAAGGTATCGGCGCGCACGACGACAGCATGGACTTAGTAGATATGCTGCTCAAAAGAGCGGAGGCCGCACGAAACGACAAAACCAATACAACGCTGGTAAAGGTATTGCGTCATATGCTACATATGAAGGAGGTCATTGATAACTACAGCATCTATGATGATCTGCAGCAATTGTTAAGTGAACCAGACGAAGCAGAGGTGGTGGCGCTTGAGGATGCTGCTCCTGCGGCGTATGTGGATACTACTCACCGCCCCAAACCTAGGTCGTACTACAAGGCGCAGAAGGACAGGGCAAAGAAAAAGGGCTAGCTATTCGGGGGCTGGCCCTTCGACTTGCTGTTGCTGGACGCTTGGGCCGCTCAGTTGCAATTGCTGCTTCATTGCCTGCAACTGCTGTTCTATGTTGTGTTGCGTTGCAGTCTGCTGCAGCTCGCGCTCAAGGGTATCTCCCGTAGCGCCCAGCAAACCCTGTTCGTTCAGTATACCTTGTTCAAGCAGCGTATCTATTGCATTCGCACGCGCTTGCATAGTGAGCACCTTATCCTGAGCGCGCTGCATTGCTAGGTTCATCTCGCTCATTTCTTGCGAGATGCCTGTAAGGGTCTCGTTAATCTTCACCTGCGCTTGCGCGGCGCTATACTGGGCCTTGACCATCTCTTTCTGCGTGCGGAAAGCCTCCACACGTGCGGAAACAGTGCGCTCCATGGTGGTAAGTTTCTCACCCTGTGCCCGCACCTGCGCAATCTGCTGCTCATAGGTGGCGAGTTGTCCTAGCAACATCTCCTTCCTTTGCAAGGCCATGAGTGCCAGATCCTCGCGCTCCGCCAGTAGCGCCTGGCGTGCTTGCAGATCAAGCTTATCTACTTTCTCCACGAGTTGTGCTTGCTGCAACTGCAGACGCTTTTCGCTCGTCATGACATCGACAATTGAGCGGCGTAGTTGTTGCAATTGTTCAACCTGCTTATTGTACGAATAGTCCATAACCTGCCCTGGATCTTCGGCTTTATCCAGAGCTGCACTAGCGCGAACGCGTAAAAAATGTGTGAAACGTGAGAAAATGCTCATATATCTTCTTCCTCTCTGAACAGAGAGACAAGCACCACGAGCCAACGGCGGTCTAACTGCTACTGTTGTTATTATACAACGTTTGACGAATCTTCTCTCTGCTGTTTAAGCCACCTCGCTCTCCGACTCAAGCGCAGTATCATAAAAAGCAACAACACGAGCAACATACTCTTGTTTCATATCGTTGAAGGACTGGGCGTGGGCTGCTCCTGGTGCCAACCAGGTTTGCACACGCGCCTTGGGTGCCATACAGACAGCTTTGGCGAGAGCATTCATGTTTGATGGCTCAATATACTCATCGCCAGCGCTGTGGATAAAGAAGATCGGACGTGGCGCTATCTTCGCTACCACATCCACTGGACGAACTGCAGAGAAATCCACACCGTAGAGGAGCCGTGCAGCTAGCAACGCACCAGCGGTGAACACTGAGGGAAGATGGCTCTCCTTGGGAATCTCGCGCTGCAGAATGGGAGTGATCTCGGCGTAGGCACAATCAGAGACAATAGCACGAATGGCCGTTTCGCGAGCAGTAGCCATAATAAGTGTGGCTGCTCCCATTGAGACACCCCACCCAGCAATACAACGAGGTCGACCTAAATCGGGATAAGGCAATGATCCTGACTGCAAGAAATCTACAGCACCGAGTACATCACGCTGCTCGAAGTAGCCCAGCGAGATAGGAGCACGAGGTGACTCGCCCGTACCACGCATATCGAAGGCTAGTATGGCGAAGCCATGACAGGCAAGTGCGCCACTCAGATCGAGCAGTCCAGCGTCTGCATCAGCTCGATTGGTGCGTACGCCGTGTACGACGATGATAGTACGCTCTGCGGTTAAGCTGCCATTTGCCAGGACTCCTGGAATGAACCAGCCGCGCAGTTGTACATGATCCTCTCTGCTAGGGAAGGTTACATTTGCGAATGTGAGGCCCAACGAAGCTGGCGTCTTATCAATCGGTTTGTGAGGCGCATAGGCCAATTTTATGGCGATGTAGAACGAGATGAGTATGTAGACTAAGGCCACAATGCCAAGGATGATGAGCGCTATCATGATTATTTCGCCTCAATATGTAGAGGGCGACCCTTGCGGGGTCGCCTCTATGTTTGAATAACTCTAGTCTATCATAAGCACACCTGGGCAAAATGTCAACATTTAACTTGCGGCCTCTACCTTTGCTCTTTTGTCGAACCTCAGCGTGACCTCAAGGTTCGTCCCGCAGACACTACAAAAATTTGCGTGCGAAGGCTGGAAGGCACCGCAATTT
>Ga0213874_10000144_pt1 | contig 12204 bp, 7 predicted proteins | sample BarmaccomBMRX_R7_FD_160098 | JGI IMG/M metagenome (GOLD analysis project Ga0213874, IMG submission 160098) | Root-associated microbial communities from Barbacenia macrantha in rupestrian grasslands, the National Park of Serra do Cipo, Brazil - RX_R7 | ecosystem: Host-associated > Plants > Roots...
ACCGCCACCCTCGGCCTATTCCTGAGCCTGGTGGTCATCCTGCTTTGCCGGCAGGGACTTGGTGCCAACTTCGAGACCTGGGGCTGGCGCGTACCGTTCCTGGTGTCAATCATCCTGCTGGGCATCTCGGTCTACATCCGCATGCAGCTGGCCGAGTCGCCGGTGTTCCTCGAGATGAAGGCCGAGGGCACGAATTCGAAGGCGCCACTGACAGAATCGTTTGCGCGCGCGGGCAACCTGCGGCTTGTCATCCTCGCGCTGTTCGGTGCGACTGCGGGCCAGGCGGTGGTCTGGTACTGCGGTCAGTTCTACGCCCTCTTCTTCCTTACCCAGGTGCTCAAGGTCGATGCGCAGCCTGCCAATCTGCTGATTGCCGCGGCGCTCCTGATTGCAACACCGTTCTTCGTCGTCTTCGGCAGCCTGTCAGACCGGGTCGGGCGTAAGAAGATCGTGCTGCTGGGTTGCCTGCTGGCAGCCGTAACCTACGTGCCCATCTTCAAAGGGCTCACTCACTTTGCCAATCCGGCCATCGAGCGCGCTGCTGCGCAATCCCCTGTGACCGTGCTCGCCGACCCCAACGCGTGCAGCTTCCAGTTCGATCCCGTAGGCAAAAAGAAATTCGTGCAATCGTGCGACGTCGCCAAGGCGGCGCTCGCCAAGGCAGGCGTGCCCTATAGCAATGAGAAGGTAGCGGTCGGCAGTGTCGCGCTGGTGCGCATTGGGGGTGCACCGCCAATGGAGTCCGTGGAGGGCGGTCGCATGTCCGCCGCCGAGTTCAAGTCGGCAACTGAGGCGTTCTCGAAATCGCTGAGCGGTGCGCTGAAAACTGCAGGCTATCCCGCCAAAGCGGACGCGGCGCAGATCAACTACCCGATGGTGCTGCTGCTGCTGGTGGTGCTGGTGCTGTACGTAACAATGGTGTATGGCCCCATCGCAGCCTGGCTGATCGAGCTTTTTCCGGCGCGCATCCGCTACACCTCGATGTCACTGCCTTACCACATCGGCAACGGCTGGTTCGGCGGCTTCCTGCCGACCGTCTCGTTTGCGCTCGTGGCGCTTAGCGGGGACATCTATTACGGTCTGCGCTATCCGATCCTCGTGGCCGCCATGACCCTCGTCATCGGCGTGCTGCTGCTGCCGGAGACCAACGAGCGCTCGGTGCGCTGAGCGGTTCACCCCAGGGCTACTTCTGCGGCGCTCCTGCCAGGAACCCCTGACGGGCCATCTCTGTGCTGGTGGAATCGGCGACCTCTTTCACCAGCCGGTAGATGTCGCTGGGGTTGACGGTGCGACTCGTGCTCGCCCACAGGAGCTTGTCGCGATCGAGGGAGTAGACCAGCGTCTCCACGGAGACCAGCGTGTCGGTCTGCAGGTATCCAGGGTCGTATGCCGCATCCCAGCCATATCCCCAATAAGGGCCGAAGCCGCCGTAGTACGGCGGGAAGACGTATCCAGGCGTGTAGGTGACGCGCTGGTCCTTACCGACCACCCGCATGGTCACCACTCCGTTGGCGCCAGCCTCGCGAAAGCGCTCTCGAGCCCGCTCGCCGCTGCCGCGCTCGTCGGTGGGGAGCAGCGTATAAGCCGGGATGCCGTGGGCGCCCCGTGCGGTGAGGTCTGCGGCTAGGGTGTCTTCGGCCGCGCGACGCTGTGACTCGTCGCGCGAGATGAACACGGCAACCACGGTCTTGCCGCTCACACTCACCCCTTGTGCGTCCGGCGCCCTCCAGATCGAGGTGAAGGTCGTGGTGCTCGCGCAGCCACCCACCAGCGTCAGCAGCGCCAGGAAAACGAAAGCCGTCATGTGCTTGCACATCATTGCCACTCCGAGGGTTCCCGGCAGCGTACTCGCTCGCCCGGCGGCCCGGCGACGCGCGCCCCACTCGCTGGCCGGTACTCTAAAAAGGCCCCCACGCGTCAGACGGCACTGACACTCCACGGGGAACTGCCCGCGGCGGGCCCCAGCGGTCAACCCTGCACCGCACAGATGCCGCGCGCCGCTCGCATTATGAAAAGTCCCGCCTGTTCCCAGATCGAGGACGCACGGCAGATCTCCCTTGACGCGATGCGGCGGAGCCCCTAGCTTCGCATGCAAAGTGCGCTAGTCGCTTTCCGAACAATTAGCCGCGCACCGGGGAGAAATTTCAAATGCGAAGCCTTCGTCTCGTGGGCGCCACGCTGGGTGCGCTCGCCCTGCAGATCGGATTATCCCTGCCGGCCGCAGCGGCGGCGCCACTCGCGAGCGGCCTGCGCGAGCTTTCGGCGGCATACGAGCGCGGTGACGCGCGTCTGCCGATGCTGATGAAGCATCAGCTCACGGATCGCAACGGCACGCCCCTGGTGCGCGTGCGGATCCAGCCGGGAGCCAGCATGGATGCGGTGCTGAAGCAGCTCGCCGCCGTTGGTTTCCGGGCCCAGACTCGCAGCAGCCTGAACCCGGCGATGGTGGAGGGCTTCCTGCCCCTCGGCGCCGCGCCCGCGGCCGCCGCCGTAGCAGGCGTTCACTCGATCCACGCGACCCTACGTCCCACTGGCCACGCGGGCTCCGTGCAAAGTCAGGCAGTCGCGCTCGAGAAGGCCGATATCGCGCAGGCGCGCGGTATTGACGGCACCGGTATCCGGGTGGGTGCCCTGTCCGACAGCTTCGACGCCTGCACCTCCTGTGCGACGCATGCTGCGGATGATGTGGCGAGTGGTGACCTGCCGGCGGGTGGAGTGACCGTGCTGCCCGGACAGGACCTGCCTGCGGGCGCCGGCACCGATGAAGGCCGCGCCATGCTGCAGCTGGTACACGACATCGCGCCGGGTGCACAGCTCGGTTTCGCGAGTGCCTTCATAGGCGAACTGCAATTCGCCGAAAACATCATCAACCTGCGCAGCCAGTTCCATGCAGACGTGATCACCGACGACGTGATCTATTTCGACGAGCCAATGTACTCGGATGGGCTGCTGGCGCAGGCTGTGAACATCGCCAGCCAGAACGGCGCAGCGTACTTCTCCTCAGCCAGCAACAACGGGCTCGAGGCGTACGAGGACACGTACCGCCCCATCTCGTTCGACGCCGCGAAGCAGCTGATGGCCAACGGCGGCGGTAACCTGAAGCTGGACCAGATTCCCGCGGCGCTACGCCCGCAGAGCTTCCACAATTTCAATCGCGAGGGTCGGCCGAGCATCACCAATCGCTTTACCGATGCCGGCGACAACATCGTCGACCTGCAGTGGGATGAGCCTTTCAACCTGGGTCTGGTCCGGACCGACATCAACATCTACATTTTCGACAAGGACGGCAACTGGCTCGACCCGGCGACGGCACCCACGGTTTTTTACACGACCGACAACAACCTGCAAACCGATCAGCCGATGGAGCTGGCGGAAATGGTTCCTTTCCCGACCGACATCGTTGGCGGTGCCAACGTCACCGACTACCAGATCGTTATCGGCAACATGAACGGCGGGCCGGCGCGGCACATCAAGTACGTGAACATAAACGGTCTGGGTATCAGTCAGCGGCAGAACGCCCCCTCCACCTGGGGACATGCCGCGGCGACAGGGGCCCAGGCCGTGGCGGCCACTTACTACGCCATTCCGCAATTCCCTGAGGACTTCAGCTCCCCGGGGCCGGTCACCATCTACTTCGATGCCAACGGTAACCGGCTGGAGCGCCCTGAGATACGTCGCGTACCGCAGCTGACCGCAGCCGATGGGGTGGATACGACCTTCTTCGGCTTCGATGCCGACGGCAACGGCCTGCCCAACTTCTTCGGCACCAGCGCGGCGGCTCCCGACGCTGCGGCCGTGGCGGCGCTGGTTCTGCAGTCAGCCGGTGGACCGGGCAGCCTCACGCCGCACGCCGTGTATCGGCGCCTGCAGCACACGGCGCACCACATCCCGGTGCCGGACGTGCGCTGGATCGCCGGCACCTTCGCCGGCCCGGTGGCGTTCTCCGCCAGCAGCGACTGGGTACGCAACACACACAACTTCACGCTGGCGGTGCTGCCCTTCGGTGGCAGCGCCGTGCAGTCCATTACCTTCGACACCGCGCCGAGCGGACTCGTATGGAGCGGCAACCCTAACCGCTTCAGCGTGAGTGAGGCCCACGGCGTCGCGATCACGGACATGACGCGCAGCCTGAGCCCCGATCACACCCAGTTCACCATCACCTTTGCGCCGGGCTCCTTCAGCGGCGGTGACTCGTTCCACTGGGGCATGTCGGTCTTCAATCCCCTGGAGGGAAGCACCCAGGAGGATCCTGACCGCTTCCGCAACACAAAGGTCACCGTGCAGCTGGAAAACGGCGCGCGCTTCAGCAGCAAGGTGTTTGCCTTCCCGAAGGAAGAGATCAACCGCTTTACCGGGTTCGGCTTGGTGAATGCCGACCGCGCCACGCGCGGCGAAGACGATTGAGTTAGCGGGCAGTCACAGGGGGTCCGCCGCCGGCGGACCCCCTCTTCTTTTCTAAAGCACGGCTAGCGCCGCGGGGCGGCGCGCGGCCAGCACCCGGGCGAGGCAGGCTGCGAGCTCCGCAGCCTTCACCGGCTTGGCCAGCACCGCATCGACGCCGGCGCTGGCAGCCTCGGCGTGCAGCACCGCCCCGTAACCACTTACGAGGACCGTCGGCATCCCCGGCACCAGCTCCCGCACCTGCCGCAGCAGCTCGGGCCCCGGGAGCTCTGCCATGACAGCGTCGCTCAGGACCGCGGCGAAGCGCCCGGGGTCGGCGCGCAGCAGCCGCAGCGCTTCCTCGGGGCGGGTGCAGCCCACCGGCTCGTAACCGAGCCCGGCGAGCACATCCTCGGCGAGCCGCACCAGGCTCTCCTCGTCGTCCACGACCAGGATTGCCTCCCCCCGTCCGCGGGGCACCGTTGCAGCCGCCACCGCGTCCGCCGGCTCTTCCGGCGACACGGGGAGGTACACGGTGAAGGCCGTGCCGCGGCCCTCCTGGCTCTCGACGTCGAGGGCTGCGCTGTGATCGAGCACGATACCGTGCACCATCGACAGCCCGAGACCTGTGCCCTTCCCGGGCGCCTTGGTCGTGTAGAACGGATCGAAGATGCGCTCCACCTGCTGCGGGGACATCCCCTGGCCCGTGTCGCGCACCGTGACCCGGGCATAGGCGCCGCGGCGCAGCCGCCCGACGCTGCAATCGCGTGATATCTCGGCGTCTATGGGCCCGGCGCTGACCGTAACACGTCCTCGATGGCCGACCGCCTGCACGGCGTTGTTCAGCAGGTTGGTGAAGAGCTGGTGCAGCTGTGCGCGATCACCGCTCACCACCAGCGGTTCGTCCGGCAGCTGCGCCTCCAGCAACACCTCCGGCGGCAGCGAGGCGCGCGTGAGCTCCTCAACCTCCTGCAGCAACTCGCCCAGGCGCAGCGGCGCCGCGGTGCTCATGCCCGGGCGGCTGAAGGTGAGTATGCGGGCCACCAGTTCGCGTGCCCGGTTCGCGGCCGTCAGGATGTTGTCGAGGTAGCGGCGCTGCGTACTGGCGGGGGCGGCCTGTTCCGCGGCCAGCTCACCGTAGCCGAGCACCGCGGCCAGCACGTTGTTGAAGTCGTGGGCGATGCCACCGGCGAAGGTGCCGAGCGCCTCGAGCTTCTGCGATTGGTGCAGCTGCGCCGTCATGCGCTCGTGCCGGCGCAGCTGGCGCAGGAACGCGATGAGCAACAGTGCGGCGAGCGCGGTGATCAGGCAGTTGCGCGCCACGCTCATCCAGGTGCGCTCCCGCCAGTCGCTCAGAATCGCGTGCTCGCTGCGGCCCACGGCCATCAGCACCGGGTAGCCGGCCACGCGCCGCAGGCTCAGAACGCTGCGACCCAGCTCCGGCAGCTCCACCACCAGCGAACGCGCCTCCGCCAGGCCGAGCGCGGCGAGCGTCGGCGCCCAGCGCCGCGGGTCTGCAGGCAGGGCGAGGCTGTCGCGCGCCACGAGCGGCGTGCCATCGGCACGCAGCAGCTCGATGACGCTGCCCGGACCAAGATCCAGCGCGCGGTAGAAACGCCGGATGTAGTCGACGTCTACGGCCGCGCCGGCGACGCCACGGAAGCCCGCGCCCGGCAGACGGCGGCTGAGCACGAAGGTCGGGTCGCCGCTCAGGCGGCTGCGAAAAGGCTCGCTGATGAACAGGCCGCGCCGGGGATCTTCACGCTGCACGATGAAGTAAGTGCGGTCGCTCAGGTCGAGGCTGACGTGGGCGGAGCTGAGGTGCAGGTCGCGCCCCGGATCGAACAGGAACAAGTTGCGCACCTGGGGCACGCCGCTCATGTGCCGGCGCAGCAGGTCCGGGACCTGCTCGCGGCTGACGCTCGCGCCCGGCGCATCCGGATCGAGCAGGATCGCCTGCCCGAGGATAAGGTCGGTGGCCTGCAGCGCGCGCGCGGCCTGCTCGGCCAGCGCTCCGGCGATGTTCTCGTGCTGGCGCTGCGCCGCGCGCAGCGCAGCGCGGCGGTCCTGCACCGCCTCGAAGATCGCCGCTGCCCACAGCACCAGGCAGACGCTCAGCACCGCAAGGATCAGGCGCGCCCGCAACGGGCTGGCCGGCGGGGTTACCGTCGCGCTCAGCGCACCGCTCGCGGTGCCGTCTTCGGTAGTCCCAGTGCGCTCCATAGGGCGTCGCGGCTGAAAGGCTTGGGGAGTATCCCGGTCACGCCGAGCCGGGCTGCCATGGCATCATTTGCCAGATCCCTCGGCGCAAAGCGCGCCGAGGCGAGCACGATGACGGCGGCCGGATAGGCACGCCGCCAGGAAGCCAGCGTGGCATGAGCGTCTTGCTGACAGGATACGTCCACCAGTATCGCGTCGACCGCGGTTGGGAGCTCCTCGTCCCCGCTTGCGACCGCCGTGGCCCCGCCTTCTGCCAGCCACTCGGCAATCAGCTGGCGCAACAGCCTATCACGCTCGCTCACCAGCACGCGCATCAGCCGCAGCTCCGATGAACGCGCCGCAGCTGCCGCATATTCTGGTCGTCGATGACGACCGCGCCACGCGGCAGCTGGTGGCCGACTATCTGGGCGAGAACGATTTCCGTGTCAGCGGCGCGGAGAGCGGCGCGGAGCTGAGCGCAGCGCTCGCGCGTGGCGTCATCGACCTGGTGCTGCTTGATCTGCGCCTGCGCGGCGAGGACGGCATGCAGCTGCTGCGGGCACTGCGGGCCCAGTCGCAGCTGCCGGTGATCATCCTGACCGGGCGCATCGAGGAAGCCGATCGCGTCATGGGTCTCGAGCTCGGGGCCGACGACTATCTGACCAAGCCCTTCAGCCCCCGCGAGCTCCTGGCGCGCATCCGCACCGTGCTGCGCCGCGTGCAGGCGGGGCAGGAGATGCACGGCGCAGCCGCCTGCCGCGCCTACCGTTTCACCGGCTGGGAGCTCAATCTGCGCACCCGCCGGCTCACCGCGGCGGATGGCCGCGCGCTGGCACTCAGCAACGGGGAATTCAACCTGCTGGCGGCGCTGCTCGGCACCGCCAACCGCATCGTCAGTCGCGACCAGCTCATCGAGTTGAGCCGCCGCTACGACAACGAGATCTACGACCGGGCGATCGACGTGCAGATCCTGCGCCTGCGCCGCAAGATCGAACGCGACCCGGGAGAGCCGCAGATCATACTCACCGAGCGTGGCCTTGGTTACCGCGTCGGCGTAGCGGTCGAGGCGGTGTACTGAGGGGTCGGTTTCGCCGCCCGGGCTGCACAGGGGACCTGTCACGGGGTCTACTTTCGGCCGCGCAGATCGCCGGGCGCTTACCGCCTCGGTTTCACCTGTAACACGCCGCGCCCGCAGCGTAATCGTGCGCGCCGGCGCGCCCGCTACCCTTGCCGGCCATGTGGATCGTGAAGCTGGCGCTGCGGCGCCCGTACACGTTTTTGGTGCTCGCCATCCTGATCACGCTGCTCGGCGTGTTCGCCACCCTGCGCACCCCTACTGACATTTTCCCGGAGATCCGCATCCCGGTAGTGGCGCAGATCTGGAAGTACACCGGTCTCGCGCCAGACGAGATGGCGACGCGGCTCGTGACCCAGAGCGAGCGCACCGCGCAGACCACCGTCAACGACATCGAGCACACCGAGTCGCAGTCCCTGGCCGGCACGTCGATCGTCAAGTACTTCTTCCAGCCCAACGTCAACGAGGAGCTGTCCTTCGCGCAGATCACCGGTGTGTCCCAGACCGGGCTGCGCGCGGCACCGCCGGGAACGACGCCGCCTTTCATCCTCGCCTTCAATGCCTCCTCGGTGCCGGTGCTGCAGCTGGCGCTCTCGAGCGAAACCCTGTCGGAGGCGCAGCTCTTTGACCTGGGCAACAGCATCCTGCGCACCGGACTGGCGACGGTCGCCGGCGCCTCCATGCCGTACCCGTACGGCGGCCTGCAGCGCCAGGTGCAGGTCGACCTCGACCCGGATGCGCTGCGCGCCCAGGGGCTGTCGGGTAACGACGTGACCGCCGCCCTGGGGGCGCAGAACTCCATCCTCCCCGCGGGCACGCAGAAGATCGGCGACCGCGAGTACTTCGTGACGGTGAACGCCAACCCGCACACGATCGCAGAGCTCAATGATCTGCCGCTCACGGTGCGCAACGGCAGCGTCATCTATGTGCACGACGTGGCTCACGTCCGGGACGGCTATGCGCCGCAGACCAACATCGTGCACCGCGACGGCCACCGCGGCGTCCTCATGAGCGTGCTGAAGACCGGCAGCGCCTCGACCCTCGACATCATCAGCGAGATCAAGGCGCGGCTGCCGAATATCCGTGCCCAGCTGCCGGAGGGGTTCAAGATCGACCTGGTCGGGGACCAGTCGCTGTTCGTGCGCGCGGCTATCAGCGGCGTGGTGCGCGAGGCGGTGATCGCCGCCGCTCTGACCGCTCTCATGATCCTGCTGTTCCTTGGCAGCTGGCGCAGCACGCTGATCATCGCCGTGTCGATCCCGCTGTCGATCCTCGCCTCGATCGCATGCCTGGCCGCGCTCGGTGAGACCATCAACATCATGACGCTCGGCGGGCTCGCGCTCGCGGTGGGCATCCTGGTCGACGACGCCACCGTCACCATCGAGAACATCAACATGCACCTCGAGCAGGGCCAGGACGTCGAGGAGGCAATTCTCAACGGTGCGCACGAGATCGCAGTTCCGGCGTTCGTGTCCACGCTCGCGATCTGCATCGTATTCATCCCGATGTTCATGCTGGCCGGCATCGCGCGCTTCCTGTTCATCCCGCTGGCCGAGGCGGTGGTGTTCGCGATGCTGGCCTCGTATGTGCTGTCGCGCACGCTGGTGCCGACGCTCGCGAAATACTGGCTGCACAAGCACGGCGCGAGGCCCGCACCCTCAGCCGGCTTTCGCGCCGCGCTCACGCACCTGCAGCAACGCTTCGAGGCGGGCTTCACCCGCCTGCGCGACACCTACACCGGGTTGCTCGAGCGCGCCCTGCAGTCCGGCCGGCACTTTGCGCTGCCGTTCCTGGGCGCCATGGCGGTGACGGCGCTCCTCGCCTTCCCTTTCGGCCGCTACCTACCCGGCCTCGGGCAGGACTTCTTCCCTCAGGTCGACGCGGGCCAGATCAAGCTGCACCTGCGCGCACCCACCGGGACGCGCATCGAAGAGACTGCCGCGCTGTGCGACCAGGTGGAGCGCGCCATCCGCGCGGTGATCCCCCCGCGCGAGGTCGCCACCATCGTCGACAACGTGGGTGTCCCCTACAGCGGCATCAATCTCGCCTACTCCAGCTCCGCTCCCATCGGCCCGGGGGATGCCGACATCTTCGTCAACCTCACCAGCTCGCACCGCCCGACGACCCGTTACGTGCAAGCACTGCGCGCACGCCTCGGTGCGCTGTTTCCCTCGACGAGCTTCGCCTTCCAGCCAGCGGACATGGTGAGCCAGATCCTGAACTTCGGGCTGCCCGCGCCGCTGGACGTGCAGATCGCCGGCAACAACGTCGAGGCCAACCGCCGTTACGCCGATATGCTCATGGCCCGGCTGCACAAGATCCCTGGGCTGGTCGACCTGCGCATCCAGCAAGCATTCGACTACCCGACACTGAGTGTCGACGTGGACCGCAGCGAGGCCGCCCTGCTCGGGCTCACCGAAACCGACGTGGCATCGGACCTGCTCGTGTCGCTGTCCGGAAGCTCGCAGACCACGCTTTCGTTCTGGATCGACCCGAAGACCGGCACGCAGTATCCCGTGGTCGCCCAGACGCCGCAGTCGCGCCTTACTTCCCTCACGGACCTGACCACGACTCCGGTCAGCGCCGCGGGAGGTCGCGTGGCGCAGCTGTTGTCGAACCTCGCCACCTTCCATCGCGGTGCCTCCGCGGCGGTGGTGAGCCACTACGATGCCACGCCGGTCATCGACATCTTCGGCGCGGCGGAAGGAGTCGACCTCGGTTACTTGTCCACGCAGGTCAACCGGGCTGTGGCCGCGACTCAGCACCTCCTGGCGCGCGGCTCGAAGGTCGTGGTGCGCGGCCAGATCAGGACCATGGGCGCCTCCTTCGCCGGTCTGCTGGTCGGGCTGGCCGGGGCGGTCGTGCTGGTCTACCTCCTGATCGTCGTGAACTTCCAGTCCTGGCTCGATCCCTTCATCATCATTACCGCGCTGCCGGCGGCGCTAGCCGGCATCGTGTGGATGCTGTTTCTCACGCACACGCCCGTCAGCGTGCCGGCCCTCACCGGCGCGATCATGTGCATGGGAGTCGCCACCGCAAACAGCGTGCTGGTAGTGAGCTTCGCCCGCAGCCGCATGGACGCCGGGGATGATGCCCTGCACGCCGCGCTGCAGGCCGGCACCACACGCCTGCGGCCGGTGTTGATGACGGCCCTGGCCATGATCATCGGCATGCTGCCGATGGCGCTCGGTTTCGGCGAAGGCGGCGAGCAGAACGCCCCGCTCGGACGCGCGGTCATCGGCGGGCTGGTGTTCGCGACGATCGCCACGCTGTTCTTCGTGCCCACGGTCTTCACCCTCATCCACTCGCGCCGGAGCTCGTGATGGCCGATATCCCCCCGCAACCACCCCTGCTGCAGCGTCGCACCCTCTGGGTGCTCGTCGGGGTGGTGCTGCTGCTCGTGGTATGGGGCATCGCCAGTCGACTCGTGGCGCGCGCCAGCCTCGAGCGGCAGGCGGATGAGGCCGCCGTGCCCACAGTGTCGGTGACCAAGCCGCACCGCAACCCCGGGGCCGATTCGCTGGTCCTTCCCGGGACCGTGCAGGCCTTCTACGAGGCGCCGATCTACGCGCGCACCGATGGCTACCTCAAGCGCTGGTACACCGACATAGGCACGCCGGTGAAGAAGGGCCAGTTGCTTGCGGAGATCGACACGCCCGAGCTCGACCAGCAGCTGCGCCAGGCCCAGGCGGACCTCGGCACCGCACAGGCGAACTACGAGCTGGCACGCACGACCAATGAGCGCTGGCAGGGACTGCGTGCCACCGACTCGGTGTCGCAACAGGATGCCGACCAGCGCGCCGGCGATGCGGCCGCCAAGGCGGCCGCACGCCAGGCGTCCGCCGCCAACGTCGGACGGCTCGAGCAGCTCGAGTCCTTCAAACGCGTCGTCGCGCCCTTCGACGGCACCGTCACCCAGCGCAACACCGACGTCGGGGCGCTGATCACCGCCGCCCAGAACACCGGCACCGCGCTGTTCCGCGTCGCAGACACGCAGCGGCTGCGCATCTACGTGTCGGTGCCACAGCCCTACGCGGGCTCGATCCACGACGGCCTCAAGGCGCAAGTGGTGTTCGCGGACCGGCCCGCTCGCAGCTACGAGGCCGCGGTCGCCAACAGCGCGCACGCCCTGGACCCGACCACGCGCACGCTGCAGGTGGAACTGCAGATCGACAACAGCAAGGGCGAGCTCCTACCGGGCTCCTACGCCCAGGTGCATTTCGTCCTCGACCGCGACGCCCCGGCGCTGCGCGTGCCGGTCAACACGCTGCTGTTCCGCGCCGAAGGCCTGCAGGTGGCGACCCTCGATGCGCAGCACCACGTGCACCTGAAGGACATCGTGCAGGGCCGCGACTTCGGTCGTGAGATCGAGGTCATCAGAGGCATCCAGGCGGACGACACCCTGGTCCTGAACCCGCCGGACTCCCTCGCGGAGGGGCAGCCGGTGCGCCTCGCCTCCCCCCCCACGGCGGGTGCCAAGGCGCCACCATGAGCCCCTCGCGCGCCCGACCGCTTGCGCTGCTCGCGCTGCTTCTGGGCGGGTGTTCGCT
>Ga0213874_10000145_pt1 | contig 12180 bp, 7 predicted proteins | sample BarmaccomBMRX_R7_FD_160098 | JGI IMG/M metagenome (GOLD analysis project Ga0213874, IMG submission 160098) | Root-associated microbial communities from Barbacenia macrantha in rupestrian grasslands, the National Park of Serra do Cipo, Brazil - RX_R7 | ecosystem: Host-associated > Plants > Roots...
GGTGGAATCCATTTCTGTGGGCAACTCCTCCCGTACTGGTGTAATGCTGTTCCGTCTGCTCTTTGTCGGTGAGTGACTGCATCTGATGGTGATAGTATAGCATAACTGTTCAGCCTGGGGAATGGGTATACCCCTTCAATGCAGAAATGCGGAGTGAACTTGGCCATAACGAATCAGGCCCCTACATGGCGGGTGCCACACGGTAAATGTTGGCCCAATCATCGGGAGGGATCACATTTTGGCCGTTATCAACGATGCCGACAATGTATGGTGTGCGCAGGAAGGTGGCGGTGACTTGCTCCATTGGCAGCCAGGCGACATCAGTGACGAGTTGTTGCTCGGCCTGCTGGTACATCTGAATGCGCTTGTCCGATTGTGTATAGGCGTCGGCGGCTTCTAATTGCTGTTGGGTGATCTGTTGCTTGGCCGCCGTAGGAGCGGTGTTTTGACCGTAGTTCATATTGTTGTCGAGCGTACCACGGTCAAATTGTAGTGTCAGCCAGTCCTGTGGGTCAGGATACTCTCCCACCCAGGCGAGACCCCAGAACTGCAGCCCGTTGGCATTGTTCGTTGCAGCGGTAACCTTGTCTAGCAGCGTATTGGAGTCAACACCGTTAGGGGTTACTGTGATATTGAGCACGTTTTGCCACATCTGCAACAGCATCTTGACTTCTTGATCAAAGTTGGTCGCATAGGTCAAAGTGATGGGTGGCAGTTGGGACACATCGGAGTAGCCCTCTTCCTTTAGACCTTGTTTGAGCAGCGCTCGTGCCAGAGTGGGGTTTGCGGTGAGATTTTGTGTTCCATCTGGGCCTGTTAACTTGGCATTGTAGCCAGTCATCCCTTGCGGCACAATATGATTGGTGGGGAGCACCGTGTTATTCCAGACCTTGTTAGCGATAGCAACTTTGTCTATGGCGAGCGCGAAAGCCTGACGGACGTGAATATTATCGAATGGCTTCACCAGATAGTTCATGGTGTAGTAGTTCGTCCACAGTTGGGGTACCTGGAAGAAATCGGTGCGCTTCTTAGCGTCGGCGAAGTTAGCAATGGGAACTGCGGTCGTGTCAACCGTTCCTTGCAGATATGCTTGATAAGTATCGTTAGTCGAGTGGTAGAAGGTGAAGGCTACGCGCTGCAATTGCGGTTTAGGCTGGTAATAGGCATTGGGGACAAATGTGGCTATCTGGCCAGGGATATATTGCGCTAGTTTAAATGGACCCGTTTCTCCTCCTTCTGCTAGATGCTGGGTAAATGCTGTGCCGTAGGTAGTGACGAGCCTCTTCTCGACAACATATGAGCATGTATAGGTAAGCATGCTCAGAAAATAGGCAGCTTTTTTGCTGGTTTGCACGATAAGGGTTGTATCGTTGGGGGTCTGTAAGCTATCGTCAAGAAGCGTCGATATTCGCCCGGCCAGCAGTTGGTCTGCGTCTTTTATCAGGCTAAGATACACAGGAGCGACAGTGGATTGCGTTGCTGGTTGCAGGGCGCGATCAATGCTGTAAGCCACGTCTTTTGAGCTAAGTGGGGTGCCGTCACTAAATTTAAGTCCTGGCTTGAGATGAAAGGTCCATGTAGTTCCATCGCTGCTCTGCTGCCATGATTGAGCGATTTGTGGGCGTATCTGTAGCTTATCGTCAAGTGCTAGCAGCCCGGTGAATAGGATGTGAATAGCATTGATTGAGGTAGGATCATGTGCGAGTGCGGGATCGAATGTATCAATGCCCGCACTCACTTGGGGGATCGTGTACGTCTGCTTGCTGGCAGGAGCTTTGACCAGTTGAGAGCTACCAAAAAGGCTACAGGCCGTAAGCAGTAGGCAGATGGATAGTAATTTTATGAGCGTCACTTTTTGCGCTGAGGGGCCTGTAATGGATGGTGCCTGACGTGGCTTCTGGGCAAAAATGTGACGCTCACCCCGCCTGATGACCACTGTTACAAATGCTCCGTAACACTGCTACGCTTGCCGAACGCGGCGGCACGCAATGCAACGCGCAAGAATGCTTCACTATCGGTCTGCGCGAAGGTGGTTGGCCAAGCCATGTACTCTTCGGCGGCGGCCTGTACGATCTGTAGCGTGTGTCCCTGGTCTGCTGCCGCATCGTTACGCGCTGCTGCCAGGGCAATTGTGGCGACCAATGCCTGCACGTCATGTCCCAGCCTTAGATACTGTCGAGCCGTTGCTACTGCTCTTGCGAGGTCCTGCGCTTTCAATTGCGCGCTTAGCGCTTCTAACTGAGCTACAGCAATCAGGCCGCCGCCCACTAGCGCTGACCTAGAAGCTGTCGGGGCCGCTGCTTGCTTAGCACCCTGCGCGCTCACTTCCTTCTGCAGAGCGTTGACATAAGCAGCAGAGGTGAACAACAATGCAAGAACTTCTACATCCTGGACACGCTGGAAGACCAAGCGCACGGCAGAGGCGAAGAGCAGGCCATGCGCTGCTCGTATGAACGAGTCGCGCTCGCCGTCGTCAACGTTGCGCATCACGTCGGCGGCTGCCAGTGCAATCACAGAGCCAGTTGCTCGCGGCGAGGCTCCTCCGTTCATGACCGCATCGTAGACACCCTGGCAGACTTGGGTTGTATCGGCTGCGCTCTGAATGAGACTGCGTAGGGGTAGCGCGTTCTCGTTCTTGGGAGCAGCAATGCGTTTACGTATACTCGTCATGTCATGAGCTGGGTCGCTGGCAAAGCTGCGCACGGCCTTGACCCAGTCTGGTTCCTGGGCACTGGGTTGCAGTGGCAGGTGTGGTGCAAGCCAGTGCAGAATGGTGGGGGCACGATTTCCCCACTCTACCGCGTCGAGTAACTGGAAGCCACGAGTCGCGAACATCAGGGGGTGACCAGCATTTTGGAAAGTAGTGGAGATGCCATCGTAGGTGCGTACCTGCATAGTGCAGTAGTCGGCACCTGTTCCGTACAGTCCTAGCAGGAGGCGCTCGGTCATAACCAAGTCATTGCCGTAGATTGCGTCATGCATCAGGTCATTAACGGTTTTTCCCTCTGGGAGGTCGCTTGGGTAGAAAGGATCAGGAAGCTCAGGTTGCATGGTGTTGCCTACACGTACTGCGGGAGCTGCGGAAAGCAGTGCGTGTACGAAGAGTGGCAAGGCGCGTTTATGCTGCGCCATCTCGCCTTCAAGCGGCTGGGGGATAGTGTGTAGCAGGCGAGAGAGCATGGCGGCGGCGGCAAGCGTGATCACGACGTGTCCGTCGCTATCACCTTTAGCCGCAGCTAAGCCTACACGCCCCAGCAGCACTTCAGGATTTTCACCCTTCTCCAGGACCTTCTGCGCGGCTGTGAGTATCTGATCACTATTCTCAGCCATTAGCGCGTCAGTAAGAGGCGAAATATCGGTTTCTAGTTCTATTGCTGTCATAGAAAGTTACTTTCCTACGTTTGTTGTAATTCGCGAATAGCGCGCTCGATATCGGGAATATCTGCATACTCCTCGTCAAGAAGCTTAAAAGCTCTATCTAGGTAAAGTTGTGCTAGCTTTGCGCCTCGTTCATGAGGGTCAAGTGCTGCCGCTACCAGTTCTTTGCCGCGATATTTCTCCGCGAGCAAGTCGGCAATACGCTGCATTTTTCTATCAGTATCCTGTAATGAACGTGTATCGCGTCCCTCTAGTGCGTAACGCGCCGTACCTGTCAGCCTGCCCAGTTCCGTGAGCTTCTGTCGCTCAGACATAGTGCGCAAGAGAAGCTCATCGCTGTCCAGGTCATCTAGTGGCATTAGCTCATCGACCTCGACAGGAGAAGGTGCCGTAGATACAAAACTGTTAGCATATGTCGAGTATAACTGAGCATATTCTTGGCTGCTGAAGGCCGCCATCTGCATACGCTCTCCTTCATCTTTTGAGGAGAGGGGGCCAATATCACAGAGATCGTCATCACGGTGCTCTGCTAGCGTCTCCAACTGCTGCATAGTAAATGCCTGTTCCAGCATAGGCGGAATCGGCATACCAGAGATATTGGCGACTTCTTGTAACTCCTCCGGCGGCAGTTGTGCGGCAAATAATGGGGGCAAGTACTTGGTGAGCGACATAGGGATTGGTGGCACGACACAATAGGTGCAGAAGACTTCACGCGAATTATGTGTACTGAAGGCAACAAAAATAGCATGTCCCTTTGGTGCTTGCGGGTTGCCACGCAAGAATTGTAGGCTCATAACTGAAGAAACCTCTCTTTATATAGGACAGTTGCATATAGTGTACTGCCCCCTACTACGTCACATGCCAAGGATGGTCATCACGGGGATGTGTCTCTATTGTCTCATAGTGTGCAAGAGACTACAAGTCCTGGCGCATCTGTCTCAACCGCTTGAGTAGGTCACGGTTGGATCTTATCTCTTCTTTGCTCATCTCTGCTTCGCTAGTGGAGAGGGCACCTTCGTACGCTTTGAGATATTGTACCACCTCTGTACTGCCTGCGATGCGGGCAAAATTTTGTAGCAGAGTACGAGCCTGCTCGTGCTGCTCACGACGTGCGTCTGTAATTGCTGTCTGTGCGTACAATTCGGCATATTGGCGCAAGAACGTGGTCCATTGTTGTGGAGTATACAAGCTATGCATGACGCGTTCAACTTGCGTGATGGCTTGTGTCTGCTCGTCCCTGGCTCTATCCACATCTCCACGTAACAAGAAGATACCTGCACGGGCGGAACGTGTGTCGACAATGCCTAATGGTTTGCCCTGCTGGTGATACAACTGTAGTGCCTGTTCAAAGTCATGGAGCGCCTCATCCAGTTCCTGCTTACCACCATGCGCAAGCCCTCGGATAAGAAATGTATCGGCCAGTGCGAGAAAATCGCTACACTGATTGAAACGGATCAAGGCTGCCTCACAGCTCTCAAGCGCTTCATCCCATACCTTTTGTGCAAGTTTCACCTGAGCTACGCCCCACACGGCTAGGCCGTCTCCATCGACGCTCTCTAACAACTGGAATTGGCGTCCGGCCTCCAGGAAGGTATCGAGAGATGCTGCCAGTTCTTCTCGTGCCAGGCGTGTTTGGGCTAGCCCCAGAACTGCTTCTGCTGCAAGCAATGGTTCCTGCAGCTCCTCGGCTAGGCCGTATGCTTCACTGAAACGAGCCTCGGCCTCTGTAAAGTCGCCCTGCGTGAGGGAGAGGTGGCCGCGCACGAGTGAGGTCCCTGGCCCCGCAACTACTATACCAGCCTGTGCAGCGTTTGCGAGATGGCTGTCAGCATCTTTCAGATCCCCACTGAAGACGGCAAGTTGCGCTAAGCGCACTTCTGCCTCTGCTATGTCTGGAGATGCTGTCGATGCGGCAGCACGTTCCTTCGCCTCGATATAACTACCCCGCGCCTGACCAGTCTGCCCCTGCTGTCGATAGACATCTCCCAGGCCAAGCAAGGCACGACTCTCAACTTGTCTATTGTGCAGTTTGTGCGCCTCTCGCTGTGCGTTCAGGAAGGTCTTCGCTGCACGCTCAAGGAAACCGCGTCGGCGTTGTGTCTCCGCCAGCAGCAGCGTCGTCTCTGCCACACCCACTTGGAAGGAGAGAGAGGCATAGGTACGCAGAGCACGTTCTAGTAGTGAATTGGCATAAGCAAGTTGCCCACGGCGCATATTGATTTTACCGAGCAGGTAGCTGGCGTTGGCTGCTCCCAGCCCGTTCTGTTGATCGGTGTAGCCCTGCAGTGCCGATTGAGCTCCTATGAGCGCTTGGTCGACACGATTGCTCTGCAAACTCACCTCTGCCAGGCCAAGATTTGCGTCGGCCTCCCCCAGTCGGTATTCAAGCGTCTGGGCTGAGTTCAGAGCCTCGGCGAAGGTAGTAGCAGCCTGCTCCAAGTGTGTTTGATCGAGATAGACACGTCCCAGACCTATCAGTGCATCGACGGTGCCAAAGAGGTCCCGCGTGGTGCGGTACACTTCAAGTACGCGCTGGTAGCCGGCTGCAGCCTCTGCAAACTGTCGCGTCAGGCGTTGAACTTCCGCTAGGCTGCGGCTAGCATCTGCCTCGTTGATGCTATCGTTGGCTTGGTGAAAAAAGCGCACAGCTTGCTGGTACTGCTCGGTAGCAGAGGAGGTGTTGCCGCGCTGCAATGCGACATGCCCCAGAGCCAAGGCGACGTTTCCCTGTCCCTGCGCGTTGTTGTGTACATGATACAACTGTTGGGCATGCTGGTAGGAATCCTGCGCACGATCCAAGTGCGCCATTTGACGTTCGACATGGCCTAATGATAATGCGCTTGCAGCCTGGTTGAGTGGACGAGCAGCATCACGGTAAAAATTCATAGCGCGGCGGAAACTGTTTGCTGACTGCTCCAGTTGGTTTTTCTGTCGCTGCACATCGGCCAACAGTGAGCGACTATCGCCTGCCCGCTTGAAATCAGCGCTTACGCGAAAGCGTATCTCTGCATCCTCAAAAGCTTCCGCTGCCTTATCCAGGTTGCCGTTATTAAAGGCATCAATGCCTGCTTGTAGGCGTTTCTCGGCTAGTTCCCGCGTTTTTTCCTGGTCATTGGGTTGTGTTGTCATAAATTATCATCTTTTTAAATCACACTACAACTCTCACCTACTTTGCAAACGTAGCAGGTAGTACTCCGGTTTCACATTATAGACGATGTGAACAGTGGTGTGAATAGGCACGTTGCTAATTGGTGCAGGAGACTCAGCGAGGGAGAGTTTGCTTCTATCAGTGTCGCTGCAAAAGTAACTAACGCAACGTGCAATTTTTGGGGAAAGCACCCTCAAGATGACAACATTGTGGGATATATGTATATCTTACTTGACGTATCTCAGTACATTACATATTATTATGATGAAGGTATTACCTATGGTAAACCGATTTGGTCGTATGTGCATAGCATTAACAAAAGAGGGGTAGAGTGCCTGACACGCCCATCTCTTTCTTTATAAGCCATGCCCACGTCGATAGAGCCTTCGTAGACCGCCTCACAGGTGAGTTGCGAGCACGCCGTTTCCCTGCTTGGGTGGACCATCGAGGACGAAAAGGGGATCAAGACCGGCTCAATGGTTAACTTTAAGGCATAGGAGCAGAGGCTACTCGTGGGTAGGGTGCGGCATTCCTCCCCCTAGCCTTGAGCCAGGGGGAGGAATACCGCTCCTACTTACGCGGCTGATTAGCTATGAGCAGAAGCAGCAACAAATTCTTCTACAGGCGCTGTCGTAGAACTCGTGTTGCGTGGCTCAACCCTTATCGGCATGTGTGGGTGTATTTTCCCTATATAGCCTGAACGCAAGCGTGAACCCTCACGCCAGTAAGCGTACCAATATGGGCCGTGCCCTTGCCCATTTCGGCAAGTGCCGCATGCTGTCTTTCCGCATTTGCGGTACTGCAACTGGTAGGTGATATGTTGATTACTTGGTATATCTGTCATGATCACTTGCCCTTTCCATAAATTACTAGGACATTAAATGGTGTACAAGCGCTGATAAAAGAATACCATATTCAGATGAATATTGTGTGAATATGTCGCGTCTGAACATGAATAAGTTTTCATACAAAGCGCAACATATGTCGAGCAAAAGAAGAGCTTAATAACACAATTTTCATGTAAGTTGTGTCGGGGTGATTATCAAATGTTGACGGGGTGACAGGTTTTGGCCAGGCAGGCTATGCGGTAGTTCCCTACGAACTGCCGAGGATCGAAGCAAACAAACAAACAAGCAAACAAACTTAGAGAGTTATTTCAAACTGCCAGGGTTGCGGAGCCGGTTCTTCAAACTGTCCGAGTGGATCTGCTGCTCGTATGGTCAAGACGCGTGCATCTGGGAGTGGGAGAGGCTGGAAACGGGCACTGCCCTGGTACACAGCATGGCTTGGATCGCTTGCCAGCTCTGGCCGTGCTAGGAACACTCCTCCACGGTCTCCTGCCCATTGAGTGCCAAGATTATCTTTCAAGAAGAAGATGATACGTGGCACAAAGCTAAATCCCGCTCGCAAAGGGGGCCTGATCCATAAGTAGTGCAGTTCAAAGTGAGTTTGATAGTAGAGCATCCGATGGAGCAGCAGGGTCATGCCTTGCTGCTTCTGTTCTATCTCCAGTGTCACCACGCGCATCGGCTCACGCTGCACCTTCTCGCCGCCTGTCTGTTGCTTAGGGAACTGGGGCGCGGCGATCACTACGGGTGGTCGTGAGGCAAGTTCCAACGCTTTTGCTGAAAATGGTGTTGGATCATCAAGGATCTCATTACATAACTGAAGACAATCGTTGCAAATGTAAGCGGCTCCTGGCCCTGCAATCATACGGCGCACTTCTGATGAGTGACGACCGCAGAAAGAACAACGAGCTGATGCTCGATCAAAGCCCATCATGTAGTCCTTTATGATTGAAACGCCGACACAGGCTTTGTACACGTGCGTAGCGCCGCCGCTGCCGCATCGTGCAATCCTAGACGTTCGAGTAGCGCGGCGTGAGCTTCCCACTCCAGAGTATCGTCCAGAGCAGAAAGAAGTGTCGCTGCCTCTTGTGGCGCAGCAGCCAGCGAGGTCACGCCGTTTGATGCACTAGCATTGGCTGTTGTCAATTGTACGTTTGTGCTCGTCTGCGAACGCCTTCCATACTTGCGTTGCAGTGCTAGCTCAATTAAGTGATCCGCAAAGTGTGGATTCTTGGGCAGCAGAGAGCCATGTAAATACGTTCCATATGCATTACGATAGACAGCTCCTTCTGTATGGTCTTCGGCGTTATTGCCATGGCCCTTAAGCACCTTGCCTAGTGGCTGGGCCTTGCCCAGGTACGTCCTTCCTCCATGATTCTCAAAGCCCACCAGGGTGCTACCATGCCAACTGATAGCCACATCACCAATACAACGGGGAACGCGTGCGCCCTTGTGGATGGTCCAGGCATCAAAGACGCCGAGTCCTCGCATATCTGGTCCTTCGGCAGGGCGGTAGTAGTGCGCGAGCAACTGGTAGCCACCACAAACAGCGAGCAGGGGCATATCATCCTCAACGGCCGCCCATAAACCGATGCTTTTGAGCTCGCACACATCCTGGGCAACGGGAGCCTGTTCCCTGTCCTGTCCTCCGCCGATAAATAACATATCATACTCGTCTGGTGCCAGAGCATCACCGATGCCAAGCCCGACTACGCGCAGTTCAATAGCGCGCAACTGGCAGCGGCGCTGTAGCGTCAGGATGTTGCCCCGATCACCATATAAGTTCAGTTGATCTGGATAGAGGTGGCCTAATGTAAGCGTAAGATGTTCAGTTTCTAAGGAGTCTTCTATCATTGAGGCGCTCCCTCCCAGTAGTGTGATGTGAGGCCACGTTGCTCCAACTCACGATGTACCTCTAGTAAACCGGTATACGTTGGAACGACGAAGAGAGTTTCACCAGGCGGTGTCTGGCGAAGTGCTGTGTTGAGGGCACTCTTGAGGCCATAGCTGCGCTGGGTTGCATGCTCGTTTTGCTGAGGCGCTTTGCGGCCACGAGCATCTAGACGCTGCGGCCTTGCTGGTAGCGAAGGCACGATAGTCATCTCCTGCTGAGCCACGCCTGCATATTTCAAGCGCAGAGCCAGGTCCAGGGCACGCGTACCAGACACTACCAGCGTCTGCGTGTAACCTGCTACGCGTTCAAAATCCACGTCCCATATCCAGGAAATATCTCGACCGTCAGCAATATTGTCATTGAGCAGAAAGAGGACGTGTTTTGCTGTAGCGTTGCTAAACAGAGTGCGAAGCACCTCATTGAAGCCAGTAGGGTTCTTGGCAAGCAAGAGGCAAATGGTGCGTCCCTCGGCCTGGATATATTCCCCGCGCCCAAAGACCGGTTTTGCTTGCTCTATGCCAGTGAGAATAGACTCCCATCCGATATGCAGCGCTTCTGCCGTAGTGATGGCTGCCAGTGCATTGTAAATGTTATACAGCCCCGGTAGTGCGATAACGACTTCCTGCCGATGTTCATCTGACTCAACCTGAATACGCAGGCGGTCGAAGCTCTCTGACTGTGCATGCAGGACGCGCACATCTGGCTTGGGCCGTCTCAACCCGCACTTGGGGCAGACGTAGTGCCCCAGGTGACTGTAAAAACGAAGCTCGTAGACGTAGTCGCTCGCGCATGCCGGGCAAGTACGCATATCCATCACTTGGTGACGGCCATTTTGAGCCTCAAGATCGAGCGATGGATCATCGATCCCATAGTAGAGTATTTTGCCCGTAAAGTCGTTGCCCAAGTGGGCCGTAGTGGGATCGTCTGCGTTGAGCACAAGCGTTGTAGTGCTAGGTAACTGCTGTATAGCCTCGCGCCAATGAGTGGCGATGCTGTCAACTTCGCCATAGCGGTCAAGCTGATCGCGGAAGAGATTGGTAAAGACGGCGACACGCGGATGGACAATACGTGTAATTTGCGGTAGCACTGCCTCATCGACTTCAAAAACAGAGATGGCGTGCCCCGACTTGCGCAACCGCCCGTTGGGCAAAGCATGCATCGCCAATGAACTAGCTATGCCGCGCATCAGATTGGAACCTTCGCGGTTGCGCCACACGCGCAGGCCACTATTGCCAAGAATAGCGGCAATAAGGCTGCAAGTAGTCGTTTTCCCATTAGTACCAGTGACGGTGATGCTGCCATACTCTACCTGGCTTGCTAAGTGCTTCACAATATCTGGATACAGGCACTGCGCAACCACACCGGCAATACTCGTGCCTCCCCCTAGATGTAAGCGACGACTCAATGCACCTGCGGTTCGAGCGCCTATTACGGCTAGTCCTGCACGCAAATTCAGTGCATCTTGCGGACCCTGCTGTTTGGCAGCGGCGATAACCGCCCGAATGTGCTGCAACCGCCGTAGTCGTGTACGGCTCCCCGCTGAGAGTGCCTGTGACGATCCTTTTTTACGCAATGCTTTTCCTCCGAAATCGGCACTTGTGCCTCTATAGGAGCAGAATAGCATGCAAGATCGTTTGGGTCAAGTGCTGAGTTAGCAAGAGGTGAGCGTCACATTTTTGCGGAGAAGCTCGGTAGGGGCCCAATTGATTGTGCCCCCGTTGGCCACACACAGGGCACAATCAATTGGGCCCCTACCGACGTGGATTCCCTCTGCAAGTCGCGTCAGGCACCATACATCACGGGCTTCCTCGGTGCAAAAAAATGACGCTTGCTCGTTAGCAAGGGTAGGGGTGACCGCAAGGGTCACCCCTACTATACCCGTTATGCTGCTTGTCGTGTATAGTAGTGGCGACCCTTGCGGTCGGCATGCCTACTCGCACAAGTCCTACCGGTTCGAGCGCAGCATCCTAGTTAACTCGCTCACAACGTCGTAGCGCCCATAGGAGGGCATGAGATACACGCCCTGCACCATGCTGCGTGCTTCGGAGAGCATTTCCTGGGCTAGGCGTAGCCCCTCTTCGTGACCGCGCTCGCATGCTGTGCGCATGCGTGTACGCACTGCATCGGGAATAGTAATGCCCGGTACCTCGTTGTGCAGGTACTCGGCGTGTCGTGAACTATGTAGAGGAATGCAACCAAGAATCATGGGGATTGGTGGCCTGCCCGCTCGTTCTAAGAAGCGTTGCAGAGGAGCTATTTCATAAATCGGCTGCGTCATGATAAAATGCGCGCCTGCTGCGATCTTCCTGCGGAACTTTTCGATCTCGTGGTCCACCTCTTCGTCGGTCATATTCAAGTTCAACGCGCAGCCGATATGAAACGAAGCGTGAGCGCCTATGGACGAACCTGCAGCATCGTGTCCTGCATTCATGCCCTGGATGACCTGGATCAGTCCTATCGAGTCTACGTTCCACACGCCCGTTGTATTGGGATAGTCACCCACGCGCACAGGGTCGCCTGTGAGGGCAAGAATGTTGCGAATACCCAGGGCATGGGCACCCAGCAACTCGGACTGCAGCGCCATCAAGTTACGATCTCGCGTCGTAAAGTGAATAATTGTTTCGCTGCCCAGACGATCCTGTAGTAAGCGCGCCATGGCAATGCAGCCCATGCGTACTCTCGCCATCGGGCTGTCAGCGATATTAATGCAATCGGCACCAGCTTTTTGCAGCAAGGCAGCTCCTTCAAGGATCTTAGCTGGATTGAGTCCCTTGGGCGGATCCAGTTCTACGCTCACAACGAACTCGTTAGCCGCTAGCTTTTCCTGTAGTCGTGTTCTGGTGCCTTGTTGTGGTAAGATAGCCTCTTGCTCTACTATCTTGATCTTTTCTTTGAGAGGTGCTATCTTAGCC
>Ga0213874_10000146_pt1 | contig 12179 bp, 11 predicted proteins | sample BarmaccomBMRX_R7_FD_160098 | JGI IMG/M metagenome (GOLD analysis project Ga0213874, IMG submission 160098) | Root-associated microbial communities from Barbacenia macrantha in rupestrian grasslands, the National Park of Serra do Cipo, Brazil - RX_R7 | ecosystem: Host-associated > Plants > Roots...
CACGTTATCTACCTGGATCAGGCTAGCCATACCCAAGCCATTTATGTCAATGGCCAGTGGGTGCATATAAGCAGATATGCTCACAGTTGGCTCTACGGCATACGCAGCGAGTTGATTTATGAGCATGATGGGGTCATCTTCTGGATCGTCGGTGATCAGCGCGCCGGCGTAGATAGTAAAGTGTTGCTTTCCATCGCATCCTCTCTACAGTTGTTTCATGTACAACGTGTTACACATACAGAGATACGTGCTCATGTACACGTCGTGAATGAGCAAAACGACGACTCAAACTGGCTCCTCTCCGGCGACGTCGTCTACTCCGATAGTTCCGAAGGTTCCTTCTTCCGTGTCATTGGAGCCGATATGTCCATACAGCCCTCTCCATCAGCAACTCATCTGCGCTGAGCATGCTGCCCACGGGCCAAGGCCACTTCCGCTCACTAGACTAGACAAAGTTTCTCTCCATCTGCTATTCTTTAGTATAGGTGTGCAATTGCCTGCAGAGATATAGGTACTTTTACAGCAACGGAGCTCTAAAAGATCGGGTTCACACCTGAAAGGATTAGCAGTATGAAACCGACAACCTCGAAGGCGAGGATGGCACGAGTTCGTGGATTGCCCAATCTACGAGTCCTACGTCAAAGAAAAGGGCTGAGCCTTGGGCAACTAGCGACTATGACAGGTATGCGCAGAGATACCATTACTCATCTAGAGAGTGGGCGCGAAGACCCACAACCCTACCAACTCCGCCTATTGGCTCATGTACTTGAGGTATCAACTCTCAGTCTCGTCCCGTAAATAGTTGCCAAAAAAAGGAAATGGGCAGCCGTTTTACGGTTGCTCATTTCCTTTTTTGGTGGGTATCTCTCTTGACCTTCTTTACCTTCAGGTGTTATTATTTAATTGTCCGATTAATTAAAACTAGTATAATAGTAGGATGGCTTGACATATGGCACGCACACCTAGGGCTGTAGAAGACCGTCGAGAGCAGATTATTGACGCGGCTATGCGCGTGTTCTCTCAGAAAGGATTCACACGAGCAACAAATAAAGATATTGCGCATGAAGCGGGCATTACCGCAGGGCTGATCTATCACTACTTCGAGAACAAGAAGGCCGTGCTCAACGCGATCATCGAAGGACGCTCCCCTTTGCGCCTAGTACGCTCGTTATCGCCGCACGTATTGGCGCTGCCGCCAGACAGGTTCCTGCGCTTCCTAGTGCCACAGGTACTGGCTATTGTCGAAGAAGAGAAGTTTGTACAGTTGATACGTGTCTTTGTGTCAGAAGCGATTCATAATCCAGAAATGGGACGTACCATAGCTGAAACGCTGGATAAGGTGCTAAACTTTCTGACTGACTACTTTAGCTCTAAAATGATGAGCGGCGAACTGCGACAGGGCAATGCCACTCTCGCCGCTCAAACTTTTCTAGGATGTGTTATGGGCTTCGTATTGCGTCGCCAAGTGCTGCGTGATCCCACTGCTCTGGAGTACACGCACGAACAAATTGCTGAAGTCATTGTAGAAACGCTGCTCAAGGGACTGCTCCCCCGCTAGTTCGTTTTTTGTTCTCTACTAACTGTTTGATCAATTAGTTGCAAGGAGATGATGTATGCAACCCAAAATAGCTACACAGAACCACGAAATAAAACATGTCGAACAGACCACCTGCTGCATCGTTGGTGGTGGTCCCGGCGGAGCAATGCTCGCCCTTTTGCTGGCACGCAAGGGGGTGGAGGTGACGCTGTTGGAGGCACACATGGACTTTGAACGTGAGTTTCGTGGTGATACCATTCATCCATCGGTGCTTAACATCATGGATGAACTCGGCCTGACCGAACGCCTACTACAGCTTCGGCATACTCAGGTGCATAGATTTAGCATTCGAACAATGAAGGGCGAGGTAACTTTCGCTAACTTCGACGAGTTGAAGGTGAAATATCCTTTCATCGCTGTGCTGCCACAGGCGAGGTTTTTGGATTTTATCACAGCGGAAGCTCAGCGCTACCCTAATTTTCATCTGGTGATGGGGGCACAGGTGAATGAACTGATTGAGGAGGACGGTAAAGTTTGTGGCGTGTACTATCGAGGCAACGATGGCTGGCACGAACTGCGGGCAATACTCACCGTTGGCGCAGATGGGCGCTTCTCGCGCATACGCAAGCTGCTTGGCTCTGAGCCGATCAAAACCTCGCCCCCCATGGATGTCCTCTGGTTTCGCCTGATGCGCAAGCCCGATGATAGAGAGAAAGGCCTCGTTGGGCGCTTCTCTAACAAGGCTCTCCTGGTTACGATTGACCGCTTTGACTACTGGCAGATCGGCTACGTTATTCCCAAAGGGACCTATCAGCAGATACGTAGCGCTGGTCTGGAGCGTCTGCGTGCATCTATCGCTCAAGCCATACCAGAATTTGCAGATCGTGTAGACGACCTGCAAGAGTGGAAACAGATCTCGGTGCTCTCCGTCGAGTCGAATCGCCTGCCGTGCTGGTATCGGCCTGGCTTGTTGCTGATCGGCGATGCAGCCCACACCATGTCGCCTGTAGGAGGGGTTGGCATCAACTACGCTATCCAGGACGCAGTAGTAGCAGCGAACGTCCTGGGTGACAAGTTGAAACACGGAAGCGTGCAACTCAGAGACCTTGCCAGTGTGCAGCGCCAGCGCGAACTACCCACAAGAATCATTCAAGCGTTTCAGACCTTTATGCAAAACACCGTTCTGGCGACTTCTCTCAACTCGGACAAACCGCTTACCGTCTCGCCACTAGTGCGCCTGATGTTAAGAACACCAGTAATCCGTACCCTGCTTGCGCGTTTGTGGCTCTTGGCCCCTGGCCTGGTCATGTGAAATAAGAAGCAGCAAGCAAAAAATACTTCTCGCTGTTGCCGAGAAATATTCTTTGCTTGCTGAAGTTTATACTTTGGCGCTATCAACCTGCTTCTCGAAGTTCTTAAAGAACTGGTCAAGAGCCACTTTGACAGCGCCCTTGAGAATCATATCAGGCATAGCAGCAATCTTGCCTTGCATCTCAGCATGAGCGTTATAGCTCAAGTTGGTACTCTGTGCATCTTCCTCTAGATCAACGACGCATGTAGCATCAATCGAACCAACCGAACTCGTGGGCTGAGCGGCCAGCACAACACGGGAAGGAGGAACCACCTGGATAGTTTGCAAGAACACTGTGTGAGAGCCTTTGAAACCAGGAATATTAGGTGAGACGACTAGCTTGAGCTGGGGGCCTGTGGGGAAATCGATAATTTCAGCCGACTCGCAACCAGGAATGCTGTTTCTAAGCGTCTCAGGATCCAAGAGGGCCTGAAATACTTGCTGGCGAGGAGCCTTAATTTTCTGATTACCTGTAATATCCATTGATAATAGTAATCCTCTTCTAGTAATATTTTCGTCATCAGTAATGTGATATAGAACCTCTTTGCATTGTGCATAGAGGAATCGTCACGGTGCTCATTATAAACGCACATAGCTGCATGGTTCAATGCGGCAACTAAAAAGTACCATTCTACCTTGAAGGTGGGATGCTATTTTCACTTATTTTCGGGCATGAAAGGTAGCTATTCAGCCACGCAAGAACGATATGCCACGTTGTCCTAGAGTATGTGATGGGTTTTAAATGATAGCCACCAGTGCTATAGCTATGAGGTAAAAGAGGATAAGCAGCACTAGTGGCGCGAGCGGCATGAGCACCACAGTAGTTGCCTTACCGCCGCTAAGGCGATGCACTGCCATAAAAGAAAAAATCTCCAAGACAATGCCGTATATGAGCAGAAAAACGCTAAAGATAGCTATGAAAGGGACTAACAAGAGGATGCCGATCACGATGGCTAGAGGTACTTGGAAGAGAAGCTGAGTATAGCTTTGTGCCTTGAAAGTACCCTGCCCACCAAAGACCTTAGCTATCAAATAGTAGGTACCCATAATGAAAAAAAAGGCTATTAGTACAATGAAGAGCTTTACTAGGCCGCCGATGCTGCCAATCGTCAATACCTGCACTGCTAGGGGGGTACTGGGTGCAGTCGTATCAGTAAAGGGGTAGAAGAGCCCGGGATTGGTAAGCAACCTCAGGAAACTAAGAATGGCCATGATGATAGAGTAGGCGATAAGCTGTACCCAGATGATACCCCAACCTGCCTTGCCCATCTCTTCCGCAAAAGTTGCCGCAGATGGCTTTGTCAACACTTTTACATATTGCCTCGGCAACTGTCGTATAGCTTCGCTCAATGGCAATGGTGGTGGCTGCGGCGCTGTATAGCTGGGCTGATCGGTTGGGGGAGATCCAGCAGGTCCATAACTATACCTCGGCTGGTCAGTAAGTGGAGGGGAACTGCTGTATGACGAAGGCGAATCATAGGAATTTTGCTGTGATGGTGTATCGGCAGAATTCTGGCCGTAGGGATTCTGCTCTGTATAACCATAAGGATTTTGCGGGTTAGAGCTATAGTCTGTGTAAGGCTGCTCTTGATTTGGACCCTGTGACATGCTATGCATCTCCTTCTCGTTCTATGTGATAAACACCGATCTATAGCCCCCTCAGGAACTCTATCATCGCTGCGTTGACCTCGGCCGGGCGCTCTTGCTGGGTCCAGTGGCCGCAACCTGAGAGTATGACTGTTCTTTTCAGGTTTGGGACGAACACCTGTTGGTTGGCGATTAGGTCGCTAGCCCCTGGAAAGTTGACGACGAGGTCGCGGTCGCCAGCGACATACAATGTCGGTGATAGCAGAGGCACTCCATTCCATGCCGCCATCAGTTCCCAACTCTTGTCAATCGTACGGTACCAGTTGAGGCCACCACTGAAGCCCGTTCGCCTGAGCTCGGCTGCGTAGAAGTCGACGTCGGCTTCTGTCAGCCAGCTTGGTAGGTTCTGCGGTTCGACCATGATGTCGAGGAAACCCCTTCCCTCGGGTACTACTGGCTGTTGCGGTCCGTCTTGCGGCCGCGGAGCATCGCCGGAACCGGAATAGAAGAACTTACGCATGGTTGTACGCACATCATGCTCCAACTCTGCCTCGGCCACGCCAGGCTTCTGAAAATAGGCCATGTAGAAGCCCTCGCCTAGCATCGACCGCATGGCAGCGAGCAGGCTGAACGGGCCACGCGGGGCATAGGGGGTGCTGAGTAAGACTACACCACGAACTCGGTCAGGCCGCAGCAGTGCAGTATTGTAGGTAACCCAGCCACCCCAATCGTGGCCGACAAGCACCGCCTTCTCCTCACCAAGTGCGTCTAGGAGGCCAACAATGTCACCGACCAAGTGCAGTTGTGTGTAGCTCTCAATCTCTGTGGGTTGATCCGTCCGGCCGTAACCGCGTTGGTCAGGAGCCACAGCACGATAGCCTGCATCGGCCAGCACTGCCAACTGGTGCCGCCAGGAGTACCACAACTCTGGAAAGCCGTGCAGCAGCACCACCAGCGGCCCCGTGCCCTGCTCAGCAATGTGCATGCGGATACCATTCGTCTCGATGAACCTATGGGTAACGGTGGACATATTCCTGCTGTGCAAGTGCCAGTCCTCCTGTAAGTAAAAATATACATTAGAACGCATTTTCAACAAGGATGAATTTCTTTCATTATAACACGCGAATAGCATAGGGGGAGCCTCTTGGCATGGCTTTTGTGATACACTAGATGGGAAGCGTCAGCGAGCACGAGTCTGAAGGACTATGTGTACCAACCCTCTTAATTCTAGGAGAACATCCATTATGCCCAAAACCATGTTTGAGAAAATCTGGGACGCGCACATTGTGCGAGATATACCTGGAGAGCCTACTGTCCTCTATATTGACCGCCATCTGGTGCATGAGGTCACCTCGCCACAGGCTTTTGCGGGCCTACATGCCGCTGGCCTGCCAGTGCGCCGTCCTGACGCGACAATTGCTGTGCTGGATCACAATGTGCCGACCACGCAAGGACGACGCGTGCTCGATATCGTAGACAAAGAGATCGAACTATCTATTACTACAATGGCGCAGAATACGAGTGCCTTTGGTCTTACGCTCTTCGATATGAGTGATGCACGCCAGGGAATTGTGCATGTGATCGGACCAGAGTTGGGCTTGGTGCTGCCCGGCATGACCGTTGTCTGTGGCGACTCGCACACTTCCACTCATGGCGCACTTGGTGTCTTCGCTATAGGTATCGGTACCAGCGAAGTCGAGCATGTCCTGGCAACGCAATGCCTACTACAGAAGAAGCCCAAGACGATGAATATTCGCATCGAGGGAACACTGGCTGCAGGAGTGACTGCGAAGGACGTGGCTCTTGCTATCATCGGCAAACTCGGTACGAGCGTTGGCACGGGACATGTAATCGAGTTCAGTGGCTCGACGGTGCGCAGTCTCTCAATGGAGGGGCGCATGACGCTCTGCAACATGGCTATCGAGGCGGGCGCACGTGCTGGTATGGTGGCCCCCGATGAGACGACGTTTGCTTATATTAAAGGACGCCGTTACGCACCGCAAGGCGAACTCTTTGAGCAAGCTGTAGCCGCGTGGCGACAACTGGCCAGTGATCCCACTGTCCGCTTTGACGCCGTGTATGATATCGACGTAAGCAACTTGGGGCCACAGGTCACCTGGGGTATCAACCCCGGCATGGTCGTCGATGTCAACGGTGCTGTACCTGATCCCACCCAGGAGAGTGACGTGCTGAAGCGTCAGAGCTACGAGCGTGCGTTGAAGTACATGGGTCTGCATCCCGGACAGAAAGTGACCGATATTGAGCTAGATACCGTCTTCATTGGTTCCTGCACCAATTCGCGCATCGAAGATCTGCGTATGGCCGCCAGCTATGTGAAGGACAAGCATGTCGCGCCGCACGTACGTGCCTTGGTCGTGCCCGGCTCTATGCAAGTGCGGCGTATGGCGGAGGAAGAGGGGCTGGCCGATGTATTCCGTGAAGCGGGCTTTGAGTGGCGCGAGGCGGGGTGCAGTATGTGCATTGCTATGAACGGTGATCGTCTCAGTGAAGGTGAGCGCTGCGCCTCAACCAGCAACCGCAACTTCGAGGGCCGCCAGGGACGCGGTGGCCGTACCCATCTCGTCAGTCCTGCTATGGCCGCCGCTGCTGCTGTTGCCGGACATTTCGTAGATATACGGGAGCTATAAAGTTATGGAAGCATTCACCATGCACACCGGCATCGTCATGCCGCTGGACCGTGTAAATGTCAATACCGACGAGATCATCCCGGCCCGCTATCTCACCTCCATTAAGCGTACGGGGTTTGCTAAGGGACTCTTCTCTAACTGGCGCTATATTGGTGGCGATGAGAGCAAGCCTAACCCGCACTTCGTGCTCAACCTGCCGCGCTACCAGGGTGCTAGCACTCTGTTGGCTGGCGACAACTTCGGCTGCGGCTCATCGCGTGAACACGCTCCGTGGGCGCTCGTCCAGTACGGCTTTCGCTGCCTCATCGCCCCCAGCTTCGCCGACATCTTCTACAACAACTGCTTCAACAATAGCATCCTACCCATCACCCTTGATGAAGTCACCGTACGCGAGCTACTCGCCGAAGTCGAAGCCACGGTAGGCTACGCCCTCAGCGTGGACCTCTCCGCCCAAACCGTCACCACCCCCACGCAACGCGTCTTGCACTTCAACATCGACTCCTTCAGAAAGGAAGCGCTGCTCAAGGGACTTGACAACATGGGGTGGACGCTCTCGCATAGCGACGAAATCGCCACTTATGAGGAACGGCGTAGGCAAGAAGCACCGTGGTTGTTTGTCAGTACCCGATAAACACAGGAAGAGGAAAATCCGCTTTAGTCAGGATTTTCTTCTGCCTGTGTTTATTGTTGGGGCTACTTTCCAGGATGCAAAACACGTGGTATGATTATGATGAGAACAGGTGGAGAGGAGAGCATCATGCGAGAGTTCAAACTGCCTGACCTGGGTGAAGGGATGCACGAAGCCGAGATACGCCGTTGGCTAGTCAATCCCGGTGATCTCGTGAAGCAGGATCAACCTATGGTCGAGGTAGAGACAGACAAGGCCGTCATAGAAATTCCTGCGCCGTTTGCGGGACAGGTTGCCGCTATTCTCGTGCCAGAGGGTACAATGGCAAAACAGGGCGAGGTGCTCATAACCTTCGACTCCGCCATAGATGGCGAAATGCCTACAACAAGCAGCGTATCTCAGATGATGACGCGTGAGACTGCAACAGCGGGAACTTCACCTACGCAATCGTTGGCAGCAACAGCAACGCAAGTAGTTGACCCAGTAGTGGCTACCCCCAATACGGCCAGCATGGCGCGGCATCGTGTCCAGGCGGCCCCGGCTGTGCGCAAACACGCCTTCGAGTTGGGTATCGATCTTGAGCAGGTCCCATCGTCTCAGCCCTCAGGGCGCATTACGATGGAGGACGTGCAGAACTATGCATCACGCATGAAAGCCGCCACTTTAACTGCTGTTGCTCCTGCTACCACCGTCGTGCATACCCCTCAGCCGCCTACCACAGCACAAACCAACGGTGCAAGCGCAACAGCGAGCACGGCATCTGCTGCTACACTTCCGACATCCATGCCTCCTACCACAACGCTCGCTATGGACGAGCGGCAAGCACTCACCGGTCTGCGCCGACGCATTGCTGAACGCATGGAACACGCCTGGCGCACCATTCCACACGCTGTCACATTCGACGAGGTGGATGCCACTGAACTGGTAGCATTACGTCAAGCGCTCAAACCGACGGCAGAGCAGCGCGGCGTACGCCTCACCTATATACCTCTGCTCGTCAAACTGCTCATACCCGTGCTCAAAGAGATCTCCATCTTCAATGCACACTTTGACGAGGAGCGGCGCGAGATCGTCTACAAGCGCTCTTATCACATTGGCATCGCCACCGATACGCCCGAAGGCTTGCTTGTACCCGTCTTGCGCAACGCCGACCAATTGAACCTAGTACAGCTTGCACAACAACTCGAACATCTGGTAGAGGGTGCTAAGAGACGTGCACTCACGCTGCCCGAGCTATCCGGCAGCACCTTCACACTCAACAATATTGGTAGTTTTGGAGGCGGTAGTGGTATGCCCATCATCAATGCTCCCGAGGTCGCCATTCTCGCCGTAGGACGCCTGCAGGAGAAGGCTATCGTGCGCAACTGCTCAGTAACCATACGCACGATGATGCCGCTCACACTCTCGTTTGACCATAGAGTGATCGACGGCGCTGCGACTGGTAGGTTTTTAGGGCGCTTCAAGGAACTGGTGGAGCATCCGCAGCGGTTGATGCTGGATATGGTATAAAAAATTTCCTTCAATCTCCGTCGTTTTGGGGCAACTGAACAACGGTAGGACCTTCGCTTGCAGCTTTCTCCACTTCACTAGGCGTACGAAGAGCTGCAATATCGATGCGTTTGAGCCGCTCTTGTGGCTCAAGGGGCGCATCAAGTATTACCGTAACCTTGCCATAGAAGCTAGGAAGTAGGTTCGAGGGTAGACGATACTTCGTTCCATGATTATGCCAGGGGATTTCAAATCCAGAACGTGCATCAAAATCTATCCTCAGTAGTCCTTGGCGTAACGCTTCAATGAACTTGTCGAAATCAAACTCTTGCAGCATGAGAATACCGTTGTACCAGAAGTATTCGATGCCATCTTGTACCTTCGAGTCTGCTACTATATAAAAGGTATTCTTCAGTTTCGTTCCAGCTTTGGGAGCGAGGTCGCTAAAGGCCCAGTAGGGTTGAGGATTCAGCTCCTTCAGTCCAACACGTTTTTCTACTGTTTGTAACCAAGCTTTATGCTTTTCAGCAACTGCTTCTGCTTTAAATGTGATTCCCACTTTACGTTCTACGTCATTAATGACCACCTGAAAGCCACGATCACTTGGAGCAGAAGTAGAAATTGTTTGTCTGAAGCTTAATTCTTTGGGTCGGGTCCTCAGAGGCCAGCCATATTGGGTTACAAGGAGACTATTGACAAGGCTCATTGCTTGGGGAGATGGGTCCATGTGGAACAGTGTTAGTAGTGATGTTGTCTGCCTCCTCTGTCCCTTGATTTCCCACTCAGTAGCGTTTGGCAAAGGTAGGTTGTTCTCTGTCATCTCAAGTAGTTCCTCAAGCTTGTTACCTACAGCTCCATTGTTCTTGGGGGACTTATCGCTGCGTATCCACCCCATATTATATATCTCCATTAGGTCGGCAATCAGGCTCTCTTTTGTGAATACTTTCATCTCATTACTCCGCTCTAGAGGTGGTTCATGTAGGGTAAGCCGCGGCGGACCAAAAGTCAAGAATTTTACTAGAACATTGTATCTAATTGCTCGATCTGTTAAGCTATTGACAGGAGCCTACGCCTTTTGTAGGCAAGAGCAATGTAAGTAGCAGGCAAGTTATTTGCTGCTTACATTGACTGTAGGGATATTTCGGTTTATCATGCATATCTATCAGTTGCAACCTATGAAGGGAAGGGAAATCAAAATGACAATACATCAAAAAACCGATGAAGTTGATGGTACAAAAGCGGAAGAGGCTGCTCAATATTTTGAGTCCCAAAAATTACAACTTACTACGACCCGTACCTGTGAGTGTGCATCGTCTCATATAAACTGTATGACTGCTAAAGAGTGGATAAAATGCCAGATGGGAGTGTGGGAGTTTTTTTATGAGGGACGGGACATTCGAGATAAAAATAAGCATCCTGCTACTTTTCCTATTGCTTTGGCACGTCGATGTATTGACCTTTTTTCGCATCAGGGAGAACTTATTGTCGATCCGTTTATGGGCAGCGGTACGACTCTTGTTGCTGCTCGCGATGCGAATAGAAACGCCGTCGGTTTTGATATTAAACCTGAATATATTGCGTTGGCCCAGCAACGTTTAGCACAAGACACGCTCTTTACCCAAACACAGCAGCTTCCTATTCTCGACGATGCGAGACATATTGCTGCATACCTTGATGAAGAGAGTATCACCTGCATTGTCACCTCGCCCCCGTATGCAAATCTTTTGAATAGGGCGAGGCACAATAAAAGCCGACGCGGCAAAGATAGACAAAATGGGCAATATAAAAAGGTAGAACAATACAGCCAATGTTCGGAGGATCTCGGCACACTCTACTTAGATGAGTACGCCAAGGCAATGGGTGAAATATTCGGCCAACTGCTTCCTCTTCTAAAGAAGAAAGGGCATTGCGTTATCAACGTTCCTGATATGTGGTGGGAGAATAAGCGTATTACCATTCATGTTGCTGTGATTGAAGCATTAAGGTCTGTCGGGTACGAATTACGCAATACCATCATTTGGAACCGTCTAAATATTGTCAATAGAGTTGGTATCTTCGGTTGGCCGAGTAATTATATTACGATGGGCACGACATTTGAGTATATTTTAGATTTTTGGCGTCCACCAGTAGCGAGCCATCAGACACAAACAGGTGAGATCGCTCCAGATGAAGAAGAGGAGGATTTATAACTATGGTTGTCGGAGATGTTACCACAGCAGTAGACGTTCTCGTATTGGGGGCGGGTCCAGGAGGGTACGTGGCAGCGATACGCGCTGCACAGTTTGGGCGGCAGGTGACTATTATCGAGCCAGGGCCAGCGGGTGGAACGTGTCTCAATCGCGGCTGCATTCCTCTCAAAGCGCTCGTTTCCGCAACGGAGCGCTATCAGCAGACGAAGCAGGAGGAACTGGCGGCGCTGGGCATTCAGATAGAAGCGCTGTCTTTTGATTGGTCTAAGATGTTGAGCTGGAAACAGAGCGTCGTTGATCGTCTTTCAGATGGGGTGCGCCGCCTCATTGCTGGTAACAAGATTGATCTCGTGTTAGGTAAGGGTTGGTTTTTGAACAAGGAGGAGATGCGCGTTGAGGGCGAGAATGGCTCCCTGCGCTTCAAATTCGAGCAGTGCATTCTGGCTACTGGCGCTGACTACGCACCCCTGCCGCAGGTGCCCTACGATGGTAAGGAAGTGCTCACGCCGGAACAGGCGATGATGCTACCCGAGTTACCTGCAACATTGGCCCTGTTCGGGGATGATTACATCGCCCTGGAACTGGCAACGGTCTTTGCTCGCGTGGGCGTCAAGGTCAAGCTCTACTCGCCAAGTACACAGATCCTCGCGGGCATTGATCCTGTTGCACTCCGCTTTGTACAGGCAGGGCTGCGCAAGCTTGGCGTGCAGATCGCGACGAAGGCGAGTGCTGCAACTCTTGCTGAGCGCCC
>Ga0213874_10000147_pt1 | contig 12174 bp, 11 predicted proteins | sample BarmaccomBMRX_R7_FD_160098 | JGI IMG/M metagenome (GOLD analysis project Ga0213874, IMG submission 160098) | Root-associated microbial communities from Barbacenia macrantha in rupestrian grasslands, the National Park of Serra do Cipo, Brazil - RX_R7 | ecosystem: Host-associated > Plants > Roots...
CGCTTCGGAGACCCGCAGCTGATCGCGGTGCGGAAGTGACGATCAGCGTCGTCGCCGCGCCGGCTACGGCCTACTCTCCTGCTTCGCCGATAAAGAGTAGTGCCGCGTCACCGCTGGGTCCGGATCGTTTGGCAGGCTGGGGATTATGGCAGAGGAGGCAGCCAAGGCGCCCGCGCTGGAACTCGTTGCTCTTCCTGCGATCCAACAGCGGATCCTGGTGGTGCGCAGCGCCGCGCTCGAGCGGCTCGAATTGATAGTGCACCTCTCCGCTGACGAGACCGCTCTGGCAGGCGTGACATACGCCGGTGCGGCAGCCGAAGCCTGCGGGGACGTCGCAAGCCTCGGCGAGGTCGAGCAGGGTTCCGAACGAGAGATCCCAGCGCACCGACAGGTTGCTGCGGCTGAACTGAATCAGAGGCCCGGTCCGGGGGGGTCCCGCAGGCAGATGGGGCGGGCGCGCCTCGTGCGAGAACAGCCCCGAGAGGTAAACCCCTGGGGTCCGAAGACTTCCGTCCGTACCCGCTCCGGCGGGACGCCGCGCGCCGCAAGAGCCGCCGCAACTTCGTCCATGAACGCCGCGGGACCGCAGATCTAGAAGTCCGCGTCGGTGGGGACGACGTCGTCGAGGTGAGTGCCGGACAGGCGCCCGTGGATGTCCAAGTCCTGGCCGGCGCGGTCATCGGCGCCGGGTGAGCTGTAAGCGATCAGGCGCCGGGCGCGGGGGAGCGAGCCGAGCAGGCGCCGGATTCCTCGCGGAAGGAGTGCTCGGCCCCGTTTCGCGCGCCGTGCACCCAGCACACCTCGCGCTCGGTGCGCGCGGCAGCCAGGGCATGGAGCATCGCCATGACCGGCGTCGCACCCACTCCGGCGCTGATCACAACCACCGGACGCTCACCGGGCTGAAGGATGAACGTGCCACGAGGGGCGGCCACATCGAGCAGGTCCCCAGGCCCGAGGGCCGTGTGTAGCGGGCGGCGCCCACGCCAGGCGCCTCAGCTGCGGCCGAGCAGCAACGCGAATTGCTGCTCTTCGGCTGGCTGAGACACCGGGCTCGGGTTGGCGACCCCGACCAGCGTGAAGACGTAGTCGCCCTTGGCGGCCAGCAGCTCGAGGCTGCCGGGTGAAAAGGGGATGAGGAACGTTCCTGGCAGATCGGCATCCGGCTGCGGAGCGCCGGCGGTCGTGCCGCCGGGGGCCTGTGTCCTCCCCGCCAGGGCAAGCTCATCCCCCAGCGCTTTCTGCGCCTGAGCCGGCGAGGCGAACTTGGCCGCGGTCGACTTGAGGCTGGGCAGCTTCAGGCCGTGAAATTCGCTGATCGCGCCGGCGACGAAGCCGTCTCGACGGAGGAGCTTGGACTCGGCTGCCGCGGCCGCGGCGCTGACGTTGTCGACCTGTGCGAACCGGTCGGCGGTCAGCGCACCGGAGGGCGCCTCGCCGTTGATCGCGGTCGGCACGTCGGAGCTGCGCAGCACCCGCGTAACCGTAGATTGATCGAGGGTCAGCGGCCTCGGCGCCGGCGGCAGCGATGGGGCGGGTTCGTCGGGGGTGTCGGCCAAGCACGCCTTCAGGCTCAGGAAGAACGCCGCATGCCCATTGCCGGCGCAGTCGCTCCGCACCGCATCGCGAAGGTAGATGCGGAAGCTGCCGTAGTCATCGCGGGTGTCGGGATCGATGATCCGGAACGAGACCTGCTTTCCCTGGCCGTCGAGGCCGAACTCGTAGGTGTGGGTGACGGTCGGCCCGCGCAACGACGAGCGGCTGACCAGATTCGGATGAGTCCAGCCCTTGCCGACGTTGGACTGGAAGTTCGGGTACTCACGCGGCAGCTTGATCGCCGAACACGGCCGGCCGGACAGAGGCTGCGCGAACAGGAACTCGGCGTCGTTGCCGACCTTCCCGGTGCCGCCGGCGGAGCTGAACATCGGCGCCGGCTGTGGCCTGCCGCACATCACCGTCCACGGGACCTGGATCGAGAGGTAGTCCATCGGCTGGTAGAAGCTGACGGTTCCGCGAACCACGGCGACGTACAGGTGGTGGCCCAGCTTCGTGGGGCTCGCGACCGGCTGGCTGAAGTAGTTGTAGAGCGGTGCGTAGACGTCCATCGTCAGGGGTCGGGAGAGCGTGACCCGAGCCGAGGCGACCGGCGCCCCCAGCAGCGCCAGGCCCACGCCCAGCATCAAGAGCAGCAACGTCCGCCTGTACATATTCCGCATCATGCCTTTCGTCCTTGGTCGCGCGTTTGTCGCTTCGATAAACGGCCCGGCGGCTTGATTCTTTGCCGCCGGTGGCAATCCGGTCAGATCGGACAGACGAGCGCTCTACCGTTCGCCGTATGCGCGAAGGCCATCTTCGTCAGGTAGAGAGGCTGCTGGCGCAGGCGGCGGCGGACCGCGAGCGCCTCCTGGCCCAGCTGCCGCCCGAGCTCCGGGAGTCGCTCCCGGTGGACGCGCAGGGCGTCACTCGGGCGATCGACCATCTCGCCGCCGCGGCCGGCTTCTCCGAGGACGAACGACGTGCGCTCATCCGCCCGCACGCCGTCAATCCTGCCGTGCTTCACGCACGCGTCTTCGGGTCCGCGCCGCTCGCCCGCGAGACCGTGGTCGGCGCCTTCATCGACGGCGCCAGGGTGCGGGCGGACGCTCTCGCGGCGCTGGCGGACGCCATCGGCGGCGAGGCGCTCGGCCGTGAGGTGAGAAGCCTGCTCACCGCCCACCCGCTGCCGGCCGGCGCGCACGAGCACGGCGTCCCGGCGACGCTGCGCGACACCTATGCCGCGCACGAGCGCGCGGCCGTGATGATCGCGGCGCACCTCGACGACCGTCAGCTGCCTCGCGCAAATTGATCGGAGCCGAGAGGTCCCCTCACGCCGCGGGCTGCGGACGATAGGCTGGCGCGGCCAACGAGACAGGAGCAGCCAGAGTGAACGTTTCCTCGCGATTCGACGTGACGGGGTTCGGCGTGGTCGTCACCGGCGGAGCCAGCGGCCTAGGACTCGCCTACGGCGAGGTGCTCGCCGCGCACGGCGCGCGGGTGACGCTGATCGACCTCGACGCCGAGGCGGTCGCCGCGCAGGCGTCACGGCTGCAGGGTGCGGGCCTCGACGTGCGCGGCGCGACCGCCGATGTGACCGACCACGCCGCCCTCGATCGGGCCATCGACGAAGCGGCTGCGATATACGGGCGGCTCGATGTCGCGTTTGCAAATGCGGGCATCGATTCCGGTGTCGGCTTCGTCGGCGCCTGGGCCGGTGCGGAGCGGCCGCGCGTTGAGGAGGGGGCGCTCGAGCGCTACACCGACGAGCGCTGGAACCGGGTTATTGACATCAACCTCAACGGCATCTTCGCGACCGCGCGAGCCGCCGCCCGACATATGCGTCCGCGGCGCTTCGGCCGGATCATCATGACCACTTCGCTTGCCGCGACCACGGTCGAGCCGGCGATCGGCTCCGCTTACATGGCGGCGAAGGCCGGCGTGAGGCATTTCATGCATGCCGTCGCGCTTGAGCTCGCCGCGTACGGGATCACGGCGAACGCGATCGCGCCCGGGTTCTTCGTCACGAACATCGGAGGCGGCCATGCGCACAATCCGGACGTGCAGGCGGCGGTGGCCAAGGACATCCCCATGCATCGCGTCGGCCGACCGGACGACATCAAGGCGCTCGCCCTGTTTCTCGCCTCGCCGGCGTCTGAATACATCACCGGCCAGGAGATCGTGATCGACGGCGGCTGGGGGCTCGGCGGCGCCGACTGACAGCCGAGCCGAGTGACAGCGGCGCCGGAGCTCGTCGCCGCGCCCGCTCGCGTTCGGGCTGCAACCGGACTCGTCAAGCGCAACTTTGCGCGCCCCGGGGGGTTATACGGCGCGCTTGATGACCATTCCGGGGGAGGACCTGGGTGGGCGGTATGCGACTCCGACTCCGAGGGAATCTGTGGCTGTGGCCGATCCTGTTCGCGGGGATAGGCGGCTGGATTGCGGTCGTGAGCTCCGCCGCCCGGCCGGCAAGCGCCGCGCCGGCCGCGGTTACGTGTCGGCCCGCGCGTCATCCCTCCACCCGGTGCTGTGTGCCCCCGACGAGCAAGCGGCGCCCAGTGCTGTCGCCGCGTTGCTTGACGATCGCAATTGCTCCGAACCCCTCGACCGCGGGGCAGGTGGTGAGCATCTCAGGCCGCCTGCTCGGTCCGCGGCGGGGCAACGTGGTGGTGCTCCTGTGGCGAAGGCTTCCGGGCTCGCGGCAGTTCCGGCCGACCGAGGGCGCGCGGACCGATCGCTCCGGCCGGTACTCGATGACCGCGCTGATCAACGGCAACCGCTGGTGGTACGTGACTGCGCGGAGCCTGCGCAGCGCCACCGTGCATCAGCGGGTGCAGACGCGGATCACGCTGGCCGCCTCGCAGGCGAGAGCCGCGCCCGGCGACCAGGTGGCGTTCTCCGGCAGCGTCGCGCCGTCGCACCCGGGCGAGCAGATCGTGTTGGAGGAGCTCGGACCCGCAGGGTGGCAGCCGCTCGCGCGGCGAAACCTCGGTCGCGCCCCGACCTTCTCGCTCGCCGACGCGTTCCCTAGCGCCGGCGTCTACGAGGTGAGGGCGTATCTGCGCTGGGATGCGCGCAACATCAACTCCTACTCGCCGCCCGTCACCGTCGAGGTAAACGGGATATTCAAGATCCAGCACGTCGTCGTCATCATGCAGGAGAACCGCTCGTTCGATCAGTACTTCGGCACGTTCCCCGGCGCCGACGGGATCCCCGGGCTCGCCGGAAATCCCGGCTCGCTCCCGTGTGCACCCGACCCGGTCAACGGCGGGTGCGTGCAGCCGTTTCACGACACCAGCGACAAGAACTACGGCGGACCTCATGGCGCCGTCAACGCGGTGGCCGACATGGACTGCGCCAGCGCCGCGACACGCACGGGTTGCACGATGGACGGCTTCGTCGGCCAGGCCGAGAAGGGACAGAGCTGCGGCAGCAACGATCCGAACTGCAGCCCGTGCACACAGGCCACGCGCGCTCAGTGCATCGACGCGATGGCCTATCACGACGCCGCGGACATCCCCAATTACTGGTCCTACGCCCGGAATTTCGTGCTTCAGGACCACATGTATGAGCCGAACGCCTCGTGGAGCCTGCCCGAGCACCTGTTCCAGGTTTCGGAGTGGTCAGCCGCCTGCACGAACCCGCTCAACCCGTTCTCGTGCACCAACGCGCTGCAGGACCCTAACCCGTCGGACGGGCAGCTGCACTACGCCTGGACCGATCTCACCTATCTCCTGCACCGCTACGGCGTGAGCTGGGCGTACTACGTCTTTCAGGGCACCGAGCCCGACTGCGAGGACGACAGCGCGATGAGCTGCGCACCGGTGCAGCAGGGACCGAAGACGCCCGGAATCTGGAATCCGCTGCCCTCGTTCACGGACGTCGCGCAGGATGGTCAGCTGAGCAACGTACAGACGCTCTCGAACTTCTTCACCGCGGCGAAGACCGGCACACTCCCGGCGGTTTCCTGGATCGACCCGAATGGCAAGGTGTCCGAGCATCCGACCGCGCTGGTCAGCGCGGGGCAGACATACGTGACCGGCCTGATCAACGCGATCATGCAGAGCCCTGACTGGGACAGCACGGCGATCTTTCTGTCGTGGGATGACTGGGGCGGCTTCTACGATCATGTCGTCCCACCCGTCGCGGACGTGAACGGCTACGGGCTGAGGGTGCCGGGCATCGTTATCAGCCCGTACGCCAAGGCCGGCATGATCGACTCTCAGACGCTCAGCCACGACGCGTACAACAAGTTCATCGAGGACGACTTCCTCGGCGGCCAGCGCCTCGATCCGGCCACGGACGGACGCCCGGACCCGCGCCCCGACGTCCGCGAAGCTAGCCCTCTGCTCGGCGATCTGACCGCTGACTTCGACTTCACTCAGCCGCCGCGCCCGCCGCTGATCCTGCCGGCGTGCCCGAGCACCGACCTGACGCCACCGCCGGCGTGCTGAGCTCAGAGCCGCCGCGTTGACGCGTCGCCGAGGTCGCCGGTCGCTCGCCGCCGCTCACGTCGCGTGGCTTCGACGAGACGGTCGACCTCGCGGTGACGGCGTTCGATGTAGGCTCGTAGCGCCTGCTCGGCCTGTCCGCGTAGTGCCGCTACGAGCGCGAGATCCGGCGTGGGCCTAACCTCTGGCGGCCATGCACACGCGCGAGAGCGAGACGCGGGGCCGCGCCGGCCAGCACTACCACGTGACGTTCGCAATCCTGGCGCTGGCGGGGGTGTCGTATGCGCTACTGCAGTCGCTGGTCGCACCCGCGCTTCCGGAGCTCCAACGTGCCCTTCACACCTCCGTCAACTCCGTCAGCTGGGTACTGACGGCGTACCTCGTGAGCGCGTCGGTGGCGACACCGCTGGTCGGTCGCCTCGGCGACATGTACGGCAAGGAGCGGCTTCTCGTGGTCGTGCTCGTGCTGCTGTGTGTGGCGACGATCGTCTCCGCGCTGGCCACATCGCTGGCGGTGATGCTCGCCGGTCGGGTCGTGCAGGGCGCGGCCGGAGGCGTCTTTCCGCTGGCGTTCGGCATCATCCGCGACGAGTTCCCGCACGAGCGGGTTGCCGGCGCCGTCGGCGTGATGTCGGCGCTGCTGGGAGTCGGCGGCGGCGCCGGTGTCGTCCTCGCCGGGCCGATCGTCGCAAATCTCTCGTACCACTATCTCTTCTGGCTGCCGCTGATCGCACTCGTCCCGGCGACCATTGCCGTCCGCCGGTTCGTGCCGGAGTCGCCCGTCCGGGTCCCCGGACGCGTGAACTGGACCGGCGCAGCGCTGATGTCCACGGGGCTCGCAGCGGTTCTCATCGCGGTGAGCGAGACCTCGCAGTGGCATTGGCTGTCGGGGAAGACCCTTGCCGTGCTCGGGATCGGGATCGGGCTGCTGGCCGCGTGGATGCGAAGCGAAGCGCGCAGCGAGCACGCGCTCGTCGACATGCGGATGCTGCGCGTCCGCGGCGTCTGGACGACGAACGCGGTCGCGCTACTGCTCGGATTCGGGATGTACGCGTCGTTCATCCTCCTGCCGGACTTCGTGGAGACGCCGTCGAGCGCCGGATACGGCTTCGGGTCCTCGGTCACCGGAGCGGGCCTCTTCCTTGCGCCCTCGACGCTGGCGATGCTCGTGGCCGGCGCGCAGACGGGGAGACTGGAGAAGCGGTTCGGATCGAAGCCGCCGCTGCTCGCGGGCGCCAGCCTGACGGCCACGTCGTACCTGCTCCTCGCGGTCGCTCGCAGCGAGCGGTGGGAGATCTATGTCGCGGCGGTCTTGCTCGGCGCGGGCATCGGCCTCGCGTTCGCGGCCATGGTGAACCTCATCATCGAGAACGTCGGTCCAGCGCAAACCGGGATCGCCACCGGCATGAACACGGTGGCGCGTACGGTCGGGGGAGCCTTCGGCGGTGCGGCGGTCGCGTCGATCCTGGCCTCGACGGTCGGCGCCGATCGATACCCGTCTGCGCACGGGTTCACCGTCGCCTTCGCGGCGTGCGCTCTCGCGCTGGCGGCGGGGGTCCTCGTCGGGCTCGCGATCCCGCCGCGCCGTCCCGCCGATGCCTTCAGCGCGCACGAGGCCGGAGACCTTGCCGAGAGCGCACACGAGGCCGGGGACCTTCCGGAAGTCGCCTCGACCTGAAGCGGCGGGCGGCGCGACGTCGTCGAGCTCGTCCTCGGCCGACACGCCCTCGGCGAGATCGCCCTCGCCCTGGCTCCGCCGCACAGCGCCGGTAGACTCCGACCGTGCGGATTTGGACTGACGAAGACGCGAACGCCGCGCGCGTGTTCGCTCGCCTGTGGCGCTGGCGCATCTACGCGACGCTCCTAGTCGCGCTTGCCCTCATCGTTGTGGTCCTGATTGCCAGGGCCTGACGCTGAGCAGCTGAGCCGCGCGCCAGCGGGTCGTTGCCCGGTCACTAGCAAACCGCCCGAGGAGGCAGCCTAGGCTATCCCTCCTCCGTCGTCGGTGCCGGTAGTCATCCGCCGGCGCCTTCGAGCGGGCGGCCGATCTCCCATTCGTGCCCAAACGGGTCGACGATCCGGCCCAGCCGCCAGCCGTGCTCGTCAGCGACCGGCGAGAGCTCTCTGGCGCCGGCCGCGACTGCTCGCGCGAGCAGGTCCTCTGGCTCCTCGACGATCAACAGCGTCCGGCCCGTCGCCCCATTGATCGCGCGTGGGCTGAGGCGTCCGGTCGACGGACTCGCGCTTGCGATCCAGAACTGAGCGCCATCGAGGCTCAGCTGAGCGACGATGTCGTCGCCGTGGCCGACGAGGTGGATGACGGTTGCGCCGAAGGCCGACTGATAGAAGGCGACGGCCGCGCCGGCGGGCTCGACCCACAACTCTGGCTGGATGCCGGCCACCACGCGCTCACCGTCCCAATTGACTATGGGTAGTACATAGCTAATAATACACTCCTCGTGTCACCGTCCGCCCTTCCCGATACCGGAAGACGGACCTACCGATCCGCAACCCGTGAGCGCCGCGCGCGCGAGACGCGCGAGCGGATCCTGGCCGCGGCGTGCTCCATGTTCCTGCGCTCGGGCTATGCGGCGACGACGATGCGCGCGGTAGCCAGGGAGGCGCGGGTGTCCGTGCCCACGGTCGAGCTCGACTTCGGCACCAAGCCGCAGCTGCTGCGCGCCGCTATCAGCTTCGCCATCCGCGGCGACGCCAAGCCCGTCCCGATGCTGGAACGCGGTTGGGCGCTCAGCGCCGAGCGAGCGCGAACGACCGCAGACTTCCTCGCGATCGTGCGACAGGTGTTGGTTGACGCCGCCGCGCGCTCGGCCGGCTTGGTCCTGGCTGCGTTCGAGGCCGCCGACGTCGACCAGTCGATGCGTCCGCTGGCCGAGCAGCTGCGCACTCAGCGAGCGGAGACCGCCGCCTGGATCGTCGACGGCGTGAGGCAACGCTCATCGTTGCGAGCAGGTATCAGTCGCAAGGAAGCGATCGACACGGTCTGGCTGCTCATGGACCCACACGGGTTCCGTGCTCTGACCCGAGATCGCGGCTGGTCGCCGGAGCAGTTCGGGCAGTGGTTCGTCGACGGCGTCTCCCGGCTCCTCCTCGACCAGACCCGCGCGAGCGGCGGCACGGATGGGCCCCGAAGCTCGCCGGCGCCCCGTCTTTCCCAATCGATCACGCACACCGAAGGGGATCATGAGCCAGTCACCGCAGCGGCCGGCTGACGCGGAACATCACCACGGCATTGACGCTCGCCTGGCCACGCCCGGAGCCATCACGTACCTCCACCTCCCCGCGGCCGACGCCCGCCGAGCCGCACGCTTCTACCGCGAGGTATTCGGCTGGCGCATCAGCAACCCAGACAGCGACCGCCCGAGCTTCGACGACACCAGCGGCCATCTCAGCGGCGCGTGGATCAGCCACCATCTCGCCGCTGCCGAGCCCGGGCTGCTGGCTTACATCTACGTGAGTGAGATCGAGGACACCGTCGCGCGGATCGTCGCCCATGGCGGCGAGATCGTGACCGAGCCATTTCCGGAGGGCCTGCTCACGGTCGCCCTCTTCCGCGACCCGTCCGGCAATGTGCTCGGGCTCTGGCACGACAACACACGCTGATCCCGTCATTGCCGCGGTTACGTCCCCGAGCGAGGCGCAGGCGGTCGGGGGCGGGCATCTCGGTGGTCATGAACCGTCGGGACCGTCGCCCATCGCTCCGCCGCGCCTCCAACCGTGGCGCAGGTCACCGAGGTTTCCGATCAGGAGCGCGAGCGCGGCGACGCCGAACACCGCGCCCAGGGCGTAGCGCCAGTACTGGTGGCCGAGCCGTACGAACACGAGCACGGCGAAGACGGTCGCTGCCAGCAGGATGGTGCTGGCCACGAAGGACAGAAACCGACGCCGCGCGAACGCCTCCATGCCGATGAACAGCAGCGCGGCGGCGGCCACCGTGGTCGCCCAGGCCAACGGTCGCGCCAGAAGCACCACCGGCACCAGCGCGAGCAACATCGGCGTGCTGAGTGCGGCCCACACTCGGAGGACCCGGGTCCGGCGCTCCTGCGCGTCGGTGCGGGGACCGTGGCGTCTCTTGATGTGGGCCTGCGGCTCCACCGTCGGCAGGGGGCCGCCGAGCGTGTCGACATGGGCGCGAAGCTCCTCGCTCAGCCTGGCTCGCTCGGCGATCGTCTGATTGAGCGCCCGCTCGCGCTCGGCCATCTCCGCGCGTTTGCGCTCGGTGCGCGACCACGCGTGGCCGTGGGGCTCCAGCGAGCGCAGCTCGACCTCGGCGCCGCGCAGCTGGTCGCGGTGATCGGCGATCGTCTGATCGAGCTCCTGAAGCTGAACCTCGAGGGCCTCGGTGCGCTCGGCCAGGAGGGCCACGACCTGCTCGTCGGCGGGCGGCACCTTGAGCAACCCCGCCCATCCGAGAGGGTTCGCCCAGGCGGGTCGAAGCGATCCGTCGCGCTCATACCGCGGCCCCGACGGCGCGCGCTCGCCGCCGAACGGATCCTCCGTATCGAGACCCCACAGGCCCCGGTAGTCCCGGACCCACGGGGTGTGGTCGTCGATCAAGACGGGCTGCCACTGCGATGCCTGTCCAGGCCCGACCGCCTTCCCATCTCCGCGAGCGTAGTCGACGAACGGGATCCCAAAGCCCGAGCCGTGGCGAGTGTGATCGCGCCAAGGAGCCAGGAACCGCTGCACCCGGTGGGTGAGCGCAATCGCCCGCCGAAGCCGCGGTGGGTCCACGGTGACGACGTAGTCGCCGGGCACGAAGGCCCCCGAGTGCGACCCGGCACCCGGGAACAGCACCGGATGGTCGCCCTCGCGGAGCAGCTCGGGATCGTCCCAGCGGCGGCGCAGATCGTCGCCGTCGTAGTCGTGAGAGGAAAACGCGACCCAGAGCGGCCGCGGCGAGCCTTCGGCCGGCTCGGCGAGGTAGACGGTCGCCATCTCCCAATCGGCCTCGTGGTCGTTGACCCCGCTGAACGTCGAGCGCCAGTCGTTCATCGCGTAGAAGAACCAGTACTGAAGGCACACGTAGCCGCCGTCTCTGACCACGCGGCCGTAGTAGGTCAAGCGCTCGGGCTCGAGCCGCTCGCGGTAGGTGATCTCTGCCGCCGCGGCCAACCCGGCGGCAACCGTTCCGCGCCACAGCAACGAGGCTCGGAAGCCCGCGTCCACCAGCCGCCCGAACATTCCGGTCGTGGTGAAACGCACCGTGGCCGCGAGCCGGTCGCGGGACTCGCGTCGCCAGCGCGCAAGGTCGGCCCTGGACAGCGGCCTCTGCACGAACCGGAGCGAAAGCTGAGCGTCCGGCCGGCTGAGCGCCTCCTCGCATAACCTTCCCAAAGTCAGCCGCCCGGCCGGAACCAGGCAGGCGGCCAGGCCTTCGGGGTCCGTGGCCCACAGGCTGCAGTGGGCCGCATACGGCTCGACCGCGGTGGGGAAGAACAACTCCCCGCGAGTGAAGCGCGCGATCGGTTCGTACGCGCGCAGCAGCTCGAGATCGCTCCCAGCCGCGGTCCCGGTGGGGCCCGGCGACCCGGTGTCGCTTTGCCGCGCGGGCGCCCCGCGAGCCACGTCGGTCATCGTGGTGCGGCCGAGGCGCTCGACCGGCGCGAGTCACTCACCTGCGGACCCTGTCATCAACACCGTTGCCACCGCACATTACCCGATGCTCGGATGAGCCCGCTCGGGCGAGCGAGTTCTGGCTCGGCGCCGGAGAGCGGCACAGGGGCGTCTCGGGAAATTCGGAGCCGCCGAACCCGATCGTCGCATGCACCGCGACGCGTGACCGAATACACCGGCCGCGTGTAATCTGGTGGGCGCGCCAGCCACCGCTGCTGAGCCTGGCTGCCTCAGGTCCGGAGTGGCAGGGGGCACAGTCGGAAATTGTCGAGGAGGGTGGACGATGCAGTTCTATCTGAACGGTTATAGGCCCGGCGACCCGTTCAGCGCGGACTCGCATCCGTCCGTCGCGGAGCGGCCGGCAGGCCTGCCTGAGTGTGTCGACGTCCTGATCATCGGGTGTGGCCCCGCCGGTCTGGTCCTCGCCGCACAGATGAGCACGTTTCCGGACATCCGCACGGCGGTGATTGATCGCCGGGACGGTCCGCTGGAGGTGGGGCAGGCCGACGGGGTCGCCTGCCGCACGGTCGAGATGTTCGAGGCCTTTGGTCTGGCTAGT
>Ga0213874_10000148_pt1 | contig 12102 bp, 13 predicted proteins | sample BarmaccomBMRX_R7_FD_160098 | JGI IMG/M metagenome (GOLD analysis project Ga0213874, IMG submission 160098) | Root-associated microbial communities from Barbacenia macrantha in rupestrian grasslands, the National Park of Serra do Cipo, Brazil - RX_R7 | ecosystem: Host-associated > Plants > Roots...
GCGCAATGCTGCATCTGGTTCAACTACGAGCTTCGCATTGCTCAAGGCGGTAGCGAAGGAGGTGCGCGCCTGTGGTGCTCAACCCATTCTGTGCGAGACTCCCGGTACCGAGTTTGATCGCGAGTCCACATACACTATTCTGGGTGTAGAAAAGTTCTGTGCGGAAAATGATATTCATATTCTGCGTGTAGACCCGGAGGGCGGCACAGAGGATTGGATGGAAGTGCAGCCGGCAGGTGCGAAGAAACTGCGTAAGTTCCATGTCCTGCGTATTCTACAAGAGGCGCGCTTGATTAACCTGCCTGTGCTCAAGACACACGTCGTCTCCACTATGACGCTGAGTATGAAAAACCCCATGGGTATCCTGCCTCGTCCTGATCGCCGTTCCATGCACACCTTCGGTATTGATCAGAGCATTGTGGATATGAACCTGGCCATCGAGCCAGACTTGAATATTGTTGATGGCAGTGTTGGTCAAGATGGAGAAGGACCACTCTACGGCGACAAGGCTGATCTCCAGGTGCTCATTGCTGGTCACAATAGCCTCGCCGTTGATCTGACCTGCTGCGATGTGGTGGGCGTCAACCCGCGTCACATTCCACATCTCAGGCTCGCTCTGCAGCAGTTGGGCGAGCCTTCATGCCAGCGTGTGGGCGAAGATGTTGGCGTTATCAAAAAGTTTCGGTTGCCTGTCCAAAAGGGACTCTATAAGTTTGTCTTCTGGATGATGTATCCGCTGGACTATCCCTATACCTGGATTGCCGAACGCGGTAAGCATCTCTGCACTACTCTGTATGGTACAGGTCTTGTGGGGACGCGCCCCAAGATTCACGACGACAAATGCACCCACTGTGGTGCCTGTGTCGAAGCCTGTCCATTGCCTAACGTGATCGACCTCAAGACATTGAAAGTGAACTACAAGGCCTGTCAGCGTTGTCTTCTTTGTTATGAAGCCTGTCCCGAAAACGCTATTAGCGTCAAGGGCTATTCAGGAGCACGCCAATGACGATACTAGTAACGGGTGCAACAGGCTTTCTAGGTTCGGCGCTGGTCACCGCCTTGATCACACAGCAACAAAATGTGCGCGTGCTGGTGCGCGATGAAGAGAAGGCACGTCAGCAATTTGGCGATGCTGTAAGTATCGTGCAAGGTGAGATCACCGATGTACAACAGGTGCGTCAGGCTGTAGACGGTGCAAGCGTCATCTACCATCTCGTAGGTCGGCTCTACCATCCCAGTGTTCCGGCAGCACTCTATCAACACACGCATGTTGAGGGTACACGTATTCTGCTGGAAGCGTGCCAGGGACAGCAGCAGTTACAGCGCATCGTCCATTGCAGTACTACGGGTGTGCATGGTGTCACAGGCAAGACGCCAGCCGCTGAAGAAGCGCCGTTTGCGCCCACCAATCCCTACGAGGCAACGAAGCTAGAGGGAGAACTGCTAGCCCTCAAGGCTTACAGGGAGCAAGGTTTACCCGTCAGTGTGGTGCGTCCTGGATTAGTGTATGGACCTGGGGATTTGCACTTGTTGGGCTTCTTCGCCTCAATTAAGAAGGGACTTTTCCGCGTTATCGACGGTGGAAAGGCCCTGCTACATCCAGTCTATATTGATGACATGACAGCAGCATTTCTGCTGTGTACGCAATGCCCACAAGCAATCGGTCGCACCTACAATATTGCTGGACAAGCCCCTGTTACTATTCGAGAGCTTGCTACGGCTATTGCTCACTCTATGGATAGAAAACTTCCCGCGGGCAATATTCCTTTCTGGCTCGCCAATCTCGCCTCGGACATCTTCGCCATAACCCCTGGTTTGCAGGGCGAACGTGCGCCACTTACACGTAGCCGGGTGGCGTTTCTCACGAATAGTCGTGTCTACTCAATTCAGCGTGCGCAGCGGGAACTTGGTTACGCCCCGCAGATGGGCTTAGAAGAGGGAATGAAACGAACCGCCCTGTGGTACCGGAAACATGGGTATCTGTGATTTTGTAGCTGTGCGTGTAGCGTAGCGCCCACATGCACAGCTACAAAACATTATTTTGAGCACTTTTAAATCGTCCGGTTTATCACATGTTTACTATTGCAAAAAAAGGGGTTTGTGTGCTATAATCTGCTCGGTATTAAGAAGAGAAGACAGATGGGACCACCCGGATGAAACAAAAGCCACCACCCTCTGTTTGGGCATCAATGGCCTTAATGGGACAACTGGGCTTTATTATAGCCGTACCCATTGCTCTGCTCGCCATCGGTGGAAACTACCTTGATGGTGTAGTACATACCGCACATTTATTCGTACTACTCGGGCTGTTGCTTGGCCTGATCTCGGGAATATATGGAGCATACCGTTTATTAACACACACACGATTACTATAGATGCTATAGACAAGATAGACGGAAGCCACCGACCACGAACTAGGTCCAGCAGAGCTCGGTGAACAAGGAGGACGCCGAGTGTTCTGGAAACTTCCTGTTGTAAAACTCGCGCCAGACGTAATATTCCATATTGGTGCTTTCCCTGTTACCAACACATTGCTTTGTACCTGGATAGTAACCATTGTTCTAGCTGCTCTTTTCTTTTCTGCCACTCGTCGTCGTGATCTGATCCCCTCTGGTCTGCAAAACCTTATGGAGTGGGTTGTAGAGTTCCTGCTGGGATTGGTTGAAAATGTGACGGGCAAGGATGAGCAAGGAAAGAGAAGGGCGAAAACATTTTTTCCGTTAGTGGCCACGCTCTTTATCTTTATCTTGCTGGCAAACCTGATAGATGTTTTCCCAGGTGTGGATACGCTAGGAGCTGTTGACACTGCTGTACTTGCACAGATGCATATGACAAGTGCCTACGGCCCTTTCCTGTTCGGAGCTATCTCTAATGCGGTCATTCCCTGGGTTCGGCCTGCGACTACCGACCTGAATTTGACTTTTGCAATGGCTCTTGTTACGGTCGTAACATCTCAGGTTGTGGGCTTCTCCACACTAGGTCCTGGTGAGCATCTGAGCAAGTACTTCAATTTTAGATCACTGTTTAAGTTTAATTTTGAAGGCTTCATAGAGTTTTTCGTGGGCCTGCTCGATATTGTCAGTGAATTAGCCCGTGTAATCTCACTGGCTTTCCGTCTCTTTGGCAATATCTTTGCTGGTAGCGTGGTGCTGGCGGTCTTCGCTTTCCTTCTCCCGTTCTTGGCAGATGTTGTCTTTATTCCATTTGAAATATTCGTCGCTTTTGTGCAAGCCCTTATTTTTTCTCTCCTAACGCTCGTCTTCTTGCAAATGGCTACTATTGGCCATGCACCTGAGCCTGAGAGTGAACAAGAGGCAAGAGCAGAGTTTAGCGAGAAACATGCTGTAGTTCATTAGTTCAGTTTTAATTGCCACTCGCAGATTTTTAACTCTGCGATTGCATAAAGTTAAAAATAGTATCGTAAGTTTTCCTTATAAGGAGGATTTTTCTCATGGACCTTACCCCTCTTGCAGTAGGATTAGCAATTGGTTTGGGCGCTATTGGACCTGGCATTGGTATTGGTGTGGCTGCAGGTCAGGCTTTTAACGCTATTGGCCGCAATCCCGAGGCGGAGCCGTTGATCCGTACAAACTTCTTTATTGGTCTGGGGTTCACCGAAGCTATCGCTATCTATGCACTACTGATTGCCTTCCTCATCAAGTTCATTAAATAGTACTCTGTCTTTGTAGCGTATGCAAACACAGTGAATTGCCTACCTTTTGCTGTTGTGTATCGTAGTAAAGGGAAACAGCATACTGTGTCTTTCTGCTACACAGAGACTTGGTACGATTTCTGATGAAAGGAGGCGCTACGTATGCAAGTAGCGATATTTATGCCTCTTCTTGCCGATGCGTCTAGTGGAATATCTGAGGGACTCGGCATCAACACGCTTGCCTTTCTCTCGCAGCTCGTCAGCTTTGGTATCGTCTTTTTTCTTCTGTGGAAATATGGATTTCCTGCCATCATCAAGATACTCGATCAACGCCAAGCGGTGATCCGAGAAGGTGTTGAGAATGCAGAGAAGGCTAAGCGTGATCTTGATGAAGCATCAGCGCGAGCGGAACAACTTCTTGCTGATGCACGCAGACAGGCACAGGAGACGATTGAACAAGCAGCGAAGAATGCACAGCAGGAAGCGAATCGCATTATAGAAGATGCTCATGCTAGGGCAGAACAACTAACGCAGCAGCAGGTTGCACGCATTCAGCAAGAGGCCAATCGTGCGCGCAACGATCTGAGTCGCTTGGTGGTAAATCTGTCTATTGACGCGGCCAGCAAAGTCATCAGCCGTTCAGTCGATAGTAAAGATAACCGTCGCCTGGTAGAAGAGTTTGTGAGCAGCAGTGGCCAGGTAGGGAGGCAGTAATGCTTAAGGGAGCGATTGCACGCCGTTACGCTGCTGCCATCTTTGGTCTCGCCAGCAAGCAAAACACACTTGATCGCACAGAAGAAGATGTGCGAGAGATAGGCAAGCTCTTCGAGCATCGTAAGCTGGCTTACCTTCTGCGCGAACCCAAGATTGCGGCAAAACGCAAAGAGACAGCTATACGTCAGGCATTGACGCCCAAGGTGCTGCCCACATCGCTCAATCTTGCTCTGCTGGTCGTGCAGCGTGAACTAGTTGACCTCATGCCAGCTATCGCTGATGAATTTGCACAGCTCATGCTCGATTACAGAAACCAGGCAGTTGCTGAAGTAACGACGGCTACGCAGATGGATAATGCGCAGCTTGCTCTGGTGAAACAGGCATTAGAGCGTCAGACGGGGAAAGACATCATCATGAATACACACGTCAATCCGAGCATCCTTGGCGGTGTGATAGCTCGTGTTGGCGATAGTGTTATCGATGGCAGTGTGCGCTACCGCTTGACTGCCTTGCAACAGCGATTGCTGGCTAGTGGCTCAAACGTTCAAGCAGATCTACCAGAAGACATTGACCATGTGGGCCTCGACCATCAGGGTACTAGGCCAGAGGGTGAGTATAAAACTGTCTCAGATGCTAAACCGTCCGTGTATCGTTCCTGAGACCGTTCCTTGCAGGGCGTACCTAGATGGGGGGAGGCATGGCGACCGCAAGGGTCGCCACTACTATAACACGTTTTGCTCTAGAAAATTAGGAGAAGAAGATGGCTTCCTGGGCTGATGAAATCAGTGCCATCATTGAGAGAAACATCGCTGGCTTTGACGCACGCGATACCTCGACAGCAAGTGTCGGTACCGTGATTGCAGTACAGGATGGTATTGCTCGCGTCTATGGCCTGCAGGATGTGAAATATCTTGAACTGGTACACTTTCCCCGTACAAATTTGTACGGGTTAGCCTTTAACCTTGAAGAGGAAACTGTAAGTTGCCCTATCATGGGTGACTACACGCATGTACGTGAAGACGATGAAGTGCGCACCACTGGTCGTATCGTTGAGGTACCCGTTGGCGACGCACTGCTTGGTCGCGTGGTGAACCCAATCGGTCAGCCACTTGACGATCGCGGCAACATTGAGACCGACAAAACACGCCCCGTTGAGCGTATTGCTCCTGGCGTTATTACACGCCAATCGGTGAACACTCCGGTACAAACTGGCATCAAGTCTATTGACAGTATCATTCCCATCGGGCGTGGACAGCGCGAGCTTATCATCGGTGACCGTCAGACGGGCAAGACGGCTATCGCTATTGATACGATCATCAACCAGAAGGGCAAGAACCTGTTCTGTATCTACGTCGCCATTGGTCAGAAGAACTCCTCGGTTGCGCGTACACGCGAGATCTTGGAGAACTATGGGGCAATGGAGTACACAGTCATGGTCGTTGCGGACGCCTCCGAGCCAGCACCATTGAAGTACCTTGCCCCTTATGCTGGCTGTGCTATCGGCGAAGAGTTCATGGAGACTGGACGCGATGCCCTGGTGATCTACGACGACCTGACGAAACATGCAGAAGCCTATCGCAACATATCGCTGATTATTCGTCGCCCACCTGGACGCGAAGCTTTCCCTGGCGACGTATTCTACCTGCACTCGCGCCTACTAGAGCGTGCGGCACGTTTGAACGCGGATTATGGCGGTGGCTCGCTCACCGCGCTACCAATTATTGAAACCAAAGCAAACGACATCTCAGCCTATATTCCGACCAATGTGATCTCGATCACCGACGGCCAGATCTTCCTTGAGACCGACCTATTCAACGCCGGTATCCGCCCAGCTATCAACGTCGGTAACTCGGTCTCGCGGGTAGGAAGTACCGCCCAGTCACCTGCCATGAAACAGGTAGCTGGTACGTTGCGTCTCGATCTCGCGCAGTTCCGCGCACTCGCTGCGTTCACGCAGTTTGCATCCGACCTTGATAAAGCAACCAAAAACCGCATTGATCGTGGGCAACGTCTCACTGAGCTGCTGAAGCAGCCGCAGTACCAACCCCTCCCAGTGGAGAAGCAAGTGATGAGCATCTTCGCTGGTACAAAGGGCTATCTGGATGATGTTCCGGTAGACATGGTTTCCGCGTGGGAGGCGGCTTTCTATCGCTATATGGATGCCAACCATCCTGAGATCGGCCAGGAGATCGTCGAGAAGTCGGTCAAGCAAAAGAATAAGATGTCTCAGGAACTGCTGGACAAACTAGGCGCTGCAATTGACGATTTCAAGAAGACAGCAGCGCCGCGCAAAGAAGAGAACAAGCAGGCCAAGGCTGAGACTGCGCTTAAAGCTACTACGACACAAGGAGCTACTCAAGCGCCCTAGGAGGCAAAGCAATGCCATCACTCCGAGATATTCGGCGGCGCATTCGCACAACTAAAAATATGGCTCAGATCACTAAAGCCAAGCAGATGGTAGCCAGCAGCAAGATGCGTCGAGCGCAAGAGCGTGTCCAGCAGGCACGCCCCTTCGCCGAGCAGATTCGCGACCTTGTATCGCGTTTGGCCGAAGCCTCGCTGGGAGAAGTCAGCGCGGGTACGGAACTGCTCGCTAAGCGTCCCATCCACAACATCGGCTTTATCGTGATTACGCCCGACCGCGGCTTGTGCGGTGCGCTTCCGAGCAATATTAACCGCAAGGCCATGAGCTCGGCTCTGGATGAGCAACGGCGGGTAGCAGAGCAGGGTGAGCGGCCAAATTTAGCGTTTATAGCCGTAGGGCGCAAGGGGCGCGACTTCATCGTGCGTACCCAGCAGTCGCTCATAGGCGAGTTCATCAACTACGGTGATAAGCCCTCACTGGCCGATGCCAGAGCTATTGCGCAGGTGGCAGTGGATGCCTTCGTGAAAGCCGAGATGGACGTTGTATACCTCGTCTATGCTAAATTCGTCAGCACAGTATCACAGCAACCTATAAGTGTGCAACTCCTGCCTGTTGAGCCGCCAGCGCAAGAAAAGAACGATGAGCGCAAAAAGAACGTAGATTATATCTACGAGCCTGACCCTGCTACGATCTTTACGGCTCTGCTTCCACGCTATGTGGATGTCCAAGTTTATCAAGCAATGTTAGAGGCCGTAGCCAGCGAGCAAGCTGCTAGCATGGTAGCGATGAAGAATGCCACTGATAACGCAAATGAACTCATTCAAGATCTCACTTTGACCTACAACAAAGCGCGTCAGCAAGCTATCACTACACAGATTCTCGAAGTGGTGTCCGGTGCTGGCAATCTGTAAGGGCCTAGTTTATCGCACCCCACTGTAGGGGCCTGATTTATCATGCCCCCGAAGGAAAAAATATATGGCAACAAACACATTGACAAAGGGTAAAGTTGTGCAGGTGCTGGGGGCAGTTGTCGATATCGAGTTTCCCCCAGACCAGATACCCGAAATTTACAACGCAGTCACTACCCGCCCCGCTGGTGCGGAGCAGGACTTGACCCTAGAAGTTGAACAGCTTCTGGGCAACAACTGGGTGCGCTGTGTGGCGATGGGGGCGACCGATGGCCTACAGCGTGGTGTAGATGCTTACGATACAGGCCAGCCCATTACCATGCCTGTCGGCGAGAAAACCCTCGGACGCATTTTCAACGTGCTCGGTCAGCCCATCGACAACCAGGACAGTGTTGCTGATGCACCGCGCCGCCCCATTCATAAACCAGCCCCCAGTCTCGATGAGCAAGCAGCGAACATCGAGGTCTTTGAAACCGGTTTGAAGGTAATCGACTTGATCTGCCCTTTCATGAGAGGCGGTAAGGTTGGAGCTTTTGGTGGTGCTGGCGTAGGCAAGACCGTCATCATCCAGGAACTTATCAACAATATCGCAAAAAATTATGGTGGTTACAGCGTGTTTGCTGGTGTGGGTGAGCGCACCCGCGAGGGCAACGATCTGTATCACGAGATGAAAGAGGCAGGTGTGCTCAACCGCCTCGCTATGGTATTCGGCCAGATGAACGAGCCTCCCGGCTCGCGTCTGCGCGTGGGTCTGAGCAGTTTGACGGTTGCTGAATACTTCCGCGATGAAGAGGGCAAGGACGTGTTGCTCTTCATCGACAACATCTTCCGCTTCACACAGGCAGGTGCAGAGGTGTCGGCACTACTGGGTCGCATGCCCTCTGCTGTGGGTTACCAGCCTAACTTGGCCGAGGAAATGGGCGAGCTGCAAGAGCGCATCACCTCGACGAAGAAAGGTTCAATTACCTCCTTCCAGGCGATCTATGTTCCAGCCGACGATTACACCGATCCGGCTCCAGCTACAACCTTTGCTCACCTTGACTCGACCATTGTATTGGAGCGTTCAATCTCTGAGAAGGGTATCTATCCCGCCGTTGATCCGTTGGCCTCAACGAGCCGCATTCTTGATCCCAATGTGGTGAGTGAGGAGCACTACAGTACTGCACGCGGAGTGCAAGGCGTCTTGCAGCGCTACAAAGACTTGCAAGACATCATTGCCATTCTGGGTATTGATGAACTGTCAGATGAAGACAAGCGCACCGTAGCCCGTGCGCGCAAGATAGAGCTTTTCTGTTCACAGCCGTTTACCGTCGCGCAGGCGTTCACGGGTCGCGAGGGTAAATATGTTCCCCTGAAGGAAACTGTTCGTAGCTTCAAGGAAATTCTCGATGGCAAACACGACCATATTGGCGAAGAGCACTTCTATATGGCTGGTAGCATCGACGATGTTGTAAAGAGCTACGAGGAAGCACGGAAGAAGGGCTAAGCAATGGCGGTAACACGCAACGACACATTGCATGTCAGGGTAGTAACCGCCGAGCGTGAGCTGTACGGTGGTGAGGCCAACCTTGTCAGCGCACCAGGTGCGGAAGGGCGACTGGGTATTCTACCGCGTCACGCTGCCCTGCTGGCACTGCTTGGTTCTGGCGTGCTTACGATTAAGCTGGGAGGAGGAGAAGAGCCAATCTTCGTCTCCGGCGGTTTCCTTGAAGTGTCCGAGAACACTGTCATCGTGCTAGCCGATACTGCCGAGCACGCCGATGAGATCGACGAGGCACGCGCCGAGGAAGCTCGTCGCCGTGCTCAGGAGGCTCTGGCACAGGCTGCGTCGGACGAAGATCGCGCCGAAATCGAAGCGGCACTGGCACGTGAAATGAGCCGTCTCAAGGTCGCCGATATTGCCCGTCGCAGTGGCCGCCGCCGCATTAGCATGCCAAGTTCCGAGCAGCAGTAGTTTCAGGAAGCAAGAAAAAATGTTCCCGATCATGATCGGGAACATTTTTTCTTGCTTCTTGACTTAAAAGTCACCGCTGCTACCACCACCGAAATCGCCTCCACCTCCTCCACCGAAGTCACCGCTGCTACCGCCCCCGAAATCACCGCCCCCACCACCGAAGTCGCCGCTCGCACCACCGCCATAGTTGCCCATATCTTGGCGTTGCCCTTCCTCCTCGCCCTCCCTTCGTCCCAACTCATAACCAAGCAACCCACCGGCAGCAGCGCCTAAACCGCCAGCGACCCAAGGATTTACACCCGGCCTGGCTCCCGGGCCATAATTAGGTGGATAGCCCTGATTGTAGGGTTGCTGATTGTACTGGTTGTAGGGCTGATTGTAGGGAGGCTGATTGTACTGGTTGTAAGGCTCATTATAAGGTTGATTATACGGCTGATTAAACGGACCACGTCGCCGCCGAATAAGGGCGAACACGGCCAGGCCAACTATGACCAACAGACCAATAAGTAGTAATCCGCCGAGCCATGCGCCACCACTCGAGGCATGGGCAGGCACGTTTCCACCATTCGGGCCTGATCCTGCTGGAGCGGCACGAAGAGATGTACTTAGAGAGCCAATGGCAGCAAGCGTCGCGCCCGTATAGTCGCCACCCTTATAGTTGCTACTAAAGGCGCTGATCGCATCGCTATACTGGCTGCTCGATAAAGGCACTCTAGGACCACCATCAATCGTCACATGCTTATGCACCGTATCAATTGCTATAACTAGCATATTTGGTTGTGTGATGTGGCTACGCGTGCGCTGATCGAAATCAGATTTTGTGCCGTTAAAGTTGTTCGTCGTATAGATGCTCAGCGGATAGCCCAGTGTTGATGCCTCGCTCTGCACCCGCGATGTATCAAGGACCCTAGCAGAGTCGGATATATATACCGAGGAGGCAAAGGCACTCGCGGTTATGCTAAACAATAGGCCAAGTGCGACAATCATCGCCATGAGGCCTACACGCCAGCGCCCGATCCTTGCATATTTGTTACTCATATCTGTCCTTTTCTAATCTTTCATCAGTGGTAGCAGTAAAGCAGTCCATGCTTACCGCATCTATCATATGCTTTGGTTATGTAAAAAACAAAAGAACCTACTGAAACGCTTCTTACTACTATTACGTTTTAGTAGGCTCTTTTGTTTTAGCAGGAGCATGATTGTGATAAATCGTGCCCCTACATATGTGGACGGTGCTTTCGGCGACGATGCGCTGCTGTGGCTTTTCTCCTCCGACGAGCTTGCGGACTCTCGTAACGCTTCCGGCGGCGTGCCTCAGAGAGAATCCCCGCGTTAAGCACCTTGCGGTTGAACTGTTTGAGTGCAACCTCGAACGAATCGCCGGGGTTGAGGAAAACTGCGCTCATACAGATTACCAGCGCGACCGACGGTGAGAACCTCGATCAGAGGACTCTTGCGCCTGGTAACACTCGCTACAATACACGGGCCTGCCTTCTCGTGGCTGGAAGGGAACCTGTGCTTCATTTCCACAACTCGCACAGGTCGCCAGATACATCTGGCGGGCCTCACGAACCCCTCCATCGCCGCGACCACCTCGCGAACGATTCTGTCCCCCAGCAGATTGCTTATGCGCAGCACGGCATTCTGGGCAACGGCTTGGTGCATTGGTGAGTCCACGGCTGGCATAAAATTCCTGCTCACCCGCGGTAAAGATAAATTCCTGCTGACAGTCGCGACAGTACAGGGTTCGATCACTGACTTGCATACACTTTTCTCATTTCTTGGCTTACGCCTAACAACAATTCCTGTATCGCGCAGCTTTCAATAGACAATCTACTCTAAGCAATAATGCACCATACAGCTTCTCACAAGTATAACACAGTGTTGCCCTAATAGCTAGATATTTTGTAATCTTTTTCTTGTGCTAAAACGCGACAATCTATTCTGCAGCGATGACAGTTCCCATGCTACGGCAGTAAGTGATAAGGCGATCAAAAATGGGCAGGTGCTCCAGCGCGTGTACGCATCCAACCAGAATAAGCTTGCGCTGAGCACGTGTGAGCGCAACGTTCAAACGGTTGGGATTGGTAAGAAACGCATGGCGCTGGCTGTCAGGCCCTGGCTCAACAGAGGTAGCAAATGACATGATGATAACGAGGCGCTCACCCCCCTGGAAGCGATCCACCGTATCGACGGTAGGGGTCCGATTTATCGCGCCCTCCACGCCATCACCATGCGTCGCGCAAAGATGGTGGCGAATGTTGGCCACCTGGGCACGGTAGGGAGCGATAATGCCAATCTCTTCTTCCTTGATCCCTCGCGCCCTCAATGCCTGCACAATCGCACACACCACGTGCGCCTCTGCATCGCTCATCTTAGCTCGCTCGCTCGCCATTTCGTCGTCCACTCCATGTACTGCACTTACATCCAGGAAGACAAGTGGGCGCGTGGGGTCAATGCTTCTGCTGATAAATAAAGGCGTAGGGGTCCGATTTATCGCGCCCTGATT
>Ga0213874_10000149_pt1 | contig 12065 bp, 9 predicted proteins | sample BarmaccomBMRX_R7_FD_160098 | JGI IMG/M metagenome (GOLD analysis project Ga0213874, IMG submission 160098) | Root-associated microbial communities from Barbacenia macrantha in rupestrian grasslands, the National Park of Serra do Cipo, Brazil - RX_R7 | ecosystem: Host-associated > Plants > Roots...
CGTGCGCGTGCCGACGTAGACCGTGTTCGACAGCGCCAGCGACGTCGCGCTCAAGTCGGGCGTGACGCTGAGGCTGAGACTGGCGGTGGCACCGAACCTGCCTTCGCGCGCGCTCGGCGTGAACACGGCGGTGATCTGCTCGGGGGAGGTCGCCGCGGCGAAGGCCGTCTGGCAGGCGGCGGTCGGACTCGACGGCGACACCGGCCTGCCCGTGCAGCCGGCGATCGCGGCGCCTCCACTCAGGAAGTCGATCGTGCCGGTGCCCGAGCCTTCTCGGGCGTACACGGCGGCGAACAGCGTCACCGTTTGATTTGTCACTGCCGACGACGGGACCGCGACAAGTGAGACAGTGCTCGGATCGGCGGTCTGGATCAGATTCGCGGCGGCGCGGATGCGAGCCGTGTTGTCGACCGCGGCGATCGTCACCTGGTCGGCTGTGGTCGAGCTCTGGATCAGCGCGCTATAGGTGCCGTTGCGGTTGTTGGTGACCTGCAGGATCGCATCTGCGCGATCGCTGGCGGAGAACGTCACGTTGTCCGAGCTCACCGGATTGCCATGCGCGTCGGCGACGGTCGCGGTGGCCGTGGTGCGTGACTGTCCGTCGGCGGCGATCGATCCGGGCTGCACGGCGAGCACGATCGTCTTCGCCGGACCGGCCAGCTGGGTGAGCGGGGCCTGCGCGGACACCGGTGGCAAAGCCGCCTTATCGGTCGCCGTGATCGTCACCGTACGAGCGACGGTTGAGCTGGTGAGCCGGGCGGTGTAGGTGCTCTTGTTCTTGGTCACGGCGCCGAAACGGACGCCGGGGTCGCTCGAGGAGAAGCCGACCATGGCCGGCGGCGGGTTCGCTTCGGTCACGGTCGCCGTCGCGGTACTCGTCGACGTGCCGTCGGCGACGATCGTGCCGGGCGAGAGCCTCACCGCGATCGTTGGCTTCGCGCTGGCTGCGGCCGGGAGGACCAGGCTGAAGAGCGACGCCAGTCCGACGACGATGACGATGGGTTGCGTCCTCGCGCGCCGCGGCAGGCCGCGGGCCGCGCAGCGTCGCGTCAATTGTTCAGTCGGTCGCAAGGCATCCCCCGCACATCCATAATCGCAGGCCGCCCCTGCCAGGGCCGGACGTATAGGGTACGGGATCGCCAGCAGAACACCAAATCCACACCGACCGGCTGCTTTTTGAAGCATCGGCCCGGGCCGCGTTATCATGTCCTGCTCAGGCGTGAGTAAAAGGGGGAAACAAGCGGTGCGGTCATGTTCTGTGCTCGCTCCAGGAACCGTTTCGGGCAAGGGGCGGTGTTTGCCAGAGACAACGCGGGGTGGTGGGTGACATGGCCGCAACCGAGGAGGTCTATCGGCAGGCGGACGAGCACGGCGATGCAGCGGGCGCGTTCAAGCTCGCCGTGTTGCTCGAGGACCGCGGCGACCTGACGCACGCAGCGGCGGCCTACCGGCGCGCTGATGAGCGCGGCCACGCCGCGGCCGCCGCGAATCTCGGCGTGCTGCTGGAACAGCAGGGTGATGTGGCCGGAGCGGCCGACGCGTACGCCCGCGCAGATGCGCGCGGCGATGCGGCCGCCGCGTTCAACCTGGGGATGCTGTTGGAGGAGCGCGGCGAAGTCACCGGGGCGATCGCGGCCTACCGCCGCGCGGATCGGCGCGGCCTCGGCTCCGCCGCCACGAATCTGGGCGTGCTGCTCGAACAGCAGGGTGACCTGGCCGGCGCCGAGGAGACCTACCGCCGCGCCTACGACCGCGGCGACGCCAAGAGCGCCTTCAACCTCGGAGCGCTGCTCGAGGAGCGCGGTGATACGGCGGGCGCCACAGCCGCCTACCAGCACGCCTCTCAGCGCGGCGATCGCGACGTAACGGAGAAGGCAAAGGCCGCGCTGGCGGCGTTGGGCGGCGGAGCTGTGCTCGCCGGCGGCGCCGGCCTCCAGGGCGCAACCGCGGGCGCCGCTGGACTCCAGGGCGCAACCGCGGGCGGCGTCGCCAACCGTGCACGCGACGGCGAGACGCGCAGCGGCGCAACTGCGCCGGCCACGGCGCGAGCCCCCTCGGCTGCGGGCCGCCCCGGCCGCCGGCGCCTGCTCGTCGGCTTGTGCGCGTTGCTCCTCGCTGGAGGGATCGCATTCGCGGTGAGCGCAGCGACCGCGAGCCATACGACGTCCCCGGCGCGCTCAGCGCATCACAGCAGCGCGAGTGCGCCGCCGACGATCGTCGCCGCGACGCGCGCCCCGGCCGTGCCGCCGCCGAGCCCGGCTCCGCACAAGGCCGCAGCGGCACGGACGCCGCGCACCAGGGCGACTTCGCTCCGGCAGGCGCCGGCCAAGCCAAAGCCGGCCACGCCGTCGCCGACGAGCGTTCCGGCGGCGGTCGACGCGCACGCCGGCGGAAGCAGCCCGAGCCCGGTGGGTGGCGGTCATGCTTCGAGCACCGGGTCAAGCGTCGCAATCCACACCAGCCCCGGCGCGACGAGCGGTGGCTACCCCAGCGCTGGCAGAACGGTCAGCGCATACGCGGGCTCGACCCAGGCGAGCGGCAGTGGCTACGGCAGCGGTGGCGGCTACAGCCGCGGCGGCAGTAGCGTCGCGAGCCCCGGCACGGGCAGCCTCTCGTCGTCTCACTCCAGCCCAAGCGGCGCGGGCGCTGGCTCGCACAGCTCCGGTTCGGGGAGCTCCGCGACCGCCGGCGGAGGCGGGACGGGGACCACCACCGGCGGCGGCGGCTGAGCCGAGACAGCGCGGTCCGCGCCCGGATGCGCTCACCGCGCCGGCCGGACGCGCGCGAGTCGCTGCGCCCAGCCGAGCAGCAGCTGCACATGTGCGCCAGTCAGGCCGTCCGCGGGCTCGGTGGCAACGAGCAAGGTGGCCGCCGGCCGGGCGGTGGCCCAGGTGCGGCAGGCGTCGTCGTGCGCGTCGTCGATCCAAGCCAGCGGACGGTCTGGGCCGGCGAACGCGTCGATCGCGGCCAGCTTCCAGTGCGCGCCGGGGCACGGCGGGGCCCCGTCGAAGCACAGCCACGGGAGCGGCTGTCCGAGCTCGAGCGCGAGTGGGAGATAGTCGTTGGCCTTCTCCTCCCAGCCTGTGCACCAGGCGAGCTCGAACTGCGCGGCCAGGGCGCGCAGGTGCTCTCCCGCGCTCGCCGACAGCAGATGGAGGATCCCGTCCACGAGCTGATAGCGCCCGGCCGGCGGGCGGGACGCGTCAAAGCCGAACAGTGAGATGACACCGTCGACGTCAACGAGGAGCAGAGGTTTCTCGGCGGGCATCCGGGGCGGTCACATCGAGGGCGGGGCGGTTCACACCGAGCGCGGGGCGGTTCACGCCGACAGAGGGTCTGAATGGTGCAGAGGGTCTGAACGGTGGAGGTTGCCACAGCTGGAGGCCGGGCTTCGCATTCACGCTGGCGATCGCGGCCGGCTCGCTGACGCCGGCGCCCGCGCGCGCCGCCTCCGCGCCATACGCTCTCACCCGGCTACGATTGCTCGCCGATGCGGCGAGCCGTGATCGTTGCAGCGGCGGGGGCCATGGCGATGGCGTCCGCCGGCTGCGGCGGCTCGTCGCACCCTGCGTCCTCCACGTCGACAAGCCCCCCACCGGCGAACTCGAGCCCGCCTACCTCGCCCACCACGCCTACTGCCTCCGCGACTGCGCCGCGCGGCTCGACGCCGACCGCCCGGCCTCACTCCGCCCCGGCCGCCGCGGACTGGGCGACCTACCACCGGTCCGGCCTGCGCACCGGCGCGGTCGCCACCGGCCCCGCGCTCGGCCGTGTCCGCCGGCTGTGGAGCGTTCCCGTAGCCGGCGGGGTATACGCGGAGCCGCTGGTAATCGGCGCGAGGGTGATCGTTGCCACCCAGGAGAACGACGTCTACGCGCTTGACGCCGCGAGCGGGCGGCGTCTGTGGGCGGCGCACCTCGGGGCGCCGGTGGGCGGCGGTTCGCTGCCGTGCGGCAACGTCGATCCTTCCGGCATCACCGGCACCCCGGTGGCCGATCCGCGCACCGGGACGCTTTACGTGGTGGCGTATCGCAGCGGTCCTCGGCACGTCCTCTTCGCGCTCAGCCTGGGGACCGGCGCGGTGCGGTTCAAGCGGCCGATCGACCCGCCCGGCGGCAACTACACGACCCAGCAGCAGCGAGCGGCGCTGGCGCTCTCCGGCGGGCTGGTGTACGTGTCCTACGGAGGGCTGTACGGCGACTGCGGCCGCTACCACGGCTGGGTCGTCGGCGCACCGGCGACGGGGCCGGACGGGCCGTTGATCGACTACCAGGTCCCGAGCCAGAACGAGGGCGCGGTCTGGGCGCCCTCGGGCCCCGCGGTCGACCAGCACGGAAACCTGTACGTCGCCACGGGCAACGGCAATGCATCGTCGTTCGACTACGGCAACGCCGTGATCCGGCTCACGCCCGGCCTGCAGGCGATCTCCTATTTTGCTCCTGCGGACGCCGGTGCGCTGAACACCACCGACACCGACCTCGGTTCGACTGGGCCGGTGCTCCTGCCCGGCGGGCGCGCGTTCATCCTCGGCAAGTCGGGGACGGGCTACCTGCTCTCCACCGCGAACCTGGGCGGGCTCGGCCACGAGCTCGCCTCGATCGCGCTCGCCCCGGCGTTCGGAGGCGACGCCTACGCGGCCGGTACGTTGTACGTGCCCACGATCGGCGGCATCGCCGCAGTACAGGTCGCCGGCGACCACCTCAGCCGCCGGTGGAATCAAAGCGTCGCCACGCTGCCGCCGATCGTCGCCGGCGCAGGCGTCTGGGCGCTCTCGAGCGGCGGGACGCTCTACCAGCTCGACTCGCGCAGCGGCGCCGTGCGCTACCGCGTCGGCGTCGGGGAGCCCGAGCACTTCGCCACCCCGGCCGCCGATGGCCGACGGGTCTACGTGGCCGCGGGGGGCCTGGTACAGGCGTTCGGGTAAACCGTCCGGTGGCGATACCGTTGTACAAAACGGCACACGGACCCTTAGGAGAGAGATGGCGACAACGCAGACCGCGACGACCGGGAGCACGTTGCAGGAGATGGCCAAGCGGCATCTGTGGATGCACTTCACCCGCATGGCCGCTTTCGCCGAGGCGGAGGTGCCGGTCATCGTCCGCGGCGAGGGCTGCTACGTCTACGACGAGCACGGCAAGCGCTACCTCGACGGCCTGTCGGCGCTGTTCTGCGTGAACGTGGGTCACGGCCGCGCCGACATCGCCCAGGCTGGCGCTGAACAGGCCAAGGAGCTTGGTTTCTTCACCAACTGGTCATACGCGCACCCGCCGGCAATCGAGCTCGCCGCGCGGGTCGCCTCGCTTGCCCCCGGCGACCTCAACCGCGTCTTCTTCACGAGCGGCGGTAGCGAGGCGGTCGAGTCGGCGCTGAAGCTGTGCCGCCAGTACCACGGGCTGCGCGGCAAGCCGCGCAAGCACAAGGTGATCGCGCGGGAGATCGCGTATCACGGGACTTCGCTCGGAGCGCTCTCGGCGACCGGTATCACCGACCTGCGCCTGCCCTTCGAGCCGCTGACGCCCGGCGGATGCCACGTTCCTAACACGAACACCTACCGCCTCCCGTTCGGCATGACCGAGGCCCAGCTCGCCGAGACGATCGCCGAGCGGATCGAGTTTGAGGGACCGGACACAGTGGCGGCGGTGATCCTCGAGCCGGTCCAGAACTCGGGCGGCTGCTTCACCCCGCCGGAGGGCTACTTCCCGCGCGTGCGCGAGATCTGCGACGAGTACGACGTGTTGCTGATCTCCGACGAGGTGATCTGCGCCTGGGGGCGGCTCGGCGAGTGGTTCGGCTGCCAGCGCTACGACTACCAGCCGGACATCGTCACCACCGCCAAGGGGCTGACGAGCGCCTACGCGCCGATGGGCGCTGTGATCTTCTCCGACCGGATCGCCGAGCCGTTCCTCGAGGGCTCTGGCAGCTTCACTCACGGATTCACCTTCGGAGGCCACCCGATCTCGGCGGCGGTGGCGATGGCCAACCTCGACGTATTCGAGCGCGAGGGGATTCTCGAGAACGTGCGCGCGAACGAGGCCGCACTCAGGACGACGCTCGAGTCCTTGCGCGACCTCCCGATCGTCGGCGATGTGCGCGGCGCGGGCTACTTCCAGGCCCTCGAGCTGGTCAGGGACAAGGAGACGAAAGAGACGTTCAACCACGACGAGGCCGAGACTCTCCTGCGCGGCTTCCTCTCCGGCGAGCTGTACCGGCGCGGCCTGATCTGCCGGGCCGACGACCGCGGCGACCCGGTGATCCAGCTCTCCCCGCCGCTAATCGCCGGGCCCGAGCAGTTCGCCGAAATCGAGTCGATCCTGCGCGCGGTGCTCGAGGAGGCCGGCCAGCGGATGCACGTCCACACCCATTAGGCGCATGCTGACCGTCCGGGAGCTGCTGCAGGGCCTCGACGTCCGCCTGCTTACGGGAGAGCGAAGCCTCGACCTTCCGGTCCGGTGGGTGCACATCTCCGAGCTCGCCGACCCGACGCCGTGGCTGTCCGGCGGCGAGCTGCTGCTCACCACCGGGATGCAGCTAAACGAGGCCAACGGCCAGCGCGAGTTCATCGCCCGCCTCGCCGACCACCAGCTGGCCGGGCTCGGCTTCGGGACCGGCTTCATGCACGACACGGTGCCGCCCGCGCTGCTCGAGGCCGCCGCCGACCGCGAGTTTCCGGTGTTCGAGGTGCCCTACGAGGTCCCGTTCATCGCGCTCACCGAGGCGGCGTTCACGCAACTGGTCAATGAGCAGTACGCGGTGCTGCGGCGGGCGCTCGCCGCCCACGAGCGCCTGCAGGGCATCGTGCTCTCCGAGCGCGGGCTCGAGACGGTCGTCGCCTCGCTGTCGGCGCTGATCGGGGCGGCGGTGATGGTGTTCGACTCGCGCGGCGAGTTGCTCACGCGGCGCATCTTTCGCCGGGAGATCGACGCCGGGACGGCGGCCACGCTCCATGACGAGCTGCGCGAGCGGGCGCGCCGCCGGGAAGCGCGCGCGTTCGTGCCGTCGGTCGAGGAGGGACGCCAGGGCCTCGCGCTGCCGGTGCTCCCCGGCGGGGTCTCGGCAGCGGGCGCGGCCGCCGCCCAGGTGCCGCAGGCGTGGCTCGTTGCGTTCACGGACGGCGGTCCGCTGTCGGACTTCGACCGCCTCACCCTCCACCAGGCGGTGACGATCGTCGCGCTCGAGCTGCTCCGGGCGCGGGTGGCCGGCGACACGGAGCGGCGCCTGGCCGGCGACGTGCTCGAGGCGATGGTCCAGGGCGAGCTGGCCGGCGCGGATCTGGTTCGCCGGCTGGTCCCGTTCGGGATCGGCGACCGCGTGGCGGCGATCGTCCTCCAGTGCTCCGAGCGCGGCCGCGGCGCGGCGGCCGCGGTCGAGGCGGCGGTGCGCAACGTCCTGCGCCTGGAGGCGACGCCCGGGCTGATCGCCACCACGGCGTCGCTGACCGGTGCCCTTGTGCCGGGCTTCGGCGAGAACGACCTCCTCGCGCTCGCCGAGCGCGTGGCCGACGGAGTGGCCGCCGAGCTCGGCAGCGCTGCACGCATCGGCCTCGGACGAGCCGTTCCGGCCGGCGAAGCCAGGCGAAGCTTCCACGAAGCGCGCTGTGCGATGGAGGCGCTGGCCCTGTCGCTGAACCAGTCGGCCGACGGCAACGGGCACGCGGTCAGCGGCCGTGCCGGCGCACCGCGCGTGGCCACCTACAAGCAGCTCGGCTCCTTCCAGCTGTTGCTCTCACTTCAGGACGACGACGCGCTGCGGTTGTTCTGTGACTCGATCCTCGGGCCGATCGATGCCGGCGAGGGTCATTACGGCGGCGAGCTGACGCGCTCGCTTGAGGCGTTCATCGAAGAGAACGGGCAGTGGGAGCGCGCCGCGCGGCGGCTGTACTGCCACCGCCACACACTCAGGTACCGGATCCGCCGGGTCGAGGAGCTGACAGGACGCAACCTCACCAGCGCGCGCGACCGGATCGACTTTTGGCTGGCGCTACGAGGAAGGGAGCTGGTGCGATGAAGGTTGGAGTCCCCACCGAGGTCAAGGCCGACGAGTACCGGGTGGCGCTGACGCCGGCCGGCGTCCGGGAGCTGGTGGACGGCGGTCATCAGGTCTTCGTGCAGGCCGGAGCGGGGCTCGGGTCGGCGATCACGGACGAGGCCTACGCCGCCCAGGGCGCGGGCATCGTCCCCGACGCCGATGCGGTCTTCGACGACGCAACCCTCATCGTCAAGGTCAAGGAGCCCCAGCCGGGTGAAGTGGCGCGGCTGCGCCCAGGCCACACGCTGTTCACCTACCTGCACCTGGCTGCCGACGCCTCGCTGACCCGGGCTCTGATGGAGTCGGGTGCCACTTGCATCGCCTACGAGACGGTCGAGGACGCCCGTGGGCGGCTGCCGCTGCTGGCGCCGATGTCCGAGGTGGCCGGCAAGATCGCCACCCAAGCCGGAGCGTTCATGCTCGAGAAGCCGCTCGGGGGGCGCGGCATCCTGCTCGGGGGCGTCCCGGGCGTCGCCGCCGCCAACGTGATGGTCATCGGGGGCGGCGTGGTCGGGATGAACGCGGCGTTCATCGCGCTCGGCATGGAGGCGACGGTGTACGTCTACGACCGGAACATCGATCGTCTCCGTGAGCTCGACATCGCGTTCGGGGGCCGAGCGGACACGTGCTTTGCCACGACGCTGTCGATCGAGGAGCGGCTGCCGGACATGGACCTGGTGATCGGCGCGGTGCTGGTCCATGGTGCCCGTGCTCCGCGGGTGATCACTCGCGCGCAGCTCGGACTGATGAAGCGCCAAGCCGTGCTTGTCGACGTCTCGATCGACCAGGGCGGGTGCTTCGAGACCTCGCGCCCGACCACCCACTCCGCGCCGACCTACGAGGTCGACGGCATCACCCACTACTGCGTGACCAACATGCCTGGAGCGGTGCCGATCACGTCGACCTACGCCCTGACCAACGCCACGATGCCCTACGTGCTGCATCTCGCCTGCGCCGGCGTCCACGGCGCGGTGACGGAGAATCCGGGGCTGAAGCTCGGCGTCAACGTGGCCGCCGGCCAGGTGACCTACGCGCCGGTGGCCGAGGCGGTCGGGGTGCCCTGCGCGGCGGTCGACGACGCGCTGGCCGGCGTGCCGGCGTGATCGCGGTGGCGAACCCTCGGCCGTCGGGGCGCCCCGACGCCCGCGGGAGGACCCCTGCTACCCTGCGCAGCTCATGCCGACGACAAGCCAGCTGATCCGAAAGGGTCGCACCGCACCGAAGAAGAAGCTCGCCACGCCGGGTCTCAAGTCCGGCAAGGGGCGCAAGAAGAAGGTCGCCGCGCCTCAACGCCGCGGCGTCTGCACCCGCGTCTACACGACGACGCCAAAGAAGCCGAACTCGGCGCTGCGCAAGGTCGCCCGCGTGCGGCTCACCAACGGCATGGAGGTCGGCGCGTACATCCCCGGCGAGGGCCACAACCTGCAGGAGCACTCGGTGGTGCTCGTGCGCGGCGGCCGGGTCAAGGACCTGCCGGGCTTCCGCTACAAGGTGATTCGCGGCACGCTCGACGCCGCCGGCGTCGGCGACCGCAAGAAGGCCCGCTCGCAGTACGGCGTGAAGGCGAAGTAGTGCCGCGCCGCGCCGCCGCCTCGATTCGGCCGATCGAGCCGGATCCAGTCCACCGCAATCGCCTCGTCCAGCAGGTCATCAACAAGGTGATGTTGGATGGCAAGAAGTCAGTGGCCGAGAAAATCGTCTACGACGCACTGGCCATTCTGGCCGAGCGGACCGGCCGCAACCCGGTCGAGGTGCTCGAGGCGGGGATCAAGGCGCTGACGCCCGTGCTGGAGGTCAAGTCTCGCCGGGTCGGCGGCGCGACCTACCAGGTGCCCGTGGAGGTGCCGGCGCGCCGGGCGCGCACGCTCGCGGTCCGCTGGCTGATCCAGTTCGCCCGCCAGCGGCGGGAGAAGACCATGGCGCAGCGGCTCGCCCACGAGCTGCTCGACGCCCAGCAGCAGCAGGGCGCGGCGTTCAAGCGCAAGGACGACGTCTACCGCATGGCGCAGGCGAACAAGGCGTTCGCCCACTACCGCTGGTAGATCCGCGTCGTTAGATCAAGATGAGGCCGCCGTTGCGCGGCATCGGGGGCTTCAGCGCGATCAGGTTTGCCGTTACGTACGGGATGTGGTGCTGCTCGTGCCACTCGCTCGGGAAGTAGGTGACCAGCCGGGAGACCTGGAACGCCGCTTTGATCGTGGGCACGAAATTGCGGTACCGCGCATCTGTGTAGTACCAGAACGAGTTCTCGTTGTAGAAGGCGACGTGGGTTGGGTCCTGAAACGCCCCGCGTCCATCGGTGCTCGGCGTGTTCGAGAGCAGGAGGCCGCCGGGAGCCAGCACCCGGTACAGCTCGTTAATCAGCGCGACCTTGTCGGCGACGTGCTCAAGGAAGTCGACCGCTCGGATCACCCCGACCGTCCCGTCGTCGAGCGGTAGGTACTCGGGCAGCGTGGCCACGATGTCCACGCCCTCGCCAGGGTATTGGTCGACGCCGAGGTAGGCAGGCGGATGGTTGTGTGCGGCGCCCAGGTCTAGCGCCAAGAGCCCGTGGCGGAGGGCCCACGCCAGAGCGTTGCCCTCGATGTATCGGTCGTACAGGGCAACGGTCTCGGTTTGGATGAACGCGTTGGTGTCGGCCTCCCGCTGCGTGTTGCGCGAGTGCATGCGCTGGAGGTACAGGCACCTGTCGATCAGGTGAAAGTCACCTACCTGGTAGAGCTTGCACATCAGGTCCTGGTCGTCGAGGACATATCGGGCTGGGTCGTAGCCGCCGACCTTGTCATAGGCCGCGCGCGAGTAAGCGCGCACGTGGTTAGGCGCGAACCAGATATACGACACGTTGTGGGGAGTGGGCGCGAGGGACTGCGGATACTGGACGCTGCGCCCGTCCACGACGGTCTCGTGGTAGAGCCAGCCGTTGGAGGTGTCAAAGCGAGAGTCGTCCCGGGAGCCGTCCTCGAGGATCTGCGCGGAGTGGCTGTAGACCAGGGCGGCGTCGGGATGCTCCTCGAAGGCGCGGGCGATCTCGGCCAGCGCCGTGGACGCGAGGAGGTCGTCGTGATCGAACTCCACCAGGATCTCGCCGCGGGCCTCGGCGCACGCTCGCTGCTTGGCCGCGCCCACCCCCTGGGTGGTGTCGTCGATGATCAGGCGGACGCGGTCGTCGGTCTGCGCCGGCCGCCACCGAGCCCCGGAATTCAGCAGCGCCACCCATTCCCAGTCGTCGTAGGTTTGGGCGAGCAGGCTGTCGAAGCACTCGTCGAGGAACCGCGGATGGTGCGTGACCGTTAAGACGCTGAGCCGCGGAGGACGGTTCACTTGGACCCGGCTGGCGCTGGTCCAGTCACCGTGGCCAGGCGGCGGTCCAGCGCGACGGCGCGGGCGCGCGCGTGGCTCGCCTTCGCTTTGTCGCCTAGGCGGTCATAGACGAAGCTTTCCCGCAGGTATGCGGTCGCGGCCTTGGGATTGATGGTGGTGATCCGTTGATACAACGCCAACGCCGAGTGAAGGTCGATGCCCTCCAGAAGGATCGCCTTGTTGTACATGGCCGGCGTGTATCTGGGGTCGGCCGCGAGGGCCTTGGAGTAGTACGCAAGCGCGTCGGATCGACGGTTCTGCACCTCGGCGAGCAGGCCGAGGTTGTACCAGGCGAACTTATTGCCCGGATCCACGATTAAGACGTCGCGAAACGTCGTCTCCGCCTCCGGGTAGCGCTTGGCGTCCGCCTGCGCAATTCCGGCCCCGATCAGCGCGTTGACTGAGCTCGCGGCCGTCTGCACCGAGGACGTCGAGGAGGATTGCCTCGACGAGATCGGGTTGCTGCCAGTTGAGCCACAGCCACTCATCGCCAAGCCGGCGACGGTCAGCCAGGTGGCGATCCTCAGCATGCTCGCGGCGCTTCGCCTAGCGGGCCGGCGCGCGGCGAAGCCGGTCACGCTCGCGCGCGAGACGATCATGAGCTGACTACGGCGTGACGACGGGGGACCGTTACCGGCGGGCCGCTCCCGCTGTGCGCTCGCGGCTGCTTTGCGGGGGGC
>Ga0213874_10000150_pt1 | contig 12060 bp, 10 predicted proteins | sample BarmaccomBMRX_R7_FD_160098 | JGI IMG/M metagenome (GOLD analysis project Ga0213874, IMG submission 160098) | Root-associated microbial communities from Barbacenia macrantha in rupestrian grasslands, the National Park of Serra do Cipo, Brazil - RX_R7 | ecosystem: Host-associated > Plants > Roots...
GGAGTCCCGCGCCATGATCATTGCGCGCATCTTCGGCTGGCGGCCCTCGGCCATGAACATGTGCTCGGTTCGGCACAGGCCGATGCCCTCGGCGCCGAGCTCCCGCGCCTTCGCGGCGTCCTCCGGCGTGTCGGCGTTGGCGCGCACACCCAGCCGGCGGATCCGATCGGCCCACTCGAGCACGGTCTCGAAGCGCTCATCGAGCTCCGGCTCGAGGAGCTGGGCGCCGGGGTCGACAACCGCCCCCTCGCTGCCGTCCACCCCGATCATGTCGCCGGCGTGGAACACCTCGCCGTCGATCCGGAGCTCGTCGTGTTCGAGGTCGATCGCCACCTGGGCGCCGGTGACCGCCGGGACCCCCATGCCCCGGGCGACCAGCGCCGCGTGCGAGGCCTTGCCGCCCTCCGAGGTGAGAATGCCCTTGGAGACGTGAAAGCCGGCCACGTCATCGGCCTCGGTGAACGGGCGGACGAGGATCACCGCCTCGCCGGCGCGCGCCTGGCGCACGGCGTCTTCGACGGTGAACACGATTGCCCCGGCCGCCGCCCCCGGCGAGGCGGCCACGCCACGGGCCAGCACGCGATAGCTGTCGCCGTGGTCGAAGTGAGGATGCAAAAGCGCCTCGAGCGCACCGGCGTCGAGCGTCCGCAGCGCCTCCTCCCGGCTGAGGAGGCCCTCCTCGACCGCGTCGACGGCGAAGCGCACCGCGGCCTGCGCGGGACGCTTGGCGTTCCGGGTCTGGAGCATCCACAGGTGCCCCTCTTCGATCGTGAACTCGGTGTCCTGCATGTCCTTGTAGTGGCGCTCGAGCGAGCGCAGGATGTCCATCAGCTGCTCGTGCGCCTCCGGCATCACCGCCGCGAGCTCTGAGATGTCGCGTGGCGTGCGGACGCCGGAGACAACGTCCTCGCCTTGGGCATTGACCAGGAAGTCGCCCGAGGGCTCGGGTACACCGGTGACCTCGTCGCGGCTGAACGCGACCCCGGTGGCTGAGCTCTCCCCCTTGTTGCCGAACACCATGAGCTGGACGTTGACCGCCGTGCCCCAGTCGTCCGGGATCCGATTGATCCGCCGGTAGTGCACTGCGCGCTCGCCGGTCCATGACCGGAACACCGCGCGGATCGCGTGCTGCAGCTGCTCGCGCGGGTCCTGGGGAAACTCGTAGAGGCCCTGGAATCGGTCGACCAGGGTCTTCAGCGCGTCGACGTCGAGCTCGGCGTCGGAGTCGACGCCGGCCCGGCCCTTGACCTCCTTGATCGCGGACTCGAAGCGCGCCCCCGGGACGCCGTGGGCGACGTTGCCGAACATCTGCACCAGGCGGCGGTAGGAGTCCCACGCGAAGCGGTCGTTCTCGGTCGCCCGGGCCAGGCCGGCCACGGCGGCATCGTTCAGGCCCAGGTTGAGGATCGTGTCGAGCATTCCCGGCATCGACTCGCGAGCGCCGCTGCGGACCGAGACCAGCAGCGGATCGGTCTCGTCGCCGAAGCGCTTGCCGGCGGTCTCCTCGAGCCGGCGCATCGCCGCGGCCACCTGCTCCTCGAGCCCGTCCGGCTCGTGGCCTTCGCGCATGAAGGCGACACAGGCCTCAGTGGTGATCGTAAAGCCCGGGGGCACGCGGTCTGACCCGAGCACCCGGGTCATTTCGGCCACGTTCGCGCCCTTGCCGCCGAGCAGCTCCCGCATGTCCCTGGAGCCCTCGGCGAAGTCGTAGACCCACTTTGGCGGCTGCTCTCCACTCACCTCGCCGCCAAGCCTACCGATGCAGGCGCCGCCGAGGCAGGATATGCGTACGCTCTCCGCGCTGTCCTGTCGTACGGGCCCTACTGCGCCTCCGGCCATATTGCCGTTCCGGCGTCGTACTGCCCGGCTGCGCCCGGCATCATTCCCGCGGTGAGCGAGTTGTACGGTGGAGTCGAGACCGGCGGCACCTGGTGCGTGTGCGCGCTCGCCACCGGCCCCGAGGACATCCGGGAGTACGAGCAATTCCGGACCGCCGCACCCGAGGAGACGCTCATGCGGATCATCGCCTTCTTCCGCTCGCACCCCGGGGCGAGCGCGATTGGAATCGGGTCCTTCGGTCCGGTCGACGCGGACCTCGCGTCGCCGACTTGGGGCCACGTCACGACTACGCCGAAGCCAGGGTGGCAGGGAACGGCACTCGCGCCGGTGGTCCGGGACGCGCTCCGCGTGCCGGTCGCCTTCGACACCGACGTGGCGGCGGCTGCGCTGGGCGAATACCGCTGGGGCGCGGGGCGGGGGCTCGGCAGCCTCTGCTACCTGACCGTCGGCACGGGGATCGGGGCGGGGCTGGTCGTCGCGGGAGAGCCGGTGCGCGGGCTGGTGCACCCGGAGGTAGGGCACATCCGGATCCCGAAGCTCGATTCCTTTGCCGGCGTATGCCCCACCCACGGCGACTGCTGGGAGGGCATCGCCTCAGGCCCCGCCCTGGCCGAGCGCTGGGGGCGTTCGCCCGACGAGCTTGCCGACGAGCACCCGGCCTGGCCGCTCGAGGCCGAGTACCTGGCGCTCGGCATCCTCAGCATCGTCCTCGTCGCCTCGCCTGAGCGCGTGATCGTGGGCGGCGGAGTGATGGAGCGGCCGGGGCTGCTGGCGCGGGTGGGCGAGAAGCTGCGCGCCCTGAACGCCGGCTACCTCGACACGCCGATGCTGGGCGAGCGCGTGCAGGACTACCTGGTCGCCCCGGAGCTCGGCGATCGGGCCGGCGTCCTCGGAGCGATCGCCCTGGCCGAGCGGACGGCCGGCGCCGCGGCGCCCGGCGCCGCGGCGGGCTAGTCCTTGATCTTCGTCGTGTCGCGGAGCTCGACGAACGGCTCCTGCTTGTCGTCCACCCGGCCGGCCTCGATCGCCCGCCCCCGCTCGAGTTCGGCGTTGAGCTCAGCCCCGAGCAGCACGGACAGGTTGGAGACCCACAGCCATACCAGGAAGATGATCACCCCGGCCAGCGCCCCGTAGGTCTTGTTGTAGGAGCCGAAGTTGGACACGTAGAGCGCGAACAGCGCAGACGCGACGAGCCAGATCACGACGGCGAAGATGCCCCCCGGGCTGGCCCAGTGGAAGCCCGGGTGCTTCACGTTCGGCGCCGCCCAGTAGAGGATCGAGATCATGAACCCCACCACCACGAGCAGGAACGGCCACTTGGCGATGTCCCACACGGTGACCGCGCTGTTTCCGACGCCGAGCAGGTTTCCCACCTGCTTGGCGAGACCGCCGGTCACCACGACCGCGAACGCGCTGACCGCCAGCAGCAGCAGCATCAGAACGGTCACGACCAGCCGGATCGGTGCGGTCTTCCAAAACGGCCGCCCCTCCGGGACGTCGTAGATCCGGTTCGACGCCCGCATGAAGGCGGCGATGTACCCGGACGCCGACCACAGCGCCCCGAAAATTCCAACGATGAACAGGATGCCGGCGGTCCCGCGCCCATGCTGAAGTCCCTTCACCGCGCCGGTGAAGATCTGCCGCGCCTCGCCGGGCGCGAGCTTGCTGAGGTTGTCGATCAGCGGCTGGGTGGCCGAGTGCCCGAACAGCCCGAGGATCGAGATCAGCGCGATCATCGCCGGGAAGATGGCCAGAATCCCGTAGTAGGTCAGCGCCGCGGCGAGGTCGGTGAGCTGATCTTCCTGGAACTCGCGGAACGTTCGCTTCAGCACGCCGCCCCACGAGCGGGCGCGCAGATCGGTGGGCTGGTCGGGCGCATCCGCGTCCGGCTGCCGGCCGCCGCGTTCGCGCACATTCGCGTCCTCGGGCGCGTCGGGTCCTCCCCGGCCTGTTGGTCTGGTCGCCACGCCTTCCGGTTCCCTTCCGTTAGTAGCGGTTGCGCTTGCTGAGCCGGCCGAACAGGAACCCGAGCAGCACCGCGCCGATCACGGCCAGCGGTATCGGGTTCTCCCGCGCCTTCTGCGAGGCCTGGTTGGCCGCGCTGACCGCGGTGTCCGGCGAGGCCTCCCTCGCCTTTCCGAGCAGTTCGTCCTTCTTGCCGAGCAGTTCGTTCCTCTTGCCGAGCAGCTGGTCGCGCTTCTGGTAGAACGAGACCTTGGCTTCGTCGAGCTTGTGCTGGGCCTGCGCCTTGACGTCGGTCTTTTCGGCGAGCGCCTCGATCGTGTCGCCCAGCTCCTGGCGGGTGGCCTCGATCTCCTCGCGGATCTGCTCCGGGCTGCGGTTCTGGTCGCCCTCGCCAGCTCCTGTCAATGCCGGCCCGCTTGGGCGCGGGTCTTCGCCCATTGCACGTCCTCCTTCACGCTCTCGGTCGTCTGCTCCGGTACGGGCGGCGTCGCCTGTTTGACCTTGGACTTGCCCATCAGCGCCATCACACCGCCGATTGCGGCGAGGATGATCGCGATGATCAGGGCCGACAGCCACGCAGTGACCGCCGTCGCCAGTGCGAGCACGGCCGCGGCGATCACGACACCCAACGCGTAGAAGCCAACCGCTCCGGCGCCTCCGAACATGCCGATGCCGATACCGGCGCGCTTGCCCTTCTCCGTGAGCTCGGCCTTGGCGAGCTCGACTTCCTGACGGGCCAGGCGGCTCGTCTGTTCAGAAAGCTGCTTAACCAGCTCAGCCATCGTCGCCTCAGTCGGCGGGCCGCCGCGAGGCTCCGCTGCGTTGGCCATGTTCTTCCTCCTGTCCGGGTGTCTCACACCTTCCCCGTTTTCCGGTACGTAAACGGGACACCGTCGAAGGCAACCCTACCGGCCGTCGCGGCGGCTGGCCATCGGCGCCGGCGGGCGGGGTCGTCGGCTGCCCATCGGCACCGGCAGGCGGGGTCGTCGTCAGCCGTGGAATCAGTCACCGCTCGCCCGAAAATCATACAGGATGTTGTCGATATCTCAACGGTATGTGTATGCTGGACGGCATGCCCGACGCCGTGCTGCTGTGGTTCCGGCGCGACCTCCGCCTACACGAGCACCCCGCGCTCACGGCCGCGCTCGAGCGCGGGGGAGCCGTCGTGCCGGCGTTCTGCTTGGACCCGCGTCTGCTCTCCGGCCGTCACCGGTCCGGCTCGCGCACCCAGTTCCTGCTCGAGTCGCTGCGCGCGCTCGACGACGCACTGCGCGAGCGGGGAAGCCGGCTCGTCGTCCGCCACGGCAAGCCGGAGCTCGAGCTGCCGTCGCTGGCGCGCGAGGCAGGCGCGTCGGAGGTCCTCGCGACCGGGGACATCGGCCCGTACGCCCGACGGCGCGACCAGGCGGTGGCGCGAGCGCTCGCGGAGCGCGGTCTCGCGCTGCGCCTGCACCCGGGGCTGTTCGTCGCCGACGACCCGGCGGCGATCCACACCTCCCAGGGGACGCCATACACGGTGTTCACCCCGTTTCACCGCGCGTGGCTCCGGGCGCCGCGCCGTCCGGTGCTGCCGGCGCCGAGCTCGGTGCCCGCGCTGCCCGGCGGCCTGCGGCCGGGGCGGATTCCGTCGCTCGCCGCCGTCGGGCTCGAGCCGACGGCGTCCGACCCCGCGCCCGGAGGCGAGCCGGCGGGCCGCCGCGCGATGGGGCGCTTCCTGGCCGACGGCGTGCCGGGCTACCACCGCCGGAACGACATGCTCGCCGCCGAGGGAACCTCACGACTCTCGCCGTATCTGCACTTCGGCTGCGTGTCTGGACGGGAGCTCGAGGAGCGGCTCGCGCCCGGCGAGGGTCCCGAGGCGTTCCGTCGCCAGCTCTGCTGGCGCGACTTCTACGCCCACGTGCTCCGGCACTTCCCCCGCAACGCCCGCTCCGAGCACCAGGCGCGCTACCGCGCGACGATGCGCTGGAGCCACGCCCGGCGTGAGTTCGACGCCTGGCGCGAGGGGCGGACCGGCTACCCGCTCGTCGACGCCGCGATGCGCCAGCTCCAGCGCGAGGGCTGGATGCACAACCGCGCCCGGCTGGTGGCCGGATCCTTCCTGACCAAGGACCTGGGGATCGATTGGCGCTGGGGCGAGCGATGGTTCATGCGCCTGCTGATCGACGGGGACGAGGCAAACAACAACGGCAACTGGCAGTGGATCGCGTCGGTCGGGGTGGATACGCAGCCACCGTACCGGCGCATCTACAACCCGGCTCTCCATCAGCAGCGCTTTGACCCTGACGGCCGCTACGTCCGCCGCCACGTGCCGGAGCTGCACGGCGTGCCGGACGGGTACCTGGCCGAGCCGTGGACGATGCCTGCGCACGTCCAGGAGCAGGCCGGCTGCGTGATCGGGCGCGACTACCCCGCCCCGATCGTCGATCATCTCGAGGCCCGGCGGGAGGCGCTCGAGCGCTATGCGGCTGCGCGCTGAGGGGCCTCGCCCGGCGTCACGAGCCGCACTTCGGCGGCGTCCACGGATGGGCGGAAATGCGAGGACCAGGGCGCGAACCTCGCCCGCGATACCGCGATACTGCGGGGGTGGCTACGGGGCCGAGGAAGCGATGAGCACGGTACTCCGGCTGCGCGACGGCTCCGAGGTGGTCATCCGGCCGATCGGCCCGGATGACCGAGACCGCCTGCGAGCGGGGTTCGAGGGGCTCAGCGACCGCAGCCGGTACCTGCGCTTTCACGGCGCGATGACTTCGCTGAGCGAGCGCCAGCTCTCCTACCTGACCGAGATCGACCACCACGACCACGAGGCGCTGATCGCCGTCGAGGTGGCCGGCGGCGACATCGTCGGGGTGGCGCGGTTCGTCCGTCTTCACGACGGGGTGGCCGAATGCGCGATCACCATCGCCGACGACTGGCAGGGCCGCGGCCTCGGCACCGAGCTGCTCGCCCGCCTGGTCGAGCGGGCCCGTGAGGAGAACGTCGAGCGGTTCACCGCCGTGGTGCTGGCCGAGAACGTGGAGGCCATCCGGCTGCTCGAGCATCTCGGCGACTCCGTGCGCGGGCCGGCCGGCGCGCAGGTCGAGCTGGACATCGCGCTTCCGGCGCAGCCGCGCTCCGACGCGCGCATCCGGGCGCTGCTGCGGGCGGCGGCGAGCGGTGCCCTGGTGCCGGCGATCAGCATGTGGCGGGTGGTGGCGGATTTCGCCTATGCCCGGCGTGCCAACGCGGTTGCGCAACCGGCCAACGCGATCGTCGCGCACGCGTTCGCCGCCGACTCGAGCGCGCCCGCGGTCCGCGCCGCCGGCGCCCTGGCCTCCGCCCGCCGCGCGCACGTGCACCTGGTCGAGAGCTACTGGCCGCGGCTCTCGGACCGCGACAGCGCCGAAGGGCGACTCGCGTCGGCCGCCGCCGACCTGCGCGCGGAGGGTCTCGAGGTGACCGTTCATCTCCGCGGAGGCGACCTGATCGACGCGCTCATCGACGTCGCCGAGGACTCTGCGGCGAGCCTGATCGTAGTGGACCCGCGGGCGGCGAGCGCGGTGATGCCATGGCGGCCACGCTTGCTGAGCGACGGCATCTGCGCCCGGGCGCCCTGCGACGTCCTGCTCGCGCGGTAGGGTCCCGCCGGCGCTGGTTGAAACGGGCTCCGATCAGGTACGAGCAACCTCCGTGTCACCCCTGGGTCAGCTTTGTATTCCTCTCTGGCGCGAGGCGCGGATAGCAGTTGAGCGCGCAGAGCTGACTCGAGACGGGGTCCTCCACGGCCGCGGCGTGACCCGCGGCGACGGCGCGCCGGTGCTGCTCGTGCCCGGGTTCATGGCCGGCGACCTGTCGCTGAACCTGATGGGACGCTGGCTCTCGCGGATCGGCTACACGCCGTGCCGCTCGGGCATCGTGGCGAACATCGACTGCACCGGTCGGGCGGTCACGCGCCTCGAGCGGCAGCTGGCGACGTTTGCCGACCGGCACGGCCACCCGGCGAGCGTGGTTGGCCACAGCCGCGGCGGCACGATGGCCCGGATCCTCGCCGTGCGCCGCCCGGACCTCGTGGAATGCGTGATCGCGCTCGGCTCGCCGCTGACCGATCAGCTGGCCGTCCATCCCGTGGTGCGGGCCCAGGCCGAGACGGTGGCGTTGCTCGGCTCGCTCGGCGTCCCGGGCTTCTTCTCGCGCGGGTGCTGGTCCGGCGGCTGCTGCGGGATCGCCAAGGAGCAGCTCACCGGCCCCTTCCCCGAGGGCGTCGGCTTCACTTCGGTCTACTCGCGTAGCGACGGCGTCGTCGCCTGGCGGGCGTGCCTGGATCCCGCCGCACGACACGTCGAGGTCGCCTCGAGCCACATCGGCATGGCGGTCAACGCCGAGGTCTACCGCGTGGTGGCCGAGACGCTGGCGCGTCGGCGCGACGTGGCCGCGGCACCCGGCGGCGCGCTCACCGCAGCGGCCGCCTGACCGCGGTCCGCGCCGCTTGGCCGCCCCGCCGGCGGGCCAGCGCGACGGCACCGGGGGTGGGAGCTCAGTGGGCAGGCACCGCCGCGCGGGACGCCGCCGCGCGCGGCACCGCCGTGCGCGGCGCCGCGGAGCGTGGCGCCGCCGTGCCAGGCGCCGCCGCGCGGGCCGCCGCCGCGCGCGCCAGCGTGGCCCGATGCCGCCCGCCGCCACCGAGCAGCGCCGCGTCGAGTTGCGCCCGCTTGTACAGCCAGTGCACGTCCGCCTCCCAGGTGAAGCCGATGCCGCCGTGTGCCTGGATTGCGCTCGCCGCGACCTCGCGACCTCCGTCGGCCGCCGCCGCGGCGGCCAGCGCCGCCGCCTCGGGCAGCCGCTCGACGTCGGCGCCGGCCGCCCAGGCCGCGAAGTACGCCGTCGAGCGGGCGCTCTCGGTGTGCAGGAGCATCTGCGCGCAGCGATGCGAGACGGCCTGGAAGGAGCCGACCGGCACGCCGAACTGCTTGCGCTCCTTGACGTATGCAAGCGTCATCTCGAGCGCTCGCTGGCTGACGCCGACCACCTCGGCCGCCACTGCCGCGTGCACCCGCTCGCTCGCCCCGCCCTGGAGCGGCTCGCCCTCGTCCGCGTCGCGGAGGCGGGCGAAGCGACGCGTGGCGTCGATCGCGCGGAACGGCTCCGTCTCGGGGTTCTCGATCAGCTGCGCCCCGTCGGGCTCGACCACGACGACGACGTTGGCGTGCGCCCCGTCGGCGATCAGCTCGCGCATCCCAACGCCGGCCCGCGCCTCGCCGGCCGCCAGCCGGGACAGCCACCGCCCGCGCTGCGCCTTGCTCCCGGCGGCGTCGATCACCGCCGCCGCCACCGCCGTGCCGAGAAACGGCGTCCCCGCGCACGCGTAGCCGAGCTCCTCGAGGAGCACCGCGAGCTCGACCGCCCCCAGCCCCTGTCCCCCGTGCTCCTCGGCGACCGCGATCCCCGGCCACCCGAGCGAGACGATCTCGTCCCACAGCGCCTGGTCGTAGCGCTCTGACTCGGCCGCTTCGCGTACCTTCGCGAACGGCGAGCGGGCCCCCAACAACTCGCGCGCGACGCCCTTGATCTCCTTCTGGTCGTCGGTCAGGTCGAAGTCCATGTCGTGTCCTCCCTAGCGCGCCCTGGGCAGGCCGAGCACCCGCTCGGCGACGATGTTCTTGAGCACCTCGGTGGTGCCGCCTTCGATCGAGTTGCCGCGCGCGCGCAGCACCTCGTACGCCCACCGGCCACCGGCCTCGAGCGCGCGCGGGCCGAACAGTTCCGCCGCGAACTGGGTCACCTGCTGATTGGTGTCGGACCACATCCACTTGGTCAGCGAGCCCTCCGGCCCCGGCTGGCCGTACTTCTCGACCGCGGTCAGCCCGCGGTAAGCGGTCAACCGCAGCACCTCCGCCTTGAGGTGAAGCTCGCCCACCCTGTCGGCCACGAGCGGGTCCTCGAGCAGGCCCTCCGCGGCGGCCTCGGCGATCACGCGGTCGAGCGTCTGGCGCAGGCGGACCTGGAGGAAGAAGGCGAGACCGGCGCGCTCGTTCATCAGCGTGGTGAGCGCCACCTTCCAGCCGTTGCCGACGCCGCCGAGCACCCCTTCGTCGGGGACCCGCGCCCCGTCGATGAACAGCTCGTTGAATTCGCGCTCGCCGGTGATCTGCCGGAGCGGCCGGACCTGGACGCCGTCCTGCTCCATGTCCATCAGGAAGTAGGTCAGCCCCTTGTGCCTGGGCGCCTCGGGGTCGGTCCTGGCCACGAGCATGCACCACTTCGAGTACTGGGCGCCGCTGGTCCACACCTTCTGGCCGGTGAGGACCCAGTCGCCGCCGTCCTCTCGGACCGCACGGGTCTTGAGGCTCGCCAGGTCCGAGCCGGCGTCGGGCTCGGAGAAACCCTGGCACCAGATCTCCTCGGCGGTGAGAATTGGACCGAGATACCGCTCCTTCTGGGCCGGCGTCCCCCACGTCATGATCGTCGGGCCGGCCAGCAGGAGCCCGAGTACGTTGGCCGGGAGCGGCGCGCCGGAGCGGCCGAGCTCCTCGAAGAAGATCGCCGACTCGGTCAGCGTGGCGCCTCGCCCCCCGTACTCGCGCGGCCAGTGCACTGCCGCCCAGCCACTCTCGGCGAGCCGGCGCTGGAAGTCCCGGCGCCAGGCGTAGTGGAGGTCCTCGTCGTGCAGAGGCTCCTCGCCCGGGTCGTGCTCGGCGAACCACGCGCGCAACTCGTCGCGGAAGGCAAGCTCTCGCGCGTTGAAGGTCAGATCCATGTCTCCTCCTTGCCGACGAGCCGCACGGCGCAGCCCACCAGGATGTCTTCGAGATCTCTGACGCGCCCGCCGGTCCGCACGCGCGCGCAGGCGAGCGCGTGGACGCCGCTGGCCAGCAGGTAGAGCGCCTCGAGCGGAGGCGCCGGGCGTCCAGACCGGGCGAACGTCGCCGCGTAGCGGTGCGCGAAGCGGTGGAGCACGGCCTCTCGCTCCTCCCACACCACCTCGGCCTCAACCAGGTAAACCCGCGCGAACAGCGGGTCCTGCTCGAGCGCCTGCAGATACGCCCGAATTCCGAGCCGAAGCTCCTCCCGCCAGTCCCGGGCCGGGCGGATGGCGACGTCGATCCGGCTCTCCAGCACCTCGTAGCCGAGCCTGTAGGCCGCCAGCAGGCACGCCTCCTTGGACTCGAACAGCTCATAGAACGTCCCCCGCGACACCCGCGCCAGCCGGACCGCGTCGGCCACCGTCGCCGCCTCGTAGCCCTTCTCGGCCACTGCCTGGACCATCGCCTCGAGCAGCCGCGCCCGCTGCGGGCGGTCGGTCAGGAGCGGGGCGATCCCGGGATGGCTGGCGACGAGCGAGTCCGGCACGGCCGCGCGATTGTATCCGACGGGTATGTCGTTGTACCTCATGGGTACCGGGCCAGGCTTCCCCCGGCGTCCAGCCGGATGACGCGCGGCCGGCCCGGCCGGGCGAGGCCGGATGCCGAGCGGGCCGTGCTGCGCGGCCGGGTGACTGCGGGCTGTGGTCGGCGGGCGGCTCGGTCTCTCGGGTGGCGCGGTCGGCTGGCGCCTCAGTCCGCGGCCTTCGGCGGCACCCCGGAGGCGTCGAATCGCGCGGTATCGGCCGTGAACGGTGTTGACGACTCGTGGCCGGCGGCCCCGGGCGCTGCCGCCGGGCGTTCGGGACTCTCGCGGTGGCCGCCTGACCGCACATTTCGTTCCTCGCAGCCTCGAGACCCTTGGCGCGGCCGCGCTAGTGGTCGCTGATCGCCAGAGATCGCGTCCGCGGCCCTCCCAGCGCGGCGCGAGGAACGTTTTGATCGCTCCGGACCGGGGGCACACCGCAGATGAGCCCTCAGCGAGCGGAAGTCGCCACCGGGCGCTTCGACGGGAGCCCGGAGCGAGCGGAAGTCGCCACCGGCCGCTTCGACGGGTGTCATGGCGTGGGCCGGCGCCCCGCCTGCGGCCTGCGGCAGCGTGCTTGCCGAGGCCGGGTTCACCCGGTATCGGCGGTGAAGGAGCCCGAGCGGGGTGGGCGCCGACGCGACGACCACGACGACGACCAGAAGGTGAAAAAGCGGCCCGGCGCTGTGTCACGTTACGGCCGTCCTGCGATCCAAACGTGAATCAGCGCCCCCGGGTCTGGTGCTTTGTCACGTTATGGTCGCTCCGCCGCCCCTCACTGCCAGATACCGCGCAGTCGAATCGACGGGGCTGCGGGCGAAGGCCGCGGGCCGAGGCGCCGGCAAATAGCCCCACCCCGATGAGCGAAGCCGTCCAGACGGGCCCGGACGGGCC
>Ga0213874_10000151_pt1 | contig 12057 bp, 9 predicted proteins | sample BarmaccomBMRX_R7_FD_160098 | JGI IMG/M metagenome (GOLD analysis project Ga0213874, IMG submission 160098) | Root-associated microbial communities from Barbacenia macrantha in rupestrian grasslands, the National Park of Serra do Cipo, Brazil - RX_R7 | ecosystem: Host-associated > Plants > Roots...
GCTCAAGTTGATGTATGTTCTAAATGCCACCCGTTCTTCACCGGACAGCAGCGCATGCTTGACACCGCCGGTCGTGTTGAGCGCTTCCGCAAGCGCTTCAACTTGCAAGAGGAGCCTGTCTAGATCTACTACTACAGGGGGATCACTTTGCTGCATGCAAACAGAACGTACGATCCTGTTTCTCATTGCTGATACAGGAGCTGGACATCGTAGTGCGGCCAATGCTATCAGCAGTGCTATCAGAATCATTTCTCGGCAGAAGCAGTGCTTTTCATGTGCGTACACTGCTCAGTTTGTTACCGTTTCTCCTGCCGAACAGTCGAAGCAAGCAGAGCAAGTATCGCAGGAGGTGGGAGATACAGATTTATCTCAACTTCCTCCTCCTGCGTACCATATTGAAATCGTTGATGTATTTCGGGAGTATAGCCGCTTTCCCTTGCGTGAGGCAGTCAGACTTTATGGTCCGGCTATTCGTTACAATCCTAAGCTCTATGGAGAGTTTTTCCATCTCTTCGATCATGAAGAAAGACTTGCAACTGCTAGCTCACTGGCGACCCCTCTTATCCTGAATGGTTTATTGCGCTTGTTTAGTACGGTGCAGCCAGATGTTATCGTTTCTGTTCATCCCTTGTTAAACTATATCTCCATTCGGGCATTACACGAACTTGGCCTATCTATTCCTTTCGTAACTGTGGTGACCGATTTGATAAGCGTGCATCATAGCTGGTTTGCACCAGGCGCTAGTGGCTATATCGTCCCGACAGACCAGGCCAAGCAGCTCTATCTGAAGCGCAAGGAGTTAGACCCTGCTCTCGTGCGCGTATTGGGTATGCCAATAGACCCAAAGTTCACCCAGCCAGTGACGAGCAAAGCATCCCTGCGAGAGCGTCTCGGATTGGAGCCAGGGTTGCCCGTTGTGTTGCTTGTCGGAGGAGGAGACGGGGCAGGGAAGTTACTAACTGCTGTGCGGGCGATTTCACAGGCTAGGCTCCCTGTGCAACTGATCGTCGTTGCAGGACGCAATCGCCGTCTCTATACCCGCCTCCAGCGTGCGCGTTCAAGCTTACACGTGCCAGCACAGATACTGGGCTTTGTCGATAATATGCCTGATCTGATGCATGCCTGCGATGTTATTGTGACAAAGGCCGGTCCTGGAACTATCTGTGAGGCGCTGGCGTGCGGCCTACCGATTGTGCTAAGTGGATATGTATCGGGACAGGAGGAAGGCAACGTCGAGTTTGTCGAGCAGAACAATGTAGGAGTGCTCGCGCACAATCCGCTAGAATTGGTGGACGAGTTGCGTAGGCTGCTTGCGCCTGGGTCGCCAGAGCTGCGAAAGCGGCAACAGCATGCTAGGCGCGTGAGCCAGCCATATGCCGTATTTGATATTGCGCAGTGCATCCTTAGTTATCTGCCTGCTCATGGTGAGCCGAGCGTCTGGCAGTCATATGAGTGGCGAGATCGGCGGCTCACCAGCAGGTTGCGCTTCCTTCCTATTCGCGTACGTCGTCCACACCGTCGTCTGCCTAGGAAGCTGTGGAACAGTCCGCTTATGCGTCGCCTTGCACACTTGCGTGTGCGGCACAAAGCAAAGAATAGGCGTCATTGACGGTCAAATAATGCACGAAAGACATTCTTCCGTTTCTTTTTCGGCTACGAGGTGGGCATCTGGCGGTATCCTACGGTTGCTCTATCGTCTGTGGACGCAGATAGCCGCAAGACTTTTTCCCGAGAACAGCAGGAGCGCACAGGTAGCGCAGGCATTACACATTCCCTTGCCTGACGAGTTGAACATGAGTTGGATCACTGCTTCCCTGGCGATAGGAGGACGTATCCGTCCTGAGGATATCAAACCGTTGGGACGGCAAGGGGTGACGCATGTGGTGGACACACGGTCGGAATACTGTGACGACGAGGAGGCACTGGCGCGGGAGCACATTGAACTGCTCCACTTGCCTACTCCCGATACCTATCCTCTCTCTCTGGAGCAGCTCATGCAAGGAACCGCTTGGGCCAACGAACGCATGAAACAGGGAGGACGTGTTTTGATTCATTGTGAGCACGGTGTCGGGCGTAGTGTGCTGCTGGGGTGCGCTACCCTTGTCTATGGTGGTATGAGAGCGCACGATGCCTTGCAACTCGTACAGCGCAAGCGCTGGCAAGCCTCTCCCAATCAAAAACAGATTTCGCGCTTAAGAGAGTTCGAGTCAGCACTTGCTGCACGCCGTAGCACATAGCGCTCAATCGCCAGCGCGACTCCGTCCTCTGTATTGCTGCTGGTGATGACCTTGGCTGCCGCCTTCACTGCCGTGTTAGCATGTCCCATCGCGACTCCCCAGCCAACCTCCTGCAGCATCTCGATATCGTTATTGTTGTCTCCGATGGCCATCACGTTTTCAAGCGGAATATTCAGCCGCTGTGCGAGCGCTCGCACACCGTTCGCCTTCGAGCAACCCATATGCATAACCGCTAGTTCCGCACTGCCATAATTCCCTAGCGGGATCATGTTCCAGGCACAATGCAGTGCCGCAACCTCTTGCGCTAAACCGTTGTAAATAATGTTCTCTGAGGCAAGAGCGACCACACGCAGCAAAGCCGATTGACCACTGCACAGTTCGTTGTGGGGTAGGCGTCGTATATTCTCTGGAAAGGCTGCGAAGTAGGGAGTGATCCACTCGTTATCCTGCTCAAGAGGACCAGTCCACGTCTCTTCCGTGCCGTTGGCCTCAATATAATGCACTACTGGCTGAATCATGTGACGTATCATCATCTCTACTGCCTGTTGTGCAACATCAGCATTCAGCAGATGGGTGTGGAGCACATTGCCGTCGGGATGTTGGATGATCGTTGCCCCATCACAGATAATCAACGGGATCGTCAGCGCTAGCTCCGCAGCCATAGGCGCGCTGTTACAGTAGCGACGCCCAGTTGCCAATGTCACGACGATACCGGCTTGCTGAGCCGCCTGCACCATTGCACGCGTACGGGGCGTGATGCGTCTATCTGGGGTAAGCAAGGTGCCGTCAATATCGATTGCTAGCAGCTTGATATCTGGAGAAGTTACTTTCATGTTGGCTCTTAGTCCTTCTTGTGTCCCCCGAGGAGGATGATCCGTATATTATTGTGGGGTGGCAGTTCCCAGTATTCCTACTTTGAAGACTTTTACACTTCGTGAGTGTAGAGATATATATTATATTGCAGTGAAGGTGTGATATACTAGTCACATGTATCTTGAACGCATTCAACAGGCTTTGCAAGACGAACGGCTGGATGGTTGGCTCTTTTACGATTTTCGCCAATCAAATCCTCTAGCTTACCGTGTATTGGCGCTCTCGACCGATGACCTTTACACGCGGCGCTGGTTCTACTTCGTTCCGGCCCAGGGCATACCTACTGCATTGATTAGCGCAGTTGAGAAGCACCTGTTGCGGTCACTGCCGGGGAGTCGCTTGCTATTTCGCACCTGGCGGGAGATGCAGCTTCATCTGCAAACTATGCTGCCGCCAGGAACACGCATTGCAATGGAATACTCACCAATGAACGCTATTCCCTACATGTCGCGAGTCGATGCAGGGACAGTGGAACTGGTGCGTTCCCTGGGAGTAGAGGTAGTGAGCTCCGCCAATATTGCCCAGCGTTTCGTCGCCCAGCTCAGTTCCGAGCAGTTGGAAAGCCATCGCGAGGCTGGCCGCCGCCTGATCGCGGCCAAAGACATCCTCTTTGCTCAATTGGGCGACGATCTGTATAACCAGATAACGCTCAGTGAGTATCAGGTGCAGCAGCGTTTCCTTGATTTGGTGCAGCAGGCCGGGCTGGTGATGAAGGATCTGCCGCTGGTAGCGGTTAACGCCAATAGTGGCAATCCTCACTATGAGCCGACGAGCCAGAAGCATAGCCCCATCCAACGTGGTGACCTCGTGCTCTTCGATTTCTGGGCGCACCTGCCTCAACATGGCGCTGTCTTCGCCGACTACACCTGGATGGCCTTCGCAGGCACGCGTGATGAGATTCCAACACACCAGCGCGAGGTGTTTGAGATTGTGCGCCGCGCTCGTGATACCGGCATTACTTATGTGCGAGAACGCCTAGCCGAAGGCATGCGTGTTGAGGGACGGCAGGTTGACGATGTGGTGCGTACCCTCATCGAGGACGCTGGCTATGGCGACTGCTTCATTCACCGCACAGGGCATAGCATCACGCAGGTTGATCATGGTGATGGAGCCAACCTGGACAACTTCGAGACGCAGGATACACGCGTGCTGCTGCCCAACACCTGCTGTTCTGTAGAACCCGGTATCTACTTGCCCGCATTTGGCATCCGTAGCGAAGTAAATATGCTTCTGCTGGAGCGCGACGTAGAAGTTACAGGCGTGCCCGTACAAGAAGAGATAACTGCATTGTTAACATAAGCCCAAGTGGTTCTCTAAAACGTCTGTAATCTCTTGACGTTCGCACTCATTTGGCCTGCAGTAGGAGCATACTTTCGGAGATGCGTGCCCCAAAAGTTCCTATTCATGATCATTTTGTCTATCCCAAGTTGTGTACCGTGCCTATGAAATCAGTTACGTACAACTCGCTCTCTCATCAAGCGTATACAGGATAAAAGCATTCATATTGTATCCAGTAAAAGCGAGGGAGAACATCTTATGAGCGGTGAATGGGGTAAGAACCCACGTGAGGGTCACGATGAAATAGATAAGGGTATAGAGAGCATTAGGCGTATCTTTTCGCAAGGGCAGGGGCGCGTCAAGCGCGTTATAGATAAAGCAGGCGAGTATTGGCAGCAGGCGCAGGCGACGCCAACACCGCATCAGGCAGTTGCCGCTGAGGAGCAACGTATCCGCCAGCTTGTTGATCTGTGGAGTAATGAAAATTGGCGTGTGGCAAAGGATCTGGGTACCTATATGGACCTAGTTTCGTACAATACCGACGAGGTATGGGAGATAACGCTGCAGACGCGCTGGGAGACGCGCAGCATGGAGTCGGTAACCGAGCCGTACACGGGACGTTCAAAAGCAGCGAAAGGGCAGCCTGAGCCGTTGCTGCCGGTATGGGACTACGAACTGCCCCTGGTGACGGGCCTCAAAGCTCCACCGAGCCGCACGCGCCTGGAAGGTTTGGATGAGACTATCGCCTGCACGAACTGTAATGGTAGCGGCAGAGCACTCTGTGCCGTCTGTACTGGGCGCGGCTGGATCGTCTGCCCGGAGTGCAAGGGGCGTATTAAGAAACGTTGCGCTACCTGCCGTGGTCGTGGCTACGTAGCCGACTGGACCCACGGCGAGAAGAAGCCCTTCTTCCGGCGACAGGCAGAGAACATGGCAAACTCCGTCGGTGAACGCGTCGCCGATGTGTTTGAAGACATACGCCAGCAAGGCGTGCCCATCCCCAATCTAGTCGATACTGACCCTGCCAGCAAAGGCCCAACCATTCCCTGTCCCGATTGCGTGAATGGAGAGGTCGATTGTACTTGTAGCAACGGTAAGCGCGTATGCACTGCGTGTGAGGGAGCGCGCATGGCCCTCTGCGCCCACTGTGCCGGTACTGGCAAACTTATGCGGCATCGCGAGCTTGCGCGCCGCTTTGACCTGCGAACCCAAACGCGCATCATCGGTGAGAGTAGCATACCACAGCAGCACTTGGCCAAGGCAGTCGGTGAGATAGTTTACAGTGCTGAAGTCACCGAGCCGCTTTACCCGCAAGCGCCGCCCGAGGGTGTACCGATGGATGTATGGGGTGTGACGGTAGACCTGCTGAAGGCTGAGAGCCAGCAAAAACTGAGCAATGAGAGACCGGACAGTCCACTGTCCGGTTCACTGGCAACACTTCAGGTTCTTGAATTGCTACGCGTCCCCTATACTAAGGTGCAGTATCGCTACTCTGACCAGGACTACGTGCTCTACATCTACGATAGTGAGGGACGTGAAAAGCTCTACGCCGAGCACTTCCCGGCGCGCTGGGATCGCGTCGAGCGTCTCGTGCTTGCCATCTCCAACGACTTGCTGACACCAACACCGGAGGAGGAATCTCCTAACTCGTCGCATACAAAAAGCTATCATGCCCCCGCAGACACGCCGCCATATACTATCAGCGAAGAGGAAGATACATAAAAGGAGGCAGGCGCTTATGCCTGCTCCTTGGGGGCCAACTGCTGCCCACAGTTGAAACAGTAATGGAAGTAGGCGGGATTGTGGGCGTTGCAACGGGAGCAGATAAGTCCTTGCTCGCCCTCTGTCAGAAGCGAAGACGCCTCTGCGGGTACAGCGGGTGGTGGTGGCGTATGCTGTTCCTCTACTGGCTCTTGCACTTCTGATTGCTGCGCTTCTGTACCCTCTTCTGTCGTCTCTACATGCTCCTCTGCTTGGCGAGTAACCTCTGAAAGCACTCGGAGCGTCTCCGTACGCGCCCGTTCCATGTTCACACCCAAGCTTTCAAGTACCCCTGCTGCAACACCGCTACCTTCGCGTAGCAATCCCAACAAGAGATGTTCAGTACCAATATAATGGTGATTCAGACGACGAGCTTCATCGACGGCTAGCTCAATTGCCTTCTTGGCTCGTGGAGTAAGCCCAATCTCTCCCAGAACGATGCGGTCCCCGCGTCCAATAATAAATTCGACGGTGTTACGGACCTTATCCAACTCAACACCGAGATTTGCAAGGACCTTGGCAGCGACACCTCCACCTTCGCTTATCAGGCCCAATAGCAGATGCTCAGTACCAATATAGTTGTGCCTGAAGTGCTGTGCCTCTTTTTGAGCAAGCGTCAACACCTTGCGGGCACGCTCCGTGAATCTGTCGAAACGATCACGGTCACCCTGACGATCTTTGACCCACAGCTTGGGCATGGCGAACGAAGACCTCTCCTCTTGGGCTGGACCCTCCTCTTCTCCGCCAGCAACACGTTGCCGCTGCAGATAAGCCTCAAGGTCCGCCTGTGCAAAACGGTACTCACTACCAACACGATACGCTGTCAGTTCCCCCCTGTTGATCAGTCTGCGTACTGTTACTACGTCAACTCTCAAGTACTCGGCAACTTCTTCTGTGGTAAGCAACGGTATCATAGCTCCCTCCTTATTTCTTTGGAAAACAATATATCATTTAAGAGTACTATACATTACTATGAGGAACTTTGCAATACTTCTATGGTTTTATCAAAACTATAAAGAAAGCAAGAAAAAAAGCGCCAACCCCTGTCGGCGCTTTTTTTCTTGCTTTCTTTACTGTTTAAGATAGGCAATCAATTCACTACGCTTTACCTGGACTCCCCGCTGTTCACCTTCTAAAACCTCGGAATGCTGATTCTTGACTCTAACGACATCGTTAGCAAGCTCATCCTCTCCTAATAGGAGAGCATAGTCAGCACCAGAAGCCTGGACCTGTTTCATCTGCGCTTTGAAGCTGCGGTCGCCGTAGCTCATATCGGTCTTGATGTTGGCATGGCGCAAGTCGGCCACGAGTTGTAGTACCGCGTTCTTGATCTCAGGTGTCTTGTTGAGGGCGACGACGAAGGCGCGGCTGTGCGGCTCGGTTGGTGGCTGGATGCCCTGACGTTTGAGCTCGAGAATGATACGCTCGATACCAGCACCGAAGCCGATACCAGGGGTAGGAGGCCCGCCGAGAATCTCGGCCAAGCCATCGTAACGCCCACCACCGTTGAGCGCAACCTTATCGATCTCCGAGGTAAATTCGAAGACCGTGCGCGTGTAGTAGTCCAGACCACGCACGAGTAGTGGCGCGAGCACATATGGTACGCCATAGAGGTCGAGGTAGCGCTTAACCGCTGTGAAGTGTTCGTTGCACGGCTCGCACAGGTAGTCGGCTATTTTCGGCGCACGGGCAATCTTGGGCTGGTCCTGGGCTTCTTTGCAATCCAGCAGGCGTAGCGGGTTTTTATAGAAGCGCATCTTACAGTCCTGGCAGCAGTCATCGAGCAGAGGGCGATAGTAGTCCGTCAGTATCTCGAGATACTGAGGACGGCAGTTGCGATCACCGATACTATTGATATGAACTCGAATATGCTTTAAGCCAAACTGGGTGTATACTTGGTAGAGTAGCCCGATCATCTCTGCGTCGATGGCGGGGTCGCTCTCGCCCAGTGCCTCGCAGCCGAACTGATGGTGTTCGCGATAGCGACCAGCCTGCGGCTTATCGTGGCGGAACATAGGTTCGCTCATATAGTAGAACTTAACAGGTTGTGGAAGCTTGAACATGCCGTGTTCTATGTACGCCCGCACAACGCCCGCTGTCCCCTCCGGGCGTATCGTCAAGCTCTGTCGATGGCCATCCTTGTCCGGGCGGTCCTCAAAGCTGTACATCTCTTTCTCGACAATATCCGTCCCTTCGCCCGACGTGCGCCGGAAGACCGCCGTCTCCTCCAGCAGGGGCGTCTCGATGCGCCGATAGCCATAGAGTTGTGCCACTTCGGCTGCCGTTTTCTCCACAAAGTGCCAATAGGCCCGCTCGTCGGGCAAGATGTCCTTGAAACCCTGCAATGCTCTATATTGTTCTGGCATATTTCCTTTTCCTCCACATAACAAATGCACGGCTATTATAACAGATTTCGGGTCATGATAGACATGTTACAAAAACACTGTTAGAATAGGAGACGGTCAAGGGTATTGTCCTGGTCACCTTGCGAACAAAAAAGAAAAGAGGAGCGCGTATGACACCCTCTATCGACCCCTTACGGCAACGTACCACGAATATCCTCCCGCAGCGTTGTCATGAATGCAGTGAGGAGGCACTTGGGCGTTGCCCCGATTGTCGCCACAGCTTTTGCCAGGATCATTTTCCTAAACAAGAGCACTCGCCCTGCGCTGAAAAGCAGATGAAAATAGCCCAGTTCCAAGTATGCTACGTCTGTGGCACACAGGTCTATCCTGATCAGTGGTCTCTTGCAAAGACATCGCACTTTGTCGATCAATTTACGTGTAAGGGCTGCGGGCGCTATGTGTGCGACGAATTGCACACGCAGCGTAAAGCTGAGGACATTGTCATCGTACGCGAAGGGCTACGCGGTCATCGCTACCAATACATCAATCGCTACTGTGACCTATGTGCCCCATTGTATCACGTGGGTGGCATCAAGGGGTTAGCATACGTTATTGTTACAGTAGGAACGATTGTTGCTACTATCTTTTTCTACTTCCATCACTGAAGTAGAATGTCTTATACAAGGATAAGGAGGAAGAGGCGGTCAACGTTTCCTTTGCTTCGTAGGAGTGGCTTAATATTGGATAACGCTCAAAGGTATTTTACCGTCTCGGATCGTCACATATATGGCTTTCTCATCAACCATTGATTCAGCACTTTCACGTCATCAGAAAACAATAAACTCTGCAATTCGTCATGCAGTAATGAAGGTGAGTAAAGCAGAGACACACTCAGGAGTTGTTAATCTCCAGCCCTACTATGGACAAATGCAATACCATTTGGGGTGGGTGGACGAGCACTTCTCGCCTGCGGCAAGTAATCCCGGCAAGCTCTTGCGCCCAACACTCCTACTTCTATCATACGAGGTAGCGGGAGCATGGGGACTTGCTGAAGAAAAGCCCTGTCGCTCAGACTACTTACGTCGCGCTCTACCAGCAGCCGTTTCTGTTGAGCTTACTCATAATTTCACCCTGATTCATGATGATATCGAGGATGGTGATGTAGAACGTCGTCATCGTCCAACGCTCTGGAAGATTTGGGGTATCCCTCAGTCAATCAACGCTGGCGATGGTCTTTTCGCCCTTAGTCGTCTAGTTCTCTGGGAAGTGTTAGATGAGGGAGTAGAAGGTACCATTGCAGCTCGGCTTGGCAGGATTCTTGATCATAGTTGTCTGACGCTCTCAGAGGGTCAGTATCTCGATATCAGCTTTGAACAGAGAGATGATATATCTGTTTCCATGTATCTAGATATGATTAGTCGTAAAACGGCAGTGCTAATGAGCTGTGCAACAGAGATGGGCGCGATTTTAGGCACACGTGATCAAGAGACTATCGATCGATTGCGTAGCTTTGGGAGCACAATAGGTATAGCCTTTCAGATACGTGATGATTTACTAGGCGTTTGGGCTACTAAAGCAGAACTGGGTAAAACTCAGGCAGGTGACATCTATCGACGCAAAAAAAGTCTTCCAGTTCTATACGCTTTAGAACATGCGGATATCGGTGATCAACAACTCTTGCGCAACATTTATCAGCAGGACTTACCTATCACTTCAAAAGAAGTAGACGATGTACTAGCTGTCTTTACGCGGACGAGAGCGCGAGAATACTGCTGTACAGTTCTAGCACGGCAGTGTCAACGGGCACGTCAGGTTCTGTCAGAAGTTCAGCCCAATGCTGGCCCTATATCGGTGCATGCACTTGGTGATATGGAGGCATTGGTTCATTTTCTGGAGGACACTTCCCCATAGTAAACTCCAGGAACGTGTAGAAGGACCGTGCTCCACAAGCACTTGCATAAGTAGCACTTCTTGCAACATCAGAGCTAGTTGATAAATCCAGAAAGCTAGATCGCCCAGAAGCTTTAGTCTTAGAGGGCTTTCGGACCACCCTGCATGACCTAATGAGTTCCTTTCAGAGAAAACGATACTTCACGCATTCCTCAGTCTAAGATTAATTCAATTCCCAAATTGTAGCCAAATTTCCTGCAGTCGTCACCAACTGCTTGCCATCAGGGGACCAGGCGAGACTGCGCACAGCGGTATTGTGCTGAATCGTGAGCAGTGGCCTTGTACCCTGTGCCGGGTACCATACTGTAACCACCCCATCGTCTCCTGCGACGGCCAAGAAGCGCGCATCAGGAGACCAGGCGAGCGTGCGTATAGGCTTGTTTGATGCTTGTAGGCGCGTAGGCGTATCCATGCATAGGATAAGACCATCCTTGGCCCCTTGCTGCTGGCAGGTGAGGCCGTTCCAGAGACGTACCATCCCATCATCTCCACCCACGGCAAGTTGCCCGCCCACGGGGGCGAAAGCAAGCGCTCTCATCGACGTTTGAGCATCCAGGTATGAGTTATGTACCTCGCGCCCATTGGCCGCCATCCATACACGAATCACGCCTCCTTGTGAGGAAGAGGCTACAGTCTGACCGTCTGCCGCCCATGAAACAGCATCTATGGGGGCTGTGTGGCGTGTAAAGATTTCTTGGGCATGGTAATTGGTTGTATTCCACACGACAGCACGCATATCTAAGGCGGCGGAGACCACCTGCTGCTGACCGTGTGCGGACCAAGCTAGGCTAGTCACAGTTGCAAAATGGCGCTGGGTAGAACGAGCAAGAGTTGTACCCATCTGGGCGTTCAAGAACAACACCTGATTGGCGGAGCCGCTCACGAGTCGTTGGCTATCGGGCGACCATGCCAGGGCGCTCACAGCAGCGGGGTGTCTAATAGTGTGGCTCACAATGCCGTCAGGAGTCCAAACGAGAAGTTGAGCGTCGTTCCCCCCACTAGCTAGCGTAGTGCCGTCTGGTGACCATGTGACAGTTCTGATCATCTGTTGATGACCATGAAAGGAAAATGCGAGCTTTGCCGTTGTGGGCAGTGCAGACTGCACTGGCGCTGGCGCTTTTCCATGCAATACAGTCGTGTGAGCGGGTGCCGTTTTCGTGAACGAGCGGTATGCAGCATAGCCCAGTCCAATACCTCCAACACCCAGCACGACACTCCCCGCCGCTAAGAATGCCCTACGCGTCCAGTTGGACTTCTTATTTGGAGACGGTAGAGATGTGGAGGTGTTCTGTCCACTCAATGCGAGCTTGCCGTTCCGTCCGCCAATAGTACTATTGAGGTCCGGTATCGTCGTATCTGAGTGAAAGGAGGAGTCAGCATACTGCTGTTGCGCAGTGCCTTGCATTGTAGGAGCGGCTGAGCCGTCTATGACATACGGCTCCAATGCCAGTCTCGCACCTTGTTCAATTCTGCAAGCTGCCAGTGTTGTATTCTCGGGTAAAACTTGTCCACCAGGGCCACGGCGCAACACATAGGCGAGCTTTTTCCCGAAGAGGTCTGTCCGGGGCAGGTGCAGTTCATCGACCATGGCGGGTACAAGCGCTGCAAGCGGC
>Ga0213874_10000152_pt1 | contig 12055 bp, 10 predicted proteins | sample BarmaccomBMRX_R7_FD_160098 | JGI IMG/M metagenome (GOLD analysis project Ga0213874, IMG submission 160098) | Root-associated microbial communities from Barbacenia macrantha in rupestrian grasslands, the National Park of Serra do Cipo, Brazil - RX_R7 | ecosystem: Host-associated > Plants > Roots...
TCCAGTTCCTCACACATGGCTGCAAGTGTGGTGGCACAGCCAGCAATTTGCGCGGTCATCTGCTCGACGTTAACCGCTCGGTGTCGTGTGCGCACTAGTGGCCCAAGGGCGTCGAGTATGCGATCCCCGTAGTCGTCAAAGGCGCGTTGAATGAGCATCCACTCTGCCGTGGTCTGCCACCGTGTGCGGTTGGTATCTGGTCCAGGCGTCACCATGCGTAACCATTCCTGGGTACAGTAGGTCCATAGGCGCTTCACATTGCGCAGCGTCTCGTACACCTCTTCTAGCTGCATTTGATGCAATCCTGCCCGTTCAAGCGAGAACTCGATACGCGAGACCACCGTCTCTCCGTCCCACCCATACTTGCGCCAGAGATCATGAAACCAGACTTTCTCAGGGGCATGTTGTCGAATTTCCAAGCCCTTGTTATAGAGCTTGCAACTCAGCGGACGACCATGCCCACTAAAGAGAATGGTTTCTAGACGGTGGCCCGTATAGTGTGCCCGTTCTTTTTGTGAGGCTTCTATGGCTTTCTTGCCTCGTGCCCGTGAGACAAACACCTCAAGCCAGTCAGTAGGCGGCTCCAAGCCTGCGACATCCACACACAGGTCAAGCTGGGCTGCTTGTAAGAACAGATGCGTTCCAAACAGGTCCATCAGGAAGCTATGCACCTCCTCTACTGCTTCACTGACATTGGGCACTGACCACACATATGAGCTAAAGAAGGTTACCTTGGTCAAGATGGGTATTTTCAAGCGTGGGGCCAGCGCCAACTGGATGCAATCATTCTTCACGAGGTAGCGCCACGTCGGCGACCCGTTGGGTAACACCACCAGACGCGCCCCGTGAAAGCTCAGAGCGGTGGCCTGTGGTTTGCCCTGCTCTTTGGCGTGTTCCTGGACGGCGTACAAGTAAGCTGCCAGGTCCTCAGGCAGTTCTTGCAACGTACTTACCTTGCCTGTTACTGGATCACAGTGCTTCACATTGACTTTGAGCGTATCAATGCCTGCATTGACTACATGGATCATTCTACACAGTCCTTTCCCTACGCAGACAACACAATGAGCAGCATCCCTCTTAGGACACTGCTCACCTCTTCACCCAGGTTCGTGAAACAATCTACTCAGCAAACTGTCACCAACCGCCAGGTGACCAGAGCACCGGATTAGGCATCCTGAGAGGTCACGAGTCGAGCACCTGGACACCTGCAACGTCTGTACTGAGAGTGCCAGGCGATTTTTCACGACTGCACACAAATCGGTGGGAACCCCACGGGAAAAGCGAAAAAAAGAAGCGTTGAAATCGTGCGCTCCTCGCGCCTGGCTCGCGGCACGGTCTCAGCAGCCTCTCACCTGCTTCTCACCAAACCGTGCCAGCTAGGTGAGAGTACGAGGTGATTTCGATGTGCTCACCAGTCATGACTGGTAAGCTTCAGGGACAAAAAAGAAGAAATACACCCCATCTGGAACGAAATTAAACCGTCTTTCGGGCTTTGCACGAGATGAGAATGATATAATAATAGCGATGTGAATATCACTAGTTGACAAAGAAGAAAGCCCTTGCTTACTCCAAGAGAGCGCCGTGAAGCAAAGCACAACGCCAGAAAAATGAAAAGGATGGAAGCCGAAAGACTGCATCCCGAGTGGTTTCACTCTACGGCAGAGATCACCAAACCAGCAGTCAAGCTTCCCGAGAAGGCTATTCCCATCTACAGACCTGAGAAGTTAGGTAAAGACCCCTCTACACGTTGTATTGGACGCTACAGAAGGAAAGTACGGCGGGGAATATAACCCTGCAATGGGTTGTCACCACCTCTCCATCACTAGCTGCACTCAGTACAAGCAGCCTGAGAGACAAAAAGAAGAAACGTCCGGCGAGGACGGACTTGAACCGCCTTGAGAGCCTTGCACTCACGCCTGTTCTCATACTCCCTTGCCATTGGGTACTTCACGTCGCATTGCTCCGACTCAGCTAGCATCCGCTACTGGCATGCGCCCGTTTGGTCGCCGTGCTTCAGTTTCCCTCGATATACTCCGCCTTTCGATACAGTTCGGTTGGCTTGATAACGCCATCTAAATAATCTAAAGTGAATAAATTGTCCAAATTGCCTAGTGAGATAATACAACAGGATCACGAGCATGTCAATACCCCAAACTGCCCAAATATGCTAAAATGTCTTATACCAACCACTGAGGAGATCATGGGGAGAACTAAGAATATACCCGAAGGACTTTACAGCGCTGCACAGGCTATTAGAAGACTAGGTGTGCCGCGCTCTAGCTTTTACGATATGGTGAGCAAAGGAAAAATAGAAAAGATTGAAGCTCCACACCGTAGCGACGGCTATTATCGCAAGTCTCAGATTGACGAAATCGTACGAGCGAAACAGTTGTTTATACTCCAATACTCAACAAAAACATCTGAGTTTGCAAAAGCCACACCAGATGATGCACTGGGCATTTATGACGTTGGTGTCAGCCTATGGGGAAAAGCAGGCACACCAACTGTGGAAACCAGATTAGAATGGTACAAAAGCAATCCAGAGATTGACTACATTGTAAAGCAGGAAGGCGTAGTAACAGGCTATATCAGCCTTATGCCACTCAAACATGAAACTATAGAGCAGCTTATGCTAGGAAAAAAAAGAGGATGGGAAGTAACACCCAATGAGTTATTGCCATTCACGCCAGCTATACCCTTAGAATGTTTTGTTATGGCACTTGGTGTCAGACCAGGCTTACAAAAACACGAAAAGTATGTTGTGCATCTATTCTATGGAGCAATTGATGTTCTAGAGAGCTTCGCCCAAAAAGGCATAATCCTTGATAAGTTTTATGCTACAAGTAATACACCTGAAGGGATAAGAGCTTGCCTTGATTTTGGATTTCAAGAAGTCGGTGTAGTGCCAGGAACCACACGCAAGCAATTTATCCTAGATATCAGTACATCTAACACATGGGTTCTACACAAATATAAAAAGGCCATTAAAGATAGGCACTAAGAAAGCCAAGATGCAGGTTTTTGTTGCTACAATGACAGCCAAACTGACAGTCAACACCATTGACTCTTGTTAACACCAGTTTACTTACATGAACAATAGAGACTATTCTCGTGTGCCTATCTCAACAGAGAACCTGTACTATACATACCCACGACAAAGCTTGACAATTCATGGTAAGTTTATGCATAAGGAGGTTGTTGATGCAAGAGCAAGTACGCGTACCTGGCACATACGGGTTGCACGAGATTGAGGTGAATACACTTGAGGCGTGGCCCAATACCCATCCAGAACGAGACTATGTCACCCACCTGGAGATTCCAGAATTTACCTGCCTCTGCCCTCGCTCTGGCTTTCCTGACTTTGCCACCATTGTTGTCGACTATGTCCCTAATACGTCCGTTGTCGAGTTGAAGAGCTTGAAATTGTACATCAACAGCTATCGCAATCGCCAGATCAGTCACGAAGCGGCAACCAATACTATCCTGAACGAGCTTGTTGCCCTACTCGCCCCGCGCTGGATGCGCGTCGTCGCTGACTTTACTGTACGCGGCAATATCAAAACAATTATCTTTGCAGAGCATGCTCAACCAGGTTATACAGGGCCTCGTCCAGAGTACCGCCGCTATCTTCCATCGTGAGCAGTTCATAGTCACTTCACTCAAAGGAGACGGAAGCCATGTCGAAACCAAAGGCAATCGTCATCGTCAGCGGTGGGCTGGACAGCGTGACCTGTCTGTATCTGCTGGGCAAAAGCGATAGCGAGGCGCACACATCAGCTTATCAGCCGCAGGAACAACTATCATTCTTGCGCCAAATGCATAACTTAGCAGGCGAGGGCTATCAACTGCATGTGCTTTCATTCAATTATGGGCAGCGCCACAAGAAAGAACTGCAATTCGCCGCACTCGCTGCCCAGCGCCTCAGCGCATGTCATGACACCATTGATCTCGGCACCATCACCCCCTTTCTCAAAGGATCAGCACTCACCGACGATATTAGCATACCAGAGGGCCACTATGCCGCAGAGAACATGGCCATCACCGTCGTACCCAATCGCAACGCTATCATGCTCTCTATTGCTTTCGCCGTAGCCGTGGCAGAGCAGGGCGAGGTCGTCGCAGCAGGCTTTCACGCCGGTGACCACTACATCTATCCTGATTGTCGCCCCGCTTTTGCCGAGGCTTTTGATAGCATGCAACGCCTTGCCGTAGAAGGTTTCGGTCACCCCCGGCTTCGCCTCGTCACGCCTTTCCTCAACAGCAGCAAACACGACATTGTGAGCATCGGACATAAGCTAGGCGTCCCGTTTGAGGAAACCTGGAGTTGCTATAGAGGTGGAGAGAGGCACTGCGGACGCTGCGGTACTTGTGTCGAGAGAAAGCTTGCTTTTCAGCAGGCAGCTGTAACAGACCCAACGGACTACGAAGACGCTGTATATGCACCACGTAGTCCTATAGAAGCCTGAGAAGCTCCCGCCTCAAAGGCGGGAGGTTCGGAGAGGAGAACCTTCAATGAGATTAGCTATTCTCACACGTATCTTCGAGTTTGAGGCATCTCACCATCTCCCTGGGCATCTTGGCAGGTGTCGACGACCACATGGCCACTCCTACCGCCTGGAGATTTCCCTGCGTGGCCCTATTCTTGACGCCCCCGGCGAATCCAGCGACGGCATGGTGATGGACCTAGATGATCTCAAGAACTTTGTCAACCGCACCATCATCGACGTAGTTTCAGACTCCGTTCCTGGTGGTCCGCTAGCCCCTGATAGCGAAGGTGGGCTGGACCACAACAATCTCAACGAGATCACAGGTATTCGCACCACAGCCGAAAATCTGGTACACTGGATTTGGGATGCACTCGTCGCAGCAGGTCTACCCGAAGACCTACTCTACCGTGTGCGCTTATGGGAAACGGCTAGAGGGTATGCTGAGATTACGCGAGCAGAACGGGGATTGGAGTAAAGGAGTGGGAGTACATGTAGCAACACACACCATAACGGTTTCAGAAATCTTTGGTCCCACAGTGCAAGGCGAGGGAGCGCTGATCGGCAAACCCACCGTATTCGTCAGGACTGGTGGATGTGATTATGAATGCCCTCTATGTGATACTCTGTATGCTGTCTTGCCTCAATATAAAAACCAATGGAGACCAATGACAACTGAGGAGGTCTTCGCCGAGGTTCAACGTCTTTCGGCTGACAAACCCATCCTTGTCACGCTTTCTGGTGGTAATCCTGCTATGCAGCCACTTGAGGGGCTTCTGGATATGGGACATGCGCATGGCTACACGTTCTGTATGGAAACACAAGGCAGCATTGCGAAGTCCTGGTTCAATAAACTTGATTATCTGACCCTTTCTCCCAAAGGTCCAACCATGATCGGTACGCGCAAGATGAACTGGGAACGGCTCGATCATTGTGTCTCTTATGCAAAACTAGGCACAGAGCGGCGAGAAACACAGATATATCTTAAAATCGTCGTCTTCGATGATGCGGACTACATCTACGCTAAACATGTCGCACAGCGCTATCCCACTCTGCCCGTCTACCTCCAAGCGGGCAATCATACCCCCTCACACGTCTCCCAAGAGATTGATAGAGTGGGGGTACTCCGTAGAATGGACTGGCTTATTCAAAAAATGGCTGAAGATCGGTGGTATGATGTGACAATTCTCCCACAGCTTCATACGCTCCTCTGGGGTAACAAACGAGGGGTATAAGAAACTAATAACCAGGGTTTTTTGATGGAAGTCTCCTTCGAAAAGCCCTGCTATGTGTAGCACGCTGAATGAACATTTGACCACGATACTCGCTTCGTGTTATTATAGCGCAATGTAACCGATGTGTTACCGTACACCTTATTACCTCAATAATGAGAGGAAAGTCTGCTGACAGAAGAGAGTGTTTATGTCTGATCCCCTGAACACGTTTAAATTAGCACGGCCATTTGGTCTGGCGAAACCTATCGTTGGTCAACGCGGTCCCACTCCGCTTGGGCAGGTGACGGACATCTTGATTCAGATGGGACTGAGTGAGTTACGTACTATCGCACGCGAGTACGATCTGCTTACAAACGGTATGAATAAGCAGCACATCGTTGCGGCGATTGTGGCAGAAATGCGCCACCCTGAAGCAGTGCGGCGTGTGGCGAGTAGACTAGAGAAGCCGCAACGCCAATTGCTGGCAGCCCTGACATTAGCAGGAGGGGCTATGACCGATGATGAAATGCGCGGACTCTTCGAGCGCTTCTCCCTGGGACTTGTCGGTCAACTGCAAGGGGTACTGGTTGCCTTGCAGAATAAAGGTCTGCTATTGCGTACGAGTCTGAATAGTACTCCTCAACACCATTTCGGTCTGGGTGGCGCTTTCCTTGATTTGGGGTGGTATGTGCCTAAAGAAGTGCGTACAGCGCTACGTATTTCTATGCCTATTACGCCTTTCGATGTACAGCAGCCTGCAGAGGATAATACCACTCCAACCGTCGTATTGATTGAGCCATATCGCTTACTAGCTGATCTCTTACTTGTGGCACGTGCGCTAGATGGCTATCGGCTTAACCATGACGAAGAGCGAGATGCACGCAGTACACTGATGTATGCTTCCACTATCTCGGCGCTGCCGAACACCACCGGCTCAGCTTCGCCCGATGGCTCTACTGCTCTGCCTCCTCCTGCCAACATGCCTTCGGCATCCATGCTGTCGTCGCTGCTGGCTAGTGTGGAGTACACACCAGCATTTCTACGTTTTGCTGTGGGTCTACTGCGCCTGACCGATATTCTGCACAGGGATGATAGTGGCGCTCCCATTCTGCGTGTCTTGCCCAATGCTGCCCAGTTGTTGCTGAGTTCTACACATATGGAGATACTACGAGAACTCTTTGAAGTGTGGTTAACACATGCTTCCTATGAAGGCCTGTTCGACTTGCAAGAGGATGGCCTGCAACTACGGTGTCGAGCGACATCGCTCAGTTCACCCTGCCTACGTCCTGGGGAATTGGAAGCAGAGAATAGTGAGGCGCGACAGTCACTCGTTGCCCTACTGGCTCAGGCTCCCCGTGGTCAATGGATAAACTTCGCTGCATTTGCACGTTTTATCTATCGCTTGAACCCCCTGTTTCTGCAGAAGCGGCAACCTCTCTTCTCGGCACCACACTGGTGGTTGGAGCAAGAAGAAAGATCTCCACTGCGTCCGACCCAGTTAAATGACTGGCTACAGGCAGAGGGTCATTATCTCGCCCATCTTGTACGCGGACCATTACATTGGTGGGGAATATGTGACATTGCGTTGTCTCAAGATAGCCAGTTGCTCGCCTTCCGCCTTACTCCTTTTGCCGACTTATTATTTGATGGGTTCGAAGCTGAAGATATTTTCTACTATGACCCGCCTATGCCCGCTGATACGTTAGAAATAGTGAATACTGAAGAAATATTAGTATGTTGCCATCTAGGAGCATGGCCGATCGTCGAATTAATGGAGGTATTCGCCGAGGCGGTAGGGGTGCGTGCCGGTCGCCTCTGCTATCGCTTGACGCCGAAGGCTTTCAGTAATGCGCTAAGCCGAGGGCATCGTCCTACCAAACTCTTTGCTGCATTACGTATGGTAAGTGAAGAACGGACAAGTGATGCTCTTTCTCAAATTCTAGCGCGACTTGAGCGCTGGGCTGCTGGTTATGGTCGTATACGTGTATATACCGATGTGACGTTATTAGAAGTGGCCGATGCTATAGTTATGCGCGAACTCTCTGCGACGAGTTCGCTAGATGAGCAAATTGTGCATTCTATTCATCCAACACTGCACATCCTTAAAAAGTCTGGGACAGAGCGCCTGATTGATGATCTCAAGCGACGCGGTCAGTCTCCCTTGGTGCATGATGAGGAAATTTTGTATGGAGCAGATTGATGTTGAGTTGTTGCAGACCGCACCTTCTCATCATGTGCAGACCGTGCTCAAGGCTCGCCAGATGAAAGGGCAAAGTAACGACGCTACGCAACTGTTCGAGCCAACGTCGTTGCAAGAAACCATTCGTGGGCTAGACGAGGTTGGGATGGCAATCCTGCGCGAATTAGTTGCTTGTGGTGGGCGTGCTAATAGCCGCGACTTGGCTTTATATTTCTATAGTGGAAATTTGCTTACTGCTGAGAAGAAAAGTAGTGAAGAAGTAGGGCAACGAGGTCTAGAGTTGCTGCGTAGTGCTCAGCAATTTGCGACTCTGCAATATCCTCCTCCACACCCTCACGGAGCCTTTGAGGTGGCGTTGCGTCACCTACTCATGCTCGGCTTGCTTTTTTGGGGCAAGCAGACGAATTTTGCTGGCCGGGACTACAGCAATGGTGTGCATGACGGTGTGCTTATCGTGCCTCGCGCTGTGCAAGATGCTGTGCGTGAGATAGTGGGGGCCGAAGAACCTCTGCTTACCACGATAGGCGAGGAGTCAGCAGAGAGAGTATACGTTCTGCAACGGACGCTCTACCTCTACTGGTCATTTGTTGCATTGCTACGTGAGGGCCTGACATTGTTGGCTAATGGCTTGCTAGCTCGTGCAGCGCTGAGACAAATCACAGAACATATGGATCTGAAGGCAAGAAATGAGCAGGTGCGGACCGAGAGCGATGTGCCGAGCCTGTTGTTCATTCGGCTGCTGTTGATGAAACTAGGGCTGCTGCAGCAGAAAGAGGGAACACTATGTGCAGCCCCTGCTGAGTCGTTTTTCTCCTTGCCGCTGTTAGAGCGTGCGCGCCGCTGCTACCGTTTATGGTTAGATACTTCCTTCTGGAATGAATTACTCTATATCCCAGAGATGGTTGTTCGTCCAGCCCTGCCACCGCTCGAAGCAGCCCATGAAGAGGTCTTGTCTGCCCGCAAAGCCGTTATGGAGCGCCTCGCCCACGAGCGAGTAGGTGAGTGGCACAACATCGCAACCTTTATTGCTCGCACGAAGCTCTATGCACCCTACTTGCTCTTTCCTCGCCAGTATGGATCTCGTGCAGAGCGCTACTCAAGTGGCAGTAATCCTTATGGTCTGGATTTCCGTTTAAAGCGTGGTTGGCTCACTCATCGCGAAGGCTGGCACATGGTCGAAGGGGGCTTCATTCGCACTATGCTCATCGGTCCATTGTACTGGTTGGGAGTAGTCGAGGTCGATCAGGAAGAGGCTCCTACGCGCTTTCGCTTTGCTCACCGCGGATCGCTGGTCATCAGCGATAGGCCGTTGGAGAAGGAAGAAGTTTCCTGGGGTCGACTGGTTGTGCAGCCCAATTTTGAGGTGGTCGCCCTTGCACCTGTTTCCGAGGAGCTACTCGTGCGCCTTGACCGTTTCGCCGAGCGCATCAGCCTGGAGCATATCGCACAGTATCGTTTGACAAAGGCAAGTGTGACACGAGCTATCCAGATCGGGCTACACGCGGATACTATCCAGAAGGAGCTAGAGAGTGCCGCCGGTGACGAAATTCCACAGAATGTGCAGTATTCCCTGGTAGAGTGGGAGCGCCAGGCACGCAGGATCGAGGTCTGGCAGGGAGCCTCACTGCTCGAAGTGGACGATCCGGCCTTACTGGATGCACTTATGGCCGATGAGTGGACGCGTTCATTAGTGGGACGCCGCTTTACCCCTACGCTAGCAGAGGTGGCTCCGCGCCGGCTTTTAAAGCTGCAAGAGTTTCTCTGGCAGCATAATTATCTCCCTACTGTAGTTTCTGCGCCTGCACAGGATGTCATAACGGAACATAGCCAACCCTTCATGCGCGAAGCCCAGTGGCATCTGCGCGAAGACGGCCTATTACAGCCACTCTATCCCGTGCTCGATCTCTATCTCGTCGCAAAAATGCACAGATTTAGTCAGCCCGCCGAACAGCCTGGCTGGTGGAAGATCACTCCTTCATCGCTGCAACGTGGCCTGCAAGCGGGCCTCTCGCTTGACTCTATCGTACACTTCTTACAAGCTTACTGCGAAGAGGGGGTGCCGCCTTCACTGCTCATTCGCCTCAAACTGTGGGGAGGTGGCTACGAAGGTCAGCAGGATATTTATGTGGAACGTGCCCCTCTGTTGCGCCTGTCCGAGCAGGTGCTAGGGGATCTGCGGCAGGACACTGAGCTTGCTGCCTTGCTTAGCTCAGAAGTCGAGTTGGGACAACATCTCGTACGTGTGAGCTTAGAAAATATAGAGCGAGTTCTGGCACTATTACGCGAACGTGGTTTCACTTTGGACTGATGAGCTATCTTCCGTGAAACTCCCCTTTGCGCTTCTGGATGAAGGCTCTCATACCCTCGTGGGTATCTTCAGTAGTGAACAGTAAGAAGAAATTCTTGCGCTCTATTTCCAGTCCCTCTTCGAGTGGAGTCTCGAAGGCGGCTAAGACAGCCTCCTTAGCAAGGCGAACTGCGATGGGAGGCTGTGCGGCTACTGTTTTCGCCATCTTGACAGCCTCTTTGAGATACTCACCCTGGGGGACAACGCGGTTCACGAGTCCATGAGCCGCCATCTCCTGCGCACTGATCTGGATGCCCGTGAGCACCATCTCCATGGTGCGATACTTACCAAGAGTGCGGGCGAGCCGTTGTGTGCCACCGGCACCAGGAATCAACCCGAGTAGAATCTCGGGCTGCCCAAAGCGCGCATTCTCTGATGCGACGATCATATCGCAGTGCATCGCCAGTTCACAGCCACCGCCAAGAGCATAGCCATCAACGGCGGCAATCATCGGTGTGGCAGTACGGCGAATGCGCTCCCAGGCTTCAAAACCTCCCAGCATCATATCAATAAGAGATTTGTTGACCATCTCCTTGATATCAGCGCCTGCTGCGAAAGCCTTTTCGCCCGCTCCTGTGATGACGATGCAGCGAATCGTCTCATCGCGATCTAGTTGTTCCAGCGCAGTGGCCAGTTCAGCGACAAGCTGGTGATTAAGCGCGTTTAACTGCTTGGGACGGTTCAACGTGACGATGCCCACAGCTTCATCGCGTTCAACGAGAATATACTGGTACTCTGACATGATTCCTCCTCATAAAAGGACTACTATCAAACGACGCCTTTAATAATGAGTGTTAATGGCATATTTCCATTCAGCACACCTCCTAGACATACATCCGCATCTATCTTCAACTGAGTAAATCTCACTTTACCTTCCAGAGCTTTATTGATCGCTGTATTGATCAAGGTCGCGATTTGTTTCTGAAGGGTGCCAGGTAAACGGGTCGCTGACAAAGACGGAGAAGAGAAGGTCAGCGCTAACACGTCTACGAGCAGCATACCATTTGCTAGGCTCGGGGCAAAGATGACGTCTACCCCGACGGGCAATGGAGAGGCGAGGTCCAAGGCAATAGCAATGCTAACATCTTCTACACCAACTTGCGGTTTGATGACCGCTTTTCCCTCTACTGGTATGACCGCTTCCTCCACTTGCAGCTTTGCTGCAAAAACAATAGTACTCTTCTCGGTGCTCATCTGCAGGTCGTGCAGTGCCATGTGAGCATTCAGTTGGATGCTATCGAAGGTTCCTGTGATTCCAGCGAGAGATGTTGCGGGAAGAGCAAGAGAAATATTCATTATAGTGTCCTCCTAACACATGTCACACGGATCGTGGGGCCAATCTCTAACTGAGTGATGGCAACCTTGCCTGCTAGGGTATTCTGTATCAACGTGTTAATCCTGCTGGCGATGGTAGCTTGGAAAATTTTAATGGCAGGCTTGACCAGGAGAGAGAGCGCTAAACCCGTCATGATATTGATATCCAAGTCACGTATCACCACGCTGCCATTGGTTACATAGGGCTGAAAGGTGACTGTCGCCTTGGAACTCGTGAGGCCCGACACCTCGACATCCGCATGAATAACAATATTGCTGCCCTCGACGTTTACTTTTATGTGCTGTAGTGTCATCAGACGCCCACCTATGATGGGTACATTGGTGGGTATGACTATTTCCTGTACAGTACTACTTAATGTTGTCAGAGAGGCGACAGGTATGTCAAACTGTAGAAGCATTATTTTCTCCTGTTTATGAGTTATTCTCTATTCTATCATCCTAGCATAGCCCAAAACGGCACTACTCATGCGTTTAT
>Ga0213874_10000153_pt1 | contig 12038 bp, 14 predicted proteins | sample BarmaccomBMRX_R7_FD_160098 | JGI IMG/M metagenome (GOLD analysis project Ga0213874, IMG submission 160098) | Root-associated microbial communities from Barbacenia macrantha in rupestrian grasslands, the National Park of Serra do Cipo, Brazil - RX_R7 | ecosystem: Host-associated > Plants > Roots...
CTCAGCGCGCTCGTCTGCCGGCACGTGACTCCGCAAGACAAGGGTGCGCTGATCGAACTGCTCGCCGAGTACTACGACGTCGTCCGGCCCCGGCCGCTCCCGCTCGCGCAAGCGACAGGGAGCCGGGCTCCTGCCGCCCCAATAAGCGAACCGGGCCCGACGCGATCCCATCGTCGATGCGGCAGCCGCCGGCGAGAAGGTCCCGCTTGGGCCTGCTTTGACCGCGTCGTCCGCACGCCCCCGCGGGCGTCCGGCTGAATCTGCCGCGGCTGCCTATGTATGGATCTGGGTAGGTTCCGCCAACTTCCGCAGTCGCTCGCGGCGTTAAGGCGGAGGGACCTGCACGGGGAAGGCGATCGCGGCGTGTCCCCCGCGACCCGCCTGTCGGCTCGGATGCCGGAACGTTTCCGCTTCGGGCAGCCGGGTAGCGACGTTCTGGCCCCCGACTCGAAGGGAGCAGCAACGCTCACGGTTTCCCCGATCGCCGCGGAGGCGCTAGACAACCTCCTGCAGAATCCCGAAGTACGCGGCGACGACGGACTGCGCATCGGCACCGCCAGCGAGTCCGACTTCGGCATCGAGATCTGCCCTGAGCCCGCGTCTGGTGATCAGGTCATCGAGGAGGGTGGCGCGCGCGTGTTCGTCGTCGACCGCGAGGCGGCCCCGACGCGCGAAGGCGTCGAGCTTCAACCGCAGCGGGAAAATAGTCAGCGGAAGGGCCAGGAGTCACGGACAGCCGCGCGCCGCGGGTTAGATCACGCCGGTCCGGGCGGGGGTGCGCGAACGGTCGTCCGAGCAGGAACAGTATGTTCCCGGCGGTACTCGAAGGCATCGATGTCATGTGGGTTCGCCGTTCACTGAGACACCTAGCCCTGAGAGCCGCCCGGCGTATCGACGTGGACTTGTGGCGCTATCTCATGATCAGGCCGTTTGTTCTCGAGGTGATCCCTGATCACGTCGAGCAACTCGATCCCGAGGGTTATGTCCCGGCGCCCGTCGTAGTGGGAGCGGGCGTCGATCTCCGAGAGACCGACCAGCTCACGCTACTTACATCCTGGCGCGGCCGATTTTCGTCATTGTTCGCGAGCCTGAGAGAGGATCCCCAGATCAACACGATGGCTATAGGCCGACCGTATCTCCACAACGGCTTCTATCCAACACCTGATGCCGAGGTCTACGCTGCGATGATCGCTGAGCGCGTGCCGCGCAGGATCGTCGAAATAGGGGCCGGCTTCAGCACACGTATTGCTCGGCGAACGATCTCAGAAATTGCCAGCGACACCGAGCTTGTCATCATTGATCCCGAGCCGAGAGCTGACATTTCGGGTGTCGCAGATACCATTTTCCTCGACCGCTTTGAGGACATCGATCGGACGACATTGGGGCTTGATGGCCGCACATTGCTCTTCGTCGATTCGAGTCACATCGTCAGCGCCGGCGGTGATGTCACGGACCTCTTCTGCCGGGTGATTCCCGAACTCCCACCCGGTGTGCTTATCCATTTCCACGACATCTTTTTGCCGTACGACTACCCGCCGGCGTATGTTAGGCGGTTGTACACCGAACAGTACGTCCTCTGGGCATTGCTCGCACGCGGCAGCATGTTTCGTGTTGTGTTCGCGACGCACTTTATGACTCGAAACCACACTGCCGCGATGCAACAAGTGTTTGGTTCTGTCGTTGGTGTGGATGAGCTTTACTTCGGTGGATCGTTCTGGGTTGAGGCGGTTTGAAGTGATGGAGGTAGGCATTCTTCAGACCCGTCTGCTCAGCGACGAGCGCTCCACTATTGGCCCGAATTCCTGTTCGCGCAAGCTCGCATGCCCGGCTGTACGTCGAGGCGCTCTACAACCGCGAGCGCCGGCACTCCAGCCTCGACATGCTCTCGCCCGCCACCTACGAACAGCTACGACTCTCTCCGCCCGGTAGTTGAGAACAATGGCTCGAGCAAGGAAATCAACGTCAATAGCAACATCCCAGGTGTCACGCAAACCGGGCAGGTCCAGATCTCCACTGCTGCTCTTGGACCCGGGCAGCCCGAAGCGGAACCCGGCGGACTATGCCAGCTTGGTCTTCTAGGCACGTCGTTCGTGGAAGCAGAGGCATCGCCTTGGCTGCTGCCGAGCGCCTGCTGTCGAAACGACGAGCGTCACAGTTGAGGCCAGCGTCCAATCACTGCCCGACCGATCGCGCCGCGACCTCCCGTCTGCCGCGGTCGCTGCTGAGCTAAGGCCTAGCTCTTCTCCAACCGATCGCTGCCCTTCACCTTGACGCACTTGAACCCCTGCGCTCGGTAGAGAGCGGCCTTCTTCTTGGTGCAGAATTCGCCGGCATGATAGGCCTTCGTCGCCGCCGACGGCTTCGCCGTGGACGCGCTGGTCGTCTTTTTGCTGCTCGAGCCGCAGCCGGCCGCTCCAATGGCTACACCCACGACCGCGACGGACAGCGCTCGCCGGATTTCGTTGGACATCACCCAGACCCTGCATCAACTCGACCCGCTCCCACTACCCACCGCCGAGGCTTGTAACCGCTCAGCGGCCTCGGCGGGCCTGCCTGAGCCAGCGCCGCCCGATGGTATTTCGCGCCCCCTGCGCGGCCTCGGAGCGCATGGCGGCGAGCGCCACCAGTGCAAGGAATGGCTCCTCTCCACGGGATGTGACCTGATCGCGGGGCTAGTCAACGGCATCACCGCCGCGTGGCCGGCGGGGAACCGCGCCCCTGAGCTCCCGGTGACCGCCGCCGGGGGTGAGAGCGTGTTCGCTCACGCAGGTCGATCCCCGTCCCGGGGTCGCGGCAGGTCACGGGCCGCTCGCGTTCGGACGAAGCTCCGCCTGAGATGAGACTGCTCGATCCGCCGCTCTCAGAACCGGAACGCTGTACGTCGCTCGTGTGCGATGCCTGACTCGCGCACCGTCCACCCGTGGTCAACACCAGCGTCTCCGGGCTCTCGCCACTGCTCGTGTCGCGGAAATGGGCGGCTTGGTGGTAAGTGCAGCCACGCTGATCTCCAGGGCGATAACGGTGCTCATGCACACCGACGGCGGCCCAGGTCTTCGAGCACGGTCGACGTTCGGCTGACGCCAGGTTCGTCGTTCGTGGTCGTTCGGCTGTGATCGAGTAGCGAAGGCGGCTCGCAGCCACTGCTGCAACGTCGCCCACGGGGCACCACAGCTGCGGACTACCGCTTCGGCTGACCACCGGCCCCAGCGAGAAGCCGAGCTCCCCGCCGTTGCCCGACATCGAGGGTGGCTGTGGGTCGTACCGCGACCGCGGGGCGGGAGGCGTTTCCCGTGCTCCGCGGGATCAGATCATGATCATGCCGCCCGCGATGTCCAGTGTGATGCCGGTGATCCAGGAGGACGCGTCCGAGGCTAGGAACAGGGTCGTGGTGGCGACATCGGCGGGCTGACCGATGCGTCTCAGAGGGAAGGACTCAGCGAGTTGCCGGCGCACCTCCGGTGTGGTCCATCTGCGTAGGCGGTCGGTCTCGATCGAGGAGGGCGCGACGCAGTTCACCCGGACGCCGTTTGGCGCGACCTCGTTGGCGAGATGGCGTGTGAAGGCGACGACGCCGGCCTTGGCGGCCGCGTAGGCGGCGTTCGAGCGGGCGGGCTGACGCCCGGCGGATGAGGACATCGTGACTATCGAGCCGTGCCCGCGCTCGACCATGGTCCGTAGGACGGCGCTGATGGTGAGAAATGCGGACGTGAGATCGGTGTCGATGACTTCGCGCCAGTGGTCGGGCGTTTCCTCGGTGGTCGGGACTGGCATGCCGTTGCCACCGGCGAACGCGACGAGGATGTCCACGGCGCCGAGCTGCTCGGCGACCGTGTCGGCCATGTGTCGCACGTCGTCCTGTTGGGTGCAGTCGGCGCGTACTGCAATCGCTCGCGCCTCGGCCACCCGGATGCTGTCGGCGACCGCGCTCAGCGCCGCCTCGTCCCGGCCGACGACGGCCACGTCGACCCCGTTGGCCGCGAGCGCGCGGGCGGTGGCGGCGCCGATGCCTCGCGACCCGCCGGTGACGACCGCGACCTTGCCGGCCAGGTCGGGATAGCGAGGCATGCCGCCGGCCCACCCGTCGCCCCGGGCGCTCATTGTCCGCTTGCTCCGGTAGGCGGTGTCCCCTCGCGGGCTCTCTGCTCGTCCGGCCACGCGAACGGCGGGGGTCCGCCGATCGGGCTGAGGTGGATGCCGGCGAGAAGCCAGCGGCCGTCGACGCGCACGTCGATGTGCGTGGTGCGGAACTGGCCGTCGGCGGGCTGGCCCTTGTACGACGCCCGCTGGAGGTGGCGCGCGATCGTCACCGCCGCCTCGCCGTAGACCCGGATCGCGGGATCCTCGAGCAATAGGGAGCCGGTGAGGAGGGCGCCGGAGCGATAGCGCTCGAGCCACTGCTGCTTGTCGAGGACGAACCCGAAGGGTCCGACGAACACGAAGTCCGAGGTGGAGATCGCCTCGAGTGTGCCCGTGTCGCCCGCCATCTCGGCTTGAGACCAGGCCGTCTCGAGCTCTTCAATCGCGTCGATCTCTGTCTGCTGATCGTTCATCGAGTCTCCCCGGGTCTCGGCATACACGTTGTCCGGGCAGAAGCATAGATTACAAAGGCTTCGAAATCAAATCCTTTGATCAATGATGTGGGTTGGTATGCTGGAAACGTGCGACCGATGCGGCCCCCGCTCGGGCTCAGACTCGCCCGCGCAGCGCGGGCCGTGAGCCGCGCGTTCGACGAGGCGCTGGGTGACGCCGGCGGCTCCCTGCCGATGTGGCTGGTGCTGCTCCACTTGAAAATCGGCCGGGCCGCCAACCAGAGGAGGCTGGCCGACGCGGTCGGCATCACCGAGGCGACCCTGACCCATCACCTCAACGCGATGGAGACAGCCGGGCTGGTCACTCGCCGGCGCGACCCCCACAACCGCCGCATCCACGTGGTCGAGCTGACCGGCGCCGGCGAAGCGGCATTCCTACGCCTCCGCGAGGCGGCGATGGCCTTCGATCGCAGGCTGCGACGAGGCGTGAGCGCGGACGAGGAAGCGACGCTCGAAGACGTGCTGAGCCGCCTCGCGGCCAACGTCGCGCACAACGAGCACGGCGCCGCGCCCCGCGTCGGGCTGACTGACCGAGACACGTGAATCTCCAGCCTGTCGACCTTCGGAGTCGGCTAACTCCCGCTCGCGAATGCAAGCGACACGTCGGCGGCAACCGATACTTCTCCATTGTCGCCGCCCGGGCAGTCGACTCACCGGCTCCTGCTTCGGACGACGCAGACCGCAAGGAGAAGTCTGGCTGGCCGGAGCCGAGCCGGTCAGCTGGCTCGGTCTGCGCGTTGAAGCGGCTGACCGCCCCACCGCCGAGCGTCTCGATCCATGATCTATCCGAACCGCCGGCAACGATCCACCGCGTGCCGAGGATCAGCTCGTTCTACGGGATCGCGATCATGATGTACTGGCGCGAGCGCGACCATCCGATATCTCACTTTCACGCCGAGCAGGGTCATCGAGCGTAAATCGCGATCGATGGCAGGATCCTCGCCGGCGAGCTCCCGGCACGGGCGTTGGCATTCGTGCGCGAGTGGGCGCGACTCCACGGGGACGAGCTGCTTGCCAAGTGGGAGCGGGCGCGCGCAACCTCAGCCGCTCGAACCGATCGACCCGCTTTCCGTAATATCGCCGGTGCGATGCCCGAGCTTCCTCCACTGGTCCATGTCGTCGCTGTCACGGTGGGATCACGAGCTTCGCCTGCTATTTGAGGACGGGACTGTCGGCGACGCGGCATTTGACCAGAATGAGTGGCGCGGCGTGTTTGCGCCGCTGCGCGATCCCGACGTGTTTGCCCAGGTGCGCGTCGACCTGCAGGCCGGAACGATCGTCTGGCCCGTGGACCTGGACATGGCGCCCGAGGCGCTCCACGTCCAAGCACGCGAACACCAAATTGCGGCACCGGCACGCGCGTCATAGACAGATCCGGCCGCCGCGACGTGAGCCGCCGCCGCGGTTGCTCCTTTGTCGCCCGAGCGGCCGTCCCCCGGCGTCAGCAAGCGACGTCTGCTCTCCTGGCGCCCGGCCGACCCAAGGGAGAAGCGCGGGATAGCGCTCGTCCAATCCGGTAATGGCTTGAGGCCTATCTCACGAAGGATCGCGCCAAGGTCGACCCACGGCTTTCGGACGCCGCGACAGGCCTCACAACTTGGTCATGGTTGCCCGGAGTGGTTGCGCGGTCGACAAAAAACCGGATCGGGTCCAGTAAAAGTTGACGAAACAAACCCCGTATGCAGGCAAAACAGGAACGCCCCCGGCAGGACTCGAACCTGCGACCCACGGCTTAGAAGGCCGTCGCTCTATCCAGCTGAGCTACGGGGGCCCTGAGGGGCACTGTAGACCCGACTGGCGCCTCGGGACGCGCGGCAGAGCGGCGTTCCCCACGGGTGCGAATCTGGGCTCTCTTCCGATCGGGGCGCCGGGATTTGAACCCGGGACCTCCTGCTCCCAAAGCAGGCGCGCTGCCAGGCTGCGCCACGCCCCGGCGACGGGCCTAGTGTAATCGACTATCGCGGGCGGCCAAGGCCCGTGAGGGCGCGGTCGCGCGCTCGCCGTCGCCGCACCGCTCCGCCGGACGGGGTCGAGTAGCCTCCGCCGCCGGGATGGCCACGATCGAGCCCCTACGCGCGCTGCACTACGACCTCGGCCGGGTCGGACGCCTTCAGGACGTCGTCGCCCCGCCGTACGACGTGATCGACGCCGAGGAGCGTGCGGCGCTCGAGCGCCGCTCGCCGTTCAACGTCGTGCGGCTCGACCTCCCTGCCGGGCCCGACCCGTATGCGTCGGCCGCGGCCCAGCTCGCGGACTGGCGGCGGACCGGCGCCGTCGTCGAGGACGAGGAGCCGGCGGTGTGGGTCCTGTCGCAGGACTACCGCGGTCCGGACGGCCGCGCGCGCAGCCGGCATGGGTTCCTCGCGCGCGCGCGGGTGGAGGACTACGGCCCCGGCAGGATCCGCCCGCACGAGCGCACCCATCCCGGACCCAAGGAGGATCGCCTGAAGCTCACGCGGGCGACGCGCGCGAACCTGTCGCCGATCTTCGCGCTGTACTCCGATCGCGACGGCAGCTCGCGGGAGGTCCTCGCCGCGGCGAGCGACGGAGAGCCATGGGCGTCGACCCGCGACGACGACGGGACGGTCAACCGGATCTGGCGGCTCGCCGACCCGGTGGCGATCGAGCGCCTCAAGGACACGCTGGGCTCGGCGGAGCTGCTGATCGCCGACGGGCACCACCGCTACGAGACGGCGCGGGCCTACGCCGCGGAGGTCGGCGGTGAGGGCGACCACCGCTACGTGCTGATGTGCCTGGTGGCGCTGGAGGATCCCGGCCTCACGATCTTCCCCACCCACCGGCTGCTGCGCGGACTGAGCCCCGAGCAACAGGAGGCGCTGGCGACCGCGATCCGGCGCGACTTCGAGATCGAGGCGCTCGGGACGACGGCGGAGCTGGCCCCGGCCTACGGCGAGGAAGTCACGCTCGGCTACATCGACTCGCACTTCCGCCGCCCGTTCCGGTTGCGGCTGAAGGACCGGGCGATTGCCGACGCCGCGCTGCCCGACCACGCCGAGGCCTACCGGCGGCTCGACACCGCCGTGCTCGAGGCGCTGATCCTGAAGGCGGCCCTGGGGATGACCGACGAGGACATCGACCACCTGTGCGGGCTCGGTTACGCGCGGAGCTCCGAGGAGGCCCTCAGGCTCGTGCAGGACGGCGAGTTCGACGCCGCATTCTTCATGGCGCCGACGCCGGTGGAGCGCGTTCAGGCGGTCGCCGCCGCGGGCGAGAGCATGCCGCCGAAATCAACCTACTTCTTCCCCAAGGTTCCGACCGGGCTGGTCTTCAATCCGCTCGCCGAGGACGATTCCACACGGCGGTAGGATGCGGCTTCGCAGCGCGCAGACGAGGACACGATGAAGGCCATCGCCCACCGCACCACCGGGTCAGCATTCACCCATCGGATCGACATCCGCCAGCACCAGCTGACGATCGACGAGCCGGCCGAGCACGGCGGCGCTGACGAGGGCCCGAGCCCGCAGGAGCTCCTCGCCGCGAGCGTCGCTGCATGCACTGCGGTGACCGTCGAGATGTACGCCGATCGCAAGGAATGGGACGTCGGAGCGCTCGAGGTGGAATGTGAGTACACACCGGCGGAGCGTGGCGGTGTCACCGCGTTCGAGGTTGTGTTGAGGCTTCCGGCAGACTGCCCGCCGGAGCGGATCGAGCGGCTGCAGGTGATCGCGGCGAAGTGCCCGGTACATCGAACGCTCGACGGCGACGTCAGCTTCAGCCAGCGCGTCGAGCTCGTCGAGCCGGCCCCGGCCCGAGACGGATAGCGCGAGAGGGGCCGTCGACGCGCCGACGGACGCCTCATTCCTCGATCTGCACTCCGGCGCGCCTGAGCTCCTCGACGGCGCGCTCGCCGTCGCCCGGCCGGACCTCGACGGCCCGTGTCGCGCCGCGGTGCACCACCACGTCGAAGCCCGCCCGCCTGGCATCGAGCGCAGTCGCCTTGACGCAGTAGTCGAGTGCGAGGCCGGCGACCCGGACGCGCTCGACGTCGTGGTCGCGCAGCAGCCGCTCCAGCCCAGTCCGCTCGAAGCCGGAGTAACCGTCGGTGTCATTGGACTGCCCCTTCTCGATCACCCTGTCGAAACGGTCGGTGTCGAGCCCAGGGTGCAGCTGCGCGCCGTCGGTATCACGCACGCAATGCACGGGCCAGGGGCCGCCGTACTCGGCGAACGAGCGATGGTCGGCCGGATGCCAATCACGGGTGGCGACCACGAACGGGATCCGCCTGGCCAGCTGATTGACCGTCTCCACCACCTCATCGCCATGTGGCACCGCCAGCGCTCCACCGGGGCAGAAATCGTTCTGCACGTCGACCACGATCAGCGCCTCCATAGGCGGTGAATATAGTCAGGTGATGGCCCAGCCCACGGACACGCTGCGCGACCAGCTGCGTCCGATGTTCCTGTGCCCCGAGGACGCAATGGCCCTCGACGTGCTCGGCCGCACCGACGCCGCGGTGCTGGTGCCACTGTACTTGGACGACGGCGAGCTTCACGCGGTGTTCACCAAGCGCCGCGAGGACATGCGCCGCCATCCGGGCGAGATCTCGTTCCCGGGCGGCCGCCACGAGCATGGCGAAATCGACCTTGTGGCCACGGCGCTGCGGGAAGCGCAGGAGGAGATCGGCCTGCCGCCCGACGGGGTCGAGATCGTCGGCGCCCTGCAACCGACCCCGACGATCGCCACCGGCTATGCGGTCTACCCGTTCGTCGGGCTGATCGAGCCCGGTCGCGTCTGGACGCTCAGTCCGCGAGAAGTCGCCGAGGTCCTCGAGCTGCCGCTGAGCCAGCTGCGGGCCGGCTATCGGCGGCAGCGCCTGCTGCGCCGCGGCGTGCCGATCCGCACCGACACCTACGTGGTCGGCGATCACCTGATCTGGGGCGCGACGGCCCGGATCTTGGCCGATCTGCTCGACCGGATCGACGCGCGGCCGGCCGGCGAATAGCTCGTCCGCGCATCACCGGGCGGCGAGCACCCGCTCGGCGGCGCCGGCCGCCTCCTGCACCCATGCGCCCGGCTTGGCGGGGTCGGCGTCGAGCAGCACGTAGGGTATGCGCGAGTCCTCGCAGAACGCCCGCACGCGCGCCGCGCCGCGCGCGAGCACGCCGCCGTCGACCGAGCCACGCGCCTCGTAGATGATCCCGCGCACAGTGGTGTCGAGCATCCGCGTCAGGAGCATCTGCAGGCGAGTGCCGTGGAGGGCGGTGAGCTCGGGGGCTCCCGGCCGCGTCCGAGCCGAGGCGAAGAGGATGTAGGACACCGCAACATGCTCGAGCGCGGGGGTCAGCGTCACCACCCGGTCGGGATCAGCGAGCACGGCCTCGGCCCCGGTCGCCTCGATCGCCGCGCGCCCGGCGGGATCGCGGGTGGTGCCGCGTACCGCGTGCCCGCGGCCGATCAGCTCCCGCGCGAGCAGCCGCCCACGGCAGCCGCAGCCGATGATCAGGCAACGGGCCACGGGGCGCTCAGGCGCCCTCGGGGGATCCGCCGCCGAGCTCCTCCTGCGCCTGGGCGTGCGTGCGCTCGGGCAGGCCTCGGCGGCGCCGGCGAGCGTTCGTGGCCGCCAGCAGCTGGTCGAGGTCGGCAGCCTCGAGCGCTTCACGGCTCTCGACGACCTCGCGAGGCGGCTTCAGGCCCAGCTGCTCGAGCCCCGAGCCCGGGTAATACCGGCCGAGCAACAGCACAAGCGCGAGCAGCACAGCCAGCGCTACCAGCAGCACGACGGCGAACGGGTCCACCGCGCCGGAGTGTAACCCCGGGGCGCGACCGCAAGCGTGATCGCCATCCTGCGCAACTTTGCCTATTGCTGCGGTTTCTTAGCTCGATCCGAAAGCCAGCACCGATCAGAGGAAGGAGGACCCGTGCGGTGATGGTGATGGTGATGGTGACAACGGTCACGGCGCGGGCGACGTCGTCGCTGATCGCTTCGTAAGCCTGCGGGAGGGCGCCGCAGCGGGGCTCCGCCCGCGCCACCGGGCGGAGCCTCGGCACCGGCAGGGAACGCCGGCCGGGGGACATCGGCGGGAGCGCCCGAAGGGGACATCGGCAGGGAGCGCCGGAAGGGGGACACCGGCAGGGACGCGACATCGGGCCGGCCAGGGACGGCCGGCCCGGAGGCGCGGCCGCGCGGCGGGGACGGGCGCCGGCGACCGGCATGGGCCGCCCGAGCGGGGGCGCAAGCCGCAAGCGCCGGAACCCCGAAGCGTCCGGATGACCGGCCCCAAGGACGCTGCGGCTCGGCCACGCGGCGCGAGCCCTTCCGGCCGGCGGAAGTGGCCGAGGCGCAGCCCCACGCCCGCACGGGCTACAGATGGCCGCTCGTGTAGCGTCCCGCACCATGGACCTAGAACTCACAGACGAGCAGCGCCTGATCCAGGCGACGGCGCGCGAATTCACGGAACGCGAGATCGTCGAGCGCGCCCGCGAAAACGATCGCAACGAGCACTTCGACCTCGAGCTCGTGGGCAAGATCGCCGCACAGGGCTACCTCGGATCGATCGTGCCCGAGCAGTACGGCGGCGCCGGCCTGGACTACCTCAGCTACGGGCTGATCGTCGAGGAGGTGGGCCGGGGGTGCTCGTCGATGCGGACCGTCGTCTCGGTCAATACCTCGCTGGTCTGCTCGGCGATCCTGCGCTGGGGCACCGAGGAGCAGAAGCACCGCTACCTGCCCAAGCTCTGCCGCGGGGAGTGGCTCGGTTGCTTCGGCCTGACGGAGCCCGACACCGGCTCGGATGCCGCGAACCAGAGGACACGCGCGCGCAGGAGCAACGGCGGCTGGCTCATCAACGGCGCCAAGATGTGGATCTCGCTCGGCAATCACGCCAAGGTCGCGCTCCTGTTCGCGCAGACCGACCCCGAGAAGAAGCACCGCGGGCTGGCCGCGTTCCTCGTGGACACCGACCAGCCCGGGTTCCAGCCCCAACTCATCCACCACAAGCTCGGGCTGCGCGGATCGGACACCGCGGCGATCTCGCTCGATGACGTGGAGGTGGGCGAGGACGGCCTACTCGGCGAGGTCGGCGACGGCTTCAAGATCGCCATGAGCTCGCTCGACTCCGGCCGCTACAGCGTCGCCGCCGGCTGCGTCGGGATCTGCCAGGGCTCGCTCGACGCCTCGGTCAAGTACGCGAAGGAGCGCGTCCAGTTCGGCCGCCCGATCGCGTCCTTCCAGCTCGTCCAGGAGATGCTCGCCGACATGGCGCTGCAGACCGACGCGGCGCGCATGCTCGTGTGGCGGGCCGGCTATCTGAAGGACACGGGGCAGCCGAGCACGACCGAGACCTCCGTGGCCAAGCTGTACGCAACCGAGGCCGCGATCCAGTGCGCCAACACGGCGATCCAGGTCCACGGCGGCTCGGGATACGTCGACGACTACCCGGTCGAGCGCTACCTCCGGGACGTCCGCGTCACCTCGCTGTACGAGGGAAC
>Ga0213874_10000154_pt1 | contig 12020 bp, 11 predicted proteins | sample BarmaccomBMRX_R7_FD_160098 | JGI IMG/M metagenome (GOLD analysis project Ga0213874, IMG submission 160098) | Root-associated microbial communities from Barbacenia macrantha in rupestrian grasslands, the National Park of Serra do Cipo, Brazil - RX_R7 | ecosystem: Host-associated > Plants > Roots...
GTGCCGGATGGAGGCACCGGACCTTGCCAACGACGTCGACGACAGCGGTAAGCGACCCGAGATAGGTATATGGGCATGCAATCGCGGGACTGGCCCGTGGCCAAGCCGACGAGCGGCAGCGGAGGTGTGCTGTGGGAGAGCTGACGATCGGAATCGGGATGTCACATGGGCCGATGGTGGTGTGCGAGGCGCCGACCTGGCTTCGGATCGGAGAGCTCGATCACTCCTCGAAGCTGCTGGTCGACACGTCGGGCCGCCCGGTGACGTTCGAGGAGCTGGCGAGGGCCAACGGCGAGCGCTATGCCGAGCACGCCACGCTGGAGCAGCTCGAACGCCAGTGCCGGCAGGTCAAGCACTCGTTGGCGCGGCTCAAGGACGAGTTCGCAGCGGCAGCCCCCGACGTGGTTGTGGTGATCGGCGACGATCAGTTCGAGCTGTTCGACCACGAGAACATGCCGGCCGTCGCGATTTACTACGGCGAGGAGCTCGTCAGCTGCACGCAGACCCGGCGCGGGCGCTACGGAGCCAGGGTGGGTGGACTCGACGACGTCCACCGCGGCTATGGCATGGACGAGCACCGGCGCTGGCCCGGCCATGAGCAGCTAGGGCTGCATCTGATCTCCTCACTCATCGATCGGCACTTCGACGTCAGCGCGGTGAAGGGGGTCGCTGATCCCGCTCGCGGGGGGATCGGCCACGCCTTCGGGGTAGTCGAGATGCAGCTCATGGACGAGCCGAAGATCCCACTCGTGCCGGTGTTCGTGAACACGTACTGGTCACCCAATCAGCTACCCCCCGCGCGCTGCTATCAGCTTGGTTCGGCCCTCCGAGAGGCGATCGTGGCGTACCCCGATGACGTGCGGGTGGCGCTCGTCGCATCCGGTGGTCTCAGCCACTTCGTCACCGACGAGGAGCTCGATCGGCAGACGCTCGCGGCACTCCGTGCGGGCGATGCGCACGCGCTTTGTGACTTGCCGGCGCATCTGCTGAACTCCGGCAACTCGGAGGTCCGCAACTGGATCGTGGTGGCGGCGGCCTGCCAGGCCATGCAACTGGCATGGGATGACTACATCCCGGTCTACCGGACGGCCGCGGGCACGGGTTGCGGCCTGACGTTCGCCCGCTGGGCAGCGGCATGAGCAAGGGCGGTTAGCGATGAGCACCAACGGACCGCGAGCTGAGGTGGTCGGCAGCCTGCTGCGGCCGGACTATCTGAAGGACGCGGTCGCGCGCCACCACGCGGGCGACTTGAACGAGGCCGGCCTGCGCGCCGTCGAGGACCGCGCGGTTCGGGAGCGGATCGCGCTCCAGGAAGAATGCGGGATCGAGGTGGTGACCGACGGCGAGATGCGGCGCACGGCATGGACCGATCCACTCACCGCCGGACTCGGGGGTTTCGGTCGCAGCGAGCAGATCGGACTGTTCTCGCAGAGCGGTCCCCGTCGCTCGATGCTGCCCGCTCTGACCGGGACCGTGACGCTCGAGCGGAACCTGCCGCTCCAGGAGGCGATCTTCGCCCGGGAGTGCACCAGCCGGCCGGTCAAGCCGACGATGCCGAGCCCCTCGTACGCAAGCCACCTGTATGTGCCCGGCGTCTCCGAGGAGGCGTATGCGTCCCGGGAGGACTGCCTGGCCGCGCTCATTCCGTTGTTGGCGGAGCTGGTCCGAGGCGTGGTCGATGCCGGCTTCGACTACATCCAGCTCGACTGCCCGCGCTACAGCGCGCTGGTCATGACCGAGACGCGCGAGCGCATGCGAGAGCTGGGAATGAGTCCCGACAGCTGGCTCGGAACGATGATCTCGTTCGACAATCAGCTGATCGACGAGTTCCCCGAGGTCACCTGGGGAATGCACGTGTGCCGTGGCAATCATCAGAGCACCTGGTATGCCGAGGGTGGCTATGACTTGATCGCCGAGCAGCTCTTCAGCGAGCTCCACGTCGACCGCCTGTTTCTCGAATACGACACGCCGCGGTCCGGAACGTTCGAACCGCTTCGATTCGTGGCCAGCGACAAGACCGTGGTGCTCGGCCTGCTGAGCACCAAATTCCCCGAGCTCGAGCCTGACGACGTGGTGATAGCGAGGATCGAAGAGGCGTCTGAGCATGTCCCGCTCGAGCGCCTCGCGCTGAGCCCGCAGTGCGGGTTCGCGTCGACCTTCCCGGGAAACCTGGTCGACGAGGAGGCGCAGCGGCGTAAGCTCCAGACCGTGGCACGTGTGGCACGGACGGTGTGGGGCTGAGGCGCCCCGGCATGCCCGACGCCCTGCGATCGGCTTGCCGCGCTCGACACATGCGTCGTCTCGGATGCCCTCGACCGGCTCGGGCTGCGGGGGAGCGCGCAGGGGATCGCACGGTGGGGCGGCCTGCTCTCGCGCGCCTCGCGCCGCCGCGGCATTCGCGGCGTGGTCGTCGACGGCGCCTGTCCCGCCGTCGACGAGGCTCAGGAGCTGGGGTCGCGCTGTACGCCCGCGCCGCCGTGCCGACCACCGCGCGTGGGAGAGCGGTCGAGCTCGCCACCAACGTCCCCGTCTAGATCGAAGGCCTGATCGTTGCACCCGAGGATCTCGCGCTCGCCGACGGCAGCGGCGTGGTGTTCGGAGCAACTCGCAGCGCGCGAGGCCAAGCTCGCAGAACGCAGTCCCGGGGGATCCGAGGCCGCAGCACCGCGGTCCCCGCCATGGCCGATCTTGACGTCCGCTTCCGGCAGCCGAGGAACTCGGCGCCGACTACCACCAGATCATCAGCATCCCGGCGCCCCCAGCCGAGGACTTGGGATTTCCCGAGGTCTCACGCGAGTTCGCGCGCGTCGGCAACGAGGCACTGGCGGAGCTGGTCGCCGGCCATCCCGACCACTTCCCCGGCTTCGTCGGCTGCATGCCGATGAACGACGCCGACGCGGTCCTCGCCGAGATCGATCATGCCTGCGGCGAGTTGGGGGCGCTCGGCATCCAGATCTATACGCACGTCAACGGCTATGCCCTGACGGCGAGCGCTTCGAGCCGATCTGGGCGAAGATGGCCGAGCTCGACCGCGCGATCTGGGTGCATCCTTCCCGCAGCTCCGCGTGGGCGGACTACCCGACTGCGCAGCGCTCGAAGTACGAGCGGTGGTGGGTGTTCGGCTGGGAGTACGACACGGCCATCTTCATGGGGCGGATGGTCCTTTCGGGCGTGCTCGAGCGACACCCGCAGATCAAGTTCCTGATCCACCACGGCGGCAGCATGGTGCCGCACTTCGCCGGGCTCATTGGCCCGGGCCTCGACCAGCTCGGGGCGCGCACGCCGGAGGACCAGAAGGAGGACGTCACCACCTATCCCCTATCCAAGCGGCCGTTCGACTACTTCAAGCAGTTTCGACACCGCGCTGTTCGGGGCGGCGCATGCGATGCGTTGTTCGCTCGACTTCTTCGGCGCGAACCATCTCCTGTTCGCGTCGGACTCGCCGTTCGACCCGGAGAAGGGTCCGGGATACATCCGTGCCACGATCGCGAACCTGGAGTCGCTCGAGCTGAGCGAGGCGGATCGACAGGCGATTTACGCTGGCAATGCCCGCCGCGTGTTGGGGGTGCGGATGTCGGGCCAGTAGGGTCAAGCGCTCCGCTGGCACGTGGTGGCGCCAGGAGTCGACACCACCCGGCGTCTCTGGAAGAACGCGTGGGGGACGCCGTTCAGCTCCACGGTCCGAGGATCCCACGCCACAAGCCTCCTCACTGTCATATCGGAGTAACCGTCCCCTCGCTGCATAGCCAGGGTTTCGACGATGCGTCACCAAGCCGGAAGCGGTCGAAGCGAGATCGTGCAAGCCTGAAGCTAAGCTGGCGCGGGTGCCCGATCTGATCGCCAGCGCCGCGGCCGCCTACGCCGAGGAGCGCACCACCCCGTTCGCCGGTTCCCTCGCCCATGCCGCCGCATGGACCGAGACCCACACGGGCGCCGCCGACATGGCCAGCGGCCTGGTCGAGGCACGGCTGCTCGAGGCGCTGATCGTCGCGGGCGGCGCGCGACGGGTAGTCGAGATCGGGACCTTCACCGGCGTCGGCGTGCTGGCCATGGCCGCCGCCCTGCCTCCCGACGGCCGCGTGATAACGCTCGAGAACGACCCAGCGAGCGCCGCCGTGGCCCGTCGCCACATCGACGGGAGCCCGTACGGCGACCGCGTCGAGTTGATCATCGGAGATGCGCGTCAGACGCTCGCCCGCCTGGACGGGCCCTTCGATCTCGTCTACATCGACGCTTGGAAGGCCGACTATCCGGCCTACTACGACGCCGTGCTGCCAAAGCTCTCGGGGCGCGGGGTGATCGTGGCCGACAACCTGTTTCGCCACGGCCTCGCGTTGAACCGGCGGTCCGACGACCCCGGGACGCGCGGGATCCACGAGTTTGGCCGGCGGGTTCAGGACGACGAGCGCGTGCACAACGCTCTCCTGACCGTCGGTGACGGCGTCATGCTGGTCTGGCGCCGCCCGCCGGACGCCGGTTAGCCTCACCGGTCGATGGCCGGAGGGTTCACCTCGGGGGCGGACGGGGATAGCGGTACGCGATGCCCACCATCGAGCTGATCGTCGCGCTGGTGCTGGCCGCGGCTACGCTGGCCGGCCTCGCGCGCCTGGTCAACCTCCACTACGCGATCCTGCTCGTCCTCGGCGGCCTCGTCCTCGGGTTCGTGCCGGGAGTGAAGGCTCCGGCGATCCGACCGGACATCATCCTCTTCGTGTTTCTGCCGCCGCTGATCTATGCGGCGGCCTACCGCTCCTCGACCCGGGATCTCCGCGCCAACGCGGGACCGGTGGCGCGGCTCGCCATCGGGCTCGTCCTGTTCACGATGGGAGCGGTGGCGGTGGTGGCGCACGCCGTGGCGCCGATCGGCTGGGGGCCGGCGGTGGTGCTCGGGGCGATCCTCGGACCGACCGATCCGGTGGCCGCCACCGCGCTGCTGCGGCGCGTCGGCGCCCCCGACCGCATCGCGACGATCCTCGAGGGCGAGTCGCTGGTCAACGACGGCACCGGGCTGACGGTGTACAAGCTCGCAGTGGCGGCCGTCGTGTCGGGAGCGTTCTCGATCGCATCGGGTTTCGTCGGCCTGCTGGTCGCGCTCTGCGGCATCGGCATCGGCTTGCTCGCCGGCGTGGTGTCGGCCGAGGTGCGCCGGCGGATCGACGAGCCGCCGATCGAGGTAAGCATCTCGCTGCTCACCGCCTATCTCGCCTACATCCCGGCCGACCGGATCGGCAGCTCCGGGATCCTGGCCGCCGTAGCCGCCGGCCTGTACACCGGCCGGCGATCCGCCACGATCCTGACCGCGCAGTCGCGGTTGCAGATGCTCGCGTTCTGGAACGTGATGACGTTCCTGCTCGAGTCCGTGCTCTTCCTCCTCGTCGGCTTGCAGCTGAGGACGATCGTCGATGGCCTGCACGGCGGGATCATCGTGCCGCTGCTCGAGTCGGCCGCGGTCGTGCTCACCGTAATCGTCGCCCGGCTGGGCTGGATGTTCGTGGTGCCGGTCGTGCTCAGGCTGATCCGCGTGAACGTCCGCCGACCCGCCGCCTCGCGGCGCCGCCCCGAGCACGCCGACGCCCGCAGCGGCGAGCTGCTCGTGCTCGGCTGGAGCGGGATGCGGGGAGCGGTTTCACTGGCCGCCGCGCTGGCCATCCCGCTGACCGCGGACGGCCATCCGTTTCCCGGCCGCGACGTGATCATCTTCATCACATATATGACGATCGTCGGCACGCTGGTGATCGGCGGGCTGACCCTGCCGATCCTGGTCAGTGCGCTCGGGGTAGCCGAGGGCGAGGAGCTGGCGCGGGCCGAAGCCAAAGCCCGGATGCAGCTCGCCTACGCCGCGCTGCAGCGGATCGACGAAGCGGCCGAACGCGGCGAGTTGCCCGACGCGGCGCTCGATCAGCTGCGCTCGGTGTACGAGTCGCGCCTGCATCGCCTCGCCCCGCGGGTCGACGGTGCCCGAGAGATCGGCGGCGAGAGCGAGGTGGCCTGGCAGGTCAGGGAGCTTCAGCGGGAGCTGGTCAGCACCGAGCGCGCGCGCCTGCGAGAGATACGCCGTGAGGGCCAGATCACGCTCCACGCGGCGCGGCGAATCCAACGCGACCTGGACCTGGAGGAGTCGCGGATCGCGGCCTGAGCGGCGGAGAGGGCGCGGGTCCGAACTGGTCTAGCCGCTCGTCCCCGCGCCCACTGCGTCCAGCGCTGGCAAACTCGGGTACCGCAGAGAGCCGGCCCCTACTCATATCCGCTCGCGGCGCCCGCAAACCCGATTGCCGTCCGGGATCGAGCAGCGAGAAGGTGCGGCTGAGAGGACTTGAACCTCCACGCCCCGAAGGGCACAGGCACCTGAAGCCTGCGCGTCTACCGATTCCGCCACAGCCGCGGCCGCGATCAACTTAGCAGGACGGAGGGCCGCCGGCGGCCCCTCGGGCGCTCCGTGTACCGGTGTCGGGCGCCGCCGCCGGCGGCCGCTCGGGCGCTCGCGTCGCCGGGGCCGGGCACGGCCGGGGCCGGGCACGGCCGGGGCCGGTCGACTCCGCTACCCTCACCACCGGACCCCGCCGCTATCGTCTAGGGGACTAGGACGCCGCCCTCTCACGGCGGAAACCCGGGTTCGAATCCCGGTAGCGGTACTTCGGGAACCGTGGACACCCGGGCATCCGAGGTTCTCTCCTCGTCAGCCTTCCTCGCCGAACGGCGACTCCTCGGGATCGACGACGCAGTCGGCCAGCGCCGAGCCGTCGTGGCCCAGCAGCTAGCGCAAGGGTGGGCTCAGTCGGCGAACGAGCGCGCGGCGTGCGATCGAAGGGCACGCCCGTGTCCGAACAGGGCGGCGGTGAAGCCGGCGTCGCGCAGGCGCCGGAAGCTGGCCAGCGCCTCCGTGGGGTTCTCGGCGGCGGGATGCGGGCCAACGCGGGTGATGTTCGCCGCGGCGTCCCCGGTGAAGAGAACCCCGCGCTCCTCCCACAACAGCGCCACGTGCCCGATCTGGTGGCCGGGCGTGTCGATGACCCGAAACGGCCCCACGGCAGCCCCGTCGGCGAGCGTCGGCCGGGCGTCAACCGGCGCCACCCGCCACGGCAGCGCCAGCGTGACGTAGGGCACCATGGCTCGGCCCAGCGGCGTCGCAGCGCGCGGAAGCGCCTGCTTGTGGCCATCGCGTACGTAAGGCGCCGCGGCGGGCGAGACATGGACCTCGGCGCCCGTGCGCTGTGCGAGCTCGGCGGCGTTGCCGGCGTGATCGGCGTGCGGGTGGGTGACGAGGATGCGCCGGATGTCATCGACGCCGAGCCCGGCGGCGTTGGCGGCGGCTTCGATCCTCGCCACATCACCCGGCGTACCGGTGTCAACGAGCGTCGGGACGTCGGCGCGCACGACAAACGCGTGCACGAGCGCCTTCGGGAAAAGCGCCTCGAAGACGTCGGGGAGGACTTCGCGGGCCATCGCCGTCCTCCTACCTCCGACCGTCGTGGGTAAACCACCGCTTCCGGCCGACCGCCATGCGTAGCCCACCGCTCCGGCGAACGCGGCCCGGCGCCGGACACGATCGACGTGTCGCCGCGCCAGATCAAGGATGATGTCTGACTTCGACTGCCAACCCAGCCGCGGGGAAGGGGCGTGCCCGAGCACGCCCTTCCCACGCGGCCCGAGCTCACCGGAGGAGAGAAACATGCAGACGCAGGCAGCAGTGCTGTGGGATTACGGCCGCGACTGGGAGATCGAAGAGCTCACGCTGGACAACCCGCGAGAGGGCGAGGTGCTGGTCCGCCTCACCGCCTCCGGCCTGTGTCATTCCGACGAGCACGTGAGGGTCGGCGACTTGCCGATGGACGCGCTGCCCGCGATCGGCGGGCACGAGGGAGCCGGGATCGTCGAGCGGGTCGGACCCGAGGTGCGGTCGGTGGCCGAGGGCGACCACGTGGTGCTGAGCTTCGTCCCGGCCTGCGGGCGCTGCCACTGGTGCGCGATCGGCCGCGAGAACCTCTGCGACCAGGGTGCGGGCCTGCAGATCGGGCTCCAGCAGGACGGCACGAGCCGCCATCACGTTCGCGGCCAGGACGCGCGCCTGATGTGCATGCTCGGCACCTTCTCGACCCACACGGTGGTCAACGAGGACTCGGTCGTCAAGATCGACGAGGACATCCCGCTCGACAAGGCCGCGCTCGTCGGCTGCGGCGTCACCACCGGATTCGGCACCGCTGTCTACGGTGCCGAGGTCGGCGCCGGAGACACCGTCGTCGTGCTCGGGATCGGAGGCGTCGGCGCCAACGCGGTGCAGGGAGCGCGCCTGGCCGGCGCGACGCGAATCATCGCGATCGACCCGGCCGAGTTCAACCGCGAGCAGGCCCGAAAGTTCGGGGCCACCGAAACGTTCGCCTCAGCGGAGGAGGCGCTCGAGCCGCTGACGGAGATGACCCGCGGCGCGCTGGCCAACGCGGCGCTCGTGACCGTCGACGTCACGACGGCGAATGTCGTGGCCCAGGCGATCTCGCTGGTCGGCAAGGGGGGCAAGGTCGTGCTCACCGCGCTGGCGCCGGTGACGGCCAACCAGGCCGAGGTGCCGTTGTTCGAGGTCATCGCCTGGGAGAAGCGGATCATCGGCTGCCTCTTCGGCCATGCCAGCCCTCGCTCGGACATCCCGAAGCTCCTGGGGCTCTACCGGGACGGCGCGCTGCTGCTGGACGAACTCGTCACCCGCAGCTACACCCTCGAGCAGGTCAACGACGGCTACGAGGACATGCGCAGCCACCGCAACATACGTGGTCTGATCCGCTATGAGTGACCGACGCCGGCCGGTCAGCGGGGCCGCTGACCGACGCCGGCCGGTCAGCGGCCCCGCGCCGTAGCCGTAGCCGTAGCCGCCAAGCGAGCGCCGAGGCGACGGTCGGGACGCTCACACGCCGTGCAGCGCACCTCCGTCGACCGCCAGCGCCGTCCCGGTGATGTACGCCGCTCGTTCCGAGCAGAGGAACGCCGCGGCCCATGCCATCTCCTCGGGACGGCCGATACGGCCGGCGGGCACGGTGGTGGCGGCCTGCGCTTCGGCGGCGGCCATGGATCCGGCCAGCGACGCGGCGCGCTCGGTGGCGATCGACCCGGTCAGCAGCGTGTTGATCGTGACGCCGTCGCGCGCCACCTCGCGGGCCAAGGTCTTGTAGGCCGCCAGGCCGGCCGACCGCTCGGCGTTTGAGAGGATCAGCGGCTGGATCGGCTCACGGACCGTGGTCGAGGCGATCCCGACCACGCGGCCCCAGCGCCGCCGGCGCATCCCCGGTAGTACCGCGGAAAGCAGCGCGATCGGCGCGAGGACCAGCGTACGGTGGGCCTGCTCCCACTCCTCGGTGGACAGGGCGAGCGGATCGGGGTTGGCGGGCGGGCCGCCGGTGTTGGTGATGAGGATGTCCACCGGGCCGACCTCCGCGGCGATCCGCGCGAGCAGTCCGGGCACTGCGTCGAGATCACGGCTGTCCCACGCCAGTCCGGCCGCCGCGCCGATCTCGGCGGCCGCCTGGGCGGTCCGGTCGGCGTCGCGGGCGGTGATCACCACCCGCGCGCCCTCAGCCACCAGCGCCTCGGCCACCGCCCGGCCGATGCCGCGACTGGCGCCACCGACGAGCGCCACCCGTCCCGTGATTCCGAGATCCACGGTTTCAGTCGGTCACGAGCCGGCGCTCCGGCGAGACCGGCGCGATATGGACGTCGGTGGGCGAGATGTCTGCCTCCACGGGGCGGTTAGCGGATCTGCGCACCCTACCGGTGCCGACTCGGCGAGTCCAAGGGCTCAGCTGGAGCGCGGCGGCCAGGGCATGATTTGCTTCGGTCGCGATAAGCGCGTCACCCAGAGAGAGGAGCCTCGGATGATCGAGCCGTACCAGGCGGTGGGCCTGATCCAGTCGATGCGCGGCATCCGCCGTCGGGAGGAGATCGAGTGGAACCTCGAGCACATCTCCCACATGGTCAAGGCCGCGTCGTGGCTCTCGAGCATGGACCTTCCGGTAAGGCTGATCTGCATACCGGAGGGCGGCCTGCAGGGCTTCACCGACGAGGTGTTCGACCTCGATCACGAAGCGTACGCACGCGAGTGCGCGATCGACGTCCCCGGCCCCGAGACCGAGTATCTCGGAAGGCTGGCGCAGCAGTGGAACGCGTACGTGATCGCCCAGGCCAAGGCACGCCATCCGGAGTTCCCGGGACGCTTCTTCAACGTCGGGTTCGTGATCGAGCCTGAGGACGGGTCGGTCATCCTCAAGCATCACAAGCTCGTGCCACTGCTCCCGGTCGAGCACTCGCTGACGCCGCACAACGTCTGGGATCGCTGGACCGAGCTCTACGGCCGGCGCCTCGACGCCTTCTACCCCGTGGCCGATACGGAGATCGGGCGGATCGGGATCATGATGGCCAACGAGGCGTCGTACCCCGAGAACGCCCGCGGGCTCGCGATGAACGGATGCGAGATCGCGTATCGCGGTCCGTATCCGGCTCCCGGCGTGATGAGCGGGATGTTCTCGGTCCAGAACCGGGCTCGCGCCCTGGACAACAACATGTACGTGATCGGCATGAACCTCGGCACCTACTTCCTGGACAAGGACGCGACGATCCCGATCGACACGTTCTCAGGCGGCTCGCAGATCGTCGATTACCGGGGTCAGATCGTGACCGAGGTGCCCTACGGCGCCGGCTCGACCTGGATTGCCGGCACGATCGACATCGAGGCCCTGCGGCACTTCCGCGAGACGGCGCAGTGGGACAACTGGATGAAGGACCTGACCACCGAGCAGTACCAGCTCGTCTACGAACAGCCGATCTATCCGAAGAACCTCTACCTCGAGCGCCCGCCATACCGGCACGCCGAATACCGTGCGCACGTGGCTCAGAGGCAGGTGAGGCTGCTGCAGGACCGCGGTGTCTGGGCCCGCCCGGCCGGGACGGTGCGGACGCCGGAAGTCGAAACCGCCGACCGCCGGGGACAGCGCGACGACGCGCCCGCCGAGCCGCGGCTATCGTAAGCCCGCCGCGAGCAGAGAGGAGATTCGCATGTCGGAGATCGTGGTGGTCGGCTCGTTCACCGCCCGGCCGGGAAAGGAAGCCGAGGCGGCCGAGGCGTTTCGCGCCTTGATGGAGCCGACCCACGCCGAGGAGGGTTGCATCCTGTACGCGCTCCATCAGGGCGCCGACGACCCGCGACGGCTGGCGTTCGTCGAGCGGTGGGCTTCACGGCAGTCGCTCGACGCCCATCTGGCCAGCGCGCACGTCCAGCAGGTGCTTGCCCGAGCCGACGAGCTGTTCTCGGATAGCGGCGACATCGTCGTCTATGACGCGCTCCCGGGCGGCGAGCGTCGCAAGGGCTCGCTCGCGGCACACGCCGGCGAGTCGGCGTAGCTCGTCCGAGCCTGGAGCGCTCAGGGCGCGCGCCGCGGCCGGCGGCGAGCCGTCACTCGGGTTGGGTGATGATCGTCGAGCTCAGCTTCTGGCGGGCGCGCTGGATGGTTTGGTCGGCGGCCTCGCCGGGTTGGGTGGTGGCGAGGGCGATGGTGACGGGCGGCCCGAGGGCGTATTCGATGTGCAGTTCGTGCGCGAGGTCGGGGGTGTGGTGGTCGCCCTGGGGGGTTTGGAGGATCGCGATGCGGCGGCCGCTGTCGCGGTAGGTTTGGGCGCCGGTGCGCTGGGCGGCACGTTGAGCGTTGCGAGCGGCGCGAAGGATGATTTGGTCGCCGCCGTTGTAGCCGTGGCGGGTGTTCTCCTCGTGCAGGCCTTCGATCTGGATGAGGGCGACCGTGATCGGTTGGTGTTGGCTGACTTGGTGGGCGGCTTCGCGAAAGGCGCGATGGCCGGGGAGCAGGGTGAGGGGGTCGGTGGTGGTGAGCTGATGGCGGGGCGGCGGTTGGTGCGCTGGGGGCGGGATGCTCGGGGTGCCGGCCCGCAGCTCTTCGAGGAACAGTTGCGTAAGTTCGGGGTCGAGGTGGCTGCCGGCGGCGGCCGTGAGCTCGGCGAGGGCGTCTTCGGGTGAGTGGGCGGCTCGG
>Ga0213874_10000155_pt1 | contig 12004 bp, 8 predicted proteins | sample BarmaccomBMRX_R7_FD_160098 | JGI IMG/M metagenome (GOLD analysis project Ga0213874, IMG submission 160098) | Root-associated microbial communities from Barbacenia macrantha in rupestrian grasslands, the National Park of Serra do Cipo, Brazil - RX_R7 | ecosystem: Host-associated > Plants > Roots...
AGAAATAGTAGTAGCATCCTTGCAATCCTCATGCAGAAAAAGGATACGCGTTGAAAGAGAAAGGCCAAGTAACTGATGAGTGATACAGTAAGCGATTTTTTGTTAAAACGTCTCTCGCAGTGGGGTATTAAGCGTATTTACGGGTATCCCGGTGATGGTATCAATGGACTCCTGGGCGGGCTTGAACGCCATCAAGCCCTGTTTGACTTTGTCCAAGTGCGTCATGAAGAGATGGCCGCATTCATGGCTTGCGCCCACGCCAAGTTCACAGACGAGGTCGGCGTTTGCCTAGCAACCTCTGGACCAGGTGCGATTCACCTGCTGAATGGTTTATATGATGCCAAGATGGATCATCAACCTGTCGTGGCGATTGTGGGCCAGTCGGCACGCTCTGCTATTGGTGGCCACTACCAACAAGAGGTTGACTTGATCTCACTCTTCAAAGATGTGGCAAGTGAGTTTGTATACATGGCAGCCAGCCCCGTACAGGTACGGCAACTCGTTGACCGTGCAGTACGTATTGCCAAGGCTGAACGTTCTGTAACCTGCATTATCACCCCCAAAGATGTGCAAGAGATGAAGGCCGTTGAGCAAGCACCGCACGCACACAATACGATCCATACTGGTATCGGCTATGCGACCCTTCCTGCTGTACCGCATGAGGCTGACCTTAGGCGTGCTGCAGATATTCTCAACGCGGGCAAGAAGGTCGCCATGTTAGTTGGCGCAGGGGCAAAGCACGCTACCAAGGAAGTCATCGAGGTTGCGGACCTGCTCGGCTGTGGCGTGGCAAAAGCCTTGCTCGGCAAACAGGTCGTACCGGATGATCTTCCCTGGGTGACAGGGTGTATTGGTCTGCTTGGTAGCAAGCCGAGCTACGATATGATGATGGAGTGCGACACTCTGCTGATGGTTGGATCCAGCTTCCCCTACTCAGAGTTTCTACCCAAGGAGGGACAAGCTCGCGGTGTGCAGATTGACATCGACGGTAGGATGTTGAGCCTGCGCTACCCAATGGAAGTCAACTTGGTTGGCGACAGTGCTGAGACTCTACGTGCTCTGATGCCGCTTCTACAGCGCAAGACAGACCGCTCATGGCGGGAGAAGATCGAAGCTGACTACAAAAGCTGGTGGCAGTTAGTAGAAGCACGCTGCATGCAAAGCGCCGACCCTCTCAATCCCGAGCTTGTCTTCTGGGAATTATCAAAGCGCCTGCCAGAAAACGCCATTTTAACTGGTGATGCAGGCACAGCCACCAACTGGTATGGGCGTATCATCAAGATGCGGCAGGGAACGATGGGTTCCCTCTCAGGGAGCCTAGCCACGATGGGTGCAGCGGTCCCATATGCCATCGCTGCCAAGTTCGCCTATCCCGACCGCGTGCCCATCGCATTAACTGGCGATGGTGCCATGCAGATGAACGGCCTCAATGAAATGCTGACGGTCACGAAATATTGGAAAAAGTGGAGCGACCCCCGCTTGATCTTCCTAGTACTCAACAACCGCGACCTGAACCAAGTGACTTGGGAAATGCGCATAGAAGCAGGCAATCCAAAACTAGAAGCGACGCAGAGCCTGCCCGATTTCCCATATGCCCGCTATGCCGACCTGATTGGCTGGAAGGGCATTCGCGTGGACAGGCCAGAGGACGTTGGGCGTGCATGGGACGAGGCACTTTCTGCGGATCGACCCGTGTTATTCGAGGCGTATACCTCCGGCGATGTTCCTACGATACCACCACACATCTCATTTGAGCAGGCCAAGGAGTTTGCATCGGCACTACTGAAAGGTGATCCAGACGAGGGCGGTATCATTAAGGAATCCGTGAAGGCGGTGTTCGCAGGTATACTACCTCACCAAGATAAGGGTGAGTAGAGATGGCAGGCACACGATTTGGTGACAAGGGCGTGACCATCGAGCGGATCGATGTTTCAGCGTACACCATACCCACCGATTTTCCCGAATCGGATGGCACCTATGCCTGGGACAAGACCACCATTGTCATTGTCGAAGCGACTGCTGGCGGAAAACGCGGTCTGGGCTACACCTATGCCGATGTAGCCACCGCGACGCTCATCAAAGAGATACTGGCACAGGTAGTGGTGGGACGCGATGCCATGCAGGTACCCCGGACATGGTTGGCGATGGTCGAGTCCATCCGCAACCTTGGCCGCCCTGGTATTGCCTCAATGGCGATTGCTGCTGTCGATACGGCGCTGTGGGATTTGAAGGCACGTCTGCTGGATGTGGCGTTAGTCACCCTGCTCGGTGCCGTACACGAGGCTGTTCCCGTCTACGGTAGTGGTGGATTCACGTCGTATTCACGGCAGCAGCTTCAGCGGCAACTGGGCGACTGGGTGGCAGATGGCATTAGCCGCGTCAAGATGAAGGTCGGCAGGCACCCAGATGACGACCGCGCCCGCGTCGCAGATGCTCGTGAAGCGATTGGACCTGATAAGGAACTGTTTGTCGACGCCAATGGGGCATACAGCCGCAAACAAGCGCTGGCTCTGGCTACCATTTTTGCTGCCGAATCGGGTGTAACCTGGTTCGAGGAGCCTGTCTCCTCTGATGACTTGGAGGGGCTACGCCTGATTCGCGACCGCGCCCCAGCAGCAATGGATATCGCCGCTGGTGAGTATGGCTACGATTTGTGGTACTTCCGCCGCATGTTAGAGGCGGGAGCAGTCGATGTGCTGCAAGCCGATGCCACACGCTGTGCAGGCATCACTGGTTTCATGCGTGTAGGTGCTCTTGTCGAAGCGCGTTCCATGCAACTCTCGTCACACTGTGGAGCAGCGTTGCATGTCCATGCATGCTGTGCCCTGAACAACTTCCGCCACATGGAGTATTTCCACGACCATATACGCATCGAGCACATGCTCTTTGACGGTGTGTTGACACCTGTACGCGGAGAATTGCGCCCCGACCTCTGGCGTGTGGGAATGGGACTCGTGTTCAAACGTTCAGATGCAGCGAAATACGCTGTGTAATGTGCAAGTACTCGTGGAGCATACATGAAAAGAGGGTAGCCCCGTGAAGCAAGTCGTCATATGCAATGAAAATGCACAGACATATAGTAGCAAGAGCAATGTGCGGGGTGGAGCGATACGCGCATCAACTATTGATGCTGCAGCGCTCGCAGGCGACCTGCGAGCGAAGGTGCGGGGCGAGGTACGCTTTGATGAAGGAAGTCAGGCGCTCTACAGCACTGATGCCTCAAACTATCGACAGGTGCCGATAGGGGTCGTCATCCCGCAAAACGCCGAGGACGTTGTCGAGGCGGTGGCGACCTGTCACCGCTATGGCGCACCGATTCTTGCGCGTGGAGGGGGCACGAGCCTAGCCGGACAATGCTGTAACGTTGCCGTGGTTATTGATATGTCCAAGTACATGAACAGCATTGTCGAACTGAACCCACATACACGACTGGCGCGGGTGCAGCCTGGCATTATCCTCGACGACTTGCGCAATGCAGCAGAACAGCATCACCTCACCTTTGGACCAGACCCAGCGACACACAATCATTGTACCCTTGGTGGCATGATTGGCAACAATTCGTGCGGTGTACATGCTTTGATGGCTGGTAAGACGGCTGACAACATTGAAGAGCTAGAGGTGCTTACCTATGATGGCTTACGCATGCGCGTCGGTAAGACCAGCGATGAGGAGCTTGAATGCATCATTCAAGCGGGGGGACGGCGCGGTGAGATTTATGCCAGCCTCAGGGCGCTACGCGACAAGTACGCCGACCTTATTCGGCAACGTTACCCTAAAATTCCACGGCGCGTTTCAGGCTACAATCTAGACGAGCTGCTGCCTGAAAACGGCTTCAACGTCGCTCGGGCGCTGGTGGGCAGTGAATGTAGCTGTGTCATCGTTCTTGAGGCGACAACTCGCTTGGTGCATAGTCCTCCTGCACGCTCTTTGCTGCTACTGGGATACCCAGACATTTATAGCGCTTGTGACCATATTCCCGAGCTGCTGCAGCACAATCCTATCGGATTGGAAGGCTTCGACAGCGCTCTGATTGATGACATGAAGAGAAAGGGGTTACATCCCAACGAAACCGAGCTGTTCCCACCCGGGAGAGGCTGGCTCATGGTTGAGTTTGGCGGCGAAAACAAACAGGCATCTGATGAGCAGGCGCGAGGGTTGATGCAGGCATTGAAGCGCAAGGGCACCAAGCCAAGCATGAAACTGTTTGATGATGCGGGTGAGCAGCAACTAGTATGGTCTGTGCGCGAGTCTGCCCTTGGCGCAACCGCTGTCGTACCTGGCCAGAAGCCCACTTGGCCTGGCTGGGAAGACTCGGCTGTGCCTCCTGACAAGCTGGGGAACTACTTGCGCGACTTACGCAAGCTGCTGGACGCATACCAATATCACTGCAGTTTTTACGGTCACTTTGGACAAGGCTGTCTGCATGGGCGCGTTGACTTCGACCTGGAAACGCATGACGGCATTAAGAAATTTCGCTCGTTCATCAGCAAAGCGGCAGACCTGGTGGTGCAGTATGGTGGCTCACTTTCGGGTGAACATGGCGACGGCCAAGCACGTGCGGAACTAACACCGAAGATGTTTGGTCTTGAACTGATCGAGGCATTTCGCGAGTTTAAGTCCATCTGGGACCCAGAGTGGAAGATGAATCCTGGCAAGATGGTGAGCGCGTATCGCATCGACGAAAATCTGCGTCTAGGAACAGAGTATCGTCCACTACCAGTACAGACCCATTTTCAGTTTCCTGATGATGAAGGAAGTTTTGCCAAGGCAACGCTTCGCTGCGTAGGCGTGGGCAAGTGCCGCAGGATGGAGGGGGGCACTATGTGTCCCAGCTTCATGGTTACACGTGAAGAAGCGGACACAACGCGGGGGCGCGCTCATCTGCTCTTTGAGATGTTGCAAGGCAATCCACTCAATGATGGCTGGCACGATGAGCATGTGAAAGAGGCGTTAGACTTGTGCTTAGCCTGTAAAGGATGCAAGGGAGATTGTCCTGTCAATGTCGATATGGCGACCTACAAAGCCGAGTTCCTCTCGCATTACTATGCTGGCAAGTTGCGACCCATGACGGGCTACTCTATGGGCCTGATTTACTGGTGGGCGCGCATTGCTGCCACTATGCCAGGTGTGGTGAACTTCTTGACGCAAACGCCTGTGCTGCGTGATATTGCCAAACTACTGGGGGGTATAGCACCCAAGCGACGTATACCGGCCTTTGCCACTCAGACATTCAAACAATGGTTCCGCGAGCGCAGCCTCAGAAATACAGGTTGCCCTCAAGTGATTTTGTGGCCCGACACGTTCAATAACCACTTCCACCCGCAGACGGCTCAGGCGGCTGTCGAAGTCCTAGAAGCTGCTGGCTATCGGGTCATGGTCCCTGAACAGTCCCTGTGCTGTGGTCGCCCACTCTATGACTACGGTTTTCTTGCTCTAGCAAAGCATCTATTGCAAGACATTCTTGCTACACTGCGCCCGCAGCTCGCAATTGGTACCCCTGTAGTTGTGCTGGAACCCAGTTGTGCAACCGTCTTTCGCGACGAATTGAAGAATCTCTTCCCGCACGATGAGGATGCAAAACGGCTGGCAAGTCAAACGTTCCTATTGAGCGAATTCCTTGAGAAGAAAGCCAAGCATTATCAGCCGCCGCAGTTACAGCGCAAAGCAGTCGTGCATGGTCACTGCCATCACAAGGCCATTATGAAGATGAGCGACTGTTCGTCGCTCTTGGCAAAGCTTGGCCTCGACTTCGAGGTGCTCGATGCGGGCTGCTGTGGCATGGCGGGAGCCTTTGGCTTCGAGAAAGACCACTACGACGTGTCAATCAAGGTAGGCGAACGCGTGCTGCTTCCCGCTGTACGCGAGGCCGATAAACAGACACTTATCATCGCCGATGGCTTCAGTTGTCGCGAGCAGATTGCCCAGACGACGGACCGTCGCGCATTACACGTGGCGCAAGTCCTACAAATGGCGCTGCACGAGGGTCACAATGGGAAGGAGGTTGGACAAAATGGAGAAGGTGCCTCCTACCCCGAAGCACGCTATACTCAGCCTAACCAGCAACAATCACAAGCCAAGCTGTTGCCCACCCTACTCTTGAGCACAGGCGTATTGCTAGTTGGCGGCGTTTTTATCTGGCTATGCAAAAAGAGGGGATAAATGTTTCTATGCGCAAAGGAAGTCTTTCAACGCTCGCCCACGACGAAAAGGTGGTGCTCCAGCATGTCCGTGAGGGACGCTTTCAGCGTAGTCTCGCACTGATCACTGCGATCTCTAGCCTGCTCAGTGGATTAGAGGTAACCTACGAACATTATATTGGCAGCTACAGCCAGCAGATTATGTACACTCCAGTGTTCCTCAGCCTGGCCCTGTTCCTTGCAGGTATCTGGGCAGCCTTCAATCGCTGGGCGGCACGTGTCCTGCTGCCTATTCTTTCTTTGGTCGTTACACTGGATGGAATGGTCGGCTTCTTTATGCATGTGCGTGGCATTGCGCGCAAACCAGGAGGTTGGCGCATTCCGGTCTTTAATCTCATCATGGGACCGCCGGTCCTAGCTCCGTTACTCTTCGCCATAAGCGGCTTTCTCGGCGTCATTACTGCTTTCTTACGGCGTGAGGAGGATCTACCACAGACAGCACAGGCACAGATGCAGGCCACACGCGCACAGCGCTCCATGTGGATGGACGTGCTTCCACGTGAGATTACGAAGGATATCAGCACCATCGAGCAGGACATCCGTGAGGGGCGTTTCCAGCGTATCATGGCAGCAGCTACGGCCATCTCCGCGTTTTTCAGTGGCTTTGAGTCGCTCTACTCACACTACAAGAATAACTTTATGTACCGTATTGAATGGACACCTATCCTTCTAACACCCTTTGTGATGTTCGCCGGTATTGGCTCTGTATGGAGTCGCACCCTCGCACGCACGTGGCTGCCGCTGACATCTATGCTGGCCTTGCTCAATGGCTCGATTGGTTTCTTCTATCATGCACGTGGCGTATTGCGGCGTTCTGGTGGAGTCAAACTACTACTCTATAACATCATTTATGGCCCACCCATTTTCGCACCGCTACTGTTTGCCGCCACTGGCTTCCTTGGCCTGCTCGCGAGTCTGCTCCGGAGGGAAAAATAGTGAAAGTACGCAATAGAATGAACGGCACCGCTATAAAGAATGCAGCGCCACAGGCTGATACGCGTCTACCTGTAGACCCGACGACAGATCGACCGCTACCACCACGCGCTCAACCAGGCTACTATCCTGGCTTCCATACACTCTCGCAGCAAGCCTTTTGGGATGAGGCCACGCGCAAGGTAGTGCTGGACCGTGTTGAGCACGTGCCAGCGATTCGCTTCTTCTCTGCTCAGGAAGCACAGTTGATGCAGGCCGTGTGTAACCGCCTGTTGCCACAGGATGACCGCGACGCAGCGCATAAGATTCCAGTTGTCAACTATATTGATGATCGACTGTATAACAGGCGTATTGACGGCTATCGCTTTGAAGACATGCCGGATGATCACGAGGCCCATCAACTCGGTCTGCAAGCGATTGAAGCTATTGCTCAACACCTGTTTCAGCGCTCCTTCGTCCAGCTTGAGCCGCAGGAACAAGATCAAGTACTTCAGACTATTCACGACGCGAACCCGCCAGCAGGTGAAGACATCTGGCAAAAGATGTCCGTGATGCACTTTTGGCTATTGTTGATGCAGGATGTGATTGAAGCCTATTACGCACATCCTTATGCCTGGGATGAGATTGGTTTTGGTGGGCCTGCATACCCGCGTGGCTATATGCGTCTTGAAGGGGGTAAACCAGAACCTTGGGAAGTCCAAGAACAGCGCTATGAGTGGCAAGCCCCGCCCACCGCACTCTCCGACGTGTACAAACCAGTTGGTGGACCGGGCGGTCATAAACAACAGCCATCTGGACAAGAAGGAACGCATTGAACCATGATGAAAATACCTTTTTTCGGAGAATTTAGGGCTACCAAAACACCCGCACACATGCTAGGGCCAGTGCAGAAAATCGATTTCCCTATGCATCGCTATGCCCCTGACGAGGAGGTTGATTTCTGTATCGTGGGCGTCGGGTCGCGGGTGGCGTGCTACTGCAGCGGCTAGCTCGTGCCGGGTTCCGCGTCGTGGGGATAGAAGCCGGTCCTTTTTGGGATACCGAGCGCGACTGGGTCAGCGATGAGGCAGGCTCGTCTAAATTGTATTGGAATGACCTACGTATCACGGGTGGTGAAGACCCAATTACCTTGGGCGCAAACAATAGCGGACGTGGTGTCGGCGGCGGCTCGGTTCACTGGGCCGCATTCACGCCGCGCTTTCATCCCTCGGATTTCCGCGTCTATTCTCAAGATGGCGTAGGAGTTGACTGGCCTATCGCGTATGAAGACCTTAAACCGTATTATGAACTGCTTGAAAAAGAAATGCCCGTTTCCGGTCCCGCCTACTTTCCCTGGGGCGATCCACATGGTTACATCTATGGACCACATCCCATGGGCGCTGTCGGCGACGTACTGATCAATGGCTGCACAAAGCTAGGTATTCGCGTGTCTGTAGGAGGACCGGTAGCAATTCTCGCTGGCTCGCACGACGACCGCCAACACTGTATCTATCGCGGTTTCTGCATCCAGGGCTGCAAAGTAGGAGCCAAGCAAAGCACCCTGATCAGTCATGTGCCCGATGCACTGCGCCATAATGCCGAGATTCGCGCCGACTGCATGGTCTCACGCATCAATATGGGCAAAAATGGACGTGTGACGGGCGTCAACTACTTCGACGCCGATGGACACGAGCGAGAACTGAAAGCAAAAGTCGTCATCGTTTGTGGTTATGCTATTGAGACGCCGCGCTTGCTCTTGAACTCCGCGTGTCCAGGCTTCGAGAACGGGCTGGCGAATTCCAGCGGCACGGTGGGCAAGTACCTCATGGTACAGATAGGCAATGTCGTGCTGGGACGTTTCGCGGAGCCCATCCGCATGTATAAAGCTCCGCCAGCACATGCACTGACCGAGGAGTTCTACGAAACCGACCCGAAACGAGACTTTGTACGTGGCTTCGCTATTCAGACGGTTGGCCCATTACCCATCGCTTTTGCCAAACAAATGATGGTGGCCAAGGGAGCCTGGGGCTGGGGCATGCGTCGTGTGATGATGGATTACAATCACTGGTCTGCCCTGGGGGTGCTCGGCGAAATCCTGCCCTGGGAGGACAACCGTGTCGAACTGGCGCATGAAACCGACCGCTTTGGATTACGCGTTGCAAAGGTCACGTTCAGGTTGCACGACAACGATAAGAAGATTGCCAAGTTCGGTGTCGCAAAGACCACAGAGATCATGCACGCTGCTGGCGCGCAAGAAGTCGTAGAGGAGGCGCGCTACGCTCATCTTGTGGGGGGCGCACGTATGGGCAAGGATGCACGCTCTTCGGTCACTGATAGCTTTGGTCGCACACACGACATCCCTAACCTCTTTGTCTGCGACGGCAGCCTGTTACCTACACAAGGATCGGCCAACCCCGGTTTGACGATCCAGGCATTAGCAGCACGTACGGCAGACTACCTGATCTCCGAAGGTGCCAATGTGCTGGCTGGTCGCCCTGGTGTAGTCACACGACCACCCGTGCGGCAGAATCTCTCGCCCGCCGGGACATCACACAAAGGCGTCCCACGTATCAAATGAACTATCAATGAAGTGCTCTCATCTGCACTGCCTCGCGATTTAGATTGGCTCATTGTCCATGCATAAGCTATAGCATATATAAAGGAAATTAGATCATGAAATCAGATCCACCCAAAGTTGTTGTTATTACTGGTGCCTCGGCTGGTGTTGGACGTGCTATTGCGCGTGCATTTGCCCGCCAAGGGGCACACATTGGACTACTCGCTCGTGGTCACGAAGGGCTTGAGGGTGCGCGCCGAGACGCTGAGCAATGTGGCGGTAAGGCATTAGCTATACCAACGGATGTAGCCGACCCCGCACAGGTTGAGGCTGCTGCTGCACAGGTCGAGCAGACCTTCGGAGCAATTGACATCTGGGTCAACGATGCAATGGCCTCCGTTTTCTCGCCCGTCAAAGAAATGAAACCCGAAGAGTATAAGCGTGTGACCGAGGTGACCTATCTTGGCACAGTGTACGGGACGCTAGCCGCACTGCGCCGTATGCTGCCACGCGACAAGGGCAGAATCATACAGATCGGTTCTGCTTTAGCATACAGGGGCATTCCCCTACAATCTGCCTATTGTGGCAGTAAACACGCCATTCAAGGTTTCACCGAGTCGCTGCGCGCCGAATTGATCCACGATAAAAGCAATGTCAAGATCACGATGGTGCAGCTTCCCGCTGTGAACACGCCGCAGTTTGGCTGGGTCAAGAGTCGTCTTGCACATAAAGCGCAACCTGTACCCCCCATCTATCAACCAGAAGTGATCGCCGAGGGCGTGACCTACGTGGCCGAGCACTACCGTCGCCAGCTCTTCATTGGCACATCCACGGTCATAGCAATCCAGGGCAACAAGCTTGCTCCAGGCTATGCAGACCACTATCTTGGCAGAACAGGGTTCCAATCGCAACAGACCGATCAGCCCGAAGATGCGAACCGCCCCAACAATCTGTGGGCACCCGTCGATGAGGACCGCGACTACGGCGCTCACGGTACCTTTGACGACAGGGCCAGGAGTAGCAGCTTGCAACTATGGGCAGATACGCATCGGAGCTTGCTAGGACTTGTTGCTGCTGGCGTTGCGGGAGTGATTGCCGCCGCTGTCATGAGGAGGGGCAAATGACTATCGAGATCAAAGTAGGCCCACCAGTTATCACCATTAGCCAGGGACGCACCTTTATGGTCAGCGACAGACGCGGCTATGTCAATCCCGACAGCGACCAAGGCGTCTATGCTATTGATACGCGCTTCATTAGCTTTTATCAGATCTATATCAACCGCGTCCCCTGGCAGGTCATCAATTCCAGTCAGTTAATGTTCTACACCGCACGTTTTCACCTGACCAATCCACTCATCAATACCGAAGAGGGTGTACTCGGACCCCATACTCTGGGTCTGATCGTGAACCGCATGGTCAATGAGGGCATCCACGAAGAGTTTGAAATTGTAAACTACAGTGGTAAAAAGCTTTTGTTCGTCTTAGAGCTGGCGATACGTTCCGATTTTGCTGATTTGTTTGAGGTGAAAGGGAAAAAAATCCTCCAACGCGGTAAGCAGAATACCCAATGGGACGAGCGGGAAAAACGGCTACGCACCGCCTACGATAACAAAGATTTTCATCGCGCTTTGACCTACCAGGTAACGCAATCCTCTTGTGCTGTTGGCTACGCCAATGGACGACTCTTCTTCGAGATCGAGCTAGAGCAAAACGAGCAATGGCAAGCATGTGCCGACATCATGCTGGAACATGAACAACACATCAAAACACCCCATTCTACATTATGCAGTTTTGGGCAAAAAAGCGCACTAGCCACAGCGTCACCACCAGCAGAACCGCACAATGATTTTGCTGAACTGCAAGCGCACTGGCAAGAACGCTGCAGCAACATTACCACTTCAAACCATGAGTTATATCGTATGTATCGCCAGGCCATTGAAGACATGGGGTCATTGCGCATTTACGACATGGATGTCTCCGATGAGGCATGGGTACCCGCCGCTGGTGTACCCTGGTTTGTGACGCTCTTTGGGCGCGATAGCCTGACCGTCTCTTACCAGAACATGGCTGTTTCCGCAGGCTTTGCACGTGGCACACTACGACGCTTGGCTGAGCATCAAGCCCAAGAACGCGATGATTGGTGCGATGCTCAGCCAGGCAAGATTCTGCATGAGATGCGTGCTGGCCAATTGACCCATTTCCATAAAATTCCCTTTAATCCCTACTACGGAACTGCTGACGCGACCATCCTGTATCTCATCGTGCTCTCCGAAGCCTACCGTTGGACAGGCGACATTGATCTGCTTAAGCAGTATCGTGGGGTAGCCGAAAAGTGCCTA
>Ga0213874_10000156_pt1 | contig 11988 bp, 20 predicted proteins | sample BarmaccomBMRX_R7_FD_160098 | JGI IMG/M metagenome (GOLD analysis project Ga0213874, IMG submission 160098) | Root-associated microbial communities from Barbacenia macrantha in rupestrian grasslands, the National Park of Serra do Cipo, Brazil - RX_R7 | ecosystem: Host-associated > Plants > Roots...
CCCCGACCCAGCAACAACACGCCGCCACCGTCTCCCCCACTGGCAACAGCAAGCCATTAGCAGTTGCCATCAAAAAGGGATACCAGCCACCCGTCAACCGATGCACTCCCAGCGGCAACCGCACTACCGACCCCAGCCCGCCAGGCCGCACACTCTCTTGCTTCGGGTACAACTCCACCCCATAACGCACGGCATACGGTCCCAACCACGCCCGTACCGCCCGCCCAGCCGTCGGCCCATCCAGAAACACCCACCCATGCCCCCCCCGTCGACTGGCTTCTAGCAGCCACGGCACCCCCTGCGCTGCCAACTCTCCCCCCAACTGTACCAGCCGCGCTAGGCCATCGGGGCCATCGGCATCGAAGACCGCACACGAGCAGCAACTCGCCCTATCCAGCACATAGGTTCCTAAGGTATAGCGCCCCAGCAAATGGTCCGCCAAGCGCGCTAGCGTCAGCGGAGCCAGAGCGGGACGGTACGACCCATCCCGCTGCTGGACTGCATAGTACTGCCAACACTGCACAAACCACGAGGCAAACGTTTCTACCAGTTCCACGGTGATGCCATTCATCCCCTACACCCGCCCCTGAAACTGCTTGAACACCGCCACTTGCTCCATATAGGCACGCCCACTGTTGTAGAGACCCTCCCCAAGCTCTTCCCCTTGATGAGCCACAGGTTGCGGGTACTGCTCGACCACCGCGCTCGCCCCTTCCAAATCACGCTTGATGGCTTGCCAGAGCGTGCGCACACGGCTATTCACCTCACGCATGCGAGGTTCGTAGGCCCCCCGCAGGTGCTCGTACTCGGCCCGCAACGCCGCTACTTCCTGCTCGTAAGACCCCACCACCTCTTGCCAGATGCCACTCAGATGCTCCTGCAGGTCGCGCCGCCGCTGCTCCACCCGCTGCTCAAGCGTGCCATCATAGTAGGCATCCAAGTAGCCACTCAAGATCGCTTCCAGGTCCCCTGGATGCAGTGCCTCAAGAGCATCCAGTTCCACCGCCCCCTCCCCGAAACGATCTTCAAAGCCGACACGCCGCCGCTCCGTCTCTTTAATCGGCGTACGCGGAAGCTGGTAATACTGCACCTGCTCCAAGGTGAGCACCACGGGGAACAACCGAATATCCAAATCCAAGCCCAGCGTTCGCACAAAGTACTCCATCTTGCGCGAAACAGCCACAGGCATGGACTGGCCAGCGGGGTCAAAGTCGGAGACATAGAGAAGACGGGCGGGTTTGCCCGCTTGCTCAAGACGCTGGACCAAGGCCAGCGTTGCCGTGATACTCATCTCACCCATCCCCGTTTGCAGGTTGGCCCCATAGCGCTCACACAAGGGCACCAACACATCATTCATCGTACTCTTTTCACACCACACCTCCACATGATACGGCTGGTCCACCACATAGCCCCCTACCACGTACGACGGCAGCCCTGGAAACTCAGGTAACTGCATCTCTTTCCAATACGTCGAGTTAGACACCCACACCCGCGGCTGACTGTACCCCTGCGAAGAGGCATAGCACACCACCTCAGGAGTACGCCGATCAGTAAAGGCCCCAGGGTCCACCAAGCGCAGATAGCGCGCCGCCTTGGAAGCCACGTTGAGCGCATCCCAGCACTCCACCGTATTCTCGTATGGCTTGCCATTGGGGAAGGTCACCATCCCCAAGGACACCAAGTAGTAATGCACACGACGCAGATGCGCCCGCGCCTCTCCCAACTGCTGCCACACCTCAGCAAACCACTGTCCCAGCGCCCAATCATTGGGCGTGCCTGTATAAAAGGGGTCATTCTGAGGAGCTAACACGATCACATCCGTGACCGAGGCCCCTTGCTGCTTAGCTACCCGTTTCAGCCACTCGTAGCTAATCCGCTCATCACCATGCATTGCTCATACCTTTCCATCACATCCAGGCACGTGTGCAACCAGCACCGACCACACACGCACCTCTCCTGACTTACCCATGCCGTTGAAAGTGCCGCCATTGATGCCGTGTCGCAAACCACACCGCTCTGCCTTGGCCCTGAGCTTCACGGATGAGGGCCGCTTCCTGCTTGCTCAAACGCGCCACTTTGCTCACCACAAGCGCCCCTGTCCCCGCATCGACTACGACGGCCCCTCCGTCACGCCTAAAGGGGAAACACTATTCTGTGCCCCCTTCGATGACGACCCTGGATTGCCGCGATACCCCTGCGAATAGTTTACCGCAGGAACAGTTCTGAGTGGCGGTGGCTTAGCTGAGGCCACCCAAGGACTCCCCCCACGCCTGCCCACATCCAAGTCGACATCCACCACCGCCAACAAGACCGAAACCACCGGAATAATCGACAGGACCAGATAGGTCAAGACGACCAACACCCGCGCCTGCTCAGGGGGAACCGCCTGTAACCAGGTGGCCCGCCCGATGACCCCAGCCACCAAGGCATAGTTACAAAAAATCTCCACAAACTCAACCACAACGACAATCGGGGCATAGACCCACATGCGTTCACGCTGCATAATGCGGTGGGCCAAGCCACGACTGACAAAGTAGCCCAACACGCCGAAGCCCACGGCGATCAGCCAGCCCACATAGGGCATCAAGCCATCCACCCCATCCAGCGGCGAAAAGAACCAGCGGATGGCATGCGCCGACACCAACGAAAAGCCCAGCGAGGCCAACCGCAGCACCACATGCTCCACACGGCGGACCCACATGCCCCCACCCTGAAACGCCTGTAACACCCCCACACGTCACCCCTTCCTTATGCCCCCTGCGCCATGCGGCACACCAACGTCAAAAAGGTATTCTTGGCCTTAATACGGACAACCTCAAGAGCGAGTACCGTCAATTCGGGCGGCAGTTCCGTCCGTAGTTGCTGAGCCGCCTGCTGCAACTGATCGAGCGGGTAGTTGCGCCTCTTCATATCCTTTAACTGCTCCAAGGTCGGAAACCCATCAGTCAATTGGCACTCATACTTCTCTTTGGTTTCGGCATCAAACACCGTCAACTTGACCGAATAGCCATACTGCGGTTCGCCCGTGGTCTGATGATAAAAAGTACTCTCCAACACATCCCCACCCAAGACAATGGCCCGTAAGAACATATCACCCTCCTACACACACACTACCGCGCCCAGCGATGCGCCAAGCGCACAAAAGCCAGATCGCCCCCAGCGTAGCCAGTAGCCAAATGCACGGGTCGGCCAGCAGAGGCTAACGCCTGCAAGCGCAGCGCCGACACGGGCACCTGAGCGGCCGCCAACACATACTGACGAAACACCCGCCGCTGCCGAGCAGGGGACAAGGGCTTGCCATGCGGCCCGTAGAAATCCCCAGGGGTCAAGTACACCACATCAGCAGGATGCAGCAAGGGTAAGCCTTGCCACGCCCGCCAATGCGCACTAAACGAGAGAAAACTGGCTAAGCCAGCTACGCACTGATGTGCTTCATCAGCGTTCAAGCGCCGAAAGTTCGCCCCCCGACCAGCAGCATCCATCACTCCGCAACCTCCACAAGCCCCTGAGCCAAGAGCGCCTGCCCTACCTCAGGAAATTCTGCCGCCACGTGAGCAAGCGCCAAGAGATCAGCCCACAGAGCCGCCGCCTCATCTTCCCCCATCTGCACCGCTTCGACATGCCAAGCAGACACGTCCTGAACAATCTGAGACCAACGCCCAGCAGCAAGAGCGCTGCCAAGCGTCTCAAAGGAGTCCTGCACGTTGTTCACCTTCCTCTTGCACAACCGCGTAGGGTCCCACCCCACGCATACACACATCACCCACCTCTACCATCTGATAGCCGTTTCCCCTTTCAGAGACTCTCCCCCACCAAGCGAGAACCACCACAGCCCCTCTTACCGCAAGTGGAGATGGGCCAGCATCACCCAGCCACACACCAACACGACCACGAGCAACAACCCAATGCCGAACCACCGTATCCCCTCACGAAAAGCACACACCCCTCCAACCAGCACACACACTACGAGTAGCCCAAAGCTGATCATAGAGACCCTCCCTTCATCCTGGCAACCAGAGGCAGCATCCCAGCCCCCTCACACATACACGCACACGTCACACCACGAAAGGCTACCCAAGTAACGCTCCATAAGCGGCTGAACCTGTTGCCAGGACAGACCACCAGGCCCACATCCCAGCTTAGGAACAGCAACGCTCTGCACCCACTCAGACCGCGACGCCACCCACCCCACAAGAGCATCTAACCCCTGCTCAATGTGCTCATAACGGGTGGGAGACCACCACCGCTCCTTGGTAGGAAACCCAATAATATACAACCCATCCTCATCACTATAGTCAAACAGCGTCCCAATGGAGAGACGCCCCATCCGACACACCCCCTGATACTGCCAAAACCAGTCAGGATAGCGCCGCTTACATTGCAACGCAAGCCCCCGACCAGCAATCCCCTGACAATTGACGGGAACCACCAGCGCATGAGCAGAAGCGTTAAGCAGATCACCAGACACATACCGAAGTGCCATCACTTCCACCTCCATCACTCTCAGAGCACTTTGCCCTCTCCAAACAACACCCAACCAGCCGCCCTACACAGGCAATTCCACCACCTCTGGCAGGCCCACCTGCCAAGTACAGTAGTACCGTACCACCGACAACCACAAGTGCGGAAAGCGCTCTAGACAACGCGCAATAACCACCCCATCTGCACAGCAATACGACCCGCCATCCACAAACTCAACCACATAGCAATAGCGCACACGACACCGCCGCCGCAGACGACGCATCAAGCCCGACATCCCCTCACCCCCTCTCTCTACAAAAATGGCAAGACAGTAGTGCCCTGCTCTGACTGCAGTTCCTGCTGATAGGCAACGTAAGCGTCAACAAAGCGCTGGATTTCCTCACCAAAGAGCACCATTTTGACAGGTGGCTCATCACTGCTCAGACGCGTAAAGATGACACAATCAGCATTGAAAGCGCACTCAAGGCGCACGTAGTCCACCGTCGCAGTCGTCCACAGGTCATCCTCCCGTTCCTATGAGAGCGTAAGAAACTGTGTGGTAGAGCGATCAGCCATAGAAAACATCTCCCTTCTTGTTTGCTCCTGAAGAACGTGACCATCGTTACACTTGCCAAACCTTCAACGGCGCGAACCATTGTCCATTGTCAAGACGCCGGACATAGAGGCTTCCGCTTTTGGACTTGGCTTGATAAATTCGCGCTTGGTAGTTCATGGTAATGCCCATAATGTGAGCATACACATAACCCCCCTTTCCCTGCTCGTTCCTGCGAATTGCGGTGTTGATCTCTCGTACTGTATGTAACTCAATCACCGAAATCTCCTTTCTCGTTTGTTCCTGAACCTTGACCGTCAAAGCTCAGGTGTACTGACAGGCAACCCATCAGCACACCTGAACTTGAGCACGAGCAGCAGCAGGCTAGGCAGCCAAGGAGCAGGAGGAAGAGGTAAGACGTAACTCAATGCACGCAAGCACATCGAGTGCTTGAGCACCCGTCAACGAGGGAAACTGAGCAGTATCAGTAGATGAGACGAACAGCCGCGCCCACAGAGGCAGTACAGCCCAGCGGTACGTCTCCATAGACGCAGGCCCGTAGTACGGAGCGTCAATCCCCCACAAGCGCCCTGTCGTCTCAGAGAGATAGCAAGCCATTGAACTACTCAACACGCGTAATAGCAGAACCAAGTACCTCAACCCGCATTGCCACCCGATCAGGAAAGCCATACGGCACATCCTCAAGATGTAAGCCCACGAACCCTCCATCATCAATGCCCGTCACCCAGGCATACCCCCACCCCACCGTACTCACATACCAAACCCGACACCCAACCCAGTCTGCACGAGCCTGCTCAAGGGCCACTTGCCGCTCAGCCAGCTTGCGCGCTTGTCGCTCTGGCTGCCCTTGCAGCCACTGCCCATAGGTACCCATAGACACCCCCCTCTCACACAAACACTCGTTACGCCACCGCCTCTAGCGCCTAGCGCAGCCGCCGCTTTGCACTGCGATCTACCATCGCCACTGTTGATACAGTCACCCCTAACAGTTCAGCGACTTCACGCTGAGTACACGCCTGTCCGTCTTCCACACGATAGCGCAGTTTGAGGACCACACGCTCACGCTCTATCAAATGGCCAAGGACATCATCAGCCGAAGAGAGATCGACGCAAGGTAGCAGGGTCAACACCGACTGCCGTAGAAAACAAAGTGATGTGTCTTAGACAATTCTGTAACGCATGCGCTACAGCGAATAGCACGGTTAAGGCGATAGAACAGTGAATACGAACGGTTCGTTCTAGATAGAAGATGACGCCCATACATAGCTTTCCCCTTTCGCCCTTCCCATACAAGAAATCCTTAACCACTCAAAGCACTACGGAGACGAACATGCGCACGACGATCTACCATCGCTACTGTAGAGAGAGCTACCCCAAGTAGACTGGCAACCTCTTTTTGTGTATAGGGTTGACCATCATGAAATCCATAACGAAGTTGTACAACCAACCGCTCGCGCTCTGGCAAAGCCTCTAGAGCATCGTCCAATGAGGAGAATTGACTATAGACAGAAGTAGAAACGGAAGTATCAGGTATCATCTCTCCAAGAGCAAGACCATCACCATCACCAGGCAGGGAATGAAGGCTTACTACCTCTTGCCCTTGTAACGCCACCAGTTCCCACACGTTTCGCTCTTTCATCTCCATCTCTTTTGCAATCTCTGCAATTGTCGGCTCTCGACCAAGGAGGGAAAGCAAACGTGTTGTGACAGCAGCCATATACCGAATAGCTTTGACCTTGTTAAGAGGGAGACGGATTGCATCTTCATACTGCCAAATTGCAGTTAACATACTTCCACGAACCCACGAAAATGCAAACGTCTTAAAAGAAGCTCCTTGCCTCTTCTCATCATATTTTTCAATCGCCCGAAGCAGCCCTTCATTTCCTTCCTGCACCAGATCAAGAAGTTCCAAATGCTGACAATGGCGTGCGAACCGATGAGCAAGACCAATTATCATTGATTGGTATCCTTCGACAAGCCGATCACGTGCCCGCCGATCACACTTATCTGAGAGGACACGTTGAAGAAGTTGCTCTTCTTCCCCATCTGTTAATCGGGGTATCCGATTGACTTCACGTATGTACTGGTCTAAAGCGGTTAAAGACGTATCGTAATTCTGATTGTGTATCATAATTTTACTCCCGTAGTACTCTTCAATTAACTAATGTTCTCAAGCCAGCCATTACCGCAGCCCATATTTATATGTGCTATACTGTATCCGTGCTTACTATAATTATTAGAAATTTCGACTCAACTATACAGGCTCAGAATGTGGCTACACCATTTTTCTGGAGAGCATGAAACGCATACACAAGAGGAAAAAACGTGGCTATGCAACAACCAAAGTCTGCATCATCATTCGCAGGACAATTCCTTAAAGACTACCGTAAATCACACAATCTTTCCCAAGAGCAGCTTGCATACGACCTCCATATTGAACCTCGTACACTGAGAGCATATGAGAATGGCGAACGGCAACTAAACAATATCATTGAGCTACGACGTATTGCCGACCTGTTAGGCATTGAACCCGAACGCCTAGGAGTAGCAGCATCTATCTATGTTCCACGAACAGCTGAGCAAATAGAAGAAGTTATTGACCACGTATGGTCACTTGTCGAAGAGTCACGCCTCCAAGAAGCACTCAACATCATTGAAAGGCTGGTCCGTGATGTACGCACTCAAATCACAACCGAAGACCCGCTTCTTCTAAGAAGTCTTGCCCGTGCTTACCACACCGCAGGATACGTCTTTTCAGAAGTTATGCAAGCGAGCCAATCTTACGGAGCAATTTGCTACTATGAACAAATGGAGGCAATAGCTCACATCATCAACGACCACACACTGCTCAACATTGCTCTCACATATCAGGGAGATATGTACCGTCGGCTCGGAGACTTCCCACAAGCGATCACCTACCTTGAAGCCGCACGTGACACAACACCGCAAGCAGATGCAGCGGCTAAGGGAAACGGACTGCAATTGTTAGGACGTGCATACTTCCGCAAGGAAAAGAAGGAGTCACGCGAAGTTGAGGGTGCTATGATGAACGCCTTAGAGCTAGCCCACAACCTAGAGCTAGAAGGAAGTAGTACACAAGGACACTACGGGCTTGGCACCGTCTACGAAGAGTATGGGCGTATCTATACCGACTTGGGAGACATACAAAAAGCGATGGAGTACCTAGACCTCGCTCAAACTCACCTGCCACGGACAAAGTTTTGGGAGCTACTGGTTACGATCTCACGTGCCATCGCTCTCATTAAAGATGGTGAGCTTCAAGACGGCATACAACTTGCCATTAATGCAGCAAACCAGAGTAAAGCAGCAGGAATAGGACGATACTTAGAGCGTATCTATAATATTCAGGAATACCTAGACGAAGAAGAGGATTTCCACGCTCGCAGACAGCAAGAAATTCGACGGATAGGCACATCGTTGCGCGACGCATTAGGTAAGGGTAACAGAGAAATTTAAGGACAGCATCATGAAAGAAACGAGCAGCGCAGACTATGAAGCCGCCAAACGAGCTGTATTAGATTATGTAGAAGCAGTCTACGAAGCCGACCCCTCGAAAATTGAGCGCAGTGTCCACCATGATTTAAACAAAGGTGGTTTCTTCAAAAAGGACGCAGGAGCAGTATACAACTTTACCTCCATGACCTTTACTGATATAGTCGAGCTATCCAAGAACTACAATAAAGATAGTAGAATACCAGAGGATGCGCCGAAAGATGTTATCATCTTCGATATGACGGGCCAGATCGCAAGTGTGAAGCTTGTGGCATGGTGGGGCATCGACTACATGCATCTTGCGAAATATGAAGACAAGTGGATGATCGTCAATGTGTTGTGGCAGACGTATCCAGACCAAGATGCTAGACTTGCTAAACTAGAAGGAAAGAAATAGAAGACCGCTAAGATCGGCATGGACGCTACGAATACGCGACCCATCTTCGCGAAAAGCGACATTGAGCACCCAATGAACACTATTTGCAATCCCCCAACGACTAAGCTATATTTGGACTCAATTACCTCAATTTACCTATATCATGGAACTGACACAAATTCGGTGAAACGTTTATTGGTGAGTTATAGACCGCTCTACTTTCGGATGAGGACTTTTCAACTCCATTAGCTAGACTCCCCTAACAACCCTCTCTAAACACCCTAGCAATATGCTTCCAACAAACCACTGCCAAGATCAGATCACGAGCCAGCACCGACATGGGTGAACTTTGTTGCCGACGAGCAACCAGGGTTGTAATCCATATCTCTAACTGCAATTCAAACCACTCCCTTACCGCATCCATACCCGTGTAGATACTTGACGCCTCTCCCACTAACGTCATCATATCCTGCCGAAGCTGGTGATTGCTTTCAATATTTCTATAGAGCACCTCCGTAAAAAGGTTCTCACCTACCTCAATCTCGTGCATCATTGCTCTCACCAAGTTTTCCCAATCAGCATAAGCCAGAGCCGACCCAAGCAGATCCCAAACTAACAAACGAAACTCCTCATCATGCCCCTTACCGCGACGGCTCGCCCAAAAGGTACACCAATTTTCTATACTGCTCTTTACCCACGCCTCAACCAGACCCCCAGCGTTCTGCTCATCAATCCCATACGCTGCTACCTTTGTGACCTCTTCCATTACATCTGCATCATTGCTCAGATGCAGATCAACTAGCCACGTAAACTTATTTTCCCAGCCATTATACGTGTTCAACTGCATCTCATCACTTCCTTCCATTTTTGCTCCATAACCGCAAAAAGCTATATCACAAGATATATAGCATTATAGCATACGGTACCCCTTTACTCACCTCTGCACTCTTTATTACCGACACGAACAACACCTCACACCTCTGCATACGATGCTTGCTAATGGTTGCTATTTGCAGAAGTGACTCACCCTAGGCGATACGCTGTAAATGTGTAGCTCACAATGAACATTGATGACCAAAGGCGAACACCACGAGTAAAATCCCATCTTCGGAAACAGAGAAATCGAGTGCAACAACCAGTGCAACAACTAGAACAAACAAACACAAGCAATGAACAACACCAACCAACAGAAGAGAGGAAATTTGAGCACAAAAGGGACCGAAAAGGACACCCAAAAACAAGTCTTTCCCCGTCCGTCCCTTGGCACTCTGTATCTCTTGAAAAGGCGTGAAGCCACATGAGAAGCGGCCTCACATCTCTCTCCTCACATAGCAAAACTCCCTTTGACAGCAAATTGACAGTAAATACAAACTACTCTAGAAAAAAGTCGTCTTGATAGGTAGAACCACATGAAGAGAAGGGGCGCATCCACTTCTCCCGCACCTCGTGTCACCTTTTTGCCTTGTGAACCGTGCTCTACAACAAGGAGGAACATCACTAAGTAGTCTACTGGATGTAAAAAGGAAGAATGCTTGAAAAGAAACGATCACGTCGAAAATTCATCTTAATTGCCGAAAGTAACCAAGCACACGCGATCCTGCTAACATCCATTCTTGCTCAGCAAACCACTCATCATACCGTCGTGGTTTCCACAGGACAACAGGCAGTCAACGTATTGACCACAGTCATCCCAGACCTGCTCATTTTCCCTGAGCACCTGGTAGATATGAGGGGAATGGCGCTCTACGAACAGATCCAGACCGTCGAGAAGCTCAGACCTCTTCCCCTCATGATGCTAAGAGCACACACCACGATATACGGGACCAAGTTTATCCGTCTTGGCACGCCTTTTGACCGTGAAGAGTTCCTGCTTGCCCTTGAAGTATTGCTTCCTGACACCATAGCCTGAACTAGAAACGTTCTTGGCCTCACAATACAAGGATGTGCTCTCTAGTAGAGGATACCGTCTCCCTTTCGATGTGCTGCTTTCTCTTCACCAGGAGCACCGAGTTTTTCTGTTTCAGGACATCTAGCAGAAACGTGTGGTATACTGCATACACTTCCCTTGAGGTTTTGACAAGGGAAGAAGCGTAATATTGCTAGAGAAAGCGTGTCACTTATGTCACCGCGAATACTAGTTATCAATGATGATCAGTCTCTGCTTGAATTGTTTCGCCTCGTCCTACATGAAGAAGGAGGATATGATGTACATCTCTCCTCGTTTCCGTTTGAAGAAGTCAGCGAGGTGGAACAGCTCAGACCTGACCTCATCATTCTCGATTTTAAGATGGGCCAGTACAATGCAGCATGGAGCTTGTTGCAAAAACTAAAGATGTATCGTCCCACCAAGGATATCCCTATCATCCTCTGCACTGCTGCGCTCTTGGAGGTGCGCGAACAGCAAGAGACACTGCGCGAGAAGAGTATCCCAGTCATTTACAAACCCTTCGATATCGACGACTTCCTTCAAGTGGTACATCATTTCTTGCCCCCGAGCAAAGAACCTCATGCGTGAGCGACCTCCCTTGGCACTTTGTATTGTTTAGTTACCTCACTTGCCAAACCTGCACCGTCTTATCCCAGGAGCCGGAGGCGAGACGCTTACTATCACGTGCCCAGGCTAGCCCTCTTACGTCGTTAGAGTGACCGGAATAGGTGTAGAGGGTAGCGCCAGTCACCGCATCCCAGACCTGTACTGTCTCATCAGTGCCAGTTGAGGCAATACTTCCCCCATCTGGCGACCACGCCACTGCATGCACGGAGCCTGTGTGGCCGTGGTAGGTATAAGAATGATCACCATCTGCCGCATCCCACACTTGCACGGTCTTATCTTCGCCTGCCGAAGCGATGCGCTTGCCGTTGGGCGACCATGCCACCGACCATATCAACGTGGGAAACAGCGGCTGATAGGTGTACAGGGTGACGCCAGTTGCAGCATTCCAGACTTGTACTGTCCCATCAGCACCAGATGAGGCAATGCTCCTCCCGTCTGGTGACCACGCTACCGCATATATGGAGCCGGAGTGACCGGAATAAGTGTAGAGGTGATTCCCATTTGTCGCAT
>Ga0213874_10000157_pt1 | contig 11967 bp, 13 predicted proteins | sample BarmaccomBMRX_R7_FD_160098 | JGI IMG/M metagenome (GOLD analysis project Ga0213874, IMG submission 160098) | Root-associated microbial communities from Barbacenia macrantha in rupestrian grasslands, the National Park of Serra do Cipo, Brazil - RX_R7 | ecosystem: Host-associated > Plants > Roots...
GGGGAGCCTTGCAGAAGATCCCAGGGAGACGACCTGGTAGGTAGAGTGTGAGTGCAAGCCTGGTAACAGGTGCAGCTAAGCACGCCTAATGATCCATCGACTTGTGAGCAGTAGGGTGGAGCGCGGGCAGCCGACGAGGGCCTCGGGCAAGTGGCCAGGCGGGTCGGCAAAATTGAGGTAATCGCTTTGAGTAAAGAAAAGCAGTTGTGATACTCACAACTGCTTTTCTTTGCTCATTCTTATTTTTTGCATCTGGCAGCGACGACGGTAACTTCCTGACGATTATGAAAGAGTTGACGAGCTTTTACAATGCCATAGCCTGTGTTGAGTATGGCTATAGCATCTCTGAGTGTCGTCAGTGGATTGATTTCACGTGTGGCATGTGGCAACTTAAGTGTGCTAATAACAACGCCGTTGTTATGTAAACAATGAGATGCAAGGACTAGAAGATGAGCTGCGTCACGAGCGTCCATACGCATATCGTTAGCAATTACGTCAAACTGCTTATACCTCCTGACAGCTTTCTCAAGATAACTCTCAGCGTAACCGCGGTAATGCTCAAGGTGTTTGTTCCCCTCCAGCCGTGCATCGAGACGAGCGGGATCCACAGCTACGACATCCATCCCTGCCTCTAAGAAAAGGCGCGTCCAACCACCGGGTGCGGCACCTAGATCAAGCGCGATTCCCTTGCAGGGAAGGAAGAGATCAAATACTTCCAGAGCCTCTAGAAGTTTGAACTCGGCACGGCTGATCTGCTCGGGTGTGTTTGCGAAACGCCTTGCACCACCAGGCCAACTGCTAAGATTTTCCTCGGCACTGGAGATGCCGAGATAGCATGTGTGCGCTGTGCAGAGTAGCGAAACAATGACGCGAGGTTTCTTGACAGCTTCTACAGCATCGGTTTCGGTTGCGAAAGCCTCTGCAAGAAGTCGGTTCAACTGTCCACTACTATACGCTCTCTCTACTTGATTACCGTCTGTGGACACGAAACGTGACTGCACTGCAAACTGTATACCTCGCTCCAGTTGTGCGAATGTCGGCAATGCTGCGGCACTTAGAGCTATGCGTCCTACGTCTTGCTCCTTGTTAGTAATATGTACTATGGTTTGTACTGGCGCGAGGTGACGTACAAATGTGGGATGCGTTGTAGCCGCTTGATGAGCTAGCGAGGAGAAGTCGGACGCATCGCAAAGGGTAATGCCGGGTGCTAGATGCTCAATAGGGGTAAGCCGTTTGTCGATCTGTCTCAATTCTGTCAGTGCTGCCTGCGAAAATTCAGGGTTTGACGTAATGATAAAGGTTTGTGTACTCACAATCCTCCCAATTTTGTAGGGTGACCGCAAGGAATCGCCACTACTATACACGCAGGAACGGCACAACGGGTAACGTAGGAGTGTCTCTTGCGGTCCCTGCCCCTTACTACTAAAAAAGTATGGTAAACTGTTTAATACTAAGTGGCACGTAGAGCTAACTTGTAGACAAATTGTACCATGAAGAAATACGAAGGCAAAGATGGCAGGATATATCCTTCTTGAAGGTGGTGCGGAATTCGAGGGCGAGATGGCACGTGCGGACCGCCGTGCTCTAGAACTTGCTGGCGGAGCTGATGCCTTCGTTAGCATCATTCCCACAGCCGCGGCTCCTGATAACAATGCTAAGCGCGCTGGAAACAGTGGCGTTCGCTGGTTCCAGAGGCTAGGAGCGCGCAATGTTGAGGCGCTTCCTCTCATCGACAAAGCTACGGCCAATGATAGTGCAATTGCGCGTAAGCTACGCTGGTCACATCTCATCTACCTTCTGGGCGGCTTTACTGGCTATCTCGGTGAGGCGCTGCAGGACAGCACAAGCTGGCAAGAGATGCTCGCTGCCTACGAATCAGGTGCAGTCATCGCTGGCAGTAGCGCTGGGGCGATGGTGCTGTGTCAATACTACTATGATCCAAGCAAGCGAAAAATAGCAGAGGGCCTGGGACTCGTCCCCAACACCTGCGTCCTGCCCCATCACAACACCTTCGGCAAAGACTGGGCGCAATGGCTTGGGCATAATAAATCCGCTCCCTACGCGCATGTTGTCTTGCTCGGCATCGACGAACACACGGGTATGCTTGATGATGCTGAAGGTGGCAAAAAGATAGGCTGGCGTGTCTACGGACAAGGAGCAGTGACACTTTATCACGCCGGTAAGACGACGGTGTATACAACGGGTCAGACGTTTAAGCTGCTGTGAAACAGGGTCAGGATCCGTGCGTGTGATATACGGCGTGTGCTCTGTCCCTGCATGTGTCACCACGATCGTCTAAGAATCGCTAGCAATGTCAATGACAAAGCAATTGCTATTGCAGTGAGCAGTGCCTTGTGGAGAAGCCCTAGGCTGTTATCCGTTTGTGCTGATCCTCCAGAAGTCTGCTTTTGCTGCGTCGTGTTTGGCGCAGGGGAGGGAGCCGTGGGAAATTGCAGCGTATTCCACGCTGGTTGAACTCCATCTTGCGTGTGCCTTGTGCTGTCTACGCTTCCATTGCTGCTACTGCTACTTCCTCTGTCCTGATGCACGCTAGTTGTAGATGTTGCCTGTACTGGAAGCTGAGTATTATTATTGCTCGCGTCGATGGTCGGACTATTCGTAATTTGCCAGTTAGGGGAACCGTCGGGGACGCGAGCATATGACTCGTCTCCAGACAGCGTTGGCACAGCTACCTCATCGATCACTATGCCACCGATAAGCAGTCGCACTTCAACCATCTTGGATGAGAAGTGCGGGGGCAAAGTGTATGGGAAAACAACCAGAAAATTATGTGGAGCAATAGCGCTACCAAATGGCAAGAAGAAAGGATTGGTTGAGGGTCCACTATCAAGACTGCTATGGACCCCGTAGAGGTCGAATGGTGCATTCTGAGGGTTGTAAATCTCGACCCACATGTCTGTCGTTGGTGAAGACACCGTAGTTTGTGTGCAGTTCCATATTGAAATGGGATGAAGGAGAACCTCGTTGATGAAGAGCTGGCTGCGTAAAGCTGCTGGTTGTATAAGTGGGCCAGCTACCGCAGGCGGTTGGGACGGTGCGCAGTTGTGTTTGGCGCTTACTGATGTTTCGAGGGTGGTTACGCTAGAAACAAGAAAAACCATACATATACTTACCAAAAACCGCACGTGACCACCTCTCTGCTACTTTTTGGGGTTGTGTGGGGGCACGGTTTATCATGTCCTGGGGGCAGTGGAGTTGTGAGGCAACGTGATCCTCTCTCTCTCACCCTTTGGGCATGATTTATCGCACCCCTAAATAATGACCGAAGGTCGTTTTTTCTCTACTGGAAATCCTATTGGGATAGATATTTGAATGGCACCGCATGAGTACGTGGAAATCTCTCATTTACTATCCGCCGTATCGCTTCTATGCTACTCTCCCCAAATATAATGGCGATGATAGAACCAATAATGATTCCACAGATGCCACCTAGCGCAATACCTTCAAGAAACATACGATTACGGAAAAAAGTCATCATTGTCACCTTTTTTCTCTGCGTTATTGTTCATATACTACCGCTTTAGCTTCATTCCACAAACGTTCGAGTCGATAGTATTCCCGTTCCTTTGGCGCGAAGATATGTACGATGACATCGCTGAAATCGAGCAAAACCCAGCCAGTCTCGGCGATACCTTCGCGGTGAAACACCTTGGCTCCGTGTTTCGCTAATGCTTTGTCGATTGCATCGGCAATGGCCTGTATCTGTCGCGGGTTGCTACCACTACAAATAACGAAGTAATCACCGATAGTAGTGACATCACGGACATCAAGTAGCAAGATATCCGAGGCTTTTTTATCTGACGCAATATCTACAGCAGTCCTTGCTAACTGCGTTGAGTCCAGCAGTACTCCTTCCACAAGCCCTCCCTATTGACAAGGTGGCTATGGGCAAGTGCTGCTCATAGCCGGAAAAACAAAATCTGTATGCGCGCATTATAACATGATAACGTAAGTTTTGTTAAGTGTATTAAACAATCTTTTTGACGCCTTCCTGTGAGATGGTGCTCAGTAGTTCTTCGGCTGTGCGTCCACTTACAGGATCAACGACATGCGGTGAGATTTCCACGAGGGGAATCAGCACAAATGCACGTTCGGCCATACGAGGATGAGGAATAGCCAAATGTTCTTGTTGCAGGCGAAGATCCTCGTAGAGAAGAATATCTATATCAATAGGACGTGGAGCATTACGGAATGATGACTTTCGCCCAAGCGCCCCTTCTATTGATTTAATATACTGTAGAAGTTCTTCGGCAGAAAGCCACGTCTTACCGCAACACACCAAGTTGAGAAAGTATGGTTGATCGAGATATCCCACCGGCTCTGTTTCATAGACAGAGGAGATACTGTGAAGTTCCATGACCTCGCGTAGACGTTGTAGCGCGGCAGTAAGATTGCCGCGCCGATCTCCTAGATTAGAACCTAGTGAGAGGTAGACTGTGTAGGATGTTACTTGCAAAAGATTCTATTCCTCCATCAAGCATTCTACATCATATGGTTGCTCTTATGATATATCAAGCATGAACCGCTGTTCATCCTTATTCCAGATAAAAGCAAAGCCATTCCACGACCTGTCTTGATATCTTTTCTCTCATTTACCTTCTTGCCCTTGTGTCCTAGTCCATGCCTGCATCGGCGTTGCCACTAGGGTCAGTACATCCTGTATACGAAAGGGCTTCAAGAGGGGCACAGCCAGGACCGCACCTGCGATACGCTGCACCACTAGTTTCTTGCTCTCGTCCTGGCTAATCATCATGATGAGTGTCGTCTGTGGGCACAGGACTCTGAGCCGCATGAGCGCTTGCGCACTCTCAGGCCGATCAGCATGCAGGGCGACAAAAGCGATCTCGGGCGGCTGCTGGCACAGACGTGGCAAGGCGGCTAGTGCTACCTCATAGTTCTTGAAGATCGTAACCTGGTGACCGACCTGTTGCACCTTGAGCGCGAAGATGGCTCGTATGGTGCGTGATGGCTCAATGACCAAGATGCGCTTACTCATGAGGTGTCTCCTGTACATCACACCATGCACCACTCTCCACGAGCACTTGTGCTTCTTGGTGCTTGCCTGCTTCAATGAGTTGCAGAATGCGCTCTGCTCCTTGCTCCATACGTTTGATAATGAAATCGTGGCGCGCTATGCCACAAGCAAGCCCGTACAAGCCGAGCCTTGCTGCCTCTTCCTCTAACGCTTGCTGCTCTCTGAAGCGTGCGATCTCACTCTTATTACCGTTCATAAAGAAGTTCCTTTTTCTTCATTGACACTATACGCTGTGTAATGACACACTAGGGAGGGAGGAGAGGCATCTCAGTGACACCTGTTCCTCACTTCACGCAAGCATAGCAGATGTGTTGTGCTAAAAAGCTGTTGTGCTCGTCTTCTGAGCGAACACATGGCTTAGATGTGCGCTTCAAAAGCGACGTGCAACGTCGCTTTCAGTTTTTGGGGATTGACGAAGGTTGACCTTACTCCTATACTGACACTAGTTGAGAATAGTGCTGAATTATCAGTACCATGAGAGAAAGAAGCATGTATGGGAGAAACAGTACAACCAACTCAAGACTGGAAAGTCGTTTATGGACATCTCTTTGAGCAAGGCGAAGATGGCTTGCCTAAACCAGGACAGGTGCTCAAATACTTTCGCGAAGTACGTAAGATGAATACCAAGGCACTTGCAAGAGTGCTGGGAGTGACAAAAAGAACCGTTGAACGCATGGAAAATGAACATCTCTTCTTTGATTCGCTTTCACGCCGCCGTGCGCTTGCTGCGGCTCTTCGTATCCCTCCATTTTTGTTAGGGATCACTGCCTTTCGCGGCATGCCTGCACTTGTAGCGCCACACGTGGCAGGCACAGCAGTACACACCACCACGCAGCTAGCAGTTGTCGCCTCCTTGGATGCACTCAAGGAAGGTTTGGCAAACAGGTGGAAACAGCTTGAAACCAACTCAGAGCAACGTGTACTTCCCGAGATTGAGCAAGATATTAGCAGTCAGCGTGAAGTTCTCTCTTTGTTCAGTGGGCAAGAACGGCTGGAAGGACAGTGTGTCCTGCTAGGCTACTACCTGCTGGCTGTGGATGTTGCCCGTCATGGACGCAATTATCCAGCGGCCTTCCGTAATGCTGATAGTGCCATCGAACTGGCCCTCAGCCTCAATGTCCCCGAGATCAGATACCCTGAACTGGTAGCCGCTGCTTATATGGAACGTGGATCGGCCTATGTTGAACGAGGAGACCCAGGCGATGTGGAAGCGTCCGTAGCAGACTTCCAGGCAGCATTGGTGTATGGTCAACGTTCACAGGCACCACTGCTTGCAGCCGTTTCTGGGCGAGCAGGGACAGTATTTATCCTGAAAGCACAGGATAAGACGGACAAAGCAGAAGCACTACGCCTGCTTGATCGCTCTGCTAAGCTTCTAGGAACAGGAGAGCTAGAAGGAACATTGTATCGCCTTGGCCCTGTTAACGAAGAATGGGTTCAGAACATGCGAGGTCTTGGGTTTCTTCGGGCGAAGGATTCAGTTGAAGCATTAAGCGCTCTGAATAAGAACTACCAAGCATTTCTTCCAGGCTCACGGTCTCTTGCCTACAATCATCTCTACCGAGCGATGGCAGAGGAAATGCAAGGACACTACCCCTACGCCACAGAGCTCGTAGGATTTGCCCTGGATATCTTCGAGCAGTTGAAATCTCAGCTTGGGATATTTCGCGTTGAACAGGTGGTACATTCCCTGAGTCAACATCCCACTTATGCTGACGACGTCGAGTTAGCGCAGTTACGCGCAAGATTGGTTGGCAGGAAGCGTCGCCGCTCGTTAGTGCTAGAGGAGGAATAGTCACAGAAGAGGGTATGAATGGAACATCTCTTTGCGTAAAAAGCGTAAGAGATGTTCCACTGGGTGGCTGAAGAGTTTGAGGAACTGGAAGCCAGCCCGTATGGCAAAAGCACAGGTGTAGCATGGCTACGTTTTCGACTGGCAACGGTTGGACAATAACACCTCCCCGAAACGTTCAGGCATTTTGCTGGATGGTTTTTGTTTGGGTTTGTCACTGTGCCACCCAGTAGCGTTCGAGGTGTACCGTCTCTACAGGGCGAATAGTGTGTGTATATGTTGCTATGGCACGCCGCATCTTCTCTATGTCTTCAAATTGTGGCGCTATCTGTGATACATACAGTTTTGTTGCTTCGAGGCGCAAGGGGAGCATCTCAGACATCTCTACAAGTCTCGGCTCGAAAGCTCCGCCAAGCTCGTTGAGACGTGCTTGCACTGCACCCTCTTGCAGTGCATATGGAAGTTCTTCGTAGAAGTAGACTTTCGCTCCTGCCTGTACGAGACGGTCGGCTGCAGAGGTGACGAGTTGATGATCTACATGTCCGCCGACGCCAAGTGGAGCGTACCAAGCTGTATCTGGCAAACGTTCTTGCAAGGCTAGCAGGTCTTGGGCAAATTGTTTGTCTATAGGGAAGTCATTGGGGTTGATCTCACCACCGAAGAGTTGGCTGTAGGTGGTGTAGTATGCTGGATTGCCACGGTATATAGCGTCGAGGTAGTTAAGCCAGAGGTAGTCGACTTGCAGGTAATCGAGAGCCGTCGCGTCCTCTTTGCGTCGCCTCTGCACCAGCGCCTCGGGATTCTGTGCCGCGTCGCCCCCCATTGTGCTGTGTACTTGTTGGGCGAAGGGGCTGAGTCGCATGTCGCTGGATGGCATGCCGCCAAAAACAGTTATTACGAGTGGTCGTAATCCGCAACTAACCTGCATGCCTAGTGTCCCTCCGCAGGAGAAGACCGCGTCATCAAAGTGTGGCGAGAGAAAGATATGTCGATATTTTGTAGTAATGTCGTCAAATGATGTGAGTTGCAAAAGTTTGTTCCTCCACGTTTCGGTGTCATATCAAATCCGGTTGCTTCCCTTAAGGGAGCCGCACGCCCTCTTCTGTGTAATCAACCAGACCATCCTTTGCCAGACCTGCTACGATAGTTCGCAGCCAGGCAATGTCGTCGTCGTGAAAATCGGCTTTGATTTCTGGTCCCAACTCGCTGAGACAGAGACGTTGGGAAGTAGGTACTGAACGCAGTCTATCAACAATGCGCCCTCGGAAGTAGCGATTGCTGCTGGTAAAGGGCTGTGCCTGGTATGGCGGTTTCTTCTCGGCTACCTTGCGCAAGTGGCGTAGGACAACCCCCGATGGAAAGAGGCTATGTGCTTGCATATCCGTATAAGCCTGACACGTCTGCTGTAATGGGCAGCGTGTACATTGTGGGTTATTGCTCGTGCAAACGGTTGCGCCTAGGTCCATGAGAGCCTGATTCCAACTGTATGCAGCACCATTCGGTAATACCTGTTCGGCCAGTTTAAGCATCTCTGTATCGTTGGGTTGCGTCTCAGGACTTTCTATACCAAGAAATATACGATGCAGAACGCGCCGAATATTGGTGTCAACGGTAGCAACGTGTTGATGATAGGCAAAGCAGGCAATAGCCCCAGCCGTGTAGCGTCCGACACCCTTCAGTTTGAGCAGCTCTTCAACGTTGTCAGGAATGCGACCACCATATTCGGAGATGACCTGTCGTGCGATTGACTGTAAGCGCACAGCGCGCATATTGTACCCTAGTGGCACCCAGGCTGAAATTACCTCTGCTGTGGAAGCGGCAGCTAGGGCCGAGAGGGTAGGGAATGCTGCCAGAAATTGCTCGTACTTCGGCAATACGCGCTCTACCTGAGTCTGTTGCAGCATGATTTCTGAAACAAGAATAGCATAAGGATCGCTCGTGACACGCCAGGGAAGTTGGCGCTGCTCTGTAGCATACCATTGCAGCAATGAACGGTGGACTCGTGCCAGATGGTCAGGCTGGACAGAGAAGGGCGAAGAGAGAGACTGTGTACTCATATGGCCTCTCAGGATTTGCTTGTCTGAGATAGTGCCCTATTTTGTCTGCTGGCATCGGCTGGTTGCTGCTTTGCCTCTTTGCCTTGATTGCGTTGACGCGCCATCAGCGAAAATACCGTGTCTCCGCCCTCTTGCCAGCACTTAGCGTCGGGGGCCGGAAGATTTTCGCACAGAATCCAATCATTGGCGTCTTTGAGAACGTGTCCCTTAACGCACTTTGCGTACATCACATGATCGTTGAGGTCAGGCTCGCCCGCTTTGACATCGGGTGAAGCCATCTTAGGAACAAAAAATCTGCACCACGGCACAGGTATGTACCTTCCTTGCTGTTAAATAGTTCGCCTTGTATGTGACTATTATAGCGCAATCCCTGGCTTTTCACTAGTAGGGGCCCAATTTATCGTGCCCAAGCGGTGGGGCGACTTGCGGCCAATGACCACCAGACGGCTATCCATGCTTAGAGCACTGCCATCAAGTCCACCGTAATAAGCTTGCGGGCGTAACCCGACGGTTGTAAACATACGCACTACCTCACTAAGCGTGTAGAGGCGCACTGACTGCTCGTGTTCTATGCGCTGGCCAGTGGGCGTGAGCATAGTGATGTGTATATTGTAGCGGCTGCTGAGCAGGTCTAAGCTTCTCTCCTCTAGCACAAGCAGTCCATCGTTGTAGCGGAAGATACCGTGAGGAGAGAAAGAACGTACGACTTTGTTCTGATAGACGCTTTCCAATAGAAAGAGTCCCCCTGGTTTAAGCGCATTGTGAACCTGTTGCAGCACGTGTAGGTTCTCTTCCTCATTTTCCAGGTAGCCAAAGGAGGTGAAGATGCTGATAGCGGCATCGAACGTGTTTTCAAAAGGAATGTGTCTCATATCGCTGTGAACCCATTCCACCTGGACCCCCTGAGCAAGGGCATCTGCGCGAGCACGCTGTAGGAAAGGTTCGCTGAGATCCAGACCTGTCATCTGGTAACCTCGTTGTGCCAAGGGGATAGCGTGCCGCCCGTATCCACAGCAAAGGTCGAGAATGGAACTTCCCACTGGTAGGTTAAGCAGCTTGCTAATGCCGTCTACTTCGCGCAACGTTTTCTCTTCGGAGAAAAATGGCGTATAGATACGCAAATAATCTTCCCCAAAAAATTTCTGATACCATACTGTGTCGTTCATCCGAAATCCTTTCTTGAAAACCCCTGTATATATGCATGGGGAGGAAAAGAAGGCCGTTGGTAGCATCCGTACATACATAGTTCAAGCCCCTAGCGAAAAGCTTCGGCGATACTTGACATCTCATCTCCATATAAATTATGCCATCTAATGATTTAAGCTACTTCTCACTCTTTGTTAACACTGTTCTCAGGTTGGCCAGCTACAATAGAAGTAAGCAACCTTTTAAAGAAAGCAGAAAGGCAGAAGAAAATATGACGTCTCCTACAGTACCTCAGACGCCTCCCGTACCTCCGCTGCCACCACAACCTTTGGTAGAGCGGTTAAGTGATGGAGCGCAGCGTGTGATTCAGGTGGCGGTTGGTTCAAACCAGAAGCCTCCTCGCACCCTCAAGACCCTGCTCAATGGAACGTTGCTTGGTCACCCGTTGCACCCGGTCATAACCGATGTGCCAGTTGGTGGGTGGTTAATTGCTGCAATCTTCGATATCCTCTGGCTCATCTCACACACCACCTTTGCCTGGGCGGCCCGTGGTGCAGTGTTGCTTGTCCTGATAGGTATTATAGGCGCACTCGTTGCTATCGTGACTGGCCTTACCGACTGGAGTGATACTTATGGGTCCGAGCGGACAACTGGTTTCTATCATGGTTCTTTGAACATTGCGGCAACGATCATCTATATCATTTCCTTTGTGCTGCGGTTGCAACAAGCTGCTGGTGATAGTGTCCTTGCTGCCATCATTGGTTTCATTGGGCTAGCTGTCGTTGTAGTTGGGGCCTATCTGGGCGGGGCTCTGGTCTTCACGCAAGGTACCGGAGTCAACCACACTGCCTGGGAACCTGCTAGCGATGACTACGAGGCTGTCATGCCCGTGGAGCAAGTCGAAGAGAATAAGCTCTATCGTGTAACTGCTGCCGGTGTACCAGTAGTCTTGTTGCGTCATGGGTTGCAGTTCTGTGCCCTTTCAGCGACCTGTCCCCACGCGGGAGGCCCGCTGGATGAGGGGGAGCTGCAGGCGGGTGATGTTGTGCAGTGTCCGTGGCATGGCTCGCGCTTCCGTATGTGTGATGGTTATGTGCTCACAGGTCCAGCAACGGCCAAAGCACCCCACTATGATGTCCGTGTGCATAATGATATGGTTGAGGTAAAACGTGTCATGAGCGAGCAGTGAGAGAGGATGCCCAGGTAACCGCCTGGGTCTGGAATCCGATCCTGCGGCAGTATCTTGTCAATGCGCCCCATCGCATGAGTCGTGGCGAGGGAAGTTCTATCTGTCCTTTTTGTGCCGACATGAGCGAGGGGCGGGTGGCTACCGATGCGCAGGTGTGGCTGCATCCTAATGACTTTCCTCCTCTAGTAGCGCCTATGGGTGAAGCCTATATAGTTGTGTACAGTCGCGATCATGAACGGACGTTTAGCCAACTCACAGTCGATGAAGTTACCTTGGTAACAAAGCTGTGGCGTGGCCTCTATTGCGAGCTATCTAGGCGCTATCCCGCTGTAATGATCTTTGAGAACAGTGGAGAAGCTATCGGGCAGACGCAGGATCATCCTCACGGTCAGGTATATGGCGTCTCGCTCGTTCCTCCAACACTAGAACGTGAGTTAGACACAGTCGTGCAAGAGTATACCATTGGGCGCGGCTGTCCCTTCTGTCGTATGCGCCTAGAGATAGAGGCAGAGTATCAGGTTGCGGCCAACAAGACATGGCAAGCTTTTCTACCACCTTACGCTCGTTATCCCTATGAGACTCATCTCTACCCAAGACGGCACGTGGCAGATCTAGCCGCGATGGGTGACGAAGAGCTGCGCAATCTCGCTGCGCTACTGCTGTGCATAGTACATGGCTACAATGCGCTGTTTGGTGGTACTATGGAACCGATGCCCTACATGTTAGG
>Ga0213874_10000158_pt1 | contig 11926 bp, 8 predicted proteins | sample BarmaccomBMRX_R7_FD_160098 | JGI IMG/M metagenome (GOLD analysis project Ga0213874, IMG submission 160098) | Root-associated microbial communities from Barbacenia macrantha in rupestrian grasslands, the National Park of Serra do Cipo, Brazil - RX_R7 | ecosystem: Host-associated > Plants > Roots...
TGGCGCGCCACCCGGGCCGAGGAGATGCTGCGCGGCGGCCCGCTCACCGAGGAGCGCGCCCACGCCGCGGCCGAGGCGGAGCTCGCCCACGCAACGCCGCTGCGCGACAACGCCTACAAGGTGCCGCTGGCCCATCGCCTCATCGTCCGCACCCTTCTCGACGTCGCGGAGCGGCCGTGAGCGTCGCCGTCCGCAGCATCGGGGCGGCCATCGACCGGGTCGAGGGTCGCGAGAAGGTGACCGGCGAGGCGAAGTACGCCTATGAGCACAGCCCGCCGGGGTTTGTCTACGCGACGGCACTGCAGTCGACGATCGCCAAGGGCGAGGTGGTGGGCGTCGACGCCGAGGCGGCGCTCGCCGTCCCCGGCGTTCTCGGCGTCCTTTGGCACGAGGACGCCCCGCGGCTGCACGAGGTCTCCGACGCCGAGCTCGAGATCCTGCAGAGCCCGCGCGTCGCCTACCGCGGCCAGATCGTCGGCGCGGTGATCGCCGAGCGCTACGAGGCCGCGCGCCAGGCCGAGCGCCTGGTGCGGATCGAGTACTCCGAGCACCCCCACGACGTGCTCCTGCGCGCCGACCACCCCGGCTTCTACGAGCCGGAGAAGGTCAATCCCAGCTACCCGGGGCGAACCGAGGAGGGCGACTTCGACCAGGCGTTCGCGACGGCGGAGGTCACGATCGACCGCACCTACGAGACGCCGGCCGAGCACAACAACCCGATGGAGCCCCATGCCAGCGTCGCGGTGTGGCGGGAGGACGGGATCACCGTCTACGACTCGACCCAGGGCGCCAGCTCGGTGCAGGACATCGTGGCCAAGGCCTTCGGCCTCGAGCGGGAGCGGGTGCGGGTGCTCTCGGCCCACGTGGGCGGCGGCTTCGGCTCCAAAGGCACCCCGCGCCCACACGTGATCCTGGCCGTGATGGCCTCGCAGGCGGTCCGCCGGCCGGTCAAGCTCGCGGTGACGCGCCAGCAGATGTTCGACTTCACCGGCTACCGCACGCCGACCATCCAGCGCGTGCGCCTCGGCTGCGATCGCCAGGGCCGGCTGAGCGCAACCGCGCACGCGGTCTACGAGCAGAGCTCGACCATCCGCGAGTTCGCCGAGCAGACGGCGACGCCGACCCGGATGATGTACTCGGGCGAGAACCGGCGCACCTCACACCACTTGACCCGCCTCGACGTTCCCACCCCCTCGTGGATGCGCGCCCCGGGCGAGACTCCGGGCATGTACGCGCTCGAGTCGGCCGTCGACGAGCTGGCGATCGCGGCCGGGATCGATCCCGTGGAGCTGCGGCTCCGCAACGAGCCCGAGGTCGATCCGGAAACCGGCCACCGGTGGAGCAGCCGTAGCCTGGTCGCGTGCCTGCGGGAGGGCGCCGAGCGCTTCGGCTGGATTCCCCGCCATGGCGCGTCGCGCGGTCCGCGCAACGGTCACTGGCTGACTGGCACCGGCGTAGCCTCATCGGTGTATCCCGCCCGACGCCGGCCGTCGGAGGCCCGCGCCCGGCTCGAGCCTGACGGCGGCTACGTGATCGAGATCGCCGCCGCCGACATCGGCACGGGGGCCCGCACCGCGCTCACGCAGATCGCCGCCGACGCGCTCGAGGTCTCGCCCGGCGAGGTCCGCGTCGACCTCGGGGACTCGGGGTATCCGACGGCGCCGCTCGCGGGCGGCTCGATGGGCACCGCCTCGTGGGGATCGGCCGTGGTCAAGGCGTGCCGCGAGCTCCGGGCCACGCTGGCCCGCGGCGACACGCCCGGGCTGCCGGTCGAGGCCCACGTGGACACGGGCGCAGAGGTGCAGGGGGACGAGGCGCTCGCGCGTTACGCCTTCGGCGCTCAGTTCGTCGAGGTCCACGTGAACGCCGACACCGGGGAGGTGCACGTGCCGCGGGCGGTCGGCGTGTTCGCGGCCGGGCGGATCGTCAACGCGAAGACCGCGCGCTCGCAATTCATCGGCGGCATGACCATGGGCATCGGGATGGCGCTACACGAGGAGAGCCTGCTCGACCTCCGGTTCGGCGACTACGCGAACCACGACCTCGCCACCTACCACGTACCCAGCTGCGCGGACATCGAGGAGCTCGAGGTGGCGTGGATCGACGAACACGACCCACACGTCAACCCGATCGGCGCCAAGGGCATCGGCGAGATCGGGATCGTCGGAACCGCCGCCGCGGTGGCGAACGCGGTGCATCACGCCACCGGGATCCGCTTCCGGGCGCTGCCGATCACGCCGGCGCGGGTCGTCGGCCGGGTGTCGCGTTGACTTCCCCCGGCGAGCACGACGGTCCGGACGGGCCGGCCCGCTCTGAGCTCGGCCCGCTCGGCATCCGGCCTCGCTCAACGGGCCGGTTGAGAGTCGTCCAGCTATGGACGCCGCGCGCCGCAGCGCGGCTCCGTGTAGGCTCCGCGCGCTGCGCTGCCCACCGATCCACGACCGGCAGGGCTCCATTCGACCAGGAGGGAACCGTGGGACCAGCAACGCCTGTCTCGTCGGACGCGCTCGTGCGTCCGGTCAAATTGCCGCTCGTCGATCGCCTCGGCAGCGCCGTGGTGACCGCCGCGCCGCCGATCCTGCTGCTCATCGGCATGTGGTTCGGCTGGACCGGCAACGTCTTCGACTGGCAGGACATCCTGATCCTGGCCATCTTCTACGCCGGCGTCGGCACGGGCGTCACGGTCGGCTTTCACCGGCTGCTCACCCACCGCAGCTTCAAGTGCCACCGGCTGACCCGCGCGGCGTTTGCCGCGCTCGGCTCGGCCGCGGCCGAAGGCCCGGTGATCGACTGGGTGGCGACGCACCGAAAGCACCACCAGTTCTCCGACGAGCACGGCGACCCGCACAGCCCCCACGGCCACGGCGCCGGCTTCACCGGCTCGCTGCGCGGACTCGTGCACGCGCACATCGGCTGGGTGTTCGCGGACATGGAGGTGGCCGACGAGCGCCGCTATGCCAAGGACCTCCTGGCCGATCCGCTGATCCGTTTCGTCGATCGCACCTTCCTGCTCTGGGTGCTCCTCGGCCTCGCGGCCGCGTTCGGGCTCGGGGTCGCGCTCAACGGGTCGGTGGCCGGGGGGCTCGAGGCGCTCCTATGGGGCGGCGCGGCGCGGATCTTCCTGATGCACCACGCCACCTTCAGCATCAACTCGCTGTGCCACTTCTTCGGCCGCCGCGCCTATGACACGCCGGACGAGTCTCGCAACCTGGCCTGGCTGGCGCTCCCGACCTGGGGGGAGGCGTGGCACAACAACCATCACGCGTTCCCGACCTCCTACCGCCACGGCCTCGAGCGCTGGCAGCTCGATCCCTCGGCGGCGATCATCCGGATGCTCGAGTCGACCGGGCTGGCCTGGGACGTGGTCCGTGTGACTCCCGAGCGCCGCACGCGCAAGGCGCTGGCGCCCACGATCTGAGCCATGGCGTTCTCGCGGACGGCGCCACTTCGCCGCGAGCTCGAGTCGGCGTTTGCAGAGCGGCCGTTCGCGGTGACGTTCTGGGACCGGACGACCGTGCCGGCGACCGAGCCGGGCGCCCCGACCTTCGCATTGCGCTCGCCGCAGGCGCTCGCGCACGTGCTGCGGGCGCCCGGCGAGCTCGGCCTCGGGCGCGCGTACGTCGCCGGTCTGCTCACGGTCGACGACCTCGATTCGGCGATCTCGGTGGTCGACAACTTCGAGCCGCCTCGGGTCGCGGTCGGGCAGCGGGCGCGGCTGGGGATCGCGGTGGTGCGGGCGTGCGGGCTCGTCTGGCCGCCGCGCCGGCCGGCCATCGAGCTGCGGCTGCGCGGCCGGCGGCATACGATCGCCCGCGACCGCGCCGCGGTCCGCTACCACTACAACGCCGGCAACGAGTTCTTCGCGCTGTTCCTCGATCGGTCGCTGACCTACAGCTGCGCGTACTGGTCGGGAGGCGCGCAGACGCTCGAGGAGGCGCAGGAGGCCAAGCTCGAGCTGGTCTGCCGGAAGCTCGGATTGCGGGATGGCGAGCGGGTCCTCGATGTCGGCTGTGGCTGGGGCAGCTTCGCGATCCACGCCGCCTCCCGTCACGGCGCGCGGGTGCTCGGGGTCACGCTCTCCGAGCCCCAGGCCGCGCTGGCCCGGCAGCGGGCGGGCGCGGCCGGCGTCGGCGACCGGGTCGAGATTCGGGTGGCCGATTACCGGGAGGTGGCCGACGGCCCGTTCGATGCAATCGCCAGCATCGGGATGGTCGAACACGTCGGCGAGGAGCGGATCGACCTCTACGCACGCTGCCTGGCCGGCCTACTGCGGCCCGGGGGGCGGCTGCTCAATCACGGGATCGCCAAACTCACGGATTTCGAGGCCACGGACGAGGGCCCGATCTCCGAGCGCTTCGTGTTCCCGGACGGAGTCCCGCTGCCGCTTTCCCGGGTCGAGCTGGCGCTCGAGCGCGCCGGCTTCGCCACCCGTCACGTCGAGGGCCTGCCGGACGACTATGCGCGCACGCTACGGCACTGGCTCGAGCGCTTCGAGTCGCGGGAGCAGGACGCCGTGCGGCTGGCCGGGATCGAGCGCGTGCGGGTGTGGCGGTTGTACCTGCGCGCCGCCCGCCAGGCCTTCGAGACCGGCTTGGCATCGGTCTACCAGGTGCTCGCGCATCGTTTGATGTGACGCCCACCCGGAGACCTGCTTCCGCCGGTCTTCACCGCGTTAGGTCAGCCTGGTTACTCGGTCCAAGCTCGGCGGCTGGCGCCTGACAGGAGAGCGCTCACCGACATGGCACAGTCACGGTGCCACGATCGACAGCGTGACACCTGGCCGCCTTCAGCGCCAATCTTCTCCTGACTGATCGGCAGGGCGTAGAGTCGAGTGGACAGTCCACCGAGGAGGTCTTCAGCGATGATCCGCAGCCCGCTTCCGGACGTCGAGATTCCGGACGTGTCCCTCACCGAATTCGTTCTCGCTCGTGCGGCCGAGTTGGGTGACAGGCTCGCTTTCATCGACGCGTCGAACGGAGCGGCGACCACCTACGCGGAGTTGGCGCAATCCGTGCGCGCGGTCGCCGCCGGCCTCGCGGAGCGAGGTTTCGTGAAGGGCGACGTCTTTGCGCACTACGCTCCCAACCTCCCCGAGTATGCGGTCGCTTTCCATGCTGTCGCCACGGTTGGCGGGGTGAATACGACCGCGAATCCGCTGCTGACGGCCGGTGAGCTCGGCGCCCAGCTGCGGGATAGTGGTGCCCGCCTGCTGGTAACGGTCCCCGAGCTTCTCGAGAAGGCGACGGCGGCGGCACAGCAGGCCAGCGTGGAAGAGATCCTTGTCTACGGCGAGGCCGACGGCGCAACGCCATTCACCTCCCTGCGGCGGGCGGCCGGTGAGCCACCCGCCGTTTCCATCAACTCGGCCGAAGACCTTGTCGCGCTGCCCTATTCGAGCGGTACCACTGGATTGCCGAAGGGGGTCATGCTCACGCATCGAAACCTGGTCGCCAACATCTGCCAGACAATCGCTCACCAACGGGTGCACGAGGATGACCGTGTCATCGCGGTGCTGCCGTTCTTTCACATCTACGGGCTCGTCGTGCTGATGAATCTACCCCTGTACCGGGGCGCTACGGTCGTGACGATGCCGCGGTTCGTCCTGGCGGACTTCCTACGCGCGATTCAGGACTACCGGATCACGCGCGCCTGGGTCGTGCCGCCGATCGTGTTGGCGCTGGTCAAGGACCCGCTGGTCGACGAATTCGATGTCTCGAGCCTCGAGTTCGTGCTCTCCGGCGCGGCGCCGCTGTCCGCGGAGCTCGAGGTGGCGTGCGGCAAGCGGCTAGGCTGTCGCACGCTCCAGGGCTATGGCCTCACCGAGACAAGCCCGACTACCCACTCGGTCCCGGACGACCTCGCCGGGCAGATGGCCGGCTCGATCGGGCCGCCGCTCCCCAATACAGAATGCCGGGTCGTCGATATGTCGACCGGCCAGGACGCCGCGGACGGCCAAGCCGGGGAGCTCTTGATCCGCGGCCCACAGGTGATGAAGGGCTACTTCAATAACCCCCGAGCGAGCGCGCAGGCGATCGACCCCGATGGCTGGCTGCACACGGGCGACGTCGCCCGGGTCGAGCCGGACGGCTCGACCCGGATCGTCGACCGCGTCAAGGAGCTGATCAAGTACAAGGCCTACCAGATCGCTCCCGCGGAACTGGAGGCGCTGCTGCTCACGCATCCGATGATCACCGATGCGGCCGTGATCCCGATCCCCGACGAGGAAGCCGGCGAGGTACCGAAAGCATTCGTCGTGTCGACCGGGTCGATCACCGCCGAGGAGGTGGGCCGGTTCGTCGCCGAGCACGTGGCCCCCTACAAGAAGGTGCGTGCGGTCGAACTCGTCGAGCAGATCCCGAAGGCCGCCTCCGGAAAGATCCTGCGCCGCGTGCTGATCGAACGCGAGCGGACCGCGGCGGTGGCTGGATAGCCGCGCCGCCGGCGGCTCGGCCGGATGCTCGCCCGCAGGCTCGTCCAGGCGGTCGAACTCGGCTGCACCCACGCCTACGCCGAGGTGACCCCGAGCGGCCAGCGCCGGCGTACGGGTGGCCCTAGTCTTGCCGCCCTGCTTTGAGTATTGTCGAAACCACCCCGCGAATCTTGGAGGAGAGGATGAGCAAGACCGTTCCGGTGCATTTGCGCGTCAACGGCGTCGAGCATCAGCTCGACGCGGAGCCCAGGCTCCTGCTCGTGCACGCGCTACGCGACCACCTCGGGCTGACCGGTACCCACGTCGGCTGCGACACCTCGAACTGCGGGGCCTGCACCGTGCATTTCAACGGCCAGCCGGTCAAGTCGTGCACGGTCCTCGCCGTTCAGGCTGACGGCGTGGAGGTCACGACGATCGAGGGGATGGCGAAGGACGGCGAGCTTCACCCGCTGCAGGAGGCGTTCTGGAACGACCACGGCCTGCAGTGCGGCTACTGCACGCCGGGCATGATCATGGCCGCGGCCGGGCTGCTCGAGCGCAATCCGAACCCGAGCGAGCACGAGGTCCGCCACGCGCTCGAGGGCAACCTCTGCCGGTGCACCGGCTACCACAACATCGTCAAGGCAGTCCTCGACGCCGCCAAGACGAAGGGAGCCACCGTCTCGGCGCAGCGGGAGGTCTCAGCATGACGACGGGGGGTGCCGCAGAGCAGTTCATCCGCGTCGCGGCCGAGACGACCGAAGCCGCTCCGTCGCCGAGCATTCACGTCGGCCAGGCCATGCGACGCAAGGAGGATCCCCGGCTGATCACCGGCAAGGGCTCCTACGTCGAGGACATCAACTTGACTGGTCAGCTGTGGGCGGCGTGGGTGCGCTCCCCCGAGGCCCACGCGAGGATCGTTTCGATCGACGCCTCCGCGGCCAGGGCGCGCAAGGGCGTGCACGCCGTCTACACGCACGAGGACCTCGATATCGAGGCCAGCCTGCCGATGATCTGGGTCCCGCCCGAAATCGAGGTGAAAACGCCTCACCATCCGGTGCTCGCCAAGGACGAGGTCAACCACGTCGGCGATCCGGTCGCCCTGGTCATCGGCGACGATCGCTACGCGGTGATCGACGCGGTCGAGGACATCGTCGTGGAGTACGACCCCCTCGAAGTGGTCGTCGATCCTGAGAAGGCGCTCGAAGAGGGCTCTCCGCTCGTTCACGAGCAACTGGGCACAAACAAGGTGTGCGAGTGGTCGCTGGGCGGGGGTGATCTCGAGGCGGGCTTCGCCGAGGCGGACGTGGTGATCGAGCGGCGGATCGTCAACCACCGCATGGCTGGTGCCGCGATCGAGCCGCGGGGAGTGCTCGCAGAGTTTCGTGCCGACCGGTTGACCGTGTGGAGCTCAACCCAGGTTCCGCACTTCCTGCGCCTGTTCCTCTCGATCCTGCTTGGGGTGACCGAGGACAAGGTCCGGGTCATCGCTCCTGAGGTGGGCGGCGGCTTCGGCTCGAAGCTGCAGGTCTACGCCGAGGAGATCGGCTGCGCCTGGGCCTCGATGAAGCTCGGACGGCCGATCAAGTGGATCGAGACGCGTACCGAGGGATTCATGGTCACCCATCATGGGCGCGACCAAATCGACACCATCCGCGTCGGCGCCAAGCGTGACGGCACGCTCACGGCGTGGCACGCGAAGATCATCGCCGATCTCGGGGCCTATCAGATGCTCCTCACACCGGCGATCCCGCCGTCGAGCGCGTTCGTCATGTGTGGGGTGTACAAGACGCCGGCGGTCCAGACGGACATCGTCATGGTCATGACCAATAAGTTCGGGACCGACGCGATCCGCGGAGCGGGCCGGCCCGAGGCAACCCACATGATCGAAGTGACGATGGACCAGGTCGCGCACGAGCTCGGTATGGACCCGCTCGAGCTGCGGCGAAAGAACTTCATCCCGCCGTTCTCGAACGGTCACGAGACCCCGATCGGCGTGACCTACGACTCGGGAAACTACGGGGGGGCGCTCGACAAGCTGCTCGAGCACATCGATCCAGCGGATGTTCGCCGGGAGGCGGAAGCGCTGCGCAAGCGGGGCGTCTACCGCGGCATCGGGTTCTCGACCTATACCGAGATCTGCGGCAACGCGCCCTCCCGGGTGATCGGCCCCAAAGGCTTCGGCCTGCAGGGCGGCGGCTGGGAGTCGGCCACGGTACGTGTTCACGCCAGTGGGGCAGTCACGCTGTACACGGGCACCTCGCCGCACGGGCAGGGCCACGAGACCGGCTTCGCCCAGATCGTCGCCGACCGGCTCGGCATCGATCCCGCTCAGGTCGATGTCATCCACGGTGACACCGCGACGGGCCCGTTCGGACTCGACACCTACGGCTCGCGCTCGCTCTCCGTGGGGGGCGAGGCGGCGGCGCGGGCAGCCACGAAGGTGGCCGGCAAGGCCAGGCAGATCGTCGCCCATCAACTCGAGGCCGCGCCCGAGGACATCGAGCTGCACGAGGGCCGGTTCTCTGTCCGCGGCTCCCCCGACAAAGGCATGACGCTCCCCGAGGTGGCCGGAGCGGCGTATGTGCCCGACAACCTGCCCGAAGGCATGGAGCCCGGGCTCGACGAGCAGTCGTTCTACGACCCGGAGAACTTCGTCTTTCCGTTCGGCGCCCACGCGTGCGTGGTCGACGTCGACGCGGAGACGGGCAAGGTCAGCGTCGTCCGCTGGGTCGCGGTCGACGACTGCGGGCCGGCGATCAACCCGATGCTGATCGACGGCCAGGTCCACGGCGGGATCACGCACGGGATCGGGCAGGCGCTGTACGAGCGAATCCACTACGACGAATCCGGCCAGCTGGTGACCGGGACGTTCGTGGACTATGCGCTGGCCACCGCGGCCGAGCTGCCGAGCTATGAGACCGACCGGACCGAGACACCGTCGCCGGTCAACTCGCTGCGGGTCAAGGGGGTTGGCGAGGCCGGCACGATCGCGGCCAGTCCGGCCGTGGTCAACGCGGTCATCGACGCCCTGCGCCCGCTCGGCGTCGACTACATCAACATGCCGCTCACCCCGATGCGCGTGTGGGAGGCGATCCACGAAGCCAACGGAGGTGTACGGGCATGATTCCGGCTGAGTTCGACTACACGGCGCCGGCTTCGCTGGAGGAGGCGATCAGCGCCCTTCGGCAGGGCGGCGAGGACGCCAAGCTGCTGGCCGGAGGACATTCGCTGCTGCCGCTGATGAAGCTGCGCCTGGCCGCGCCCTCGCTGCTCGTCGACCTGCGTCGAGTTCCCGGCCTGGCCGGCGTCGCCAGGGGCAATGGGACGTGGCGGATCGGCGCACTCACCCCGCACGCCGTGCTCGAGCACACGCCGGAGCTCGGGGTGGTCTCGGCGGCGGCGGCCACGATCGCCGATCCCCAGGTGCGTAACCGCGGGACGATCGGAGGATCGCTCGTCCACGGCGATCCGGCCTCGGACCTGCCGGCGGTGATGATGGCCTGCGAGGCGTCGGTGACCGTCCAGGGGCCCTCCGGGCAGCGGACGATCCCGGCGCTCGAGCTGTTCCAGGGCTATATGGAGACCGCGCTGGCGGCCGACGAGGTGCTGACCGAGGTTCGCATGCCGGTCCTCGACGGCTGGGGCTTCGGCTATGAGAAGTTCAACCGCCGCAGCGAGGACTGGGCGATGGTGGCGGTCTCCGCGGTGGTCAACGCACGCGATGGGACGTGCGAGGACGTGCGCGTGGGGTTGACGAACATGGGCTCGGTGCCTCTGCGGGCGCCGGCGGTCGAGGAGGCGCTGCGGGGCAAGCAGCTCGATGCCGAGAGCATCGCCGCGGCGGCCGAGCAGGCCGCCGAGGGCACTGATCCGCCCGCCGACCTCAACGCGAGCGCCGAGTACAAGCGCCATCTGGCCCGCGTGCTCTGCCGCCGCGCGCTGGAGAAGGCCGCGGGGTTGTCATCATGAGTGCGTGAGCTTCTCCCCGATCCGAGAATCCGTGGAGGCGGCGAGCGAGGCGCTCGCCGCCTTCGGGTATCTGGCCGACCGGCCGCTTGCGCTGGCGATCCACCTGGCCGTCGTCCTCGAGCAGCCGCTCTTGCTCGAAGGCGAGGCCGGCGTGGGCAAGACCGAGGTGGCGCGAGCGCTGGCGGCCGCCACCGGCGCCCGGCTGATCCGCCTGCAGTGCCACGAGGGCATCGACCTCCACCACGCCGTCTACGACTGGGACTACGCGCGGCAGCTGCTCGCGTTGCGCGCGGCCGAGGCCGGGGCGGACGAGGGCGAGCTGTTCTCCGAGCGGTTCCTCCTCCGGCGGCCCCTGCTCGAGGCGCTCGAGCATCCCGGCCCCGTCGTGCTCCTGATCGACGAGGTCGACCGTGCCGACGATGAGTTCGAGGCGTTCCTGCTCGAGTTCCTGGCCGACTTCGCGGTCACGATCCCCGAGCTCGGGACGGTGACCGCCGCCCACCGCCCGGTCGTGGTGTTGACCTCGAACCGCACCCGGGAGCTCCACGACGCGCTCAAGCGCCGGTGCCTGTATCAGTGGATCGACTATCCGAGCCCGGACCGAGAGCGCGCGATCGTCCACGCGCGGATTCCGTCGGTGCCGGACGAGATCGCCGCGCGGGTGGTCGATGCGGTCAGTCGGCTGCGCTCGCACGCCGACCTCTACAAGCTGCCGGGCGTGGGGGAGACGATCGTGTGGGCCCAGGCGCTGCTGGCGCTCGGCGACTCGGCCGGACTCGACGAGACGCTCGGCGCGGCGCTCAAGGTCCACGAGGACGTTGTGCGCGTCCGTTCGCGCGGGGTCTTGGAAGGTGTCTGAGGCGACGCTCGGCCCGTCCGCCTCGGCGGCGGGCGACGCCGTCATCGAGCGACTCGCGCTGCTGGCGGCGCTGCTGCGCGCGTTGGGGACGCGGGTGGGGATGGCCGAGCTGCTGAGCGCCCATCGGGCGCTGGCCGCGGTCGACTCGTGGTCACGCGCGGACGCGCGACTGGCGCTCCGGACCGTGCTGTGCTCCGGCCGCGAGGACCTGCCCCGGTTCGACGCCGCGTTCCTCGCCGTGTTCGGGGACGGACGCGTGCCGCCGGACGGCGAGGACCCTTTCGCGGCGCTCGGGTCGGTCGTCCGCGAGGTCCTGCCCCACGCCGCGATCCCGGGCGCAGCGCCGCCGCCAGCCGCCGAGGCGGCCGATCCGATGGCCATGCCGGCCGCGTGGAGTGACGTCGAGCTGCTGCGCGAGAAGGACTTCGCCTCCTACACCGACGAGGAGGTCGCGGTCGCGCGCGAGCTGATCGCCCGGCTGGCCCGGCGGGGACCGCGCCGCGTGTCGCGTCGCACCCGCCCCTCGCGCCACCGGGGCCATCGTCCGGACCTGAGGCGGATCGTGCGCTCGTCGCTGCGCACCGCCGGGGATCCGGTGGAGCGCCACTGGCGCGCCTCCAGTCACCGGCCGCGTCCGGTCGTGCTCGTGTGCGATGTGTCAGGTTCGATGACCCCCTACGCCCGGA
>Ga0213874_10000159_pt1 | contig 11910 bp, 10 predicted proteins | sample BarmaccomBMRX_R7_FD_160098 | JGI IMG/M metagenome (GOLD analysis project Ga0213874, IMG submission 160098) | Root-associated microbial communities from Barbacenia macrantha in rupestrian grasslands, the National Park of Serra do Cipo, Brazil - RX_R7 | ecosystem: Host-associated > Plants > Roots...
CAACAAGCGAGCCGACGAGAAGCAAGGAAAACGCCGTAATAAAACGCTATAAAAATCAATAAAACGCTATATTTTCAAACACTAGTTTTGGATACCAGATAAACTGGTGACTGGACGTGATTATCTGCAGTATACATTGCGCAGAAAGAATATAACAGCCAGCAGTATCATAGGGTCAAAGCCTGCCTTTTGATTGCCAATATGGGGAGCAATCCCTCCTATGCCGATACGGTGGTCGCACAGCAGATAGTGAACGTGGCGGGGCACTTTGCTGTCAAGGGGGTCATGGGCTGGCCCGGTCTTACGGCCTCGTCTCAGGCCGTGAGCATTCTTAACCAGGCTAATATTCCCATTGTCTCTCCTGCCCGGTACAATACCCTGGATACCGCTCCAAATCTTTTCCACAGTATCCCCTCTAATGAAACAGAGGGCATGCTGGATGCCACTTACGCAGAACAGAACTTGCATGCGCATACTATCCTCGTCTCGTATACCCTGGGCGACAGCTCTAGTCTCGGACTTGAGAGCGGTTTTATGCAGCAACTCAAACAGGATGGCGTATCTGATGTGCTCGCCACCCCTATTGCCTATGCATCTTGCACTGAGCAGAATGCGACTATGAACTGTGAAGATAATCTGTTTACGCCCCTCCTAGAAAAGGCCATGCAGGTACATCCTGACTTGATTGTGTTCACGGGCAACGCCAGCGATGGTAATATACTGCTTAAGAGCTTGGCGCGAATAGCGCTTCCCTCAACACCAAGAGTGCTGGGTAGAGGTGATCTCTACCAATTAGCAGACAATTCAGTTTTTGAGTCTCCCTACATTCAGCATCTCTTTTTTACCTCGTTCGCCTATTACGAAGAGGAAAGCGTCATGAAAATGATGAAAGACTATGCAGCTAGTTTCGATGTTGGGGACAGCCTTCCCCCAGTACGCGCTTACGGCTACAGCAAACCCGATAATGATGTCATTTTTTCCTATAATGCCATGCTAGTGCTTGTCGCTTCCATCGATTCCTTGCCATCTCCGGTTACGCCATTCTCCCCCAGTGATGTACAACAGGTGCTGGCCCAGGAACAAGTGCCAATCATTGGCGCACAACAGTTACAAACTATGACGTTCGACAATCTGCATGAGCCGAAAAATGTAGGGCTTTTGGTGCTGCAGGTCGGAAGTGATGAATCTATCCAGCCGTTTCCCACCACTGTACATAGTTGATAATATATTGGAAGGGCCAGAGAGATGCACAAACAACACTATCTACTAGGAGCGGAGAACATGTCAAAAGTGAGAGAAAGCACCGTTGAGAAGATCAACGCTCTGCTCCAAAAGGCTAAATGCGATTATGACGAGGTTCCAAGTGGTCAGCGCAGTGCGCAACTGCAAAGACTGATTGAGAGCTATCATCGGGCTATGCAGCTCTACAATGATGATCTTTCGTTTAGTGAACGTGCGCAGGTGCAGGAAGAGATCAGTCACGTCCAGGAAATGATCAGTCCACTATCCAACTCACCTACTGGACTGCTTGCTCATCTCAAATCTCCAAGCCCACTCGCCCGTTTTCGTGCCCTCCCTCTTATAGCGAAGGCTGGGCTAGTGCTGCTGGTACTTCTCGTCATTAGTGGTGCAGTTGTACTGACAGGGTCAAGCATACGTGCTTCCCTAGCCGCTGCCAGTTGTATGCCCGGTAGCCTACATATTGATGGTTCAACTGCCCTTGAGCCTCTAGTGTCCAGCGTTGCCCAGGATTATATGCACGCGTGTCCCGGCGCGTCCATCCACGTAGAATATCCAGGACATGCCAGTATCACGGGCCTGGAGAGCGTAGAGAATGGTAGTATTGATATCGGTGACTCCGACATTTTCGCATTTCCGGCCCAACGTGATCTTGTAGATCACGATCATCAGGTGGCTGTTGTCATCTTTGCTCTTATCGTGAATCGGCAAGTTGGCAAGTCTATCCATAAGCTGACCACCGACCAACTCAAGAAAATCTTTACCGGTGTGTACACAAATTGGCGGCAACTAGGTGGTCCCAACCTGAGCATTATTCCCTTGAGTCGTACTGTCCATTCTGGCACACGCTATACGTTTGAGAAGTACGTCTTGCAGGGTGTACAGACAATCATCGGCACTGAAGCGCCTGTCAGCAGTACGCCGGAGGCTGTACAAGAAGTGGCGAGCATGCCGGGAGCCATCAGCTATACGACGCTGGACGAAGCCAGTCAGTCAGTTGGCGTCAGTGTCGTTTCCATTGATGGATATGAGCCAACAGTAGATCTCGTCAAGAGCAATACCTATCGCTTCTGGAATATTGAGCATATGTACACGAAGGGCCAGCCTACTGCCGTTGAGCAGGCTTTTCTCAACTATGTTGATAATGATGCACCCAAGCAGATCCAGCAGCACTTCAAGGGATTCCTAGACATTTATGATGTGACGCCACAGATGAGCAATGCCCGTAGCATCGATGTGAGTTAGCATGAAGTAGTGAGGAATAGATACGTATGGACAAGATCGAACAAGCACTGAAACACTATTTCGGACATGACACGTTTCTTCCTAGCCAGCGCGAGATCGTTGAGCAGGTCGTAAGTAGGCGCGACGCATTAATCCTTATGCCAACTGGTGGGGGCAAATCGCTCACCTACCAACTCCCGGCCCTACTTCTGCCGGGTCTGACCATCGTGGTCTCACCGCTGATTGCGCTGATGCAAGACCAAGTAGACCGCTTGAAGGTTAATGGTATCCCAGCCTCTTTCATTAACACCTCGTTGAGCAATACAGAGCGCATCCGTAGGGAGAGTGAAGCCCTCAATGGCTCCTTAAAGCTGCTCTATGTTGCTCCTGAACGCGTTATGGCTGATAACTTTCTTGCCCTTCTTGATCGCATTGAAAAGAACATCGGCATATCCCTGCTGGCTGTCGATGAGGCTCATTGCGTAAGTGAATGGGGACACGATTTTCGACCAGAGTACCGACAGTTATGGCAACTGCGTGAGCGCTATACACATGCGCCTACTCTAGCCCTTACTGCCACAGCTACCGAGCGTGTGCGCGACGATATTCTTACCCAACTGAGACTGCGCGACCCATATATTCACATCGCTAGCTTTAATCGACCCAATCTCTACTATGAAGTACGCCAGAAAAACCAGCATACCTACGCAGAGCTAGTGCAATTGTTGCGTGAGCAGGCCGAAGCGTCCTCAATCGTCTACTGCACTACTCGTAAAGGAGTGGATGAGCTTTGTGAGTGCTTGTGCCGTGACGGAATACGTGCGCTACCCTATCATGCAGGTCTCACCAGTGAGCAGCGTACCGAGCACCAAACACATTTCATTCGCGATGAAGTACTCGTGCTGGTGGCTACTGTTGCTTTTGGTATGGGCATAAGCAAACCTGATATCCGCTCTGTCATCCATTACGACCTACCCAAGAGTCTAGAGGGATATTATCAGGAATCGGGACGAGCAGGACGTGATGGACTACCTGCTCAATGTATTCTCTTCTTTGGGCATGGAGATCGTGTCAAAGTCGAGTACCTCATCGGGCAAAAGCAAGATGTCAACGAGCAATATATTGCCCTTGAGCAGCTTCGTCACATGTTAGCTTATGGTGACAGTCAAACATGTAGGCGACGGAGACTGCTGAGCTACTTTGGCGAAACGCTTAATGTAGAGAATTGTGGCAACTGTGATATTTGTCTGCGTCCTATGGCGCTAGAGGACCGCACTATTGATGCCCAGAAGTTCTTATCTTGTGTCTCAAGAACGCAGCAGCGCTTTGGTATGCGCTATATCGTTGATGTGCTGCGTGGTGCTAATACGCAAAGAATCCGCGATATGAGCCATAACCAGCTTTCAACCTATGGTATCGGTAAAGATCGCAGTATAGACGAATGGCAGTATCTTGGTCGTGCGCTCTTACAGCAAGAATTACTCGACGAGTCCACCGATGGCTATCATATACTCAGGCTAAATGCTCTTTCGCAAGAGGTGCTGAGGAGACAGCGTGCGGTGTTCATCTCCGTCCCTGCCGTGACTACTGTGGCACATCAATCTAAAACTCTGCTCGACCCAGCCTCGCAGCGTCTCTTCCAACACCTGCGTAGCCTACGCCGTGTGCTTGCCGACGAGCAGGGAGTACCACCGTATATCGTGTTTTCCGAAGCGACTCTACGTACTATGGCGCAGTTGCGTCCACAAACGCAGGCGCAGTTTGCGTGTATCCCCGGAGTTGGTGACCGCAAACTGGAAGCATACTTCACACCCTTTACCGATGAAATACGTCTCTACTGCGAGGCTCACAACTTGAGCATGGGCCTAGAACCCTCGCTGGTTGGGCGAGAACAGCAAAAGGATCCTGCCCTTGCCTCACTGCTCGGTCCAGCGCCATCTTCTCGCATAGTTACACTAGGGCTTTACAGAGAAGGACGAGACATTGAAGATATTGCTCATGAACGTAGCCTTAACCCACGTACCATCATAGGTCATCTCGTTGAACTGATTGAGTCTGGAGAGACTATCGACATAGAGCGTATCGTGCAGCCTGAACGTCAGAAGATCATCTGTAATGCCCTGCAAGCGCTTGGCGGTAATATGCTCAAGCCTGTAAAGGAATTACTCGGCGACGAATACTCGTATGAAGAGATACGTCTGGTTAGAGCGCTAACCCGTCAAGGGCAATAGATCATGCCAAGGCATCTGCAAGTCCGTGGTGAACCCTTGGTATATACTCTACTGTTTCTTAGGAGGCTCTACCAATACTGCCTCGTCGCTTACATCCAAAGCATCGTCCTGTTCCTCAAGCTGTTGGTGAAGCCAGAAGGCCAGCGACTTATTGTCACGCTTAGTAGGACGTTTGCGCTCGGTCATATTGCGCTTAAACTGATCGCTCTTAGCAGTGATACGTTTATCGCGTAGTTTTCCTCTCATGCATTACATTCCTCTCTCCATCTGAGATTTTCCTACTGCATCCTTACCCCAGTGGGCCTGATTAGCAAAATTGACACCCAGGTGCTCTTGGCGTTGAGGGAACTGCTCCACTATTCGCACTATAACCAAGTCCAGATCTAGAAAGTGTAGTGACGGGAACACCATTTGACCAATGGATTTCAAGATATCTCCCAATGTTGTAAAGGGATGGTAAATTGGTTACGCGTTAGCGTATCGACCCATCCTCCGACCTTAGAGCGGAAGTGATCCGTTGTGGCTCGTTCCATCGAAGACGACGTGATAGTTCATCGATGAATCTAGCTGGTGAACTATCACGTCGTCACGGAGTGGTGGATCTACCGAGAGTATCCTAGTGGATACCAGTTTGTACCTTGGTTGAAGAGAGGTTAAGAATATCTACAGATAGCGCATTTACGGTTGAGAGATGGAAACCGTTTTTGCTTTTCAAGCAAACTGGACAGGTTGTACTTCAACATAGGTGATTCCCTGCCACTCTTTGCGCGTCCCCAACAGGGCAAAATCGAAGCGGTCGACATCAAGAACCGCAGCAATATCCTCGACGGGAAAATCTTTGTCACCCTGTTCCCACCAATCGAAACGTCCCGATACTCGCAACTGAGCAATATCTCTGGCAAGAGCCTCGGCTGCATCGGCGCGTCCCTGCAGCAGTGCTTCGACATAGTCTGCACAGATAACATCCTCGTTTCCATAGGTGAAATCGTTACTCGTGCCTGTTGGTAAGAGAGCGATAGTTTCTTCTGTTGGCGTTGCCAAGGCAGTAGCATAGTTTGCGGTAGCCCGAGCGTTAGTAAGTGCGCAGGGCAGTATGTAGCTCGCGTTAGTGGCATCAACAGCTCCCTGCGTTCCCGCTCCAGTGCGCTGAATGAGAAGGCGTCCGCGCACGTCCGCCTTGGCCATGCAGTCAGGGGAATTGTTGAGATCAAAGCCAGGAATGAGACGTCCGCCGACTTCACCAGCCAGCAGTGCTCCTGGTTCGCGCTCGCGCAGTGCCAGAGCCTCTTCTACGGTGCGCACCAGCCATAAACCGCGAGCACCACCTGCGAACGCGTACCCTGCCACGCTAAAGGCGCGAATAACGTCGACGACAATCACGACGCCCCGTGCCTGTGCAACTGTCGTGCGATCTACTCTCACAATCTGCATAATACCTGTTCCTCTTATCTGCGGTAGTTGCCCGCCTGGGTTAAAAATATGCTAGCAAAGCCTTTGATGATGAGGGCAGCAATGCTCACCTCTATGACTATCATAAGCACCCATAGCCAAGTAAGCGAGATGTGAGCCTGATTAGCTGCAGCATGAACATCTAAGGAGTTGCTGAGTAGTGGAATCAGAATAATAAGAGGAATGGCTAGCAGACTTACACAAAAGAGCATGATAGTGACTGGCAGTACGTAACGCCACAAGCCAGAGTCGCGCAGGTTCTCTGTTTTTGCTGTGCCATATGCCTTCCTAGGTCTCGCCTTCTCTGGCGTGCTTGCTGGTGCTGTTGATTGCTCCGACTGTACTGCACTTGTGTGCAGCACAGCGAGGAAGTTTTGTGTTGGCGCATTTGAGCTTTTTTCTTGCATGTGATCTCATCCTCTGCCCTTGCTGCTGCTCATTAGCAGATTGCCTTTTACTGCTGTTGACACATAGGACGAAACTGGCAGTGCCGACTGGTCCTGTAACAATTGTATCATATGGTGGGCAGTTCGCTGCCTGCGGTGCCAATGCCTCGACTGGATAGCTAAGCAGAGAAGAGAAATTCTTGACATTTCCTAAAGCGAATGCTATAGTTGCTGGTAGTATCAACTAGGGCGCTTAGCTCAGCGGAAGTAGCGCTTCGTTCACACCGAAGAGGTCACTGGTTCGATCCCAGTAGCGCCCATTAGATAGGCTAGAGGAACGCCCCGTATAAGCGTCCTTCAAATACTGCTCTTCAGTAGCAGGATTCGCTGTACGTAGTCTTTGTACTCACCTCTTCTTGCTGCTCTTTCGTATAACCTATATATGCAGTAATACTCCCAGCGCGCTTGCTTATACTTTATTGAACGCATGACCCAAGATTTTGTACTACAACGACAGCAGCTTATCAAATCACTCACTAAGGCGGGTATTCGTGACCAAGCTGTGCTGAGAGCAATGGCTAGTACAGCGCGTGAGCAGTTTGTTGACCAGGAACAACGCGACCTAGCCTACGCTGACTGTGCCTTACCAATTCTGATGGGTCAAACCATCTCTCAGCCTCTCATCGTCGCTACCATGACGCAGGCATTACAGCTTAGCGGCAGTGAGCGTGTACTGGAAATTGGTACTGGCTCCGGCTATCAAACTGCAGTCCTAGCTCGTCTTGCTGCTTATGTCTATAGCATTGAACGCTATCAGCAACTCTCGTATCTGGCGGCTCTTCATCTAGCAGAGGCCCAGCTAGATAACGTCTCTCTCTACGTCGGCGATGGCTCCCTAGGATGGCCTGATGAAGCTCCCTATGATCGTATTATTGTAACGGCTGCAGCTCCTGAAGTACCGCCATCTCTTGTTGCTCAATTAACAATGGATAGTGTGTTAGTGATACCCGTGGGCAGTCAAAGACGGCAAGAGTTACTGGTGATACGCCGTGCCTCGTTGGAAACGCGTATACACTCGCTCGGTAGTTGCATCTTCGTACCGCTTGTGGGGGTCGAAGGATGGTAGTTCTCGTAAGGGAGGAGTCCTGATGGATGCGCTTGTATTGCAAAGAAGGAAAGAAATAGCGTATAATTACAAGAGAATGGCTTGCTTGTGAGAAGCGCATTGTTGCAGTGTGAGGAGTCTTAACATGCTGGGTACACTGGCTGGGGTACACGTTACCAATTTCCTGGGTCTGGCAGTTCTCTTAGTGGTGTGGATTATCCTCTTCAAATTCACGCATCTGCTTGTCATGCTGCTACGTCACGAGCCTCTCATTGGTTGGGCCATCGGTCCTCTGGGCATAACTATCATGTCTTTGCACGAACCTACTGCATTCTATATATGGCTTGATGTAGTTTGTCCAGCTGTGGTATCTGGAACTGTGCTCCATCTGGGCTTATTTACGTCATTATCCCCCGTTAGACTGCCCCACCATCCGCTCACGGAGATTATAACTATAGCAACTGCTGTGTTGCTCACCAGTACGGGAGATGTACTCAATGCCCTACGCGATCTACGTTATCCCCTCTGGGGAGAGGCACGTGTATTACGCAGTATGCAAACGCTGCGTGCCACTTGGGCAAAAGTTCACTTTACCCCCTTTGGCTATTCATACCTCAACGACCACTTTGGTGCCAATCCGACGGACTTGTTACAAGCTCTATGAAGCATCATCTTTTGAGCTTGGCTTGCGTGGTAGAGTAAAGTGAAATGTCGTACCAATGCCATGCTGGTTGTTGGTGAGCCAAATTTTTCCACCATGTCCATCAACGATGGCTTTAGCAACGAAAAGTCCTAGACCAATACCAGCGTATTGGCGGCTTGCCGTGTTGTGTACACGGTAGAAGTGCTCGAAGATGTGGTCGAAGTGCTCTGGACTCACTCCTATACCTTGATCCGTGACACTTACCAGATAATTGCCCTCCCATTCCTCCAGGCGCACAACGATCTCCCCACCCTGTGGTGAATACTTTACTGCGTTATCCAGAATGTTGCCGATAACCTGACCCACACGTGTACGGTCGGCGACGACCTGTGTATTCTGCGACTGGATAATGAGATGGATAGTGTGCTGTTCTGCGCTGGCTTGCACTAAACGGACGCACTCCGCTAGTACGTCTGCAAAGTAGAAGGTTGTGTATTCCAGCGTAAATCGATTCTCGCGCATACGAGAGCGATCAAGCAAATCATTCACTAAGCGTTCCAGGTGCTCTGTTTGGCTCTGCATAACATAGAGACTATGCAGATCGTAGTTTTCTGGCAGTTCAGTCGTAGGGGGCGTCACATCTAGCTGAGTTGTACGCGCTTTACGCAATCTGCGCTCAAGACGTCGTATCAAATGTTGTGTATAGCCTTTAATAGCAGTCAAGGGCGTACGCAACTCGTGTGAGACCACCGAAATGAACTCGTCCTTGAGTTGTTCTACCTGTTTGGTCGATGTTACGTCATTGAGCACTGCTACGACACCGATGGGAAGGATGCGCTTTCCGCTCACGTCGTGTAATGGTGCAACGCTGATGCTGAGTGTCAATGGCACAATCTCTTGCCTACCGCTGGCCGTCAATTCCTGATTCATCGCCGTTTTACCCATCAGCCCCTGGTCAATGATGTCTGCTAACTGGTGCAGCCACGGCACACTGCTCTTCTCTGCTATCTCGCGTAGCGGTATACGAGTCTGAAAATCAATTTTTTCCTGTGCGAGCAGACAGCGTGCGAACTGATTGAGGGAAACGATCGCGCCCTGAGCATCTGTAATCAGCAAGCCCTCGGCCATGCTGTTGATAATCAGCTCCAAGCGTTGGCGTTCGTGTTCTGCCTGTCGCCATAGCGCAGTCTCACGTTCTCGCAAACGAGTATTCTCCAGAGCTACTGCTGCATAATCGGCAATCGTAGAAGTCAGCTTGAGGAGATTGGTATCGAAGGCTCCTGCCAGCACGTCGAAAAGGCTTAGCATGCCGATGATGCGATTCTCGATGGTCAGCGGGATGTTGAGAACTGAGCCGATCTGTGTTCCTTCGATATCTTCTTGGGTGCGATACTCTGCTACCTCGTCAGGGGCGTCGAAATAGGCTGAATTGGCTAGTTGCTCTGCGCTGACGGGAGGGAAATCGATGACATGAGCAGCACTAGCAATCTTCTGAAACATCTCTTCTAAAAATGAGGTACTGAGTGGATGACAAGGTATAATAAACAGTTCAAAGGGATCGCCTTTGAGGAGTATACAACATGCCGCAAGCTCGTAACGTTCTTGCAGTGCGGCTAGAAGTGCGCGATGAACTTGAAAGCGATCAATTGCCGCAACGAAACGTTTCCCTATAGTATTAATATACTCCATGTCTTGGCTGATAGTCGTAGGTCTATCTCTGCGTTGTCGGTGAAAAGGGCGAAGTTCACTCTCTATAAGCGGGAACATCGGGCGAACGGAACTATCCATGTCATTCTTCTACTGCATTTGTTCTAGTTGATGAAGCACTTCGTCATAAAGTGGAGGTGCTATGAGGTCACCTGTTAGCTCTCTGAGACCAGCAAAACATTCATCCAGCAGGGCATCTAATCCTGCTGACAGCTCTTTGGCAGTAATGCCAGAGAGCTGTTCATGCATTACAGATGGAACGATTTCTGCGTAAGGCATTTTGACAAAGAAGTAGAGAAATGGATATCTGTCCATAACATGTTTCGCTGCGACTTGCACGAGAACGCGAGTTGTCACCTTGCCTAAAAGAGGAGCTACTCGCTCGTCAATCAAATGTATCGCTTTCAAGTACGCTTCAGTCACCTGTTCCTGAGGAATGGAAGAGGAGTCATCGAACATGAATGGCATGTTTTTCTCCCTTCACTTTTTGATGTTCTCTACCTCCTAATTATAACACAGTCATCTGCTGCTTGTAAGTGTATAGTACTGGTATAGCGGTGTGGTGGTGGGTGTGAGCCTTTACTCACATACCCACCACCATATGCAGCCTTCACACAAGTCGGAAGAGGCGTGCCAACCAGAGGCGAAACCCTCTCAATGCTGATTTGCGATCAGCATCATAGTGAGGGACCATTTCTATCAGGCGTTGTCGTCCCTCTTCCTGGCGTGCTCTAGCCTTATCTATCTCTTCCTGCACTGCGTAACGTTCGCGTTGCTCATCAATAGCGCGAGCAAAGTGTTCCGAGCGAATCTGCAAATGTGTGCTAGCGGGTTGAGGGAGCTTACTCTCTTGTGCTGGCGATGATGTGGTTGCCTCGCCATTTGTGCTCTCCTCTGTCACCTGTACGTGCCCAACGCCGAGTCTAGGTGTAATCCATTCACGTAGTGCTAGTAGCGATGCGCGTCGGCAGATGGCTTCGATATCGGCACCGCTACGTCCCGCCGTGAGTCGTGCCAGTTCCTCAGTGGTCACCTCTGGTGCGATCGGCCTACCGCGCAAATGGACGGCGAAGATAGCTTGGCGTTCAACGTCGTTGGGAGAGTGCAATTCGACGACGAGATCAAAGCGACCTGGGCGCAACAGCGCTGGATCTATCAACTCCGGCCTGTTAGTTGCGGCCAGGACGAGAACTCCTGCACGCCCCTCAATCCCGTCCATCTCGGTGAGCAATTGGGCAATGACACGATCTCCCACATTGCCGTCGTTGCTGCCTCCACGACGTGGCGCGAGTGCATCAAGCTCATCGAAGAAGACGATACATGGTGCCGCCTGTTTCGCTCGTCGGAAGACCTCGCGTATACCCTTCTCCGACTCTCCTACCCATTTCGAGAGCAGTTCAGGGCCTTTGATGGAGATGAAGCTGGCCTCGCACTGATTGGCCAGAGCCCGTGCGATCAGTGTTTTTCCTGATCCGGGAGGTCCTGTTAACAGCAAACCTCGTGGCGGCTCTACGTGTGCATTGGCGTACAGCTCTGGATAGCGCAGAGGCCATTCTACGCTCTCTGTCAGCAGTTCCTTGACTTGCTCAAGGCCCCCAATGTCCTCCCAAGAAGTCTCACTCACCTCGACGTAGACCTCGCGTGTCGTCGATGGTTCTATCTCGCGTAGTGCCGCCTGAAAGTCTGCCATGGTAATACTGAGGTTGACCAAGGTCTCGTAGGGGATGTAGCCGCGCTGATAATCAATATGCGGTAGGACGCGACGCAGGGCGTTCATTGCTGCTTCGCGACAGAGAGCCTCTAGGTCAGCGCCTACGAACCCCGGCGTTAATTGCGCCAGGCGTGCAAAATCGATATCATTGGCTAATGCCGCGTCTCTACTATGAATACGCAGTATCTCCATGCGCCCACGCACGTCCGGCACAC
>Ga0213874_10000160_pt1 | contig 11888 bp, 6 predicted proteins | sample BarmaccomBMRX_R7_FD_160098 | JGI IMG/M metagenome (GOLD analysis project Ga0213874, IMG submission 160098) | Root-associated microbial communities from Barbacenia macrantha in rupestrian grasslands, the National Park of Serra do Cipo, Brazil - RX_R7 | ecosystem: Host-associated > Plants > Roots...
TATCGCCCCTTCTGTAAGAAGTTTCTTTATTTTGACCACCTACTGAATCAGCGTCGATCTCAACAACCTTTAATTTTCCCTGCGCCTGCAAGTGAAGCAGAGAACATAGTAGTTCTCGTAGGAGGCTATGGGCGTAAACATTTCGCTGTGCTCGTCTCTCATCAAATTCCAGACTTAAATTTTTTCGCTGATCCGGCCCAATGCTTCCCTTACTACACCTACAATGAAGACGGCAGCAACCGCCGCGAGAACATCACCGACTGGGCGCTTGAGCAGTTCCAGACGAAGTATGGCGAGCAGGCCAGCAAGTGGGATATCTTCCATTATGTCTACGCGCTATTACATCACCCGCGGTATCGAGAACGCTATGCCGAGAATTTGAAGCGCGACCTGCCGCACATTCCTCTGCTGCAAGAGCGCGAGGCGTTCGAGTTGTGTGTGCGCGTGGGTAGGCAGTTGATGGAGCTGCACTTGCACTACGAGCAGGCAGAGCAATATCCTCTCAGGCAAATCATAAACAACGACGAGTATTACAGCGAGCGTGTGGAGAAGATGCGGCTCTCGTCCGATAGGGCGGCGGTGGTAGTGAATAAGAGTCTGACATTTGGAGGAGTGCCGCAGGGGTGCTTCCAGTACCGCCTGGGCAATCGCTCGGCCCTGGAATGGGTCATTGATCAGTATCAGGTGAGCGAGGATAAGCGCAGTGGCATTGTGAGCGATCCGAATAATCTGCAGGATGAGGGGTATATTGTGCGGCTGGTGCGTCAGGTGGTTACGGTGAGCGTGGAGACGGTGCGGTTGGTGAGCGAGTTGGAGCAAGGGGTGAAAGTTGAAGATTGGTTAGAAAGAGATTTGAAAGGAATTAACCAGTGAAATCTATATGTCCTAGTTGGCTGAACATTACTGTGAGCACGGCGTTGTTCTTTGCGCTCAGTCTTACAGTTGGTACTGCTCATGCCTTGGTGCCGTCGGTGGGGCATGCTGTGGCTCGGCCATTGCTGCGCTATGCACGGCCCTTGCATGGGCACAACTCCTTGCTCAACACTACTGCGGGTCACGACGACGGTCAAGACCCTGTTGGTGCTCCACCTGCCCTGTGTACAAGATACAAAAGCAATCCCTATGCCAACGCTGCGCCCAACGTTGACATGATTAGTGGGGATACTACAGTTCAGGTGGGTACGCAGAAAGGATGCAAAGCTCCACAAAATGAGACGACGATAGCCGTTAACCCTGAGAATCCCAACAACATTGTTGCTGGCACAAATGACTATCGCATTTATAATGCACGCGAGAAGCGCAATGATGGCTCTGGATGGGCCTATACCTCGCAAGATGGCGGCGCTACCTGGAGCGACGTCCTGCTTCCACACCTGACGTTTCAGACTGGCGCAACTGGCCCTCTCTCTGATATGGACGCTGCTGGTGACCCGGCCATCTCCTTTGGTCCACATAACACAGTCTACTATGCCAATATTGATTTTAGTCGCCTGAATAAAGGCAGTGCTATCGTCGTAAGTATTTCGCATGATGCTGGGCTACATTGGAGTGAGCCAGGCATCGTGCGCACAGATGGTGTAGATACTGTAGGACACCCTCTTGCGACAAACATTTTCGACGATAAAGTGTGGGTCGCCGTTGATCCGAAAGACGGCGCAACGGCCTATGTCACCTGGACGCAATTCTATTCTGACGCTGCTGGCAATACAACCAAGTCACCCATTGTGTTATCAGTTACTCATAATAGTGGGGCAACTTGGTCTGCTCCCGTGCAAGTCAATCCTGCTTTTACACCGGGCGGCATAAGCTTGTTCTCCTCGGGCGCACTTCCACAAGTTGATCGGGATGGTGGACTGTACGTTGCATATGAGAGTTCAGTCTGCCAAACTCCCAACTGTAATAGTTCCACTGATCACGACGCTATTATTATGGCAAAGTCGACCGACGGCGGTCGCACATTCACGAACACCCAAGTTGACGTTGACTATGATTTCCCCGTCAATCCTCATATACAGGATTCTAGCTTGACGGGAGAGAATTTCCGCATCAATAGCTTCCCGCAGTTTACCATTGATCGCGTCACAGGTCGGCTCTATGTCACCTGGGCCGATGACCGCAACGGAGCATATGACGCCAATGGCAACTCGATTAAAACCAACGGTGATGTGTTTGTTGTCACGTCGAAGAACGGTATAGAATGGGAGAAGCCACTGCAGTTTGGCACGCAAGCCGACGAAGTGTTCCCGGCTATCGCTGCTAACGATGGACATATCCTTGTTAGCTTCTATACCCGCTTCTATGCTGCAACTGGCATCAACCTTGACTACGCCTATGCTGTCCTGTCCGATGCCGACAATGGTAAATTCGCGTATGAAGGTATTGTTCGCCTCACGGGACAGAGCGAGAACCCACGGGTACAGTTCGTCGCAGCCGATGCACTGGACAAAGATCGCTTCCTGCAAGGCGTCTTTATTGGCGACTATAGTGCTATTGCTGTAGGCACAGATGGAGTATTCCATCCCTGTTGGACAGACTTCCGTGGCAGCCCGGGCAAGACCCTGCCTAACCAGGATGCCTACACAGAGAGTGTGTGAACAAAGGAAGAGAGAGAAACATGGCCGGAAAATTGCATGGCAAGGTTGCACTTGTCACCGGAGCTTCCTCAGGAATTGGGGAGGCTACAGCCCTAGCGCTTGCCGCTGAAGGGGCATATGTTGCGCTGGCAGCTCGGCGTGTCGAGCGACTGGAAGCCGTGGTCAAACGAATTGAAGACAGCGGTGGACAGGCGATAGCAATTATTGCCGATGTCGCCAATGAAAAGCAGACGCAAGAGATGGTGCAGGCAGCCCATACGAAGTGGGGACACTTGGACATCTTGGTGAACAATGCTGGTCTCATGCTGCTCGGCCCCATCGAAGGAGCGGATACCGAAGACTGGCGGCGCATGGTAAACGTTAACTTACTGGGCTTGATGTATGCAACACACGCCGTGCTACCGATTATGAAAGGGCAGAGTGGAGGGCATATCGTCAACATTTCGTCGGTAGCTGGTCGCACCATCACCCCAGGAAATGCTGTGTACAATACAACCAAGTGGGGGGTAGGTGCCTTTTCGGAGGCGCTACGGCAGGAAGTCCACGCGCATCATATCCGTGTAACCATCATTGAGCCTGGAGTAGTCGAGACGGAATTAGTTGAGCATATTACCGATCCCAAGGCGAAGGAAGAGACTCAACAGTTCTATCAAGCAATACATGGACTGCAGAGTGAAGATATCGCAGCAGCCATTGTGTATGCCGTCACACAGCCGCCACATGTGAGTGTCAATGAGATTTTAATTCGCCCTACAGAGCAGGATCGATAGTTACCTAAAGAAAGAAGCGAGGCATGAAAGCAATCGCAGTCTTTCCTATTATTTAAAGGAGAAGCTAGCAGTGACGCAAACGCCCACATTGACTGCCGAGGAGCAACGTCTGGCCGAGGACGCGCAACGGGTCCACAACTGGAAGCGCTGGGGATCGTACCTGTCCGAGCGGCAATGGGCAACCGTGCGCGAAGACTACTCAGCAGATGGGTCAGTCTGGGACTATTTCCCGCACGACCATGCGCGTAGCCGTGTCTACCGCTGGGGCGAAGATGGTCTTTTGGGCATCTGTGACCGCGAGTGTCGTCTGTGCTTCGCGCTCGCTCTGTGGAACGGGCAGGATCCTATTCTCAAAGAGCGCCTCTTTGGACTTACGGGGCTAGAGGGCAACCACGGTGAGGATGTCAAGGAGTGCTACTTTTATCTGGACTCCACGCCCACGCATTCCTATATGAAGGCCCTGTATAAATATCCGCAAGCGGCATTTCCCTACACGTGGCTGATCGAGGAGAATCGTCGGCGTAGCAGAAAAGACCCAGAGTTCGAGCTCACCGACACGGGCATTTTCGACCACAATTGCTACTTCGACGTCTTCGCCGAATATGCCAAAGCCTCGCCCGACGACATCCTGATTCGCATCACCGTGGCCAATCGGGCCTCCGAGGCCGCAGTGATCCACCTGCTCCCCACACTCTGGTTTCGTAATACTTGGATGTGGGGCCAGAGTGGCGAGGGATATGGACCCCAGCCACAGATGCGCGAGACGGGGGACGGTGCCCTACTGGCCGAGCATAATACGCTCGGCACGTTTCGCTTCGGCGTGGAGCATCCAGAGACGGATAGCGGGCCAACCTTCCTCTTCACCAATAATGAGACGAATGTGGCCAGGCTCTTTGGTGCCGCAAATGCCAGTCCATATGTGAAGGACGCCTTTCACGAGTATGTCATATATGGGCATAAAGAGGCTGTTAATCCTAATAACCTGGGGACGAAGGCGGCAGTCTATTATCAACGAATCGTTCCTGCTGAGGGCAGCGTCACCGTGCGCCTGCGCCTCACTGCGCACAACGAGGTACAGGAGGAGCCTTTCGGTGACGGATTTGAGCGCATCTTCACCGCACGTATGCACGAGGCTGATCTATTCTATAAGGCCAAGTCACCACCTAATCTCAGCAATGAGATGCTGTGTATCAGAAGGCAGGCATACGCCGGACTACTGTGGAGCAAACAGTTCTATAACTACGATGTCATGATATGGCTCAAAGGTGATCCAACTCAACCTCCACCTCCTGACAGCAGGTGGAACGGGCGCAATCATGACTGGATGCATCTGTTTAATCGCGATGTCCTCTCTATACCCGATAAATGGGAATATCCGTGGTACGCAGCGTGGGATCTCTCTTTTCACATGCTACCCTTCTCGCGTATTGACCCCGACTTCGCCAAAGAGCAACTTATTCTGCTGCTGCGCGAGTGGTACATGCACCCCAATGGGGAAATTCCAGCCTATGAATTTGCCTTCTCGGACGTGAACCCGCCTGTGCATGCCTGGGCCTGCTGGCGTGTCTACAAGATAACGGGTGCGCGTGGCCAGCGTGATCGCCTCTTCCTAGAGCGCACCTTCCAGAAGTTGCTGCTCACCTTCACGTGGTGGGTCAACCGCAAGGATATCACTGGTAAGCACCTGTTCGCAGGTGGCTTCCTCGGCCTGGACAACGTCGGCCTGTTTGACCGCTCACAGCCGTTGCCTAATGGAGGACAATTGGAGCAGGCCGATGGGACAGCATGGATGGCCTTCTATTGTGTCACCATGCTCTCGATAGCGCTTGAACTGGCGTCTGAGGATCACGCGTATGAGGATGTCGCCTCCAAATTCTTTGAACATTTTGTCTCTATCGTCGATGCGATGAACTCTATAGGTTCCGGAGGATTGTGGGACAGGCACGATGGCTTCTACTATGATCAGCTCCTGGTCGACGGTCAGACTATGCCCTTGCGCGTACGTTCGATAGTCGGGCTAATCCCTTTGTGCGCCGTTGAGGTTCTAGAAGGGGACATCATCGACTCGCTTCCTGGTTTCCATAAGCGTATGAACTGGTTTCTTGAAAACCGCAAAGACCTGTCTCAGCATATCTCGTATATGGTCGGTGGTGGAGCACACAAGAGCAGTCATCGCCTGCTAGCTATTCCATCACGTAGTCATCTTGTCCGCGTCTTGCACTATCTGCTCGACGAGAACGAGTTTCTCTCTCCATACGGTATCCGTGCTCTGTCACGTGTGTACCTGGAGCATCCCTACGTGTTCAAATTAGGCGGTGAGGAGTTCCGTATCTCGTACATGCCAGGCGAGTCAACCACGGGCCTCTTCGGCGGTAATTCCAACTGGCGCGGTCCCATTTGGTTCCCTGTCAACTACATTCTCATCGAAGCCCTGGAGCGCTATCATCATTTCTATGGCGACACGCTCAAGGTCGAATGTCCAACGGGATCAGGTCAGATGATGACGCTTGGCGAGGTGGCTCATGACATCTCCAAGCGTCTAGTCAGTATCTTTCTGCCTAACGACCAAGGCAAAAGGCCCTGGTGTGGAGAGGATGAACGCTATGCTACAGACCCCAACTGGCGCAACCTCACCCTCTTCTATGAATACTTTCACGGAGATAACGGCAAAGGCTTAGGAGCCAGCCACCAAACGGGCTGGACATCTCTTGTAGCTCGGCTCCTGTATGACGTGCCCGGACACACGGAGGATGAATAACTGGTGCTATGAAACAATGTACATTTCATAGCACACTAGCTATTTTATTTGTCTTGCTCCTGGTGGCTCAAGGCTGCCTGGGCTGCGGCCAGACGAGCGATAGGAACACGGAAGGGAGAGCAGCTCACGTAGTCCATCCCGATCATGTGAAAGAATTCAATGCTGTCTGGGTCTCCACCATGTTCACCACAGATGCCTAGTTCGAGATGCTCTTTCGCCTTGCGTCCCTTCTCTACTGCCATGCGCACAAGCTGACCAACGCCTTCGCGGTCAACCACTTGAAAGGGATGGGTGGGAAAAATTCTAACTTTTTCCTTGAGGCCCGGCTCTTCTAGACCCTCGACGTAGCGCAGTAGGAACGTCCGATCGGCATCATCGCGGCTAATGCCGAAGGTCGTCTGTGTGAGATCGTTGGTGCCGAAGCTGAAAAAATCGGCCACCGGGGCGAGCTGGTCGGCGAGGAGGGCAGCTCGCGGCAGTTCGATCATAGTGCCGAACTTATACTCGATAGCACTGCCTGCTTCACCTGCAACCTCTTTAGCAACGGCTTCGAGTTGACGGCGCACTTCTTTCAACTCATTGGCATGGCTAACGAGCGGAATCATGATCTTGGGCTGTATCTTTTTGCCCTCTTTAGCCAGTTCGAGTGCTGCTTCAAGAATAGCGCGTGTCTGCATGACATTGATCTCTGGGAAGATCAGGCCCAGTCGGCAGCCGCGCAAGCCGAGCATGGGGTTCTGCTCGCGCATGTTGTCCACGGTTTCGAGTAGCTCGCGCTTCTCCTTGAGCTGCTGTGGATCAGCGCCGCTCATCTCCAGTTTGGTCACCTCAACGAGCACTTCTTCGTAGGATGGCAGGAACTCGTGCAGTGGTGGGTCGATCAAGCGAATCACTACGGGATAGCCTTCACCGACCTTGGGATTGATCATGGTCTCGAAGATGCCCTTGAAGTCGCTGCGCTGAAAAGGCAGCAATTGGTCAAGTGCAGCCTGACGCTCTTGCTTTGTCTTAGCCAGAATCATCTTGCGCACAATGGGCAAGCGCTCCTGCTCCATGAACATGTGCTCGGTACGGCATAGGCCAATGCCTTCAGCTCCGAAATCTATGGCGCGTTTAGCATCGCGTGGGTAGTCTGCGTTGGCCCATACTTGCAGGCGACGATAGGAGTCGGCCCAACTCAGCAGCTTTTTCAAGTCCACTTCTTTATCGAAATCGGGGGCAACTGTAGGAATTGTGCCTGCGAAGATTTCGCCTGAAGCACCATCGATAGAAATTTCATCACCCTCGCGAATCACTTTATCGGTACCAATGACGCGGAAGAGGCGCTCAGCCTCGTCAACCCGAATACCTTCAGTTCCGGCGACACAAGGCAGACCAAGTCCACGCGCAACCACTGCAGCATGGCTGGTAGCGCCACCGCGTGCGGTGAGCACGCCCTTGGCAACGAGCATACCGTGAACATCATCGGGGCTAGTTTCTGGGCGTACCAGCACCACGGGGATTTTTGCCTTGCCCATCTCCTCGGCGCGGTCTGCGTCGAAGACAGCCTTGCCATAGGCGGCACCAGGAGAAGCATTCAAGCCTTTGGCCAGCAGACGCCCTGCGTCAGTAGCTTTCTTCTTCTCTTCTTCATCAAAGCGCGGCAGCAACAGGTGATAGACCTGCACTGGCTCAACGCGCTTTACGGCCTCCTGCTTGTCAATAAGCCCTTCAGCGACCATGTCAATAGCGACTTTGACGGCTGCCTGTGCATTGCGCTTGCCCGAGCGCGTCTGGAGCATGTAGAGACGTCCTTTCTCTACGGTGAACTCCAGATCCTGCATATCACGATAGTGACGCTCAAGACGCTCGGCAGTCTGCTGGAACTGCTGGTAGACATGGGGCAACTCCTCTTGCAGACGCTCGATCTTTGAGGGGGTCCGCGTTCCAGCTACTACGTCTTCGCCTTGGGCATTGAGCAGATACTCACCATACAATTGCTTCTCACCCGTGGTAGGGCTGCGTGTAAACGCTACACCGGTGCCGCTGTCATTACCCATGTTGCCAAAAACCATGCTCTGCACATTGACAGCAGTACCTAGATGGTGAGGAATTTTGTTGAAGTTGCGGTAATCGATAGCACGCTTATTGTTCCAGGAAGAGAAAACAGCCTCAATGGCTTTGTGGAGCTGCTCATAGACATCGGTGGGAAAAGGGTGACCGGACTGGTGCTCGGCAATCTGCTTGAACTCGACTACTAACTGCTTCAATGCAGCGGCGGGTATCTCGGCATCACTCTTAATGTTGGCCTCTTTTTTGTAGCGCTCAAGCACCTGCTCGAATGCATGGGGATCAGCATTAAGCACAGTCTTGCTGAACATCTGAATGAAACGACGATAGGCGTCATAAGCGAAGCGCTCATTACCTGTGAGGGCTACGAGTCCTTGCACTGTCTCGTCATTAATACCCAGGTTGAGCACGGTATCCATCATCCCTGGCATTGAGAACTTTGCGCCGGAGCGAACAGAGACCAGCAGCGGGTTCTCTTTCTTTCCAAAACCCTTGTCTGTCTGCTGCTCAACTATCTTCAGCGCCTCCAGGGCCTGTTGCCACATACCCTGGGGAAACTGCTTATCAGCTTCATAATAGGTGTTGCAGGCTTCGGTGGTGATGGTGAAACCAGGGGGAACCGGTAGACCTGCATTTGTCATCTCCGCCACACCAGCACCTTTGCCGCCGAGCAGGTCGCGCATCTTAGCGTTGCCTTCGCTGAAAAGGTATACCCATTTATGTGGTGACTGCTGAACCACTTCATCCAACCCCTCATGGGTAATCTGTTGCGTCATGAAATATCCTCCAAAGTCCTTTCTCGCCCCCTGTGGGGGTAGTGAAGAAGGGTGTAAGTGGGGATAACTGTCCCCTGTACCTCTTGTTGAATAGCTATAGCATACGTAGTACAATGCTTTTTGTCCAACGCATTACACTACGTGTGCTCTGAAGATAGCTACTCGCCTGTTCTGCACTGATGACTTCATCGGCTTCTTCGGGTGGAGTATCAGCGTAGAAAGCTTCGGGATGAAAGGGCGTCAAACGCGCCATCTCGTCCTGAATTACTACTGGAGCGCCTACTTTGGCTCCTAGCGTACGTAGGTCATGGTCATACATCGAACGATGTCCGAAGCGCAATAAGCTCACTGACTGAGCCGCCTTTTCCACTGCCTGATTGCAGTAATCCACACAAGCGAAGTGACGTCCTAGGCCAAGCTCCACTCCCGCCGTCGCCAGATCCTGTGCCGCTTCAGCGAAAAGCGCTAATGCTGCCTGCACATCCCCGTTTAAGGCAGTATCTAGGGTGTTGTCCGACGTCTCATCCTCGTCTCCTTGCTGCGCAATACTGCGAGAGGTTGACGACTCTGCAGTGTCATACAGTGTAACATCCTCTATAAGAAGCCGCTCTATATCATCCTCGTTCTCGTCGTAAGGCATGGCGTACTCCATAGGGCGTCGGTCTATAGGGGGCGACCGCAAGGGTCACCGCTACAAGATCCATACATATGCATCGCAGGGGCGGCCCTTGCGGTCACCCTGACTCTTGTCATCACAGACATAGTATGCCGATTTGACTTGTGTGTCAATAAGCATAGTATTGCAATACGAAATAAAAATACTAATGTAGAACTTCTCCACAAGTGGAAGCAAACATGATCTCGCCAGAGCCGCGACCATATTTGCTTTCACTTGTTCTAAATGAGCCAACGTTGTATCACGTGCCCCAGCTCTGCGTATATGTACGCGTGATGTCGAGGTACATAGTATGATACGTCACACTTGGCTCAATCATCGCCCCCTCGAACCACTCGTTGAATGAGGTGATGGTTATCATCTCTGGGTTGCTCGCAATAGCTGCATTCCAACTGATGTGGTAATTGGTGCCGTTGTTGCGTGGCACTTTGAATGTATTCGGTCGCCCAGCAATATGTGTGTCATCATAGCCGGGCATGACACCAGCCATCCACAGTTTGTGCGTGCCGAATGCGCTGTTGTAGGCATTGACCTTATTGCGAAATTCTTGGTCCACTGCTGCTATGTTACCGTGCAATAAACCCCAGTAGCCAGCACTGAATAGATGGATGCCGTCAAAGACGTTCAGCAGGCTCGTATCGACTCCCTCTGCCGACCAGATCATTTGGTTACCTGGGTCCACCTGTTGGCGAATCGATGCCCACTCCGCAAGCGTACGTCCCTGTCCAAGCGGTTTCCAGAAAAAGAGCACTGGTTTGCCGTGCCAGTGCAGGAAGTGACTATCGTTACTGTAATGGGAAATGATGTAACGCAAGCCATTGACGATGTTGCCCTCACCCTGCAAGGCGGGAGCTTCGCTCTCAAAATAGAGCGTCGAGGCGAAATAGTGATTATGCAATGACGCCGCATGATTGAGCAGTTTCACGAAGTTGGTATCAGTCTTGTCGCCTGGCCCCCACCAGGAATTAATGAAGCCCGTAATGCCTGCATCGGCTGCCCAGTGTATCTGCTGATCAATAATGTTGTCGTCAGAGGAGTCATACTGAGTGGTGGGCAGATCCGGCATGCGGCATAAGCACCAATCAGAGCGATTATACCATGCATAGTAGAAGGCAAGAACGGGTCGATTTACATCGACGTATGAATGGAGAAGGGAAGTATGAGTATTATATGCATACGTGGGCAAACTATCGGCTTTTCCTGCGACAGCACCCACCACGACAATGAACAATAACGCCACTATCACTCGGCGGACTAGAGCCGCCGCTATCTGCAGAACTTTCTGCATGAGACCTCCTACGGGGAGTATACCTCTTCAGCACGGAGTGTTTACGCATACATCCCCTTTTCTCCTTGCCGAAGAGATGGCTATTATATATCTTCTAGCATCAAGCTATGTCATCCAATTATGACACAGATGAGCATGAATGTAAATATGTCTCTTGCCGAACGTGAGAGCAGATATACCTAGTTTTCAATAATGCTGATGGAGGCCCATACTGCTATGTTCTATTCGCTAGCAAGTCCTGTTATACTACAGGAGCGGTCTGTACGGGGCGTTTCCGTCGGGCTTTCACCTGGGGAGATTACCTGCAAGGCCATAGGTTTCATAGCTGCGAAGGTTGATAAGATAGAGAATAACAGGCGGTGTTCCGATGCTAAAACGCGTCAAAATCCAGGGCTACAAATCATTAACAAATGTAGAGGTCCATCTCCAACCGCTTTCCGTACTCTTTATTCTATTATTTCAAGAGTGGGAACGATCAGACCCGAGATAGGAGAAACTCTTTATGCTTTGGTTAGAGTTAACCGTGCAGGCTCACCTGGAGGCTGTAGAGTCGGTGAGTGAACTACTGAACCGCTACATTCCGAGCGGTGTGGCAATTGAAGAACCCATCGAGTTGCTCGGTGAGGGACAAGGGTATCGTGTGCTTACGGGGCAATCGGTGAGTGTGCATGCCTATGTGCCTATTGATGGCAAGCAAGAGGAGGTGCGCCAGTACATTGAAGAGGGACTATGGCACTTAACATGTCTGGGAGAACACTTCGTCAGCGCAATGCAGACGCGTGTTGTCGATGAGCAAGATTGGGCTAGTGCCTGGAAGGACTACTTTCACGTTACACACATTGGGCAGCGCCTCGTCATTCGTCCATCGTGGCGTGAGTATAAGCCCCAGCTACACGAGGTAGTGCTCACTCTTGATCCTGGCATGGCCTTCGGCACTGGATTACATCCCACGACGCGCATGTGTCTTGAACAGATTG
>Ga0213874_10000161_pt1 | contig 11881 bp, 12 predicted proteins | sample BarmaccomBMRX_R7_FD_160098 | JGI IMG/M metagenome (GOLD analysis project Ga0213874, IMG submission 160098) | Root-associated microbial communities from Barbacenia macrantha in rupestrian grasslands, the National Park of Serra do Cipo, Brazil - RX_R7 | ecosystem: Host-associated > Plants > Roots...
TGAAGGCGGCGTACCGACCCTCAGCGTTTGCGCCTGCGCCGTCGCCGGCGTGATCCAGGTCACGGTTGTCTCCTTCCAAGCAGCCAGCTGGGCCGGAAGCGCGAACAGACCGGCGAGCAGCCCCGGCTCCACGACGACGAAATGATTCGTGCCGGCCGCCAGCGTCAGATGCCGCGGTTGGCTCGTCATCGCTCCACTCGCCGTCGCTTCGTTCGCCGTCACGTCAATGCTGACGTTGGGCGACTGCATCGGCGTGTGGTACGTTCCGGTATAACGCAGCGGATCGAGATCCGGCCCGAGCACGAGCGACGCAGTCGCGGACACTTGCAATCCCATGACCGAAGCATTTGAGTTCTCGTCGATCTGCGCGTGCGAGGCATCCTGCGTCACATTGACTGACCAGGAGCCGATATTCTCGCCGCTCATCATCGCCGTGTAGCGATAGACCCCTGCGCTCGGAAATGCCGCGCCGACTCCCGCGGCAAGCAATAATGCCGACAACATCGTTCTATGCCTTTACCGCGATCGGAGCCAATTCACGCAACGCGTCGAGCGCCGCGTCGATCTCCGCCTCCGTATTGTAGCCGTGCGGCGAAACGCGAATGCCCGACGAGCGATAGGTCGTGATAATGCTTTGCCGTTCGAGCGAGCGACCGATCTCGATGCTGTCGCGCCCCGGCATTTCGAACGTCACGATCCCGGAGGACGCGAGTTGACCGCGAACCGTCACGAGCCTCGCACCGATGCGCTGCAACCCATCGCAAAGGCGATCGGTCAGACCGGCAATATGCGCGGCAATCTGCGCCGTACCGGCGCGCTCGAAGAGTTCGATCGCCGATACGATCGACAGGGTCCCGAGCAGGTTCGGCGTGCCGCCTTCGAATCGCATAGCGTCCTGCGCGTACGGTTGGTCGTAGTTATGGAAGTCCCACATGTCACGCATCGAGCGCCAGCCCGGCATGGCGAGCGCGAGACGTTCGCGCAATTCCCGCGCGACGAACAGGAACCCGATTCCGTGCAGTGCCAGCATCCACTTCGCGCCGCCCGCGTAGACCGCATCGAGATTGCCGGCGCGCACGTCGAGCGGGAGCGCACCGAGACCCTGCATCGCGTCCACGCAGAGTAGCGCGCCGGAGCGATGTGCGACCTCAGCCAGCGCGGCGAGGTCGTGACGGTATCCGTCGGCATACGACACCCACGAGAGCGCCACGACCCGAGTACGCGGCGAAATTTCCGTGCGAAGCCGGTCCGGAGTCAGCCGGCCTTCGCGAATTCGCACGAAGCGCACCGCGACGCCGTGCCTGCGCAACGCGAGCCACGGGACCACGTTGGCGGGAAAGTCGTCGTCGGCTAGGAGCACCTCATCGCCGGGTTTCCAATCCAGACCGAGCGCGATGACGTTTGCGCCGGCGCCGGTCGCCGGGATCATGGCAATCTCATCACCGTCGGCCCCGATGAACCGGCCGATGCGTTCGCGATACTCCGACATGCGCAGGTCGTAGGCAAACGTCGACAGCACCCCGGCGGCTCCCGAGCCGCGCGCGAACTTCTCAATGGCGGCAATCGACGAGTTTGGCAGGACGCCGGCCGACGCGTGATTCAGGTAGACGTAGTCGCGCGTGACGGCAAACTCCGTCCGCGGGATCGGGGTCACTGTGCGCCGATCATGTCCTTGGTGTGCCAGGCGATGTTGCCCGCTCGGTCGCCGACTCGTTCGAGCGAGGCCAGCACGAACAGGTAGCGCGTCCCCGGTCGCACGATCTCGGGATCGGAACGCATCTCCTCTTGCAGCAGCTTGATGCTGCGCTTGTAGAGCTTATCGACTTCATCGTCGCGATCGATAACGGTACTGGCTAACGCGGCGTCGCGCTCCGTATACGCGCGCATCGCGTCGAGCAGCAGCGAATGCGCCACCGCCGCGATGCGATCGATCTCGACGCGCTGCGGCCGCATCGGTTGATCCGACAGCTTGATCGCGTTCTTGGAGATGTCGACGGCGTAATCGCCGACGCGTTCCAAGTCGGTCGCGATTTCGAGCATCGCAGCGATCTCGCGCAGCTCGCCGGCGACCGGCTGCTGGCGCCAGATCAGCTCGATGCAGTTTCCTTCGATGCGGTGCCGCAGATCGTCGATAACGTCGTCGCCCGCAACGACGCGGGCCCCTGCCGCGGCGTCGCGAGTGTTCAGGGCATCGACCGCTATGCGAATGGCATCACCGACGAGCGCACCAAGCCGAACGACGTCCAGGCGCGTCGCCTCGAGAGCTTCGTGATATGCAGTTCTGACCGCCACGGCTACTCTTTCCCCGCAACGGAACGAAGGAACCTGCCTCTTTATCAAACCATAAGGTTGCGTCATGGTCTTTGAAGATATCGCGGTAGCCATCGAGGCGCCGATCGGCATCCTTACCTTTAATCGTCCGAACGTGCTCAACGCGTTACGCACGAACTTGCTCAAAGAAGTTTCGAGCGCGCTCGCTCAACTGGAGCGCGACGACGGCGTCCGCGTCGTCATCCTGACGGGGGCCGGCGAGAAAGCATTTGCCGCCGGCGCGGACATCGGCGAGCTGAATGCGCTGTCGTCCGCCGGAATGGGCGCGACTCAGTCGCGGAGCGGACAAGCCCTCACCCGACAAATTGAGCGGATGAGCAAGCCCGTAATCATGGCGGTCAACGGTTTTGCGCTCGGTGGTGGCTGCGAGATCGCCATGGCCGGCGACATCATCGTCGCGGCCGAGAACGCGAAGTTCGGTCAGCCGGAGGTCAATCTCGGGCTGATTCCCGGCTACGGCGGAACGGCGCGCACGACGCGACGCGTGGGCAAGGGAATGGCGACCTACCTGTGTCTGACCGGCGAGATGATCGACGCGGAACACGCGCAGCGCATCGGTCTCATCGAGCGAGTCGTGCCGGCAGCCGAGTTGATGGACGAAGCGAAGCGCATCGCTCGCACGATCGCCGCAAAGGCACCCCTCGCGATAGCCGCCTGCAAGCGAACGATCAACAATGGCGCGCATCTTCCGATCGACGACGCGTTGGAGCTGGAGGCGCTGGAGTTCGGAACGCTCGTGGACACCGAAGACATCAAAGAAGGTACCGGCGCCTTCCTCGAAAAGCGCAAGCCCGTCTGGAAAGGTAAGTAGACTTAGAGTTTACTTTCGGCGTTGGTCATGGCGAGGCCGATGGCGGGATTCAGGCCCTCCCACCGCGCTCGCACGTCGCCGTGCCCGTCGATTACGACGACCGTGGGCAATCCGACGACGCTGAAGAGCGCTCGCGCGCTGCTCTCCGGATCGAGGGCGACGAAGCGCAGGTGCATTCGCCGCGCGTACTCTTCCACGACCGACCGCTTCTCCCCGACGTCAACGGCAACCACGGCGGCGTGGGGATTGTGCGCCGCCCACGATTGGACCAGCGGCAGCTCGACTTTGCACGGCGCGCACCAACTGGCAAAGAAATCGAGAAACACGGTGTGCCCGCGTTGATCCGCTAGCCGAAACGATTTCCCGTCGAGACGTTCGAACACGGCCGCGGGCGCCGGGACGCGGTGCGCCGCGATGAATGAGCGCGGGGCGACGAAAATCTTCCAAATCGCAAAAGCGACCACGAGGAGCGCGAGCGCGTCCCAAACTCTTGCGCCGATGGAAGGTGGTTTTGCCGGCTCGCTACTCTGCGCGGAAGACGGCTGCAATGCCTTGCCCGCCTCCAATGCACGCCGACGCGACCGCATAGCCGCCGCCCTGCGCCTGCAGCTCGTGCAGCGCCGTCAACGCCAGGCGCGCGCCGGATGCGCCCAGCGGATGGCCCAACGCGATGGCGCCGCCATGCGGATTGAGCGGCACGCCGTCTGCGCGCCCGTTCGATGCATTCATCTCGCGCAGGCACGCCAGCACTTGCGGCGCAAACGCCTCGTTGATCTCCAATACCTTGAGGTCGCGCAGTCCGAGGTTTGCGCGTGCGAGCGCCTTTGGAATTGAGAACGCCGGACCGATTCCCATGATCTGCGGTTCTACTCCCACCACGGCGCCGCTGATCAAGCGCCCCATCCACGACAAGCCATCCGCCTTCGCGCGCGCCGCCGTCGTAAGCACGACCGCCGCGGCGCCGTCCGTGATGCCGCTTGCGTTCCCCGGCGTAACGACGCCGTCGCGCACGAAGCGAGCGGGAAGCTTCCCGAGCTTCTCCATGTTCAGTCCCTGGCGCGGCCCTTCGTCCTTTTCGACTCGCACCGTCGTGCCGCGCGGCCCCGGGACGTCCACCGCAACGATCTCCTCTGCAAAAAAACCATCGCCTTGGGACGCCAGTGCGCGTTCCTGACTTGTCAACGCGAACTCGTCGCACTCGGCGCGCGAGATGCCGTATTTCTTCGCGAGATTTTCGGCCGTGATCGCCATGGGCGTGTTACCGTAGGAGTCCGTCAGCGCGGTCCACAGCGAGTCTTCGAACGCGACGTTCTGGCCGAGATGAAAGCCCTTGCGCGCTCCGCGCACGACGTGCGGCGCTTGCGACATGTTCTCCGTGCCGCCGGCGAGCGCATAGGTCGCCGTGCCTAAGGCCAGCGATTCCGCCGCGGAAAGGATCGCCTGCAGGCCCGAGCCGCAGAGCCGATTGACGGTCAACGCCGGCGCTTCCATTGGAACTCCCGCCCGCAGCCCGACGTGGCGCGCGAGGTAAATGGCGTCGGGACTGCTTTGAATCACGTTACCGAACACGACTTCGTCAATTTTCTCCACCGGAACGCCGCTGCGGGCAATGGCGCCTTGCGCCGCCGCAACGGCGAGGTCGGTGGCGCTCAAGTCGGACAGGGTGCCGCCGAGATTTCCGAATGGCGTGCGCGCACCGTTGAGAATGACGATGTCGGTGTCTACTGCCTGCGTGGTCATAGCCAGCGCGTATTCGCGTCGGTGCGCACTCGTCCCGGCAGGCACCGTCGCCGGGTGCCCCTAAGACGGAATCATGCCTATCAACCGTCCCGCCGCGGTCACTTTTGATGCCCGCTCGCTGCTGCCTGCGACAAAGACGGCTCAAATTTTGGAAACCTTCGACAAGCTCGGCGTCGGAAGCGCGCTCGAGATCAACGAGGAGACCGATCCGCGCGCCCTACGCAACGAGATGGCCCAGCTTCGGCCCGGACGCTTCTCCTGGGACGCGCGTAATCTGGGCGGCAACCGCTGGACGGTTCGCCTCGAACGAATCGACGAAAATGCGGACGGCGAGACTTTTCTGTCGCACGTGGCGGCATTCACGTCCGCCAAGGGAAATACGCTCAAGGAGCTCGCATCGCAGATGAGCGAGCGCAGCTACAAGTCCGGCGAAACTATCTTTGACGAGGGCGAGGTTTGGCCGTATCTCGGCATCGTCAAGAGCGGCAAAGCGATCTACACGCTGCTTTCACCCGACGGCAAGACGCACACGATCGGCGAGCGGCTCACGCACGATACGCTCAACGAGAGCGGAACGTTCGACGGCGGCGGCGCTACGACGCGAGCCGAAGCGCTCACCGACGCGACGATCGTTACAGTTCCGAGCGAGGCCGTCGTTCACGCCGCACGCAACGATGCCGAGCTCGCCTTAGGCTTCCTTGTCGCTTCCTCACAGGCGCGGCGGCGTTCGATCGACACGATCGCCGACTTGGCGTTCGCCCACGTGCTTCAGCGGGTCGCAAAGTTCTTGCTCGGCTACGCGCGAACGTCGGTCGGTATGGCGCGCGGCCTGCCCGGCGTCGAAAATTTATCCCAGGCGCAAATCGCCGCTGCGGCCGGCACGGTGCGCGACATGGCGGCGCGCGCGCTGTTGCGGCTGCGCAACGCTGGAGCGCTCGAGCTCGACCGCGGGCGCGTCAGAGCGATCGACCGCGCGAGACTGGAAGCGTTTGCACATAACGTGCAAGCGCCCCCGGTGTAAGTCCCGCGCTTTTTCGTAACGCTTAAATCCGGTAGACGTCCGCCGAGGCGTTGGGATCGACGAGGGCCGGATGAACGCGCGGCCCGCTGCACATGAGGGCGTCGTGGCCCATCTCGATGCGCACGCGTGCGACTTCGCCGCTCATCACGTCGTCGACGGCGCAGCCTTGGACCTTTCCGGGAAAGCGCGCCATCACGACGTACCGTCCCGGCTCCAGCGTGATATTGCTGAAGTAGCCCTTGCTGTTGGTCTCGAGCGTCATGATGCGGTTCGGACCATGCTCGAGGTACGGCGACCGGTAGTAGTAGAGCGTCGCATGAGCGATCGGCTGCCCGGTCTTCACATCTACGACGGTTCCCGAGATGCCGCCGGGTTGTTGCTGGGCGAGGGCCGGCACGGCAAACGTCCCGGCGAGCGCAAGGATGATTGCTAGTTGCTTCATGGGCCGGTTATTCCCAAACTAGACCGATTCGAGCGTCGCGGTCTCCTCCGGGGCAATCGTCGCCGCGCTCTGTAAGTCGAAGGCAGCCCGCTTGCTCTTTGCGGCCGTCTCCGCCAGCGGTTGCTCCGGTGCTTGTCGCGCGCCGCTGAGCAGGTCGCGCCCCTTGCGGACCGCGCCGAGCGCGCCCGAGAGGCGGGTTTCCATCTCCGACAGCACCTGTGCGGCGTAGCGGTCGGCGCCTTCCCGAATGCGCTGGACCTCTTGTTCAGCGTCGCGCAGCACCGACTCGGCCGTCGCCCGCGCCCGCTGGACGATCTCATTCTGGTCCACGAGCTCGTCGTGCTTGCTCGACGCCTCGTCCACGATCGCTTGCGCCTTCTCTTGCGCTGCCCGCAGCATTCGATCGTGATCTTTGGCAATGACTTTGGCGCGTCCGACCTCGGTAGGCAGTGACGCACGAATCTTCTCAACGAGTTCCACGAGCCGCTCCTCAGAGAGGATGCGGTAACCGGCCGGAAGCCACGTGCCCTCGTGCACGTACGCTTCGAGCTTATCAAGGACGCGATAGACCGACATTGCTACCTCCGTTGTAGAGTCGTTCGCTTCTCCGCCATGAGGCGGAGTACCGGTTGGGGGACGAGCGCGGCGACGTCGCCGCCTAAGAAGAACACCTCTTTGACGAGGCTCGAGCTGACGAATGAATACTTCTGATCGGACATTAAGAAGAACGTGTCCACGTCGGAGAGCGACCTGTTCATCAGCGCCGCCGACATCTCGCTCTCGAAATCGGAGACGACGCGCAGACCCTTGACGATCACTTGCGCCTTCGCGGCCTTCACGTAATCTGCCAAGAGTCCCGTAAAGTGCTCCACTCGCACGTTGTCAAAGCGCTCGACGCAGCGTTTCAGCATGGTCACGCGCTCGTCCAGCGAGAACATCGGCGCTCGCTTCTGCGGGTTGACGACGATCGCGACGACCAGCTCGCCAAAGACCCGCGCCGCGCGCTCAATAACGTCCAAGTGACCGTTCGTGGGAGGATCGAACGATCCCGGATAGACTGCGAGCGTGCCGCGCGCAACCTTACCGTCGGTCAATTGACCGGCGATAAGAAAGCGAGAGCCACATCGCCGTAGACTTCTTCGCGTGTGGAGCGATATCCGGGTATGTCGGGCAGAATCCGCTTCGCTGCGTGCTCGTAGACGACCAGCGCGTCCGGCGCCAACAGACCGCGCTCTCGCATGAGCGCAAAGAGCGCAAGCGGCACCGGGTCCGCATACGGCGGGTCGAGGTACACGATGTCGAACGGCCCCTCGAGGCGATAGAGCGCGCGTTCGACGGGGGCCTGAAAGACCGTCACCACGTCGCTGACGCCGAACCCCTTCGCCGACTCCTCGATCGCCGCGGCGATTTCGCGCTGCGCCTCGACGCAGACCACGCGTGAGGCGCCCCGGGAGGCGGCCTCGAAACCGATCGCGCCGGTTCCAGAGAAGAGATCCAAGACGCGCGCGCCGTCCAGCCGGTGCATCAAGATCGAAAAGAGCGACTCTTTCACGCGTCCGGGCGTCGGCCGCACCTGGCCGCCCTTCGGCGAGCGCAGCTTGCGGCTGCCCAGCGATCCGCTCGTAATGCGCGGCATCAGCGCGTCTCTAGAACTCGCGCGGCGCGAGCGGCGTTAGCGACGCGTTGAGCCAGCCCGCGTCGCCGAACCACTCGAAACGAATCGTCGAATACGGGACCGTACCGAACGACAGCAGCCGGTCGTGAAAGTTGCGCAGCGAGAAGCTGCCTCCCTCGCGATCCCGATCCAGCGCCAACAGCGCTTCGAGTTGCGTCTTACCGGTGAGATAGTCAATCGCTTGTCCCGGGTCCATGGCGAAGCGCGTCGCCTCTCCGCGGGCGGTGGCGTAGTCGATGCCCGCATTCTTTTGAAAGTACGCGATCGCGGCAGGAAGGCTCATCGCACCGGTCGCCAAGCCGACGTCGACGCCGATGCGCGTCGCGCGGTGGCGCATGAGATGAATGACCTGACGGCGCGCGCCAGGGTCGTCGGCGTAGAGCCCCTCGCGCATCAACATCTCCTCGCCGTAAAAGGCCCAGCCCTCGGAAAAAACGCCGTCCTGGTGGACGTGGCGGATCAAATCGGGATTGTGATACGCCTCGGAAAACTGCAAGAAATGTCCCGGAATGCCCTCGTGCCCCAACAACGGCAGCACCGATTGGCGCGCCTGCTGCACGAAGAAGCTTTGATTGGTAGGGCTGAAATCCGGAACGAAATAGAATCCTTGCGGATCGCTCGAGAACATCCCAGGCGGGTTCATGAATCCACCTGGATACGTGGCGGCCAGCGCCTTCGGCACTTCAACGATGTGAAAGGCTCCGATGTACGGTGGAATCGTCACGATCTGGTGCGCGTTGATGAACGATACGATCTGCCCGAGGCTGCGCTCGTAATATGCCAAAAAGCTCTGCTTCGAATCGAACGACGGGGGTGGGCTGGCGGCGGGGGAATGCGCGTCCCGACCGTCTTCCCACGCCTCCAGCGCTCGATCGCGCGCCAGCTCTAAGCGGCCGATCTGCGCGACGGCGGCCGAGTCGTACGGCAGCAGGAGCACGCGATGAAGAAACCAGTCGTATTGCTTTCGGCCGACGGCGAAACCGCCCGGCGAAAATGTCGACATGCGCGCATCCAGCCACCGCCGATACGCCTGCAGCGAGCTCAGAGCGGCGCGCTGCGCGCTCGAAAGCTGTGCGCGGAGCGACGGCGACACGTTTGGCGCCAGAGCGTCCAGTGTCGTCGTGTAGAGCGAGCTCCCGTCGCGTATGTCTTCGGACGCGATCTGCGCGAACTCGCGCACCGGTTTCGTCAAGTTCGTGCGGCCCTGCTGCAAAACCGTGGGACACGCGCGCAGCCGCGCGACGGCATCGCGAATGCGAACCTCGTCGGACGCGTACTGCCGCTTAACGATTGAAAAGATGCCGTTGCTGCATTCGCCTTCGTAGAACGTCGGGTTGCGCTGCAGGCCCCGTATCACATCCCGGTTCCACCACTCCGCCTCGAGGTCGGAACGGATCAACAGATAATCCATGCGATCGTGTGCGCTCGCTCCCGCGGACGGTTGCAGCAGCGCGAGCTCGTTGCGGTAGCGTCGCAGCTGCTGCATCTGCGAGGCCTGCGTCTTCGCGGAATAGTCGGCCAGCCGCGTGTCGTACTCGTGAATTCCCGCGTCGGTGGCCGCCGTGGGGTTTTGCGCAAACGACCATGCCGTATACCGGCGCTCCAGGTCGACGAGCCGGTCGTGATAGCTCGGCGGCGACTCTATCGCCAGCAGGGTCAATGCCGTGACCGCGACGAGAAGGGCACGCACCTACGTCGCTCCTACGGGCGCGCCGACGATGCCGAGCAGCTCGTCAAATTGATGAACGGTCATATCCGGCGGCGCAACCTCGCTGGGAAACGTCTTGTGTTCCCAATCGACCCAGATCGCGCGCATTCCGGCCGCGTGCGCGCCGGCGACGTCGCCGTGTGGATCGTCGCCCACGTAGCAGCTTCGCTCCGGTGCCGACCCCAGCGTCCGTAGGAGCGTCTCAAAAGCCGCCGCCGCCGGCTTCTGCACCCCAATCTCGCTGCTCACGAGCACCGGCCCGGCGAAGCCCGCGCGGCGCGCCTTGCGTACCTGCATCGGATTCCAACCGTTCGTCAAGACCGCCATGGCGATTCCGCGCTCACCCAGCGCTTCGAGCGTCGAGCGCACGTTGGGTAACGGAATCACGAGATCGTCGATCAGGCCGAGCGCCGTCTCCCTGAATGCGGCAACGTGCCGCTGCTCGGGAGTGACACCGTGCGTGGAAACGAAGCGCCGCACCGCGTCGTCAACGGAAAAGTCGCCGCGGCGCTGGTGGCGCAGCAGCTCGTCGATCGCATCCAACTCGTCGGTCAGCGTGCCGCACGTTCGGCCGCCCTGAGCCAAGACCGCCTCCAGCAATCGCTCGAACGCCACACGTTCCAACGTGTTGTCGATCGCAAGCGTGTGGTCGAGATCGAAACCGATCCCGGTGATCCGCTCCATGCGCCGCGCGTTCGACGCGCCACGCGGTGAGGTCCTAGGATTTATGACGAAAGCAGCAGCGTTCTCGTGCTCGGCTCGGACGCGAGCGCCGCTCGCAGTCCCGAGTGTTCGGGTTGCGTCAGCCGCGGATCGCCCGCGACGATGCTCTCCGCGGCCGATTTCGCCGCCCGGTAAATGTGGATATCGCGGCGCAAATCCCCGAAGCGCAGATCCGAGTTGCCGGACTGGATCGTGCCGCCCAGTTGTCCCGGACCACGCAGTCGCAAATCTTCATCCGCAATGAGGAAGCCATCGGTCGTTCGAGTGAGGATGTCCAGGCGCTGGGTTTCGCCGGCGTCGTCGGGATAGACGAGGATGCAGTACGATTTCGCAGCGCCCCGGCCGACCCGTCCGCGCAACTGATGCAGTTGGGCCAGCCCGTAGCGATGGGCGTCCAGCACTACCATCGTTGTGGCGTTGGCAACGTCCACTCCCACCTCGATGACGGTCGTCGAAACGAGGACGTCGGTCTCGCCCCGAGCAAACCGAGCCATGGCCTCGTCCTTCTCCCGCGAGGACAGCCGGCCGTGCAGCAGTCCGACTCTCAACTCCGCAAGCACGTCTTCTCTCAGGCGCGCAGCTTCGGCAACTGCGCTCGCCAACGTTTGGTCTTCTTCGCTTTCGTCGATCGCGGGCGCCACGACGTAGGCTTGATTCCCCCGCCCGACCACCTTTCGTACGAACTCGTAGACCGCCGGCAACCGAGTCGTGCGCACCGCAAACGTGTCGATGGGCGTCCGGCCGGGGGGCAACTCGTCAATCGTAGATATATCGAGGTCGGCATACAGCGATTGCGCGAGCGTGCGCGGGATCGGTGTCGCGGTCATGTGCAGCGTATGCGGCGAAGCCCCTTTGGCGCGCAGCCGCGCGCGTTGCTCGACGCCGAATCGGTGCTGTTCGTCAATGATCGCAAGCCCCAACCGATCGAAGCCCACGCCTTCGGTCAGAAGCGCGTGGGTGCCGACGACGAGCGCGGCCTCTCCGCTGGCGAGGCGGGCGCGCGCGGCCGTTCGCGCGCGTCCGCTCTGGCTTCCGAAGAGCGCCTCGCTGCCGAGGCCAAACGGGAGCAGCAGCGGCGCCAATTTCCCTGCGTGCTGCCACGCGAGCAGTTCCGTCGGCGCCATCAGCGCGGACTGCGTCCCGTTGACCGCCGCCAGCAGCACCGCGGCGGCCGCAACGAGCGTCTTGCCGCTGCCGACGTCGCCTTGGAGCAGGCGATTCATCGGAACGTCGCGCCCCATGTCGGCCCAGATTTCACGGATCGTCCTGCGTTGCGCGCCGGTGAGCGCAAACGGCAACGCCCCTTCGAAGCGTTCGAGCAAGTCGGCTGGAACGCGCAGGGGGCGAGCGTCGTGGTCGCGCTCGCGTTCGGATCGCCGCAGCTGTGCCGACGTCGCGAGTGCAAGAAACTCGCCGAATACGAAACGCTC
>Ga0213874_10000162_pt1 | contig 11859 bp, 9 predicted proteins | sample BarmaccomBMRX_R7_FD_160098 | JGI IMG/M metagenome (GOLD analysis project Ga0213874, IMG submission 160098) | Root-associated microbial communities from Barbacenia macrantha in rupestrian grasslands, the National Park of Serra do Cipo, Brazil - RX_R7 | ecosystem: Host-associated > Plants > Roots...
GTACGCCAGCACGACGTGCATATCGCAGCGCAGGCTGAGAGCGCCTTGTATGCTCTGCGTACCACTCCTTTTGACCTGATTATTCTGGATATCAATCTGCCTGATCAGACAGGATGGGAGGTGTTGCGAACCGCGCAACGGGAAGGATGGCTGCATCCACAACAGATTGATGGGGATACGAAAGCACTTCCGGTGGTCGTGCTCTCCGCCGTGCGGGTGAGTCCGCACCGTTTGGCCGAGTTTCACCCCTTGGCGTACCTACCCAAGCCGTTCCCTATGGAGGCATTGCTGCGCCTAGCAACGGAGGCGGCCCAGCGCAGAAATGCTGACTCTCAGTATAGCAAGCAAGATGCCGTAGGCTTTGAGAACCCACGGCCCAACGAGGAGGAACTGCATGCTTGATCTCATTGTTGTTGTGGTGACTATTGTCTCTTTTTTTGTGCTCATCAGCTTCACCGAAGGCTGTGAGCGCCTGTAGGAAATGAGGAGTTTGCGCTATGAACACACCGCTTGAATACATCCTAGTTGGGATTGTGACACTCGGGATCACTGTGTACTTGGTGATTGCGCTACTCGCGCCAGAGAAATTTTAGTGAAGTGAGGGAACCTTCTATGTCTGTAACATTCAACGGTGTCCTGCAGGTAGTGCTCTTTGTGGCCCTAGTGCTGCTGATTACCAAACCATTTGGCCTGTACATGGCCAGAGTCTTTGCAGGGGGGCGTACCTGGCTTTCGCCCATAGGTGTCCCCATTGAACGACTGTTTTACCGCCTATGCGGAATCAATCCTGAAGAAGAGCAGAAGTGGACGGGCTATGTCATCGCTATGTTGGTCTTTAGTGTTGTAGGTATGTTACTGTTGTATCTGATCGAGCGCACGCAGCAGTGGCACGGACCGCTCTTTAACCCGCAGGGCTTCGGCCCGGTCGAGCAGCGACTGGCCTTCAATACCGCCGCTAGTTTTACTACCAATACCAACTGGCAGAACTACGCAGGTGAGCAGACGATGAGTTACCTGACCCAGATGGCGGGTCTCGCGTTCCACAACTTTGTCTCGGCAGCAACGGGTATCGTGCTGGCGGTGGCCTTAGTACGCGGGCTTGCACGGCGCAGCGCGCAGACGCTGGGCAACTTCTGGGTGGATCTGACCCGCTGTGTTCTCTACATTCTTCTGCCCATCTCAATCGTGGGTGCGCTTATCTTGGTTTCGCAAGGAGTCGTACAGAATTTCAGCCCGTATGCCATAGCGCATACGCTCGATGGAGCTACCCAAACAATTGCCCAGGGACCTGTCGCTTCCCAGGAGTTCATCAAAAATTTCGGGACGAACGGTGGCGGCTTTTTTAACGTCAACGCGGCTCACCCCTATGAGAATCCCAATGCCTTCACCAACCTGCTCATTCTGGTCTCCATCTTCTCCATCCCAGCGGGCTTGTTCTATATGTTCGGCAAGATGGTAGGTGATATACGCCAGGGCTGGGTGCTGTGGGGTGCTTCACTGCTCCTCTTTTTGATGGGCATCGCAGTGGCAATGCCCGCTGAACAGGCAGGAAACCCTCTGCTGGCAAAGGCCGGGGCCGATGAGCGCATCACAGCCTATCAGGCGGGGGGCAATATGGAAGGCAAGGAGACGCGTTTCGGCATCTCCGACTCGGCACTCTTCGCCGTCGTGACCACCGACACCTCGTGTGGTGCAGTTAACAGCTTCCATGATAGTTACACGCCCTTGGGAGGTCTCATCCCGCTGACCAACATCGCGTTGGGGGAGATCGTCTTCGGCGGCGTAGGCTCTGGGCTTTACGGTATGCTGATGTTTGCCATCATTGCAGTCTTTATCGCCGGCCTGATGGTAGGGCGCACACCGGAATACCTGGGAAAGAAGATCGAACGCAAGGAGATCATGATGGCAGCCCTGGCGCTGTTGATCCTGCCCGCCTCGATCCTAGGTTTTGCCGCAGCAGCCAGTGTATTACCCGCGGGACTAGCTGGCATCACCACAGGAGCTGGCAATGCAGGCCCACATGGTCTCTCGGAGATACTCTACGCCTACACCTCCGTCAACGGTAACAACGGGTCGGCCTTCGCTGGCATCAACGGCAACACGCCCTACTATAACTGGACGCTGGGACTGGCGATGCTGATTGGGCGCTTTGCCTTCCTCATTCCCATTCTGGCCTTTGGCGGCTCTCTGGTCAAGAAACGGGTCGTGCCCGCTGGACTGGGCACCTTTCCAACGACAGGGCCACTGTTTGTGGCTTTGCTAGTAGGCGTGATTCTGATTGTAGGAGCGCTCACCTACTTTCCGGCCTATTCACTAGGACCGATTGTCGAACACTTGCTACTGCAAGCAGGGAGGACCTTCTGAGATGAAAACAGAGACGAAGCCTGATGCGTTAGAAATCAAGCAGTGGAAAACACGCCGCAAGGGGGACATCTCGATCTTTGACCCGACAATCATCCGCCGGGCTATCCCTGACTCCTTTAAGAAATTGGATCCGCGTATACAACTCAAAAACCCTGTCATGTTCGTGGTAGAGGTGGGCAGTGTGGTCACCACCATTGAGTTCGTGCGCCTGCTCTTTACAGCACCGACCGCGGCCTTTCCTCGTGCAGTGTTAACCACAGAAACCATTTTCGTGCTAGCGGTAGCCATCTGGCTATGGTTTACGGTCGTGTTCGCCAATTTCGCCGAGGCGATGGCCGAAGGACGGGGCAAGGCACAAGCCGACACGCTACGCAAGGCGCGTACTACTACGATGGCCAAGCGCTTGACCAGCCCCGACCGCTTTGGTCAGGTGCAGGAGGTGCCCGCCCCAGAGTTACGTAAGGGTGACTTCGTGCTAGTTGAAGCGGGCGACGTCATTGCTGGAGATGGCGAAGTCATCGAAGGGGTAGCATCCGTTGATGAGTCGGCGATTACAGGCGAGTCGGCACCTGTCATCCGCGAGAGTGGCGGCGACCGCAGCGCCGTGACTGGAGGAACGCGAGTCCTCTCGGACTGGATCGTGGTGCAGGTGACTGCTAACCCCGGTGAGACCTTCCTAGACCGCATGATCTCTCTAGTTGAGGGGGCCAAACGCCAGAAGACCCCCAATGAGATTGCCCTTAATATCCTAATTGCTAGTCTGACTATCATCTTCGTACTGGTGGTGGTCTCGCTCGAACCCTTTGCCATCTACTCAGGCAATGCTGTCTCCATTACCACCCTGATTGCACTGCTGGTCTGCCTGATCCCGACCACCATCGGCGGGTTGCTCTCGGCGATTGGCATTGCGGGCATGGATCGCTTGGTTCAGCGCAACGTGCTGGCCATGAGTGGTCGAGCAGTCGAGGCTGCAGGTGACGTGGATGTGCTCCTGCTCGACAAGACGGGCACTATTACCTTAGGCAATCGCCAAGCGACACGCTTCGTGCCGCTTGTAGGCGTAGATGAGCGGGAGCTAGCGCATGCAGCGATGCTTTCCAGCCTCTCAGATGAGACCCCAGAGGGGCGCTCGATTGTGCTCCTGGCAAGGGAACGCTACAGTCTCTCAGAAGAAAAACCATCTGCCGCCACCTTCATTCCCTTCACAGCACAGACCCGCATGAGCGGTGTTGACCTGAATGGAAGGCAGGGCAGTAGTGGTGTTGACTCTGCCCACACCATCCGCAAGGGAGCAGCAGATGCCGTTGCTACCTATGTCGCAGAGCATGGCGGAGTTAGAAGTGCCGAACTGGATAGTATTGTCGATACCATTGCTCGTGCAGGAAGTACTCCTCTGGTTGTGGCCGAAACGCAAAGGGTCAATGGGACAGTGGAGCAGGCACGTTTACTAGGAGTGATCGAACTGAAGGATATCGTCAAAGGGGGCATGAGCGAGCGCTTCGAGCAGTTGCGACATATGGGTATTCGCACCATCATGATCACGGGAGACAACCCGCTCACGGCTGCTGCCATTGCTAAGGAAGCCGGGGTGGATGACTTCCTAGCACAGGCGACACCGGAAACCAAAATGAAGCTCATCAAAGAGCAGCAGACGGGAGGACGTATGGTGGCGATGACGGGTGACGGCACCAATGATGCCCCTGCTCTGGCCCAGGCCGATGTCGGTGTAGCCATGAACACCGGAACCCAAGCAGCTAAAGAAGCAGCCAACATGGTTGATCTCGACTCCAACCCGACCAAGCTCATTGAGGTGGTAGAAGTAGGCAAGCAACTCTTGATCACACGCGGAGCGCTGACGACCTTTAGTATCGCCAACGACGTCGCCAAGTACTTCGCGATCATTCCGGCAGCCTTCGCGGTCACCTACCCACAGCTCAATACGCTCAACATCATGCAACTGGCGACACCTCACAGCGCCGTGCTCTCGGCGGTGATCTTCAATGCCTTGATCATCATTGCCCTGATCCCCTTAGCGCTGCGCGGGGTGAAGTACCGCCCAATTGGGGCTGGTGCCCTGCTGCGCCGTAACCTGTTGATCTACGGAGTTGGTGGTATTATCATCCCATTTGTTGGGATTAAAGCCATCGACTTGGTGCTCCAAGTACTGCATCTGACGCTCTGAAAGAGAGAAACAAGCAATGAAAACATTTATAAGCGCATATATTCGCCCAGCGATTGTAATCACCCTGCTCTTGACGGTACTTACTGGTTTCATCTACCCTGGCATCGTCACAGGGCTAGCGCAGTTGATTTTCCCCTATCAGGCCAACGGCAGCTTGCACTACGTCAACGGGAAACTTATTGGTTCAGACCTCATTGGCCAATATTGGACCTCGGCGCGCTATATGCATGGCAGACCCTCTGCAACCCTCTCGGATGATGGGAGCAAGGCACAACCTTACAATGCAGCGAACTCGTCGGCTTCGAACCTGGGGCCGACCAACGCTGCATTGATCAAGAGCGTAGCACAGCGCGTCGCTGACCTGAAGAAGGAGAATCCAAATGCGCCTCGCGGTCCGGTGCCAGTCGACCTAGTCACCACTTCGGCATCAGGGCTGGACCCAGACATCTCAATTGCAGCAGCCCTCTATCAGGTGCCGCGCATAGCTAAAGCACGCGGCTTGAGCCAGAGCGTGGTACGACAACTGGTGATGGATCATGTGCAAGGCCGCTTCCTGTTTATCTTTGGCGAACCCTACATTAATGTGCTTGAGCTGAATCTGGTGCTCGATTCAATAAAGTAGGTATGTCATGAGTCAAGACACATCAGGTACGCAGCGCGACGAGGAGAGAGAAGGACGCCTTGACCCCGAGGCACTACTCACAAAGTATCACCTGCGTGACAGCGATGTGGAGAATGATCAGACGCCTGTGCCTTATGCTGGTAGCGACAGTCACCCGCGCAGGCGTGGTCGTCTACGGGTCTATCTGGGTGCTGTAGCCGGAGCAGGCAAGACGTATGCCATGCTGGCTGAGGGCCATCGACGCCGGGCACGAGGAACTGACGTGGTGGTGGGCTACGTCGAGACGCATGGACGCCCCCAGACACAGGCCATGTTAGGAGATTTAGAAGTCATTCCTCGCAAGAAGATCACTTATCGTGGCGTGACGCTGGAGGAGATGGATACCGAGGCCATCATTGCTCGCTATCCCCAGGTCGCCTTGGTCGATGAATTGGCACACACAAACGTGCCCGGCTCCAAGTATGCCAAGCGCTACCAAGATGTGGAGCACGTGCTAGACGCAGGCATCAACGTAGTGACCACGCTCAATATCCAGCACCTGGAGAGCCTCAACGACTTGGTCGCCAGTATCACAGGAGTGCGCGTGAGCGAAACATTGCCCGACCGCATACTTGATCAGGCAGAAGAAGTAGAGCTTATCGATATCTCTCCGTATGCCCTTCGCCAGCGCATGCGACATGGCAACATCTATCCCCCTGATCGTATTGAGCCAGCACTCAACAACTTCTTTCGCGAGGGAAACCTGACGGCGCTGCGTGAAATGGCTCTGCGACGGACGGCAGAGAAAACCGAGGCACAACTGCAGCAATACATGAGCGAGCATAACATCAGCAAGATCTGGCCTGCCAGTGAGCGAGTGCTGGTGGGCTTTGATCATCGGTCGCATACCCGCCAAGTGCTACGTGACGCCTGGCGACTTGCGCACGGATTGCATGCAGACCTAATCGCGATTTCTATTGAGCCAGTAGGCTATCTCGCCTTCACGAGTAGGCTGATTATGCTCCTCAAGTACGGAAAGAATGCTCGCAGGCATAGGGAAGCAGCGCTACGCCGCCTGGAGGAGCACATTGTGCTGGCCGAAGACCTGGGAGCCGAGGTCATTCGCATGAAAAGCCAGGATATCGCTCGCACGTTGGTACAGGTGGCCAATGAGCGCCAAGTCACCCAGATTGTGCTCGGTCAGCCCGTGCGCAGTCGTTGGGAAGAGATCCTACGCGGCTCTATCATCAATCGTTTGCTGCGGCTCAGCACTGATATCGACATTCACCTCGTGCCACACCGTAAAGAGGAAGAAGTGTAGTGACTAATTCCTTAGTGATTATTGGGACAACACTAATTGTGGTGGCCTTGACGTATCTTCCTATCCTGGCGCTTGGACCAATTATCGAGCACTTGCGGCTGTAAGTGACTCATGCGTATCTGTCATAAGGAAAAGAAGGCAGTTCCCTGTTTTTGTTGGCCAGCTCGGCGTGAACGGCTCGCACCGCTGACAGAGCCTGTAAGGCATCGACAGCAGAGGCCAATGCTGCTGCATCCTTGGCATGACAGACAAGCTTGACCGTCTTGCTCTCGCGCTCTGTCCAGATGCCTACCCGCTCAATGGTAACACCCTTGCGCTCACAAGCCTCATGCACTTGACCCACGAAGGATTCTTCCCCCAGGGTGACCTCTAGTTGAATGGCAGAGCGCTGCAACGAGCGCTGAGGCATCATGCGCCTTTCGAGAACGCGCAGTCCTAGCAAGGCGGTCAGGGCCAGCAGGGTCGCTATCACTGCCTCCCACAACCATCCGGCTCCACATGCCATGCCAAGCGCGGCAACCATCCAGATCACTGCTGCAGTAGTCAGTCCTTTGACACGGTCGTGCTGAACTATAATAGTGCCTCCGCCAAGGAAGCCGATTCCTGCTACTACATACGAAGCAATACGTGTCGGATCAACCTGCACATGAGCTATGCCGAGCAGTTGGCTGAACCCAAATGCCGAGATTAGGGTAAAGAGGCAAGACCCAAGGGCTACCAGAGCATTGGTGCGTATTCCAGCCGAATGCTGACGGCTTTCGCGCTCCCATCCCATCACCACACCAAGTAACAGGGCTACGCTGAGCCTCAGTAGGATTGAGGGCAACGAGATCATGCTGAGATCTCTCCTTTGGAAATGCTTTTGCATACATATATTCGTATATCATACGACATCTATTGAAACTGCTACATTTGTTTTATCATGAAAGAAAAAATAAAATGAAGAATTGTGAGAGGCAAAGGCTTTCCAATTCTTCATCGATTCTGCGCGGGACAAAACCTGCTCTTGACATGCGTCAAGCTAGTCGGGTATACTTTGCACATAAGAGAAATTAACAACTGAATCAGAGTTACACAATTGATCTCATCAAGAGAGGTGGAGGGAAACGGCCCGTTGAAGCCCGGCAACCCACTTGCAACGTCGCAGGAAGGGTGCCAACTCCGGCAGATTGGCATTACTTGTGCCTATCCGCAAGATGAGGGGTATGTGCATGTTTGCCACACCCCTGAGACGCAGGGGTTTTTTTGTGGGTAGAATAACCGTAAATACGTTTACCCCTCGCCCCCTGTTAGGGTGAGGGGTTTTTTGTTATCATTTTCTTAAGAAGGAGATGCAATGGCGATTCAATTAGAGTGTGGGTTGGCTATGCGACAGACGACTCTGCATGCAGTGGGGAGCGTGACGTTTGACCCTCTGCCATTGCAGCTTGGGGGAGATTTTGGGCCGATTACGTTGGCCTACGAGACGTGGGGGACTCGCAATGCAGAGGCGGATAATGCCATTTTGATTACTCATGCCCTGACGGGAAACGCCCATGCCCATGATGTGGAGCATCCTGATGACCCGAAGGCGGCGTGGTGGAATCTCTTGATCGGTCCTGGACGCCCCATCGACACGACACGCTACTTTGTGATTTGCTCGAACATCCTGGGTGGTTGCTATGGCAGCACCGGTCCCTCGTCGCTTGACCCATGCACAGGCAAACCCTATTGCATGCGTTTTCCCGTAGTGACGATTCGCGATATGGTGCGAGCACAGCGGGTGTTGCTTGAGCACTTGGGCGTGAATCGCTTGGCACTGGTAGTCGGCGGCTCTATTGGGGGACAACAGGCGTTGGAGTGGGCTGTAACGTACCCTGAGATGGTGCAGAAGGTCGTGGTGGTAGCGGCAACGGCAGCACTGACGGCGCAGGCGGTTGCCTTTAGCACAGTGCAGCGACAGGCGATTATGGCTGACCCGGCCTGGCGTGGCGGCGACTATGAGCTAGGGCAAGGGCCGAATACGGGTCTAGCGATTGCGCGCATGCTGGCGATGATTACTTATCAGAGCGAGGAAGCGATGGAGCTGCGCTACGCACGTAATACCAACCGATGCACCCCAATTCCAGCACCGACGCAAGCTGCCGATCTCGGCAAGCGCTTTGATGTCGAGAACTATCTCTACTACCAGGGCACCTTGCTAGTGCGCCGCTTCGACGCGAATAGCTACCTGTACATCAGCCGTGCGATGGATCTGTACGACGTGAGTGAGGGCTATCCCTCCCTCGACGATGCGCTATGCCGTATTCGCAGCAAGGCATTATTTATAGGCATTCGTTCAGATCTTCTCTTCCCCGCCGCACACGTACGCTGGCTGGCCGAGAGGGTGCGCAGCCTGGGAGGTGATGCCAGCTATGTAGAACTGGATTCGCCTCACGGACACGACGCCTTCCTTAAGGAATGGAAACAGATGGCTAATGCACTTAGTGTACTGAAGGAGCTGTAGGCGAAGTAGTAAACTTGTAGCAATACATCCCCCACTGAAGGGTCAGCATGTAGGGTAATATTACACTCCAAGAAGAGGATGAAATGGAAAACAAGGTCAGTGTCCTAAAATTCGGAGGAACGTCCGTCGGTAGCGGTGAAAGGATCCGCCAAGTAGCAAGCATCATCGCACACGCAGCCAACGGCGCAGAGGAGCACTTCCCCATCATCGTTGTCTCGGCCATGGCGGGTGTGACCGACCAACTTTTGAAGATTGCACGTCATACCTGTACTGGTGAGCACGAGAGGTGCGAGGCCGAGTTGCGCCTGCTGCGGGACAAACATATAGACGCAGCGGTGCAGGTGACTTGCGACGACGAGCGGCGAATGAAGTTGTTCGTTCAGATTGAAGAGGCACTGACCACACTGGCACAAGATGTCGCTGCTCTGTGTAGAGCTGCACAGCGCAACGACGAGGTACAATTGCACACTGCCGCTGTTGCTGGTTGGGGCGAGCGCCTCTCGGTTCTACTGGTCACCGCCGCTGTCCGCGACCTCGGTGTGGCAACTGAATCCGTACTTCAGGAGATCATCATCACGAGCCATCCTAAGAACGATACTGTGCAGCCTCTTGGGGTTGTAGTCGGAGCGGACCCACTGATGGAGGAAACACGCATCAATGCGCATGCGCTGATTGCACCGCTTATTGAACGGGGCATTGTTCCCATTACTGTCGGTTTCATCGGGCGCACTATTACTGGCTATGTCACCACGCTTGGCCGTAATGCCTCCGACTACTGTGCCACGGTCATTGGAGTTGCGCTGGGTTGTGCTGAAGTCACTATCTACACCGACGTAGATGGTGTCCTGACGGCTGATCCGCGCCTGGTGAAAAATGCCCAGCCCTTGTCTAGGCTCTCGTATGCTGAAGCAGCGCGCCTCTCCTGGTTTGGTGCCAAGGTACTGCACCCGCGTACATTCATTCCCGTCGCTCCGCGCAATATTCCCGTACGTGTGCGCAACACCTTCAATCCTCATGTGCGTGGCACCGTCGTCGGCCCTGCGGCCAGAATGCCAAGCGGAGCCAGAGCAATCACTACTCGCCGCCATCTGGCATTGATTACGGTGGAAAGCACGGACCTATTCGGTGCTCCTGAGAATGCTGGGCAGATCTTCGCCTTGGCCGCACGAGCAGATGCCGCTCCCATCGTCATCTGCTCCTCGTCAGGGCACCACCTGTCCTTCATGGTGGAGGAGGCATCCGCCGACTCGGTGGTAGCCCTGTTGCAACACGATATGGATGCTAGCACATGGCGAGTGCGCTGTCGCCGCAACCTCGCCGCTTGCGCCTGCATTGGTTCAGGCTTCAATGCTGATCCTACCAGCGCCGCGCAAGCCATCAATGCACTCGCTAGCGAGGATATACCTACCATCACCCAGGGCATGTCGGACCAAGCTATCATCCTGATTGTGGAGGATCAAGATGCAGAAAGCGCACTACGCTGCCTGCACCGTGGCCTTATTCTTATTGCGACCATTGTCCCATTGGTGCGCCATCCCACACAACAAGAGAAAAGACGAGAAGCACGCTAAACAAACCTGTAGGAATTTGTGTATTATAGAGGCGAGGACAAGGCTCGCCCTGTTGGCTAGGAAAGGGAAGTGTTATGCAGCTTCAAGCGCGTATTCCTGTCGCTGTACTGGGCGCAACAGGCATGGTTGGGCAGCGCTTCATTGAGGGCTTACAGAATCATCCCTGGTTTGAGCTTGTCGCCGTCGCTGCCTCAGAGCGACATAATGGCTGCCCGTATGGCGAGGCAACGCCCTGGCGACTACCCAATAGTGAAATGCCCGCATCTGTGGCAAGACTACCTGTCGTCACTTGCAAGACGGAGGCAACGCCCGGCATCAGAATCGCCTTCTCGGCCTTGCCTGCTGAGGCTGCTGGCGAGGTAGAAGTGGCCTTTGCTCGTGCAGGTGTCGCCGTCTTTAGCAACGCCAAGAGCTACCGCATGGTGCCAGACGTGCCCTTACTCATTCCAGAGGTCAATGCTGACCACATTGCTGCTATTATGCAGCAGCGCAAGCAACGCAACTGGCAGGGCTGTATCGTCACCAACGCCAACTGCTCCGCTACGCCACTGGTGATGGCGCTCAAACCACTACAACTGAGCTTTGGCTTGCGCAAGGTCATAGTCACAACGCTACAAGCTATTTCGGGTGCAGGCTATCCCGGCCTACCTTCTTATGACATCCTCGATAATGCTATTCCGTATATTGGTGGCGAGGAAGAGAAAGTGGAGAGTGAAACACTCAAGATGCTTGGCACCTGGCAAGAGGGTCATGGCTTTGTCAATGCTCCGCTGGTGGTCAGTGCTCATTGTAATCGAGTTGGCACACGCGAGGGGCATCTTGAATGCGCCAGCGTCGAACTGGAACACGATGCCAGCCCAGAGGAGATTCTTGCTAGTTGGCAGAACTACACACCCGAGCCACAAGCGCTCAAATTGCCAAGTGCGCCCGCTCATCCTCTACTCTATCGTCACGAGCCGGATCGACCTCAGACGCTGCGCGACCGTGACGCAGGCAATGGCATGACGGTTACTCTTGGACGACTGCGCCGCTGCCCCATTCTGCACTACAAGTTTGTGCTATTAGGTCATAACACCATTCGTGGCGCGGCAGGAGGTTCTATTCTCAATGCGGAATTGTGCGTACACAAAGGGTTAATATAACCCTAAGCCGGTACTAAAGGGCTTTGCAGGCCCTTGGCATCTGATTAGGGGTGTACTTCCTTGATTAAATCAGGGATAAGGTTCTCAGCGTTAGGTGAACCAAGCCCCGTAGAGGCATCCCAGCCTGCTACGGCTGGATATCCTTGGACGCCTGTTGTGGCATTGGTAGTGTCACCGGAGGTAATATCGTGAA